>Ga0180438_10009181_pt1 | contig 12376 bp, 10 predicted proteins | sample SS_ome_12_FD_132455 | JGI IMG/M metagenome (GOLD analysis project Ga0180438, IMG submission 132455) | Hypersaline lake sediment archaeal communities from the Salton Sea, California, USA - SS_3_D_2 metaG | ecosystem: Environmental > Aquatic > Non-marine Saline and Alkaline > Hypersaline >...
AAGCGCGGATCACATCGTGGCCCCGGCCGCCCGCAAGCCGGCCCAGGACCGCGTCGTCCCGGACCGCCGCCGCATGCGATGCGTGGGCCGCAACGTGGCCCCGGCCGCCCGCAAGCCGGCCCAGGACCGCGTCGTCCCGGACCGCCGCCGCATGCGATGCGTGGGCCGCAACGTGGCCCCGGCCGCCCGCAAGCCGGGCCGGGATCGCCTCGTCGTTTCGGACCGCCGCAAGGCGGTCCTATGCGAAGTCGGGGACCCATGAGGCCGGGAATGCCGCCGGCCGGCCGCGGTCCCATGATGGGCCGAATGTTGTTCGAGCGGGCCGATGCCAACAAAGACGGCAAAGTCAGCTTGGACGAGGTCCGCGAGGAGCGCCGCGAAGGTTTCAAGAAGCTGCTGGCCAGGGCGGACAAGGACGGCGACAAAGCGTTGAGCGTGGAAGAGTTGCGGCGGATGCGCGCCGGCGTCATGCAACGTCCGCCCGGTCGCCCGTTTCCACCGGTTCGCCCTGGCGGCACGCAGGCACGCAAGCCGCAGCCTCACCAATTGAAGAAATCCGAAGCAAAGAAGCCCGAAGCAAAGAAGCCTGAGGCAAAGAAGCCTGAGGCAAAGAAGCCTGAGGCAAAGAAGCCTGAGGCAAAGAAGCCTGAGGCAAAGAAGCCTGAGGCAAAGAAGCCCGAGGCAAAGAAGCCCGAGGCGAAGAAATAACGGCGCTGCGGTTCTTGCAGCATCCGACGTTGATCCACCAGCCCGGAGGGGTGTCAAGGACTCCTCCGGGCTTTTTATTGCGCTGTTTTTGTGAAGCGGCGCAAGCGAACCGCAAACAAGCCTGGACTGTCTTACGTATAGATTACAAAGGAGGAGATACGCGGGCCGGAGGGCTAAGGAATGCTCACAAGGAGGATTCCGATGAACAGCGAAAAACTCGATGTCGCTCGGGAGGTTATGATCGCCCGGCACCATTGGGACGTGCCGGTCCGAGTCAAGCTGCGACCCTACGTATTGTTCGTTCGCCATATGGAAGGCGAGTTGAAACAGCTAGTTGCCCAATGGGCACACACGGCCGCGCCCAACGCGGCGAGACTGGGGCTACGGAGGAAGTAGGCAGGCGGACGGCGGAGATGTAGCGGCGGGCTTGCTCCGCGCTGGTGGTCAGCATGAGCGGTACAGCTTGGCGTCCGCCTGGCCTACTTCGTTTTTGTTCAGTTCTGACCAAGCAGCCACGCGACGGCCGCTTCCTCTTGGCTTTTCTGTTTTCCCGTAAAGACGGTCAGGCGGTCCGGTTTCCCGGCGGTCTGATAGGCGGCAGCCACGATCTTCGGCGTCTGAGCCCCTTCTCCGGCCAGCCAGAGTTTTCCGGGGGCCGCCAAGGCGATAATCCCCGGCAGGTCGCCATATTTCGCGCCGCCCGGCAAAAAGTCGGGATCGTCGAAGGCCGTCAGCTTGCCGAAACGAAAGCCGGTCGTATCGATCGCGGCTCCCTCGACCGAGTCCCCGGCCTGGGCATACGCCGCGGCCACCCAATGGCCGGCGCCGTGGAGTCCGACCAGGTAGACCTTCTTCGCGCGTCCCACGTTTTTGGCCAGCGCCACCAGCGAGAGCACGTCATGCACCCGCTTGGAGAACACCGGGTGGTTGTAGCCGTAGGTGTAGCCGGCATACTGGGTCCGCGCCGGATCCAGCCGGGCCTTGGCCAGCGGCTTGCCGTCGTGGGTGAACTCGCCCTGCCCGAACAGATCGACCGCCAGCACGCCCATACCGGCGTCCAGCAGTTTTCGCACGGCCGGCTTGGGCCCGCCCGATTCATCGAAGAGCGCTTGCTTTCCCGACCGATCGACCCAAATCGCCACGCGGGGAGTCCCATCCGTTTTGGCCATGGCAACGATCGGCAACTCCTCTCCGTACTCCGGGTAGCGGACCAGGCAACGCGCCACGATGTAGTCCCCCGAATCGTCGCGCGAGACCGCCTTAAGCTTGATCGCGTCGGGCTCGGGCAGCCCCCGGCCGATCATCACGTCGACCGCCCCGCCGACGATCTTGCGGTATTGGGCAAGTTCTTGCGGGTTGTGCGGGAGCAAGGCGGACATCTGTTTCTCGGCGTCTTCGGTGATCCATCGCAGCAGCGACCGTTCGTAGTCGTCGCCGCCGGAAGGCTGGGGGTGCTCGTCGCCCCAGACGCTCATTTCCTCGATCGACAGCGGCTGGTAGTCCCGCTCTACGATGGGCTCTTTCACGCCCAGCTTCAGGTGCTTGTCGAGCCAACCGTACATGGCCGCCCGCGACACGTAGTTGTAGTTGTGCCCGAACTCGGTGTGCGCGGAGAGCATCACACGGTCTCCCCCGCCGAGCATCCGATAATGCTGTTTCAGTTCCGGGAACCCTTTGGTCTCCATTTCCTTGGTCCAGTCATCGGCGGCCGTCATCCCCAGCGGCCGCGGCGCGAACAGGGCCGCAAACTCGACGTTGCTGGTGCCCGTGCGCAAATAGCAGGCGTTTTCGCACGTGCAGCCGCCTTGCATGGCGGTCGACACCATCACCGCCGGAAACGACACGGCGGGCCGCGGATCGATCCCACAGAGCATGAACGTCTGCGTGCCGCCGCCGCTGGCCCCGGTCACCGCGATCCGCTCGGGATCCACGTCCGGCAACCCGCTGAACCAATCCAACGTGCGGATCGTGTTGTAGGTTTGCAGGCCCATCATGTTTTGCAGCCGGGCTTCGGCCTGGGGACTGAAGTATCCCCAGTTGACCGGCGTGTTCATCTCTTCCCGCGCGCCCGGCCGATGGGGCAATTGTTTGCTGTCGGCGTAGCCCACCATGTCGTACTGGAAGACCACGCACCCCATTCGTGCAAGCTGTACACATCGTGCCTGGATGGGATGCCGGCCGCCGGCCTCGTACTTCTCGGCGCCGTGCTCGATCTCCTGGCGGACTTTCTTCTCGCCCGCGTCGTAGAATCGGCCGTTGGCCCAGTGGCCATGGGGGCAGAGCACGCCGGGCAATCGCCCGCTGCGCCCCTTGGGTCGATACAGACTGCCGGTGACGAAGTGGCCCGGGAAGCTCTGAAGGTAGACCTTCTCGACGGTGTACTCCGGGCGGTCCACCTTGCCGTGTACGACCGCCTGGGCCGGCGTCTTGGTGGGCATGGGCCACAACCCGGTGGCCACCAGGAGTTGACGGCGGATCCGCTCGCTTCGCTTGGCCCAGGCCTCGGTCGAAGCACAGGGAACGAACGGGTGGTAACCGTTGAGGTCGTTCAACTTGCCCAGCCGTTGGTCGTGGGGAGTCTGACCCTTGGGCATTACGCGGGGAGCGTCCGCCCGGGCGGCGGCAGCCGCCACCAGAAACATCCACAGCAGAACCAGACCGGATGGGAGCCATCGTCGTGCGGGCAGGCAGCGGCAACTCATGGGGACCTCCTTCGACAAGGTGTGTAGCTGGAAACGGGTCCGAGCTTCAGCCGTAGTTATACACGCCCCCGGAGCGACTTGCCAGCGATCCGATCGGAAATCGCTTTTCAGCTACCCAGTTCGTGTACGGCCCAGCTCGTGTACAGCTTCGACCAGGGCGATGACGTTTTCCACGGGCGTTTGCGGGAGCACGCCGTGGCCGAGATTGAAGATATGGCCCGGTCGCCCGGCTGCCTGGTTGAGGATCTCTTGGGCCCGGCGACGGATCTCGGCCGGACTGCTCAGCAGCACGACCGGATCGAGGTTTCCTTGAATCGCCTTGTCGTAGCCGATGGCTGCCCAGGCGTCGTCGAGCCGCACCCGCCAATCGACGCCGATCACCGCCCCGCCCGCTTCGCTCAACAGCGGCAGCAACGCCGGATTGCCGGTGGCGAAGTTGATCACGGGCGCGCCCGGTCGAACGGCCTCGATGATCGAACGGGTGTGCGGCAGCACGTAGCGTCGATAGTCGTCCACTCCCAGGCACCCGACCCAACTGTCGAAGAGTTGCACCAGTTGGGCCCCCGCGTCGATCTGAGCGTTCAAATACAGTACGATCGCTCGGCTGAGGAGTTCCATCAGGGCTTTCCAGGCGCCGGCGTCGCGATACATCAGCTTCTTGACCCTGCGGTAGTTGCGGCTGGCGCCTCCTTCGACGGCATACGCGGCCAATGTGAACGGGGCGCCGGCGAAGCCGATCAGCGGCAACGCGTCGTCCAGCCCGGCGCGGGTCTGGCGGACCGTCTCCATCACGAAGTCCAACGCGTCGAGGTCCTTCAGCTCGCGCAAGCGATGCACGTCTTGCGGCTCGCGGATGGGATTGTCCAGCAGAGGCCCCTCGCTGGCGGAGAACTCCAAGTCCAGCCCGAGCGGCTCGAGAATCAACAGCAAGTCGGAGAAGATGATGGCCGCGTCGACCCCCAATCGCTCGACGGTGGTCAGCATCACCTCGGCGCAGAGTTTCGGGTTTCGACACAATTCAAGGAAGCTGACCTTGCGGCGGAGTTCCTGATAATCGGCCATGTAGCGGCCGGCCTGGCGCATCAGCCAGATGGGCACGCGATCGGCCGGCTCGCGTCGGGCGGCCTTCATCAAGGGACTCTGGTGCCAAGGCGGGAGTGGTTGGGAAGGCATCGGGTCGGAATCTCAGCTTGAGGATCACAGGTTCGATGAGGCAGGCCCTGCCGAAATGATATGCCTTACGCCGCAAGGATGTCCAGTAGGGGGCCTGTTGCCGGTCCTCGGGCAAGAAAAGAACAGGCCTGCCCGAGATGGCTGGCTCGGGCAGGCCTGCGATGAACACGAAATTGGCAAGCCGTTTCAGTTCTGCACGATGGTGCGGCTGGCTTGCAGGATGCGCCGGCTCGGCCGCCGCATGGCGGAGTTGTCGGGCGCGGGAGCGTCGGGCAACGGGGCCTGTTCCTCGGGCGCTACGGCCGGAGTGGCCGCCTCGACGGCGCCACCGCCGCAACCGTTGCAGCCGCCGCAACCGGCGGGCTCACAGCACGAGGTCCGGCAACGCTTCTTGCAGCAAAACAGGTCATCCAGGATGTCCAGCAGCGAGACGCACTTCTTCCGGCCGCAGCAGGACGGTTCGCAGCAGGCCGGTTCTTCGCAGCAAGCGGGCTCTTCGCAGCAAGCGGGCTCTTCGCAGCAGGCCGGTTCCTCGCAGCAAGCGGGCTCTTCGCAGCAGGCCGGCTCTTCGCAGCAGCTACCGCAACCGCCGCAACCGCGCTTGCACTCGAACAGACCCTTCAGGCCGGAGAACAAGTCGCACTTGGGCCTGCAGCAAGGATCGCAGCAGGACGGCTCGCAAGCGGCCGGCTCTTCACAGCAGGCCGGCTCTTCGCAGCAGGCCGGCGCTTCACAGCAGGCGGGCTCGGGGGCACAGCATTTCGTCTCCCCGCAGCAAGCAGGCTCGCAGCAGGTGCTACAACCGCCGCAGCCACCGCAGTTTAGCCCCAGCATGCGATCCAGAAGCTCAAAGCTGAACCCCTGGCTACACAGGGCTACGCTCACCAGGAGCGCTCCAAAAATGGTCTTCCCTCTCATTGAGCAACAACTCCTTTTCAATCAACCGCGGCTACCTCGTGTCCCAATCTACGACCGCAAACCCAAGTAACGCATTCACCCTATAGATGAAAGCATCCCTCCTTGACACCGGCGGGTCCTCCCATGGGCAAGGACCGGCTGAGGCGTGGTTTCGGGTCGCGGGCGGGGAAGGTGGGTCAGCACCCGCAGTTCGCACGGTGTACTGCGTCAGGGCCGTCGAGCCGTTCCTTGACTCGAAAAATACCCGGTCCGGTTACCTGACGCGCCCTTTCGGGGGCGTGCCAACAGGGCACGCGGAATTCGCTAAGGGTTAGATACGATATCGGCTGGCCCGGCAAAAGCCCTTGAATGTACGCAAAGTATTTTCAGCAAAAGGTTTACCGCTCTTGCTGCGCAAGCATTTCCGCACGCGCAAGGGGGCGAAACTTTGACGGTTTTGCGGGCATCCGAAGATGCGGATCACCCCCAAAATCTCTAGGTAATCGGTAGATTCTACCTGCCTTGGCCCGACTTCGGTAACGGCACGCACTCTCTACACCAGTTCAAACCGGCCCGTCGTAGCCGAGAACCGGCCGTTCTGGTAAGATGTGATGTCCGGCCGTCAACGCGACTCGTTCGCCGGAGGATACGCCGTGGATATCAACACCAAACGCTATCGGATCGTCGACTTCGACCGGCTGTCGGGCGTGCCTTGCCCGTGCGGCGTGGCACGGCGGGCCCTGGTCGACGTCCCCGAGTTTCCCGGCACCATCCATCGAACCGAAATCAGCATCGATGCGAAGCTCCACTACCACCAGCGCTTGACCGAGACGTACTATATTCTGGAGTGCCATGCGGACGCCAAGATGCAACTGGACGACGAACTCGTGCCGGTCCGTCCGGGGACTTGCATCTTCATTCCCCCCGGCGTCCGCCATCGGGCGGTCGGCAAGATGACGGTGCTGATCGTCGTGTTGCCGAAGTTCGATCCCGCCGACGAAGTCGTGGTGGACGGATAACCGCCTTCTGAACCCCGCCCCATCGAGAGCAAACCGCCATGAGACCCCACCATCAAGCAGATTTCGCTATCGTTCTTTTTGCGCTCGCCGCAACGCTTTGCCCGACCTCTTGGGCGGAACCGGCCGAGTGGCCCCAATGGGGTGGGTCGCCGGCACGGAACAACGCACCGGACGAGAAGAACCTCCCCACCGAGTGGAACGTGGGCGATTTCGACTACAAGACCGGGCGCTGGCTGAGCGATTCGGCCGAGAACATTCTCTGGGTCGCCCGGCTCGGCTCGCAGAGTTACGGCACGCCGGTGATTGCCGGCGGCAAGGTGTTCTGCGCCACCAATAACGGGGCCGGATACCTCCAGCGCTTTCCGGCCGACGTGGACCTGGGCTGCCTGCTCTGCTTCCGGCAAAAGGACGGACGCTTCGGCTGGCAGCTCTCCCGCGAGAAGCTCGAGGCGGGCCGGGCCGTCGACTGGCCCGACCAGGGAATCTGCTGTGCCCCGCTGGTCGAGGACGACCGGCTCTGGGTCGTGACCAACCGCGGTGAGGTCGCCTGCCTGGACGTGAACGGGTTCTACGACGGCAAAAACGACGGCCCGCACCAGGCCGAGCCGAACAACGCCCACAACGAGGCCGACATCGTCTGGCTCTTCGACATGATGAAAGAGCTGGGCTCCGTGCAGCACAACATGGCCAGTTGCTCGGTCACGGCCGCGGGGGACTTGCTGCTGGTGCACACCTCCAACGGCCTGGACGAGTCGCACGAGAACCTCCCGGCCCCCGACGCCCCCAGCTTCATCGCCTTGGACAAGAACACCGGCAAGCTCCTCTGGTCCGACAACTCGCCGGGCCGCAATATCCTCCACGGGCAATGGGCCTCCCCGGCGTTTGCCGTGCTGGGCGAGGTGCCCCAGGCGGTTTTTCCCGGCGGCGACGGTTGGGTCTACAGCTTTCGGGCCGAGAAATCCGACACTGGCAAGCCCGAGTTGCTCTGGAAGTTCGACTGCAACCCCAAGGACACGCTCTGGAAAGGCAACGGCCAGGGTGAGCGGAGCAGCATCATTGCCACGCCGGTGATTCACCAGGGGCTGGTCTATATCGCCACCGGCCAGGACCCGGAGCACGGCGAAGGACAGGGACACCTCTGGTGCATCGACCCGACAAAGCGCGGCGACGTCAGCTCCGAGGTGGTCGTGGACAAAGGCGGGAAGCCGGTTCCGCCGCGGAGGACGTACGCGGTCGACAAGGAGGCCGGCGAAGTGGTCAAGCCCAATCCCGACTCGGCCGCCCGATGGCACTACACCGGCCACGACGCCAACGCCGACGGCCAGTTCGACTTCGAGGAGACCATGCACCGCACGCTGGGGATGGCCGCCATCAAGGACGATCTGCTGGTGATCGCCGACCTGGCGGGACTGCTGCACTGCCTGGATGTCAAGACCGGCAAGGTCCACTGGACCTACGACACGCTGGCCGCCGTGTGGGGCTCGGCGCTGCTGGCCGACGGCAAGATCTACCTGGGCGACGAGGACGGCGACGTGATCGTGCTGGAGCTTTCGCCCAAGATGAAGCTGCTGGCGGAGAACAGCGTGGGCGATTCGGTCTACAGTGCGCCGGTCGCGGTGGACGGCGTCCTCTACATCGCCACCCGCAGCAACCTGATCGCGATTCAGGAGCAACCGTAGCGCGGCCATTCACCGCGGCGGTGATCCGGAACCGGGGTCTCCTTCCCAATTGCCGAGGTCGTCCTGCGTGTCGCTCTTGCCGTCCGGTCCGGGGGACCAGAGGTCGAACGAACGAGGGTTGTGTTGGCCGGGCGCACGGTACTGATAGGCATTGCCCCACGGATCCGCCGACAAGGGGGCTTTCAGGTATGGCCCGTTCCACTTGTCTGAACCGCGTGAATCGTCGGGCCGCGTGATCAAGGCTTTCAGGCCCTCGGCCGTTTTGGGGTAACTGGCCGAATCTAAATGGTACATCTGCAGCGCGCTTTCGATCAGAGAAAGCTGCGCTTTCGCCTGCTGTCGCTGGAGAGTCGCGTCGGAGGCCGGAGTCGCCTGCTTCTCGGGCCAAGGCCGCGCAAAGGTGCTGCTGGCTTTGGCCTTGGTGGCCCAATGGACTTCGCCCTTCTCGTCGACCAGCCCCACCGCGTCGATTTCGTTCCAGCCCTTCACGCGCGGCGAATCCAGGTCGAGACGGACTCGCTGGATTTCGAAATCGACCTCGACCGGGAACTTCGGGATCACCACACCGCCCGGGGTAACGGTCCGCGGAATGCCCGGATATCCGTTGGTCGTGTCGACCGTCCTCCCAGCGTACATCAATGACCAGACGAGGGCCTCCTGGCCCTGGCGATCATAGACGGTGATCTTGCTCAGCGCCCCCGGACAGTAGCTTTCATACACACGGACTTCAGTCGCCTTGATCGGCCGGTCGTACTCCAATTCCAGCCATTCCCGCTGATCGTCCTGGGTCTTCGAAGCCCAGGCGGTGTAGTAGTCGACGGCGCGATCCGTGTCCGGGGCTCCCGTGGCCTGCTCGGGGCCCCAGGAGCGTTTCGGAGACGGTTGCTCAACGGCTGACTTCTTCTCCATCGAGCCTTTTAACTGGCCAACTGGAACGACTCGGTCGCCTTCGTGAATCGGCATCTTCAAGTATCTAGGGTCGGCTTTGCAGAGTGACGAATCGGCGTCTGCTTGGACGACCTCCACGCGACCCACATACCTGGATGCACGGCTTCTGATGCGAACAACGTCGAGCCGCATTCCCACATGCACTCCATCGTCAGAGCCGGTGTCAATCTTCACCAAGTCACGTCCGGTGACTCCGAGAACCAACGGCCAGGCACTGGAAACGTCTGCCTTCGCCGTCTCGAACACCAGCAAATACGGCACGGCCGAGCGGCCGTCGGCGTCTTTGAAGTTGCCGTACTTGGCCGAATTCAGCCAGGTGACGTACGTCTTGCCGGGCTCGAGCTTCACCGGCAGCACGCAGGTCCGCTTGTCGTCCAGGTACCGCGGCTTGCCGGTCGTGGGGGGGAACGTCTCGTCGGAGATCTGCGTCCAGGACCAGTTGCCGTCCATCATGTCCTTGCTGAACGTGACGCGAAGCTCGGTGATCGACGGATCGACCGCCTTGTCGCCCGAGCGCGGTACGGTGCTGACGACCACCGGCGGCATCGTCGCCACGCTGATGAGGATGGCCGCTGCCTTGGGGATGAGTTCCATTGCCGGTTCTCCTTTTTCGATAGATTGCTACGGGCGCGTTTGAAAAATCAGCAGATAGGGGACCGCCGAGCGCCCTTCGGTGTCTTTGAAATTGCCGAATTTCTGCGAGTTCAGCCAGCTGGCGTACGTCTTGCCCGGTTCCAGCTTGACCGGCAACACGCAGGTCCGCCGGTCGGCCAGGTAGCGCGGCTTGCCCGTCGTTTCCGGAAAGGAGTCCTTGGAGGCCGTCGACCAGGACCAACTCCCGTCGGTCATCTCCTTGCTGAACGTGACGCGAAGCTCCGTGATCGATGGGTCGACCTTGAGGTCGCCGGAGGCCGGCACGGTCTCGACGACGACCGGCGGCAAGGTATCGACACGCGGGCCGGAGTCGGCCCCAGGCTCGGGCATGAGATCCAGGTCCCGGGCGGCCTGCTCGGCGAAACGGGGGCCGAAGTCGCCCACAAACTCCACGACCGTTCGGCCCAGATTCAGGCAGTAGGCCGGATCCCCTTTTTTCCTGATCACGTTCCCGTAAACCATTTCGGCGTCTGCGCGCGTGGCACACTCGATCAGATTGACCTGGACTCGCTGGCCGTGAGCGGCGAAGATCGTGTTGGAAAGTGCAAGGATCTTTCCACCGAGCACTTTCTCGAACTCGCCGATTCGGTCTTGAGGCACGGAGAGCGACGCTTGGACCTTCCAGCCCTCTGGAAGCCGCTGGAGACGCTTGGGGATCGTCTCCGCCGTTTTCGTCCCGCTCGTGCCGGGATCGCGGACGGGCTGCTGGGGCCGCTTCTTCAACTCCACTTCGACCCGCGTGATCCAGCCGTCGCGGACCTCGACCGTCTCGCCTTTCGGGTCGTAGCCGTCCATCTCCAGCGTGATCTTCTTCACGCCGGGCGGCACCAGGAACAGACCGTCCGAGGTCCCCAACTCTTCCCCGTCCAGGACGATCTTGGCCCCGGCCGGGATGGTGCGGACGTACAGCCGCGTGGTCGGTTTCTGCTTGGTGACCACGCGCTCGTCTTCGGCGGCTATCGTGAACACGCCGATTAGGCCGAGCAGCACGGCCAACACGGCGACGCCGATGATCCTGTGAATTCTCATGGTTGATCCTCGGTCTTGCTTTCGTCCGCACATGGGCCGTTTAGCCGCCGACGGCACGTCGGCGAAATCGGCTGCCGTGCACTCGCCGACGTGCCGTCGGCGGCTAAACCGGTTTGCGAACTGTATGATCTCACGGTCACGATTCGGCGGCAAGCAGAGGACGCGGCCCGGATTGCATACCTCACCCGTGGATACCCTCAATCAGGGTATCAACTTCGCGAAGCCGGCCGAGCCGTGTCCTCCCGGCCGCCACTGAATATATGCGCGTGGCAACGAGAATCTGTCGCGCGCGATTCAAAAATCGAGAGGTTTTCGGTAGAATACCGGTTTTCGCCGACGGCGAATCTTATCGGGCGAAGTCCACTTCGCGAGTGATTGGAATGGTCAACAGCAGCTCAACCCGAGTCACCCTGCTTGAGCGCCTCCGCGGCGGTGACGCCGAGATGGCCTGGGACGAGTTCTTCCAGCGGTACTGGCGGCTGATCTACGTCGCCGCGTCGCGGCGCGGCTGCAGCCGGCACACGGCCGAGGAAATCGTCCAGGACGTGATGCTGAGGGTGTTCGAGACGCGGGACGTCTTTCGCTACGATCCGGCGCGGGGGCGATTCCGCGATTGGCTGGGTACCCTGGTCCGCAACGCCGTGGCTCAGCGCCGGCGGCAACCCTCGGAGCGGATTCGGGCCCAAGGCGGCGACGGCCGCGGTCTGGTCGAACCGACGGCCGACGGCGCCGAGCCCGACGCCGCGTGGGAGGCCGCCTTCGAGGAGGCCGTGTTGGCGGCGCTATTGGGCGCCGTCCGCCGGGAAGTGGCTCCCGAGACGTACCAGGCGTTCGAGCTGACCACCCTGGGACAACTCTCCGGCGCCGAGGTTGCCCGACTGACCGGCCTGACGCGCAACGCCGTCTATCTCGCCCGAAAGCGCGTGCTGCGGCGGCTGAAGGAGATGGGAGCGTCGTATCGCGACGGCGGGCAGCTTGACGAGCGGATCCGCCGGGCGTTGCAGTCGTCGCCCGAGGCGGCCGTCGAACGCTCCGTGGCCACGCGGGTCCAAGAGACCATGTGCAGTCGATCGAGGGCCCAGCCGTGAGTGGTTCCCCGCACGATTCGGCCGCCGATTCCCACGCGCCGCCGCCCGAAGTGCCCGATCTCGACTTGATTCGCCCGATCGGCCAAGGCGGATTCGGCCGCGTGTGGCTCGCCAGGAACCGGACCACCGGGAAGCTGCGGGCGGTGAAAGTGATTCCTTTGCACCGCTCGGGCAGCACCGATCCGGCCGGTCGCGAAATCACCTCGATTACCCGGCTGGAAGAGAACCTTCACGCGCAGCATCCCAACCTGCTGGTGATCTACCACGTGGGCAAGACGGCCGAGCACTTGTTCTACGTGATGGATCCGGCGGACGATGCCGGCGGCGGCGCCGCGTCGGCGGAAGCGACCTATCGGCCGGCCACCCTGCAGAGCCGGCTTCAGGACGGCCCGCCTTCCGCGCGGCAGTGCCTCCGATATGCGCGACAGTTGCTCGGGGGGCTGGCTTCGCTGCACGCGGCGGGCATGGTCCATCGCGAC
>Ga0180438_10009182_pt1 | contig 12376 bp, 12 predicted proteins | sample SS_ome_12_FD_132455 | JGI IMG/M metagenome (GOLD analysis project Ga0180438, IMG submission 132455) | Hypersaline lake sediment archaeal communities from the Salton Sea, California, USA - SS_3_D_2 metaG | ecosystem: Environmental > Aquatic > Non-marine Saline and Alkaline > Hypersaline >...
ATGAAAAAGAGATGTGGTATAAGTAGCAGGACTTGTGGTACAATTTTTGACTATGCTTTACAGGTTTTTAAAAAGGTGTTTTGATATAATCTTTTCCCTGATACTTTTCATAGCTTTTATCCCTTTATGGGCGGTCATCCCGTTGCTCATCAGGCTGGACTCCCCGGGAAGGGTTATATTCACCCAGAAGAGGGTGGGAAGGGAAAGCAGCTACTTTAAGATCTACAAATTCCGTACTATGAAAGAGGGGACCCCTGATATCCCCACTGACAGGGTCACCAACCAGGAAGATATGAATACCAGGCTGGGGACTGTCCTGCGCAGGACCAGCATCGATGAAATCCCCCAGCTGTATAACATACTCAAAGGCGAGATGTCATTTGTGGGTCCCAGACCGGCCCTCCATAATCAGCCCGGGCTGATAGAGTTAAGGAAGAAAAAGGGTGCTGATAAGATCAGGCCGGGTGTGACCGGGCTGGCCCAGGTAAGCGGCCGGGACAGCCTCACCATACCCCAGAAGGTGGAATACGACCTGCAGTATGTCAGAAAGATGTCTTTGTGGACGGACTTGCGGATCATTTTCATCACAGTAAGGGCAGTGCTGACCGGTAAAGGCGGTAACTGAACCGTACCGGCTGCTGTCTGTAAAATATCTAAAGACCCAGTTTTTTGATAAGCAGCCTTATCCCTTTCTTAAAGCCTGCTGGCGAATAGCCAAAATCTTCCTTGGCCTTCCAATAATCATAGGCCTTATCTATACCCATCCTGTCGATCTGCCCCGCAGTAAGGGACGGGTCTTTGCTCAACCTGGAACAGACTGAGACTACGGCCCTGCTGAACCCCTGATGGAGCCTGATAACCTTAAAATCCCTTCCTGTTTCCCCTTTTACAATGTCCAGCATATGTTTGTATTTTAGGGGTGATCTTCCCGGAAGTTCATATGTCTTTTTATGGGTCCCGGCTTCTTCCAGTACCTTTACAACCGCACCGGCCACATCATCTATAAACACAGGCTGTATCAGGTTCTCCCCGCTTCCGAAGGTCACAAAAAACCCCCATTTCTTTATGAACTTCAGCATACGGGAGAAATTAGGGTCATCACCTGAACCGTATATCATAGTAGGCCTCAGGATGGTATAGAGGAGTCCTGAATCCCTTATCAGCTTTTCCGATTCCAGCTTGCTGTCTTTTATCCTGCTCTCCAGGGGGACCAGCACAGTGGTGGAGCTTATAAAGATTATCCTTTTTAATCCTGCCTTACTTGCGGCTGACAGAAAATTTTTCAGCAGGCCCGTTTTTACCAGGTCCACCATGTATACGGCCGAGGACGCATCCCTTAACAGGCCTGGGACGGAATCAGGGTCCCCCAGGTCTCCCCCCACAAGAGAGATGTCTTTACCGGCTTCTTTTGCAGCACGCACCAGTCTCCCGCAGCTGCTGGCGGGCCTTACCAGGCAGCCCACCCGGTGACCGGCTTTGAGAAGCCCTTTTAAAACCGGGGGGCCCAGAAATCCTGTAGCTCCTATTAGTAAGACCATGGTCTAATATTACAGGAAATCATAAGGGAAAGCTATTTGCAATAACCTGCCGGTAATCTTACCTTAGTTTATATATGTAACCGCCTGTAGTGCGGTAGCGGGCCATAAGGGTATAGGCCGAAGCCAGCCAGGTGTCGTCCTCTGAGAGGATTATCAAGTGGTCATGATCCTGGCCCATAGCAGGGTCCCCGCTTATATCCTGGATGTGGCCGTTTATCTCATCATAGGTCCTGCCGCTTATATCCACAAACCTTATGTCCCTGGGGTACAGGTTAAATGCCATTTCTGACATTATATATACCGGTTCACCTTTCACTATCAAGATGATGCCCTGGTCATCCGGCACTATGCCTGCCGTCCATGATATAAACCTTTCCAGGTCATATATACCCAGGTATGTCTCCTCCAGGTCTCCAGAGATTATATCATCTCCGTAGGAAGCCCAGTGGCTTTTGACTGCCAGTATTTCCCGGTAAATATATGTAGCGGAGAAAAACAGCATTATAGCCAGCATGCATACAAAGACTGCTGTCCTGGCTATTCTTTTCCGGTCTGCCTTTCTGCCGGGGTATGCCCTGAAAAGAAGATAGTATATACCTGCCAGGATAAGGCAGGCCAGTAGCAGCAGGTAGGAGGGTATCATAAACCTGTTGAAGGCAGTACCAGTACCGGGCGAAAGATTGCTGATCAGCCGGGCTATATATATGTCCAGGGGAAAGAATAGCCTCCTTTTCAATGCGGCATCTTCTGCCTCGATTTCCACATTTTCAAACCGGGGAAACTCCAGGATGATCCTATCCAGGGTGGCTGATCCGGACCAGCCCTGGTCCAGGCCCAGGGGGACATGGTACCTGTGTGAAGACCCGTCTATATAGAACCTGAACAGTTCCTGGAAAGCAGCACCCTCTTCATGGGGACCGGCATACCACCGGACGGCACAGGTCCCCACAGGGAAATTCCCACCTGTAGTATTTTCTGCCTTTACAGTGATCAGCATATAATGTGCTGCCTCCGGGTCCAGACTGTATTTTGCCGACAAAGTATATACTCCATCTCCCCCGGTTATTTCCATATCTTCAGACATACTGAACAGGGGAGTGCAGAAAAGTATAAACAGGGCTGTAACAATAAAGGAGATGACCCCAAAAAATGACTGTCTCGACCTTATATCTATTCTGGTCCTCCCTTGGACATAGGTGTCTGTAATTGTTAATCTTACTAAAAATATATGCAAAGGCAATGTTAATTTAGATGATAATCTTTTATTATATTATGGAAGTTACTGGCCTGCTGGGAAGGAGATCATGGGATATATCTATATAGTCCTGGGGCTGCTTTCGCTGTTCTTTATAGGATATGCTCCCCTGTATTTCCTGCTTCCCGGAAAAGGGGGTTTCAGGGTAGGGTCCCGGTCTTTTTCGGGAAGGGCTTTTATATTTTTTATAAGCTTTTTTATAGGTGCCCTGATGACGGGATGGATGTTTACCGTGCTTTCCCTTTTTGACACTTATTTCGGAAGGGAGATAGTATACGGGGTAAGCGCCGTTTTTTTTGCCTTCTACATCTATAACTACCTGTCTGTGCGGTTCAGGAGCGGGGAGAGGAAAAGCGTGAGCAGGCTGGACAGGGATATTACCATAGCACGGGAGAAGTCGCGCACCGGCAGGGATAAGAAGCTGCAGGAAGAGGGGGACGTATTACAGGAGAAGGCCCCGGGACAGGCACCAGTAAGAAAGGGGCAGGACAGGGCTTCACGCATACTCTTCATAGTATTCACTGTCCTTATTGTGCTTAATTTCCTGGTGGTGGTGTTCCTCACTGTCATATTTCCCATCCGGTTCTGGGATGCCATATCCTGCTGGAGCCTCAAGGGAAAGGCGTTCTTTATAGACGGGATAATAAATAATTTTTACACCGGCCACCAGTATGGTTTTTCCCACCCTTCATACCCCCTGTACCTTCCCCTCATACAGACATGGCTGATGACCTGGATGGGGGATGTTAATGAGAATATCCTTAAAATTATCTTTCCCATTTTCTATTCGTCCCTTCTGTTTATCCTTTATTATCTTTTCAGGCAGAGGCTGGGAAAGCTCCTTTCCATAATATTTGTATTCCTGATATCAGTCCTCCCCGTAATAGTAGACCACGGCTATATAGAATACACCAACCTGCTGTTCTCAGTGGCTTTGCTTTTAGCTGTGTATTTTTTATACCTGTCAAAGACCATGAGCGGAAAGACCAGCTACCTTATACTTTCAGCCATATTCTTCTCCATAACGGCCCTTACCAGGAGTGAGGGCATTATCTATGTGCTGTTGTTCATCGTCCTGGACCTTTCTTTTTTTATCTCGGGTCTGCTGACCAAATACAGGCTTTCCAAGAACCTGCTTAACCTGCTCATGCCCATGGCTGTGTTTGTCATATTCCTGGTACCCTGGTATCTGCTCAAGTCAAAACTGGGTCTTCCCTTGATAAGCACAGAGTGGCAGGCATTCCTGGCAGGCGGTGCCTCTGCCGGGGCAGCTTTTGATGCAAGCAGGGCCGCATCAGCCATGTTGCTGCAGTTTGTGCTTTCCCTATACGACTCCACCAGAGCAGTATTCGGTTCCTTTTACGGGCCTGTCTGGATACTTATGCTGGTGGCCATGTTTTTTGACCTCAAAAGGCACTTCACCCATTATAACTGGATCTTCTTTATATTCATAAGCCTGGGCATGGCTACCATCTTCACCTCCCTTGCTGCCATTGCCGACTTTGAAAATTCAGCTGAAAGGTATATACTCCACCTTTTCCCTGTCACTTATTACTGGATAATGACAAACTCCATGGGAAGGGGCCTTCAGGAAGGGATTGATCCAGGAAGATGAGCTGGTGGACCATACTGATAATCTGCGGGGCGGCAATATTTGCCGTTTTCCTCATATATATCTACAGGTACGAGCCCTTTAATTTCAAGCTCAATGATATAAGGATAGACCTGGACCTGCCTGGTCCACCCGGGGAGGAGGAAAAGCTGTTTACCATACTGCACCTTTCCGATTTCCACCTGAGGAAGTCATTCAAGGGGAGGAAGCTGTATGAATTCATACAGACCCTGGGGAACGGGGAATATGACTTTATCTTTATAACCGGTGACATGGTTGAAAACCTGGGCAATGCACATTACCTGGTAGACATGCTGTCCCCGCTTAGGGCCAGGTACGGCAAGTATGCCGTGCTGGGTGTCCATGACCACTACAATAAGGCTTTTTACGAGTTTGCCAGGAATATGTTCAAACGAAAAAGGAAATATAATTCGGTTAACGATACCAGGGAGCTGGCCGGGAGACTGAAGGCCATAGGCATAGAAGTGCTGGATAATGAATCCCGGGCTTTGAATATCCCGGTAAGCGGGATAGAAAGGATGGAGCTAATAGGGCTGGATGACCCGGTAATAGAAAAGCTGGACCTGTATAAAGCTTTCCTGGATATAGACCCCTTAAAAAAGGGCGAAGTGGTAGATGGCTCGAATTTCCATGAGATAGAAAAGGATGTATTTGAACTACATGGAGGCCGCCCGCACCATCTGCACAGGGAAGGTGTCCTGAGGATGGTGCTCCTGCATACCCCGGATTCACATGTCCTGTCCACCCTGTATAACAAACAGGCTGATATAATACTGTCCGGGCATACCCACGGAGGCCAGGTAAGGCTGCCTCTCCTGGGCGCCATCATATCCGGCTGCCGCATAAAGACAAAGTTTGCTTCCGGACTCTTCTATTTCAAGGGCTTTGTCCTCTTTATCTCCAGGGGCCTGGGTGAGGGCAGATATTCACAGTTCAGGTGCTACTGCCCTCCCGAAGCTGTCAGGATATCGGTATACGGGGTACATGGACCTGTGGAAAACTTTTAGCTGCTCATATATAATATTCTAATGTTTTTTTATTCTGGAAAGGCGATCACAGATGAAGGCAAGACCATTTTTTATTTTCATAGCCCTCCTGGCCCTTATTATGTCCCTTGTCTTTTTAAACAGCTGCCGGGCCGCTGATAAGGGCGGACAGCCAGGTACCGGCCAGGAAACAGCAGGAGAGACCGGGGCACAGGACGTACAAAATGAAGTCCAGGATGAAGGGGGGACACAGGGGGAAGGCGCCCCCCGGGAAAGCGGTGAGCATGCGGAAGAAGAAAACACCGAAGCTGCAGGAGAGGGAGGAGCTCCCGGAGAGGCATCCGTACCGCAAGAGATCACGGCAAAGATAGGGGAGGCAGACAGCCTCTTCCAACAGGGATTATATGCCGAAGCTGCCAAGGAATACAGGAATGTACAGATAGCTATCGAAGACTCGGACCTGCCCCCCGGTATAAGGGAGGAAGTCCTTGAAGGTATCGATGAGAACTATAATGCAGCCCGGGATATTACAGATACTGCCAGGATGCATCACAGTAATGCCATGAACCTGATATACGAGAAGAGGTACCAGGAGGCAGAGGCAGAGCTCAGGGCTGCCCTTGAGATATATCCCAAATACCAGCCCGCTGTGGATGCTCTCGATTCACTTGAAGATACAAAGGGTCTGCAATAGAATCTATATAGATAATATTATGGACAGACAGGAATATGATGGCAAAAATAGGTGGAGGATGCCCGGGGCAGAATACAGCATTTCTTAAAGATTTCAAGACTAATATAGTACCATGTCCCCGGTGCGGGCACGAGGTGGAATTCTTTGCCGATGAAAGAAAGGTAAAATGCCCCAGGTGCAAAGCCAATATTTTCAGGGTAAATCCCCAGGTCATAAAATATGATAACGGAAAGCTGACATTCAGCGGGACTGATAAAAGCTGTCTTGACTGGTGCGGAGGCTGCCTGAATAAAAAAGATTACCAGGATATAGAAGAGAACAATAAAAGGATAGAAGCCAAAAAAGAAGACCTCAAAAGACTGATAACCTCCATAAGTCCTGAAGATGAAGGGATAATAGATTTTTTTATAGAAGCTTTTAAGAAAAGCATCAACTCGCCCAAACTCATAGATGACAGGATACTGGACTCCCTTTCGGAAAACGACCCCGGCCTTTTTGTAAAGGTCAGGAATTATTACCTGGATTTCCTTAACAGCTGATAATACTTAATATAGAATATAAAAGTGGCCAGACAAAACAGAAAGAAAAGCCGTAGAAATCCTGTTGTGCGTTTTGCAGTAATAGTCTCCTTGGTGATCCTTATAGGGTTTCTGGTGTTCTATGCCATAGACAACCCGGGATTTGTGGGAAGTATATTTAATGGTCTCAGGGGAAGCGGGCTGCAGGAAAACGGTACTGCACCACAGAACCAGGACACCGTGGAAGCTGTACCTGATGATATGGCAGAGGAGGGTACCGGGCCTGAAGCAGCAGGCCAGTGGCAGAGGATACTGGCCTTTTTCAGGAGCAAGTTCAATACTGCTGAAGAAGTGGACAGTTATCCTGCCAGGATAGACATAAATGTATATTTTGCCAGGACCGGTGAACAGAAGCTGCTGGCTGCCGAACAGAGGTCAATAAACGCTGGTAATCCTGGAAATGCCCTAAAAGGGGCAGTGGAAGAGCTCCTCAAAGGTCCCCTCCAGAGCTACCACTTTCCTGTCATACCGGCAGGTACCCGGCTTCTGGAGTCCAGGTTCGTGGACGGCGTGGCGGAGATTGACTTATCCAGGGAATTCCTTGATAACGCCCTTGATACCAGGGTACTTGACGAGTTCATAGTCTATTCCATGGTAAATACCGTAACCGAGATCCCGGACATAGGGGGTGTGATATTCTTTATCGAGGGCAGGAGGGTAAAGACATATGGTAATATAGACCTTTCCATACCGCTTATAAGGAATCCGGATATTTTACCAAAAGAGGAATAAAAATATGATATCATTTTATGGTATGAGATATAGGGGAAAGGAAAGAATTTGAAAGTACTTGTAACCGGAGGCGCCGGTTTTATCGGCTCAAATGTGGCAGACGGATTGATCAGGGAAGGGTATGAGACGGTCATAGTCGATGACCTTTCAAACGGCAGGGAGGAAAACCTCCCGGCTGATGCAGGTTTCTACAAAGTAGATGTAAGGGATGAAGCCCTGGAGGATGTATTTAAAAAAGAAAAGCCTGATATTGTCATCCACAATGCCGCCCAGCTTTCAGTGCGCATATCGGTAGAAGAGCCCCTCCTGGATGCGGATATCAATATAATGGGAGGGCTGAACCTCATAGATACATGCAAAAGATATGGTGTTAACAAGATCATATTTGCTTCCTCCGGCGGTACGGTATACGGAGAACAAACGGTCTTTCCCGCTGACGAGACCCATCCCCTGGGCCCCATATCCCCCTACGGGGTGGCAAAACTGGCCACAGAGCATTACCTCTACTATTATTACAAGGTCTATGGATTAGAATATATTGCCTTAAGATACTCAAATATATACGGGCCCCGGCAGGACCCTTACGGGGAAGCAGGAGTAGTAGCCATATTCTCCAGCAAGATGCTGTCGGGAGAAACGCCGCTTATAAACGGAGACGGGCTGCAGACCAGGGATTATACCTATATAGGGGATGCAGTAAGGGTAAACCTGGCAGCCTTAAAGTCAGATTTCACAGGACCGGTAAATATAGGCACGGGAGTGGAGACTGATGTGGTGACACTTTTTAATATCCTCAGGACTGCCAGCGGAAGGGATATAGAGGAGAGGCACGGGCCTGCCAAAGATGGTGAGCAGAGAAGAAGCGTGCTGGATAACAGCCTGGCCAAAAAGGTCCTGGGCTGGGAACCGGAAATCCCCATCGAGGAAGGGTTGGGGCTTACCTATAGATGGTTCGAGGATAACAGGTGAAAATGGCAGAGGTAGATAATACAAAAGGTAAAAAGATATTAAATATAGTCCCCACCCCTTTCTTTGCTGACAGGGGCTGCCACATGCGCATACTGGGCGAGATGAAGGCTCTGGAAAAATACGGTTACCGCAATATCATAATCACCTATCATAACGGCCGCGACCTGGATGGGCTGGACATAAGGAGGATCATAAACATACCCTGGTATAAAAAGCTGGAGGCAGGACCTTCCATACACAAGTTCTACATCGACATCCTTCTTTTCTTTAAGGCTGCGGCTGTCTTTTTCAAAGAGAAGCCCGACATAATATACGGCCACTTGCATGAAGGGGCCTTTGTAGGGGGCCTTATAAAATACCTGTTGACCTGGGGAAGGATACCTCTTGTATTTGATGTCCAGGGAAGCCTGACCGATGAGCTTGATACTTTTGACTGGCTCAGGGGGAAAAAGGTAATAAAGTGGTTTTTCCGCAGCCTGGAAAGGTTCATCTGCTCTATGCCTGACTTTTTTATATGCAGCTCTGTTTCTAACGGAGACATAATAAGGGAAAGGTTCAATAAGCCTTCTGATATGGTGAAAGTGGTCATAGACGGAGTGCATACTGACTTCTTTGACAGGCCTCCCAGAAAGGGGTTCAGGAAAGAACTGGGAATACCGGAAGATGCACCGCTTATAATCTTTACCGGTGCCCTGCTGGCTGCCAAGGGGATCTGGAACCTGGTGGAAGCCATTCCAATGGTCCTGGAAAAGAGGGAAGATACCCACTTCCTCATAGTGGGTTATCCGGTGGAAGAGACTAAAAAGAAAATAGAACAGCTTGGTCTTACAGGCAATGTACATTTCACCGGTATGGTAGATTACTTCGACCTTCCTGATTACCTCCTTATAAGCGATATAGCGGTTGAACCCAAGATGGAAAAGGCAGGGGAAGCCAGCGGCAAAGTAATAAACTATATGGGGGCAGGACTCCCTGTGGTGGCATTCGAGGGTAAGAACAACCGCAGGTTCATGGGGGATAACGGCATATATGCCGCCCATGACAGGGTAGAGGACCTGGCGTTTAAGATGTTATGGGCTGTAGAAAACCCCCGGGAGGCTAAACAACTGGGAGATAGAAACAGGACCAGGGTGGAGGAGGTGTTCTCCTGGGACAACAGCATCAAGCAAACCATAAAAGCTTTTGAAATGCTCACTAAAAACAGGTAACCCCGGGATGAGGGACCCGTACTCTATTATTGTAACAGTAAAATATAACTGTTATTATACTTCAAGAAATATTCAGGTTGTTATTTTAACAAGTAACTGACAGAAGGATGGTCATGAAAGTCTGTGTAATAGGGACCGGTTATGTGGGGCTTGTGACAGGTGTATGCCTGGCCGAGATAGGGCATAAGGTATTATGTGTAGACAAGGATGACCGGAAGATAACATCACTGAAAAACGGCAGGTGCCCCATATATGAGGAAGGACTGGAAGAACTCCTGGAAAGAAACATGGACCAGGGGAACCTTATATTTGGATCCGATACCTCTGAGGCGGTAGGGAAAAGTGAAATAATATTCATATGCGTGGGTACCCCGCCCCTCCCTTCCGGTAAACCCGACCTGACCGCTATTGATGATGTAGCCAGGATGATAGGAAAATCCCTGAACGGATATAAGATAATACTGAACAAGAGCACTGTGCCCATAGGTACGGCGAAGCGGATAAGAAAAATAATCAAGGAGAACCAGGTAAATAGCCAGGAATTTGATATAGTCTCCAATCCCGAGTTTCTGAAGGAAGGCGAAGCAGTAAAAGATGCCTTTTTTCCCGAAAGGATAGTCATCGGGTCAGAGAATGAAAAAGCTGTAAAAATAATGAAGGAACTCTACGGCCCCATAATCAGGCAGGATTTTGATTATGCCAGAGGCAACCGTAAAAGAAAGAAAGAGGTCCCCGTCCTGGTGACAGATTCCACCAGCTCTGAACTGATCAAATACGCTTCCAATGCCTTTCTGGCCACCAAGATCTCATTTGTGAATGAAGTCGCCAATATCTGTGAAAGGATCGGGGCCAACATCCTTGACGTGACCTATGGAATGGGACTGGACAGCAGGATAGGACCGCGCTTTATGAGGGCCGGTATAGGCTGGGGGGGATCATGTTTTCCCAAGGATGTAAGGGCCCTTTCATATACTGCAGAAGAGTACGGTTCCCCGGCAAGCATATTGAATGCAGTGATCCAGGTAAACAACCAGCAGCGTTTTAAAATAGTACAGAAAGCTGTAGACCTTCTGGGTATCATCGATGACAAGATAATAGGGGTCCTGGGGCTTTCATTCAAGCCGAATACTGATGATACCAGGGAAGCCCCATCTGTCACAGTAATAAATAAGTTCCTTGAGCTGGGAGCCGAGGTCAGGGTATATGATCCCGTTGTCAAAGATTATCCGGACAACCTTGACCGGGGGGCTGTATTTGCCGGCGATGCCTATAAGGCACTGGAAAACGCCGACCTCATGGTCCTGGTAACGGAATGGGAGGAATTCTCAAAACTTGATTTTAACCGTATCAAGAACATCATGTCCGGAAAAAACATCATAGATGGAAGGAATTACCTGGATAAGAAGGCACTGAAAGAGATAGGATTTGAATATGTGGGCATAGGTAATTGACCCGGCAGCAAGGAGGACTATTTGATAGAAGGAGTAAAAATAAAAAAATTGAAAGTCATACCCGATGAAAGGGGCAGGCTCATGGAGATGCTAAGGTGTGACGATGAGCTGTTCATCCAGTTCGGCCAGGCCTATATGACCACCGCCTATCCGGGTGTGGTAAAAGGCTGGCATTATCATAAAAAACAGGTAGATAATTTCGTTGTGGTACAGGGCATGATGAAAGTGGTCCTTTATGACAGCCGCAGGGATTCGCCCACATATAAGGAAGTCAATGAGTTCTTTATGGGAGTGCATAATCCTGTACTCCTGCAGATCCCCCGGTATGTCTTTCACGGGTTCAAATGTATTACTGACTACGAGGCTATTTGCATAAACCTGCCCACAGAGAAGTACGACTATGATGAGCCTGACGAGTTCAGGGCCGACCCCCACAGCCCGGAGATCCCTTATGATTGGGACAGGAAAGACGGATAGGAGCAAAGATGGAGGACAGAAGCTTTAAGACGCTGCTGGTGACCGGCGGTGCCGGTTTTATAGGAAGCAATTTCATACATTATATGATGGATAAATATCCGGACTATACCATAATCAACCTGGATAAACTGACATATGCCGGGAATCTGGAAAACCTCAGGGACATTGAAGATAATAAGAACTATAGTTTTATAAAGGGAGATATTGCAGATAATGAGGTAGTGTCCCAGATATTTAAATACAATAAAGTGGATGCAGTCATTAACTTTGCCGCTGAATCTCATGTAGACCGCTCCATAGAAGAGCCGGGAGTCTTTATCCAGACCGATGTCTACGGGACATTTGTGCTTCTTGAAGCTGCCAGGAATCACAACTGCAGCCTGTTCCTGCAGATAAGCACAGATGAAGTCTACGGGTCCATAGAGGACGGCTCGTTTAGGGAAGGAGACCCGCTCCTTCCCAACAGCCCCTACTCGGCCTCCAAGGCCGGAGCCGAGATGATAGTAAGGTCTTTTTATAAGACTTACAGTACCCCTGTGGTCATAACCAGGACCTCTAATAATTTCGGCCCCTACCAGTATCCCGAAAAACTTATCCCCTTATTTGTCACCAATCTTATTGACAATATAAAAGTGCCCCTCTACGGTGACGGGATGAATGTCAGGGACTGGATATATGTAGATGATAATTGCAGCGCCCTGGACCTGGTGCTGCATAAGGGAAACACCGGCGAAATCTATAATATAGGCGCCGGTAATGAAAAACCCAATGTATGGATAACCAAAAAACTTCTACAGCTTCTGGGCAAGACGGAAGAGATGATAAAGCCTGTGGAGGACCGCCTGGGCCATGACA
>Ga0180438_10009183_pt1 | contig 12375 bp, 7 predicted proteins | sample SS_ome_12_FD_132455 | JGI IMG/M metagenome (GOLD analysis project Ga0180438, IMG submission 132455) | Hypersaline lake sediment archaeal communities from the Salton Sea, California, USA - SS_3_D_2 metaG | ecosystem: Environmental > Aquatic > Non-marine Saline and Alkaline > Hypersaline >...
CAATTTTTACGATTATTCTGCTGGTGGGCACATTCCTGCTGGCCGAGTTGGTCAGCTTTGTCTTCATTTCGGTTCATCTGAGCGGTATTCGCTCCCGGAGGGAGATTTTAAACACATTGGACATTCCCTCCAGACAGGGATCGAATGACGGGATTCAGGTCACGGAACAGCAACAGCCTTCGTGGATGCAGTCCCATGTGATCCATCCTTACGTTGGGTTCGTCCGGAATCATGCGTTGCCCCGGCAAGTATTCAACAACCGGGTCGTTGATCTACCGGTCAATGAATATGGCTTCTTCGGCAGCCTACCGCCGACTAAGGCATCCGATCAAAACGTGACAGTGGCCCTGACAGGAGGCTCCGTCGCCCTGGAGCTCTTTTTGTATGCCGGAGATCTACTGAAACAGGGATTGCAGGATTCCCCTGCGTTTCGTGATAGAAATGTGGATGTCGTTTGCCTCGCCCTGGGAGGAATGAAACAGCCGCAGCAGTTGATGGTGTTAAATTATTTTCTCTCCCTGGGCTACCATTTCGATGTGCTCATCAACTGCGACGGATTCAACGAAGTGGCGCTCCCGTTTGCACAGAACATACCCTACAACATTTCTCCTTACTACCCCCGGGCCTGGGGTATTTATGCGACCAAGGCCCTGAATACCGAGGCAGCCATCCGCTACGGCAGACTGTCAGAAAGCAAGAAAAAAACAGAACGGTGGCGGAGTTTCGTATCCCGGTCTCCTTATCGTCACAGCAATGTTTTTCTATTTCTCTGGCACCTTATCCGAACCAGCGAAGAAAACAAACAGAATGCGTACGACGGAGAGATTCGGGAGATTCTCCGGATAAAAAAACATACCCATCCCCAGGAGACGGGCCCTTCGTATGCCAGACGGTCAAAAAGAGAGATATTTTCCGATCTCGCTCAGTTATGGAAACAATCGTCGGTTCAGATGGCAAGACTATGCATGGCCAATGGCATACGGTACTTTCACTTCCTGCAGCCCAATCAATACGTCAGGGATTCCAAGCCCTTGAACGATTGGGAACGCAAGCACATCTATGCCGGGCCCGACAATCTATCCAGACAGGGCGTCGAATTGGGTTACCCCGACCTGCTTTCCGCTGGAGAGGAACTCACCCAACAGGGCGTCCCCTTCTACGATCTGACCAACATCTTCCGGTCCCATTCGGAGACAATCTACCGGGACAACAGTTGTCATTACAACCAGTCGGGGTACCGGCTTCTCGCGCAGAACATCGTTGAGATTATTTCAACCCATTCAAAGGCGAGATGACACCAATGGCTACTCCATCGGTCCGATAAATGGGAGGTATCTGCAGAGCGGATGATTTCTCTCTGTATACGCCATCGGAATGGGATCGGGGCGTCCTCTCTTCTATTATTTAATACTGAATAAGATTCTGGATGGAACCCTGAAAGAGGGTCACCAACAGATAGCTGACACATCCCACGGTCACGGCTGCCAAAAGCCCGATAAAAAACGGCTTCATGGTGAGCCGTTTGAGTTTAGCAAATTCCGTACTCAGCCCCGCACCAGCAATGGCCACGGCCAGCACATACTTTGCCATGTTCGCAACCATCCCCGTCAGGACATACCATTCATCCGCAGTACGCCAGAGAAGAAATCCGCCTTCTTTTGAGATAAATACATCCCCAAGCGAACGAAACAGGGCGAATCCTAAAAAACCCAGGACAAACACCGGAAACAACGTCATGACGTTGATTTTCTTGGGCTCATCAGGACCCGACGATGGCCGACCCCTCGCGTAAAGAACGGCACAGAGCGGCACGACGACCATTAAAAAGGTGTTACGTACCAGCTTGGTGGTGATGGCGATCTGGGAGACTTCTTTGGCCCAGAGCTGATCGTAGATGTAAGCCGCTCCCGTCACCTGGGCGGTATCGTGGACAGCTGTGCCCAGAAACAGGCCGGCTTGCCCCAAGTCGAGTCCTAGGATCAGCTCGACCAAGTATGGATAGGCAATCGTGGCGATCAAGCCGAATATCGTGATGGTACTGACCGCGTAGGTCGTTTCCTCTTCTTTGGCCCCGATGGCCGGAGAGGTCGCAATGATGGCGCTCACGCCGCAAATGCCCGTTCCCGCAGCGATGAGTGTGCCAAGCCGATCTGCCACTCCAAAAATCCGGGCAAATAGAAGGGAGATCGCGATGCCCGACGCGATGCAAAATACCACGACCAGCACGGCAACCGCGCCGATCTTGGCAACAGCCAGGATACTCAACCGAATGCCCAGGAACATGATGCCCAAGCGCAGGAGTTTAGCCACACAAAACGTGATCCCAGGCAAAAAGATGGCCGGCCAATGGATCACATTTCTCACGATCATGCCGATGAGGATGGCCAGGAGGAACGTGGATACGGGCGATTTGGACAGGTGGAATTGGGATTGAAAAAACGAGCCCAGCAGATCGGCCAGAAACAGGGAAAATAGCATCACAGCGACGGCCAGAGCCGTGCCCGGGAGGATGGATGCAATATGATGGGTTCCGAACAACGTGTTGAGGATTCTTTTATTCGTCATACGAAGGATCTCCTGAGATTCGGGTATTTATCCTGTCGATCCGGTGCAAATCCGACGAAGACGTTTTGTTTCACCGGGCCTTTTCTCATCAAAACAGTCTTGAAAAAAGGCCCTTCAGAATACGAAAAACCCGCAGGAAAAGCAAGTTATTTGTGCACGAAATGCAGATAAATCTATTAAGATTCCCGTGATACCGATGTCTAGACAAGTCGGAACAGAATCGCTACGTGAAGATGTGGACAGAGTTGAGGAAAACTCCGAGGTTTTATCGTATAAAAAGAAATTTCTTCTTTCGATTCACGGCGATACAGAACGCGATATGTTGTAACCGATCCGGTCCTATCCTGAAAGAAATCCTGCACATCGCAGGGCTTCAGAGTTACGGCTTTACGTGGACGGATATTGTGTATATCTTTCAATTATTCCGTTTTGATGGTACTCCGCCACTTCTCAGCATGAGATTACGACTGAGAATGTTTTCTGATCAGAGCCTCAGTTTACCCGATTTTAATAATGCACTATAAATTCTCTCATCCGTCCTTGGATCCGGCTCGTCCTCGCTTCCCATGAACCAGGGATAGGCCCTTTCAATGGTGATCGTTCTCGGAATGCCGATACCCGATCCCGACTCATCAGGAAACAGACGGATGACCGGATTCTCCCACACACTTGAGAATGTATCCGTCAGGAATACACCCCAATACATTCTTTCCTCACCCACTAATACGACAAATACACGACCAATCATGCCACCCCAGGATGTGAGTCTCCTGTAAACAGAATCGGGATATGTCATGCGATGCTCGTGCCAATGATACCCGGTAAGATCGCTGGAGGATATAAACACCTCATCGATGAGGGGAATCTCCTCCAGCAGCGTCCCGGGTATCGTATTCTCTTGGGCAATGGTCACGGTAAACTCGCCTGATTCTTCAATTCTTAAGGGTGACGCATCCTTATGGCATCTACTAACGCAAAAACCCAATAATATCAGCAGAAAGAATCCCGATGCCATCGCATGGATGTTGTGCTCGTCGTCTACCATCGCATCTCGAACCCGAATGCCCAGTTCTCGCTGTTTAGAATCTCCCCGAAGGAACGAAAATACACACGGATGCCCGCAGGATGCTCGTACGCGATGCCAAAATGCTTTCCCACAGTCCGGTGGAATTCCTTGGCCGGATCGGAGGAAAATTCCTCCCCCCGATTGATCTCCTCATCCTCGACAACAAGCCTGCCATCCTCCCACTTTCGTGTGATCCTGTGCGGGTACACCAACGTACCTCGGGCTTCGGAGTCAGAGAGAGTCAGGGTCAAATTCGTTCCCAGGAGCACGTAAAATCCTTGGACGACTCTGGCCTTAATGCCGATGGGCAGAAAAACAGACCATTCATCGTATTGCGCATGGAAGGCGTACGTCTTCTCGTGCGAGTAATCATTTTCGTACATCTCGGGCTGATACAGGCTATACTCACTCCAACTGTGAGCATGTTGATCCGAATCTTCGTCGATCGTCTGCTCAAAGAATGACCGACAGACTTGTATGCCGCCGAACAGAAGCCAGTCTTCATCCAGCGTGTAGATCAAGGAGGCAAAGCCCATCCATCGATGTGACTTTTCCGTCCCGAATCCGTTTAACCCGCCCTCCCGGCTGCTGTGCGATTCATACCGGCGCAAATGCGTCCTTCCCAGTTCCCGGTAGTCGTAAGTCCTATCTGTATACGTCGTGTCAGAAGCAGTGACCCATCCGGTAATATCGGTATCCGACCATGTGCCTGAAAAGAATGACCTCAACAGCAATTTTGACGATATCCGACTCTCAAAAGTAAGCGCGAATCGGGGACTTCTTGCTTCGGAATCGTAAGACTCACGGCGCGTTAACCAGTACTCGTTCGTGTTGTAAAAATCGGGATCCGTATCTCTCTCAGACCATGCATGTGCGGTATCCTGAGACACGATGGTTTCCGTGCTTTTTCCGCTGATCCAGCCGGCATACATTCCGAGGCGACTTTTTTCATTAAACCGGAACATCAATCCAAGTCCCAGTTCCAGATGATTTCCATCGATTCGAAGGGATTCGTCGTTCAAATCCGCCATGGACGAGTGGGGATTGTTCGCCCATCTGGAATCGTACATGTTTCCATCCCTGTCATAGGTATAATGTCCCACGCGCAGACCCAAATCGATCTTGGATGACAAATGGTACCCAACGACGATTTCCGACTGCATTCCCAGAACAGTCTGTTGATTATCGTCTACCTCCAACCTTTGCAATTCCGGGTCGGTCCCCCCCGTTAAATCTCTTTGGGAATCGCCCCATCCAGAATCCCATGATTCAGGCAACGACCGATAGGCACCATGATCAAAAATGCACCTGTTGAAAACGCCGATGGTAAGACGGGATCCCACTGGGAAAAGAGCCGCCACATGATAAAGGGGCACCGTTCCAACTGCACTGATCGATGTCTGTGGATACCACCGCGGAATCACGGCATCATCATTCCATTGCGCGTACGCGTCGTCTTGTGGCGATAAGACCGGCAAAGCGTAACTCGTGATGTCCGTTCGAGATCGAAAATCCAGATATACCGATTTTTCCGGTTGCTGCAGGATGTACGCCGGATTCCAGTAAACGTCCGAATAACGATCCGGGACCATCCCAGAAACCCTGTATGGAAAAACGAGCATCTCAACCGTTTGAAAATGCATCGACTGGAACAAGTACGGGACTCCGGGTGCACGTGTCTTGGGCGGGGGCACATCGGAAAAAACCTGGGACACCCAAAACAGGCATAAAACCATAAATAGTTGATTTTTGCCTCGCATGATTCACTCCTTTTCGAAAGGATTTACTCGACCAAGAGAATCGGAAAACATTTACTTTATATTTACAGACTTACGGTCCCGGACATCCGATCATCGTACCAGATACATCTTCCGTACTCTAAATCCATCATCCGTGACCAGCCTGACCAGATAAATACCACTGGATACATTCATGCCCATGTCATCCTTCCCTTGCCATCGGACAGAGTACGTGCCTGCCGATCGAACGTCGTCGACGAGGGTCTTGACCTTCTGTCCCAACAGGTTAAAAACATGCAATGTTACTCGCGTCTGGTGGGGCAATACGAAACGGATCGTCGTTGCAGGATAAAACGGATTGGGCATATTCTGATGCAGCAACGGCATTCTAAAAGCCTGATCTACCTCCGGTGAAAAATCACCTCCAAAGATATTTGTTGATGAAAAGCTATAGACCTTCGTTCGGGGTGCATCCGTATCAATGAAGCTATCCACCCACCCAGGCATATCCGGGGGTGAATCTCCCATCAGCATCTCCCGCCAGGTCTCATCGGTCAACCGTTCGGATATGGGCTGGAGGAATTCATAATACGAAAACATGGCTCCTCGCGTAATACGGGGGATGCCCCCTTCGTTAACGATCACAAAAACTTCGAGTGGATACCCAACGCCCTCTTGCAAACATTGATCCGTAAACGAGTCGGTGTGTACGTCAGCCACGACGGCCATATCATCGATGTCACCTTCCTCGATAGCTTGTGGATCGGTCTTCTTGGACACGAGCTGTTCCATCACCTTACCGAAGCGGTAGATGTCCTCGTACTCCAGTGTAGTAATGGGCGTATCCTCCAACTCTTTGATAGAAATTTTGTTCAGAAAAAGAAGAAGCATCTCGAAAAGACTCAATCTCTCCTCGTAGCCCGAAAGCAGCAAACCGAACGAATCCAGCCCTTCACGAGTATAACGCACCAAACTCGCCAGCCGTGTATAAAGATAAGGATTGGGTTCTACGTAGCTCTTGGGAGCCGCCGGCGCGAGGCAATAGGGAGTACAGCTTTGTTTGGCATACAGAATGGTGTCGTGCCGGAGTTCGGCCCACGAGGCCAGAGCCGTAAGGAGCTCTTTGTCCGCCCAGGCTGTTGTTTGCATGAAAAACGGGTATCCGACGCCCTTTGCATAGAGCAGAGGCATCAGGCAATAAAGCCAATTCCAGTACAGATTCCGGGCCCAGTCGGCATCCGACAAGGTGGCAAACTCATTCCTGAATGCATCGATTGTCTCTGGATAGTTTACATAGCTGATCTCACCGTAAAGCGAATCCATCAGGTCGTAAGCCCGGTCCGATCCCAGGATGGCCATCACATCCAGCCCCTTAGGAAAGTGCCGATCCGGCACATCGGGCTGAACCAGATGAGCAAACATGTACGAATCGGGAATGAACCGCTGACCCATGAATCGAAAACCCTTATAGGCAACAACTTTTCCGTATATCCAGTTGGGAATTTTAGGCTCCGGCAGCCTCTGCACTTCGACCATGAATTGATCCAACAGTGTCGGATCAGCCAATTGATCGGGCGATAAAGACAAGAATTCAGAGCCATAAATAACATCTGCTATTACTTTGTAATTTTTGACATTGGGATCGTCGGTTTTACCCACAAAAAAGCACGTGGGCTCGTAAATCCGGCTCCAATAATCGTAAAGGGATTGATCGTCGGCATCGAGGCTGTAAATCATCTGCGTCAGAATCAATGCTTGAAGCGTATGCCGCCGGGCCAGATCACCAAACTTTTGCGGTTCCATCGTGAAGGTAGCCAGACCAAACCACGTCATGGTTTTAAAATATGCTTTAAGGATCTCGTTTTGGGTATAGTGCCCCCTAGGTTGATAGAGGCTATAATCCAAAGCGGAAAAATTACCAAAAATGGGCGAGATGTGATATCCATCATGATTCGCAATCAATGCCAACTCCGAGTCCACCAGGGCGGTTACGAGTTCAGGAACCTCCGCATCGTCGCCATTCAACAGTTTCGAGGCGACGCCCAGAAAGGCCATATTCCGCCGCACGGCTTCTTTTGGCTGCGGATTTTGCGATTGCGCATAGGCGTTTTCCGTTGCATCGAGCAATCCTTGTATCAGCACATCCAGTGTATTCACGAATTCCTGAACCTCGATATCAGCTAGCATTTGGTCGAAAAAGACATGGTAAATATGAAGTACGGCATCCGTCGTGACGAACACAGGCGTACCTCGAATCGTACATTCATTGTATGTGTCAAAAATCTGCTTATACATGCTGTACTTGACCGTAAAATGGTTTTGCCGGAGCAGTTCCTCATCAGTAGCCGTGAAAGCATGACGGAGGGCTTCGTAATTCGTCACATTGCTGAAATCGGGTTCTACTGTAAACACCGGTGCGACAGGAGAAAACACGACCGTATACGGACGGTAAACGCCAAAATCGGTCTGTACGTCATGGGTAATATTAGCGATCATCTGGGCAGAGAGAAACTGGGGGACGAGAAACGCTTTTAAGAGGGCGATGTATACAACATATTTCATGGCCCTGTTTCCTGTTTGATCAGAGATACGCTTATTCAATGGGCCAACCACTCATCAGGATCAATGATACGGATTTCCCGTTATCCTGTAATTCATCGAATACGAATATATTGGAATCCATGTGTGACGTTTTTAAATAATCACCGATGCCTTTCAACGAGTCACCTTCCATGACCATTCCCTCCTCGGGAATCTGATCCAGGGAAAAACCGAAACCAGCGGGCCAGAATCGAACCGGAATTTGCCTGATAACCAGAAAGCTGTCTTTCTCGATGTTTCCGCCCCAGTTTACCGTTATCCTGTACAAAAAATCACTTTCCCAGAACAACGCGCTCACCTCGTTCTGGCTGATTTCCCGTAAGAAACGGAAAATTTCATCAAAGTGTTCCGAGCCATCGTCACTAATCCGAATAACTTCGTTATAGGCTGAGTGGACATCTTCTGTAAACATCCACCACTCTGTCATGTACTCCTAGTCAATCAGCAATGTCCAGACATCTGGTTGGGACCGAATTCTCCAGTTCAGCTCATGCAGCATGTCGAGTAGTCGATTCAGGCTCTGAGGATGAGGGGCCTCGGTCTCGGTTCTCATCGTCTTGGTTCGCTCAGGCGTCGATAAGGTTATGGTATAGTAAAATCCATCCATCACGGTTTGGGATGGGGTATAGACATCCCTCAGATTGAAGAAATCCGCCTGCTGGAACAGCCATCTCACACTATCTCGAAGGCTCTCATGCATCTGATAATCCGCCTCATTTCCGGTGCCGTCGATCAACCGGCAGAGGCCGTCATCATCGATGTGCGTTTCCTCGTGTATTCCCGCAAAACCGCCGGTAATCGTGTATTCTATCACCATGGTCGCCATAGGTGTTGATCGATCCGCCGGCTCGAGAACACCCGAGTCACAACCCGAAGAAAGGAGGATAAATAAGGCCATTCCCGATACGACGATCAGGAATACCCTCGTAAATGCGATCATGTTCACTCCGTGTTTCCGTCTTATTCGAGGCTCGGCTCGACGATTTTACCCATGAACAGGAGTGCGTTGGACTGCCGCTCCCGGATCACGAACACAAACGGCCGATCCACAGTCATGACCAGGCCGGTCGACGTATATCGAATCTCGACGACGGTCACCGCCGCGGCTTCTGTGCCTTCCTCATCGACTTCCACGAACGTCTTGTGCTTGACCATGCTGATGAACAGTCCGCCGTTTCTGTTGATCCGGGTGAAATCGGCCTGGTCGGAGAACGCGATACCCATTCCCAGATTCGTGAGAACCCGGTTCAGCGAATCTTCGTATTCCAGCTTAAACTTGGGCATATGCAGAGTCAGCGTCGTCTCTGAAAACGATCCCATCCATTGAGCCCAATTCTCAGGGGTGAATTCCTCGATCAATTCATTTACCGATGTCCCCGGCTTGGGCAGGAATACGGTCATACTGAAGAGGCCATCCCCGTAGGGCATGTCGACGGCTTGAAAATCATCGGTCTCAAAATAAGGAAGATCGCACTCCTGTTCCATCATCCTGCAGGGCACCCTCGATCCGTCTGACGTCGTGAACTGGGCATCGGTGGTCAAACTTCTATCGAAGGCGTAGGTCCATGTGCCCTTAAAATATATAGCGTTGATGAGGAACATGACCGTCAACGGGCTGATCGCATCGATGATTTCTTCGATCTTCCCGTGGGTATTCACGTTGACCCAGTTGTTGATGATACCCGGGGCGTCTGGCGATGAGAAATCCAGTCCCCTGACCTCGGCATTGAAATAGAATTTATTCACATTGATAAAATCAGGCTCGACATAGAAACCGAGACGGTACCAGATAGAATTCGCTATTTGGAATTGGACCTTGGAATCGAGTCCTACAAAGAGCTCCATCAAACTTTTGAACGATTCGTTGATCTCCTCGAATGTCAAGTCGCCGAATTCTAGAGTATTCCGCATGGCCTCTTCCGTCGTCCCCGACGCACCATTGTACGTCATACCCAAGGCCATAGCCACGCTCAGTGGAGAGATGAAGATGTTCTCGTCAGCATCATTCTTGACAATCTCTTTAAAAAGTTTGAGACCAAAAACCTGGTCCGACTCGACGATCTGTTTCTCCAAGGACGTGAGCTCGCGGCGCTGAACCGCATCTGGAGCCACGGAAAAGTCACGCGTACACTGCAGTGCAAATAGGGGCAAGAAAAGGAATACGTATATTCGCCTGAACATGATTCACCTCCAACCGTTTTACCTGAGCAGATTCATCTTCACGACCCGGACGGATGTGCCGGCCGTCATCCGGCAAAGATAAACCCCGCTGGGAACATTCCGTCCGTAACGATCCTTGCCATCCCACATCACGGTATGGTGACCGGCAGATTTATAGGTGTCGATAAGGATACGAATTTCCTGACCCAGAAGATTCACGATGGCCAGTCTCACTTGGGTCGGTTTGGACAGAGTGAACCGAAAGGTGGTCTCCGGATTGAAGGGATTGGGAACATTCTGTTCCAAATCGCATGTCTTTGGGATGGACGCACTCGGCTTGGGTCGATCCACTCCAGTGATATCGGAGCCTTCCCACCGCATCGGATTCCGGTTGATATAGCTCTGGGATGTATCCATAAAACTGTGTGTCCAGACCGGCGGCTTCTTCGGATCGTCACTGCGGAGCATCTCCTGCCAGTCTTCATCGGTCAGCCGCTCAGAAATGGGCTGTGAGAACTCGTAGTAGGAAAACACCGCACCTCGGGTCACTTGGAGCGCGCCTTCCAGAGAAACGATGACATAGATATCGAAAGGATAGCCCACGCCGACCTCCAGGACAAGGTTGTTCAACGCATCGGTATGGACGTCAGCGATCACCGCCATCTCATCATCTGTGTCATTCTCGAACTCGCCTACCTCCTCCGACGGGAACGTAACGATACCCTCCAGAATCGAGCCGAATTGGTGAATCAGGGTGTATTCTTCAAGCGTTGGCGTCTCGTTGGTCAGTTCTTTTTCTGCAATCCGTTTGAGATTTAGAAGCAAGAATTCCAGATCGACAAGACGCTGACGAAAGCTGTTCAGCAGAATCCCACGGCTCTCGAATCCCGTGATCATGAACCGTGCCAGTGCGGCCAGCCGGGCGAAGAGATGGGGATTCGGTTCCACGTATCCTTTAACCAGAGGAGGCGGTGTGGGTACAGACTCGAACGAGGAACTCTGTTTGGCGTAAAGGATGGTATCGTGCCGCAGTTCGGCCCAGGAACCCAGCGATGTAGCCAGCTCCTTGTCCTGCCAGGCGGTCTTTTGCATGAACGGAGGATACCCCTCGCCCTTGGCAAAGAGAAGGGGCATGAGCGTGTAGAGCCAATTCCAATAAAGATTCTGGGCCCAATCCTCTGCCGCTTTAGAGGCAAACTCGGTTTTTACCGAATCCATCCAGGTCACGTACAGAGGATTCGTATTCTCATGGTAGACCTGATGGAGGATTTCCAAGGCCCTCTGTGAGCCCAGGACGGCCATGACATCGAGCCCCCGGGGCATGAGTCTCCCGAACACGGGGGGTGCGGTGAGACGATCGAACATGTACGAATCAGGGATAAATCGCTGCCCCATGAATCGAAAGCCCTTGGGCGTGCTTCCCGGCAGCGGGGACGTGATGAGAGGGCCCTGAAGTTGAGCAGCCCGGTCGATGAACTGATTCAGCAATGATGCGTCGGCCAGCTCGTCGACACTCAGTGTGGTGAAGTTGACACCGTACACATCGTCGGCCAACGTCTTGTACTGGTATACGGTTAAATCATCCGACTTGCCCACGAAGAAAACCGTGGGATCGTAAATCCGGCTCCACACCGTCATGGCCGGTTCACCATCGACGTCGGCCGTATGGAGTGCTTGCACGACGATGAGCGCCATGAGTGTGTGCTCCACGGTAGCCTCAGGACGCTCGTCAGGCAGCATCGTAAAGGCCATACGGCCCAGCCACATCATCGACTTGAAATAACGTTCAAGCAGCTCACTGCGGGTGTAATGGCCTCGGGGAACGTACTGGCTGTAATCCTCCAAATAGTTAAAAATCGGAGATTGGTCATACCCTCCATGCGCATCGATGAGCGCCATTTCTCCCTGTACCAAAGCCTCAGCAGCCGCCGGTGGTATAGAAGCCTCATCCAGGAGCTCCGCGGCCACGGCAAAGTACGCCAGGACCTTCCGGGCAGCCTCCTGGGCATCGGGATTCTGGGCCTCAGCCCATCGGATTTGGACAGCCGATAGCAAGCTTTTATTCAAACCGTCTATGTCATCGGCAAATTGGCTAACCTCAAGGCTACGCATGATATAATCATACAGGATATGATACGCATGAAGCACCGCGTCTGTCGTCACAAAAACGGGAATGGCGTTGTCATAGCAATAATTGTACGGATGATGAATCTGCTTGAACTGGCCCGGCTTGACGACAAATCC
>Ga0180438_10009184_pt1 | contig 12373 bp, 8 predicted proteins | sample SS_ome_12_FD_132455 | JGI IMG/M metagenome (GOLD analysis project Ga0180438, IMG submission 132455) | Hypersaline lake sediment archaeal communities from the Salton Sea, California, USA - SS_3_D_2 metaG | ecosystem: Environmental > Aquatic > Non-marine Saline and Alkaline > Hypersaline >...
CTTCAGCGAGCTGACCGACACAGAAGTATACAGCCTTTGGGTCAGGCACGTAACCAGAAAAGCACAATGGGCTCGTGTCCTGGTCAGTAACACAGTGAGCATCCCTCTGGACAGCCTGATCTTCTGTTGGGGCGCGTTCGGCCAGTGGGGGGGTCTCTTTCCGGCCGGGCTACCGGTGGCAACGGTCTGGTCCATTTTCTGGGCCAATGTGTTGGTCAAGGGGCTCGTCACTCTGGTTAGCCTGCCTGGCATTTATCTCGTGCCGGAGAGGGATTTGGAGCTTGCATGAAAAAAAGCTCGTTCTGTTGCAGGTCTCTCATCCACCTATATATAGACATAAACCAAACGTTCCTATTGGATAGAATGTATTTGCTAGTCTTTTCCTTCTTCTAGTTCCGATTATGCAAGACCAGAACAATCCCCCCCTTGGAAACTAGAAAATGTTTATCTCAGAGGATGGATTCATCAGGTCCAAAATCACAACAGAAGGAGTAGTAGAGTCGAAACCCCTGGAAGCACCGCCAGCGATTGAACCAGCGCTATCAGTGTCACCTTCCCCACCACCGGGCTCGGATCCACTGAGTGTTCTGGGCCTTTCCCTCCGCCCGCACAATGCTCTGATGCGGGCTGATATTACCGATATCGGTCAACTGGCCGCGATGTCACGTGAACAGCTCCGAGAGGTACGCAGCGTCGGTGAGAAGGGGCTGACCGAGATTGAGGAGAAGCTGAAGGCGTATCTGGCTGAGCATCCAGTGCTGGACGAAGTAGAGGAGGGATCCACGGAACCAGAAACACAAGCGGCTGAATCACTCCCGCCGCAGCTACCCTCTCAACCACCGGACCCAATTCCGCTGGGTATTCTGGGGCTCTCCGGCCGCCCGCACTTTGCTCTAATGCAAGCTGGTATAACTACCGTCGGTCAACTGGCTGCGATGTCACGCGAACAAATCCGGGAGATGCGCAATGTCAGCGAGAAGGGGCTGACCGAGATAGAGGAAAAGCTGGCGGCGTATCTGGCTGAGCATCCCTTGCCCGATGTATCCCAACACCAAGGACGTGAAATGCCAGAGCTAACGTCTGAGAATGTCCCCCCACACGTGTCTAAGAAAACGTCTATCACCGTCCTGAAATTGTCCGCCGATATACGCGCTAGATTGAAGCTAGCCGGTGTCACTACTATTGAAGATCTGGCGCGGATGTCGCCCGAACACATTCTTGATGTACCTTATATCGATGAAAAGTCGCTGACCGAGATTGAGTCCACCCTAGCGGATTATCTTGGTGAACACTTTCCGTCAGGGTCTCCATTCAAACTGGAAAAGCCGTCGTTCGCCAATGCCCCTCTCGGAACTTTGGGCTTATCCATTCGCTCACATAACGCTCTGATGCGAGCTGGCATCAGGACCGTCGGCAAACTGGTCGGGATGTCAGATAAGGATCTCCTCAATGTGCACAACATTGGCGTCAAGTCGCTGGCCGATATCCGTGAGAAGCTGGCGGCGTATCTAGCTGAACATCCTTTGCCTGATAAAGCGGAAGAGGGAACCCCGAAACCAGAGACACAGGTGGCTGAACCCATCCCGCCGCAGCTGTTTACTCCACCACCGGATCCGACTCCGCTGGGTGCTCTGGAACTCTCCATCCGCCCGTACAACGCTCTGAGGCGAGGGGGTATCACCACTATCGGTCAACTGGCCACGATGTCACGGGAGCAGATCCGGGAGGTGCGCAACGTCGGTGAGAGGGCGCTGGCCGAGATAGAGGAGAAACTGGTGGCGTATCTGACTGTACATCCTTTGCCAACCAAACCCGCGCCCTCTATGGAGAAACCCAAATCATCACCTCCCCCACCTCCACTGGCCGATCCAAAAGTGCTAAACAGCGCTCGGGAAAAGGGCATCCCATTGGACGGAATTTCTGTGAAACGGCTGGCATTGCCTGAGTCATTTCAAATCTTGCTGCATCGGGAAAATATTGAGACCATTAGTGAATTGGCCCTACAGCCACGGAAAAAGTGGAGGCGGCGGGTGACCGTCGTACAACATCTGAACCGCTACTTGGCGTGGCTGATCGAGCAGGATGAGACAATATGGGCCAATGAAGTGACCGGCCAAGATATCAGCCCCCTGCATTGGTTGGAGTTGACTGAAACGTCGATGGAGAACTTGGCTGGGAAATGGCTCTCGGTACTCGATAGCAGAGATAACCAAGTCGTTCGTTGGCGTTACGGTTTAGAGGGTGAAGAGCTGACCTTGGAGGAAGTGGGAGAGCGTTTGAATATAACCCGTGAGCGGGTGAGGCAGATTCAGAATCGAACTCGGCGTGCATTGGGGAAGCCACAATCCCGTGCCGTCATTCGCCCTTTGCTAGAATTGCTGCTATACCTGTTGGAGCAAGCGGGTGGCCTTATGAACGAAACGCAGCTTGAGGCTGCCTTGCAGCGTGAGTTGGTTATCGGTGATGTAGATCCTGTAGGTGTGGCACGGTTGGTCTTTGACCTTCACGACGATTTTAAATGGATTCGTAAGGCGCAGACTTGGGGATTGACGCGCTTTCCACTGACCCAAGTGCCATCTATTAATAGGCACTTGACCGAAGTGCTGGAGAAAGCCTACGTGCCACTTCCCTCCGACAAGGTAGTCGCTCGCTTTAAAGAAACTCGCTTTTATCAAAATCGCCGTGATGCACTGGACGATGCTTTCATCGTTACCTGTCTAAGGACACACCCAACTATCGAGGTAGATAGTGGCGGGATGTGCGGGCTGACGAAATGGGCCACGAGGAAGCCCGACAAGATAGTGCTCGCCTTGCAACAAATCGGGCACCCGGTGCACTACTCAGTCCTCGCAGAGCGCGTCAATGCCCTGCTGCCCCCAGACCAGCAAACATTAGCCCGGAACATCCAAGCAATCTTAAACCGATATCCAAATATATTCGTCCATCTGGGGCGGGGAAAGTATTGGCTTCGGGGTCACCTGATAGAAGAGGCGAGTGCGTCGCCCCAGGCTGATTTTGGGGACCTTTTCGGTGCCCGGCTGACTCGCTGGCAAGCAGAGTTGGATCGCCGGCAAGGCAGTTGTGAGTTAGACACTCACACCGAAGTGGACATAATTAGAAATGTAGGTCTCGATTTCTTCACTAAGTGAGGAGGCAACCTTGCAACTGGTAACTTCGCTGACTGTGGACGCTAGCTTGCTGCGTAAGCTTTTACGGCTGTGGGATGAAGGAGGCGACCATCGAAACCCTTTCACTGCTGTACTTGTCACACCCCTTTTCGCCTCATCTTCGACGCTGAAGCTGATACGCGAAGAGTTAAAGGAGAAGCAGGGGGCAACTGTCTATTTCGATTCTGGTGGCTATTATGCCCAGCAAGGGAAGATTGCCTTCGACGAACTCTACTGTGCCTTACGTGACTACTATCGGAACCCCGACAATCAGTGGGCCGATTGGTATGTGCTACCCGACCATGTGCCCACCTCAACCGACTCGCCAGTAGTCGTTGAAGAAAAGGTCAATGACACGATCACAGCAGTCCGGATGTTCTATGCCGAGATGCCGTCTGCGGTGCAACAGCGTTCTATGCCGGTGATTCAAGGCCATACTTTTGAACAAGTCAATCGTTGCATCGAAGCCTACCGGGAACTGGGACTGAAGTATATCGGTTTTGGCAGTTTCGGCACTAGTGGCACAAATGACAGCATCAACGTAGCTGACAGCCGTTCAGCTACCACTGTGACTCACATTGCCCGTGAGTTAGGAAATGGCGGTGTGCGACTCCACACCTTTGGTGTATCCACGCCGCCCGTGATCTATGCGTTCCAACGACTTGGCATTTATAGTTTCGACAGTCTCGCCTGGCAGCGTTCCGCTGGTTACGGCAAAGTCTATATGCCATTCACTCGTGCCTATAACGTCTCTCACCGGAGCACCAGAAACACAGCACTCAGTCAGGTGGAGTTTGAGCTGGTTAAGAAGCACACAGGTCACCGCTGTCCATTCTGTGAAGACTTTCGCCATCTGAGTGAGAGACGGCTGTATCGTAGCCTGCACAATTTAGTAGCGGTTATGGAGACAGTCGAAATGAGTCAGCTACGGGATCCTCAGGCTATTGCTTCTCTCATTGCATGGAAATCGCCGCGCTACTATAAGCTGTTTAAGGACATTTACCTTGGCTAATGAATTTGTTTTCCACATCCGTAATGCCCATCCCAGGGATATGACTACGGTGCTAGCCACATTGGATACTCACCCAGGCTTGGGAACAAAAGCCGAAATCGTGGAACAAGCAGAGATTTTGGGGTTCATCATCCACGACCGTCAGCATTTGGACGCTTTAATAACCGCTCGTGACTTAGAGTTGGTCCAAAGAGAGCAAAATACACTCACCGATGATGGCAAGACACTCATCAGCTTGGAGATGAATAAGCCCGATCTTTTTGCCGACATTGTCCACGGTCTCCAATACGTTCTTTGGGATGAACGTCGGCCAGGTGCTAATTGTTTTTCATGGAGCTATCGGACGCTGTGTCAGATGCTGTGGCACAGTGGAACAATAGCAATAGACAGCAAGCGAGATATGGCTTCTGAAATTGAAGGACGGGCGCGGACTGCATTTGGTCGCCCCGACATCGCATTTAGCCACAAGAGCATCGGTGGTGCATTGTTCTGGCTCACGGAACTGGAACCCAAGGTATTGGTTGAAGATGGTGCACGGTTCATGCGCCGTGCCTTCTGCCCCCCCGAATTGTTTGCTCTCGGCGTGGACTTTGTCTACAGAAGCCACGGCGTGGATTATGGTGTCAACTTGTTGCTAAGCGACGAATGGCGTGATGCTATCTGCCAGGTCTGTCTGCTCGAACCAGGAGGGTTCGATCGAGTGCTAGAATACGCGGTGGTCCAGTTCGACTTTCTGGAAAAGGGGTTGGGAGGCGGCTGGGGACGTTTCTTGACCCTGCATCGTGCACCAGAACTCAGGGATTTTGTCTGAAGTGAGTGACTTTATTCGTGCTCTGAACCTCATCAAGACGCGACGCACTCCTGCATGGTTAACCCCTTCCCAGCAAGAAGCGTTGGCGGCGCTTCAGGAAGCGTTACGTATTCCGGGTACGGTCAATCTCTTTGGGGCGACTGGCGTGGGGAAGACATTCCTGGGTTGGACTCTGGCCGACGAACTTGGCTACACATACTTTCCGCACATAAGTCGCTTGGAGCAACTCGAAGATCCGCAAGCCACAGGCGTCATTCTGGACAATTGCCAGCCAGAGCGCCAGGCTCACCGGAACACATTGAAGATGCTGCGTTTCTGCAATGCGCGTTATGCTGTGCTGATTACCCGTCAGATGGTTCATGACTACACTCACTATGTTGAACTAAGGCTAACGCCGGCCGACCAAGCCAAGGTTTGTGAAAACCTAGCCCCCCTCGGCTTCTTCGAGATCAGTGAAACACCTAACCTGTGGCATCTGGTAAACCCACATCTGTAGGAGGCACCATGTTAGAAGGGCTGCAAGCTATCTTGGATAAGGAAGTTGTACTTTCGACTGTTAACGCAGATGATTTGCTATACAATGCTCAGAAGGTAGAGGATGACTACCAAAAGCATGTGGCAACATTCATCCCGATGGGCGATGTATCTGCTTTTAGCACGCGGCTCATCAAACGTGTTGTGGGTGCCCGGACGCCCAAAGGTCTGATTGTTGCGCCCTACGGCTACGGCAAAACCAGCACTCTGGTTTTCCTGTGGCACGAATGTGAGCAGTGTAAGCAGCAAAGGCTGGTTGCTGTGCCACCTTTCTACTGCGCGACCCTGCTAGATATCCTCAAGGCCACCTACGGCTGGGTTAAATTCAGGCTAGAGCACAGCCAACCCGGTCTGGTGGCAGACCTGGACGAGATCTATCGCAAGTACACTGCCGCCACTGTTGAGGAGATGGCCAGACGGTACGCCGAGGAGCACGGGCTAGCGCAGGTAACAGCAGTCAACATGCTTAATGACATGCTGGAAGAAGGCAGCTTAGTGCTGGAACTAACCCCATCTAATCTGCTTTTCTTCCTGGACGCTGTGGCTTCTCTCGTCATCCGGGCGGGCTTCAAGGGACTGGTCATCTTTCCCGATGAGTTTCAACAATACTTCAGCAAGGGAGCAAATCTGAGGCGCACCGTGCAGGAGTTCCGTGAGTTCGTCTGGGGGCTGGACACTCGGGCTAACTCTCTAGGAGTGATCCTTAGTCTCCCTATTTACGCTGAATCAGGCATTCAGGAACATGGGAAGGACATTCTGCATCGGCTGAAGAAGGATGATTTATACTATCGTTTGCAGGACATCTATAACGTGGATTTCCCTACGTGCTTGTGGGAATGCTACGCTGAAGCATTCCAACTAGGCGATGTAGCTATGCAAATAATGGACCATGATACACTGCGAGCCATTGGTCAGATCGCTGAACGCGATGACTTAGGCGAGGGGCCACGCACCGTCATTGATAGCTTCAAGCGAGCCATTTTGTGCTACCAGGATCATGGTCGAACCTACACACCTATTGACCTTATTGATGATTTTCTAGAGTCGAATATCCGCTTTCAATCTCAGGCTAACAAGATCAAGACGGTTACCCGGCAAGCGCTCGATTCAGCGGTGGTGGACACATCGGAGAAGGCACAAGCAGTCAAATTGATGGCTGCTTTCCCCCGTGGTTGTCCAGCAGCAGTGCAGAAGGACTATAACCTGTATGACGCTGTCAATGCTCTGTCCAAACAAGCCCACGGCGAGTTGATGACCCACTTGGCTGAAGGATACACCTTACTTGGGCTAAGCCGCACCGAGGCACCAATCCGTACTGCGGACATTATCATCACTCGCTTCTGGCGCGGTTATGAGGAGGATGAATTGCACATTGAAGGCGCAATGCGGGCTTTCACTGCCCGATTGCTGCCTCATTTCTTTCAGAGGCGACGAGGTGCGGCCGCAACCGGTTGGGGGGACCTTGATTTCGCCCCCTCGGCCCGAGGCAGCTATATTACACTGGTCGAAGGATCCTTTAACCCCCACTATCCTCGTCGTTTTCTGGCACTCCAGGTAGCTTATGAGGAGGCACAATTGCAGTCACTTGTACGAGGAGCCGACTTTCAGTTCGATTTCCTTTTCGATTTGGACGACTATGAGAACCCTGGCAGTTTGACATTAGTGTCAGATCGCCTGGTTCGCTTTCGCCTCAACCTACGGCAGAAGGTAGGTCCAGCGTTGCCCGACGATATTCGTAAGCTCCAGGATTTTGTTAATCCAGAGTTTGTAACACCCCTGTTAATGCTCAGCTTAGTGGATTACTTTGACCGCTGGGAGGAGATTGAAGAACAAACTATATTGGACAGCGACCGGTCTGAGATAGAGTATTTCATTGGCCGACTCGTGGGCCACGCAGTGCAAATGCTTTTCAACCAGAAGATAGCTGAAAGTGCTGCTCTGCCGTTGCGTCGAGTGGGTAGACTGATGATAGAAGAGTTGTTCAACCACCTTTGTGCTGACTTGTACCCTGACTATCACACTCTCTTCGTCCAGGCTCAGTATGAATCGGTTCTTAACGATTATATCAACGCGATGCGCGACATGACTTTGAAAGAGCGACGTGGTCACATGCCTTTACGCGGAACTAAAGAAGCGCTGGCGCGACGCTTTGGATTGGGCAGCGTAGCCACTTTTGAGAATCGCATCGAAAGCGAGTACATTCACCTCATGAAGAAAGGTGAATGGAAGGGCCGAGGTGACCAAGGTGTCGGCGAGATTGTGCTGCAACTTCACCCTCTGGAAGCAACAATTCTGGAGCGATTGGAGAACAGCTCAACCCATCGCAAACTGGATGGGCGTAAGGTGCCAGTACTAGCCTCTAATGAGGTAGCCAACATAGCACAAAGGTTGGGGTATCGGGATGAAGAGACGTTATTAGCCCTGCAACTGCTAGCGGCAAGAGGATACGCTCGCTTTGATACACACGACAAGATCGTTTATCTGGCCCAGGTTGGTCCTGATTCAGCAGAATTGCAAGCACGGTTGGACCAGCTAACGACTGATTTGGAGAGTGTTCCTACTGAGCTATTGTCAGCGAAGCAACTTGATGTGTTTCAGACCGCGCTATCGGAAGCAAAATCCTACCTTGAGGGGGAATCCCAGGACGAAGAAGAGCTGGATGAACTACAAACGCATCTCAGTGATCTGAATCAGCAACTGAGCGATGCACTGTCAGAGCGACGGGAGGAATTGCAGCAGCAGTTGAATGCGCTCACTCTGGAAGTTGAACGAGCACTTATCACCTTGCGACAGGGAGACACGCTTGACCGCGAGATCCAGGGGCAAGTCGCCTTCGTGATGCACCTGAATGAACTACGACAGCACCTAATCAGAGATCGCCGTCGGCTAGCCGACGGATACGCAGGATTGAAGAAGACCTTGGTGCAAGCCATTAGTCAGGCCGGAGGCGGTCCCGTTAGTGAGGCTCTGTTTCTGTATCAGACGCAATGTGAGAGCGAAGGGCAGCGCAACGAACTGGATAAGAAGCGAGAAACGCTGGAAACCCAGATAGGTCATCTGGAGCGATGGATCAAACTGCTGAAGAATACTGACCAACTATTCAACGCGCTGGCGGGCCTGCCAGATTTGCGAAAACAGTTGATCCATCAAGTCGTGCCTGAGATCCAAGCTCACCTCACCAAACACAAACTGGCTGGTCTAACTGACTGGGAGCCATTCCAAGCCAAAGTCGACGCTACTGAAGGAGAACTGGAGAGGCGACGCCGCCACGGCAACGAACGCTTCGGTGAAGTCAAAGAGACATACGAGCAATTCCTACGTGAGGTCGGGGTTGGTGACTACCGACCTCGTACGCGTTACACCTATGGTGAGGATGAGGATTCCTACCGGGACCTATACGAGGAGGTCCGTGAGAAAACTGAAGATCGACTGAAAGAGATTGCCGGTGATTTGGAGCGAGATCAGACGGATCTGTTGAAGGTAAAATACATTCACATTGTCAGAGACGACAACCAGAAACTTGTCCAGCACGTAGAGAAACAGCTTGCCGATGCTGAAGCAGCCTTGGGCCAATTACGTCGGGTGTTGACGGTCTCCCTGATCCAGAAAGCCGGTGACGAGTTGATTGCTTTCGGCCATCAGGTCAACGATGTTGCCCAATCTATAGCAAATGTCCGACAACAACTGGGTCCCCTCCTCTTCGCCGATCACCAATTGACCTCAGAAGAAGCCGGAACTTTGGACACATTTGGTTCAAGGGATGATGTAGATCTAACTGACCTTTTCGTCGGGTTGCGCCGCGCTGGACAGGAGATCGAGTTGAAAGACCTGTTAACCACGCTAGAGGGACTGTATCGCAAGAATCGGGTCATTATCCGTATACGGCAGCGAGGGTAAACGATGTCACTTGACGAGTTGTTAGCTCTGCTTGATCGCACCCCCGTCATTGCTAGCATCCATCCGGTCTCCATTTGCTACTTGCCAGAAGACGTGACGGTGCTCGATTCGGCAACTGAAGCGGCCTGGCAGTTTGATGCTCCTGAACCAACGTTGCCAGGGCGGCTACTTATTACTGGATCAGATCCCCAATATAGCAGTCGCTTCCCCCAGGTTCGCTGCGACCATGATCCCTTCACACCAGCTCTAAATGGTGTTCTTTTCGAACGCTACGATGATATAGCCTCTCGAATGCTATGTCAAAGCCAAGTGGCCGAGCTCATTGTCGCTGGAGCCAGTAAGCATGATCTTATTATATTACTCCTCGTGGATGGTCTCTCATACCGAGATGTGAACAGTTGGGCTGATTCATCTAATCGAGCGTTGGACGTGGATCCTTGTCTGGTGGATGTCCCCACATTGACTCGAGTGGCATTCCCCAACCTTGTCGGTGCTCCCTCACTGGCTATGAGACTGTTTGACATCGGCTATCATCATCGCCTGGGCTTTACTTATTGGACGCGGGAGGACAACCAGTTGACAGAGCGACTGTTTCACACAGTCGCTGAGGTGAAAAAGATAGGCCACTTCTCGGAAATCCTGGCAACGCTTCGAAGTCATCTGGACGATGCCGGACAGCGCAAGAGCTATGTTCAAATCGTGCGCACGGGCCTGGATAGCTACGCCCATGGCCAGAAGCGCCGGCCACCCATCGCTGCCATCGTGGGGGAAGTGCGCCGGGAGTTCGAGCAACTAACGGTGTTGTGCGATGATTTATACAGAAAGTTGGAGATACGCACCTGTTTGTATCTCACGGCAGATCACGGTATTTTGTGGCGCGACGAATTTGAGTCTGAAATCATTGGTGATGCACCGGCAAAATCCAGCCTTCGCTGGTGTGGCTGGCGCGACTTGTATCATCAGCGTGACAAAGGACGGCGATTTCTGATTGACGGCGAAGAGTATTACTGTCTAGGCTTCCCCAAACTTCGCCGGCCGCTGCGCATAGATGAACAGGGCGTTCATGGCGGCATTTCGTTTCAAGAGTCTATCGTGCCTTTCATAACAGTAAAGATTGGAGACCAATGCTCAATATTGGTAAAGACCTGAAAAGTGGCGAGTTCACTTACCTGGATGCTTCCCGCTCACGGGCCGTGTTAGTCTGCGGGAAGCGTGGTTCAGGCAAATCGTATACTTTGGGCGTTATCGTTGAGGAATTGCTAGATGCTAGCAACACACTAGTTATCATCATAGACCCCATGGGTATCTACTATCCAATGGCCCAACCTAACCAGGAACAGGAACGATTGTTATGGGATTGGGGGCTTAGTGCTAAGGGCGTCCCCATCCTACTGCTAGTCCCAGGTGCTCCTGAAACCCTTTATGGTGGGCGAGAAGTTATCGAGGTTATGGAAGGTCGGGGTGTTCGATTCCGTCAGTTTCGCATCAACCCGGCTGACCTGTCACCTGACGCTTGGTGTGAACTATTCGATCTCAGCATTTCTGACGTGATGGGCATCGCTCTATTCCGCGCTGTACAGCATCTAAAACGCCGCCGCAAAGAACACTTCTTCATCCCCGGCATCATTGATGCTATTGAGGGTGATGGGTTGGTGCAGGACCGTACGCGACAGGCTCTACTTAATCGGTTAGATATGGCGCAGGACTGGGACATCTTCAGCACACGTTACCAGGAGTTGTGGGAAGTTTTTGATCCGCAATCCGTCAATATCGTAGACCTGAGCACGCTCGATCCCGGCCCGCGTGGCCGACGCAATCTGGTCGTAGATGTGCTGGCGCGCGACATTTTCAAGCGGCGCACCATCGCCCGCCGTAAGGAGGAATTGGGATTGATCGGCGAATTGCCCCGAGTGTGGATGCTGATTGACGAGGCCCATCAGTTCATCCCCACTGGCAAAAGCACGCTGGCCAAAGAGGCACTCATTCGCTGGGCCAAAGAAGGGCGGCAACCGGGTATCTCCCTTGTCGTCGCTAGCCAGCAACCCTCTGCCGTAGATAGTGAAGTTATCACCCAATGCGATGTCATCATCGCTCAGAAGTTGACTAATCGCTCCGATATCAACGCAGTCAATGCTCTCAGTCAAGATTACATGGGCGGTGAGCTCAAGACATACATTCGCAAACTCAAACGGCAAGGAGAAGCGGTGTTGGTGGACGATGAACAAGAGCGAGTGGTGATGGCTCAGATTCGACCGCGCAAGAGCTATCACGGTGGAGGCGAGGCGGCCAAATGAGTGAACTGACAATCCGCAAGGCTGTCCCGACAGACCTGGACGCCATCAAATCTCTAGCCGACGCCCACTGCCATGAGCTAGGCTTCGTCTTGCGCCCGGCACTGGCACGCTCCATCGAGCGTAGTGAACTTGTCGTCGCTGCCAACAGCACTGGCCCTATTGCATTCGTCGAGTACCACCATCGCCGCGATGTACAGACTACACTCTACCACATCGTTGTTGCACCAGACTATCGCCGCCAGGGCATAGGACGGTGGCTGATCGAACGGCTGGCGGACGAGGCGCGTGCGGCTGGCAAAGAGATCATCGCGCTCAAGTGCCCCGCAACTCTGCCTGCTAACGACTTTTACACCCGTACCGGCTGGTCTCTGGCTGGTAGCGAACCAGGCAAGCGTCGCCCGCTGAATCTGTGGCAACTGCCACTGGATGCATCAGATGATGCGACCGTTGGCCTGTGATGTGCGTTTGGATTGGCCCTTGACTTCTCAGCACGAGATGGATATAACGCCAGTCGAGGAGGTGACATAAATGACCTTGGCCCTGCCGAAATCGACAGCCCAGTTGTTGACAGAGCTCACCGGAGACCCGAGGCCGGAGACGGCTTTGCTCCTCATCCTCAGAGATGCCATATCTCTGAGCGAGTGCTGAAGGTAGCCAA
>Ga0180438_10009185_pt1 | contig 12373 bp, 13 predicted proteins | sample SS_ome_12_FD_132455 | JGI IMG/M metagenome (GOLD analysis project Ga0180438, IMG submission 132455) | Hypersaline lake sediment archaeal communities from the Salton Sea, California, USA - SS_3_D_2 metaG | ecosystem: Environmental > Aquatic > Non-marine Saline and Alkaline > Hypersaline >...
CGGCGCGAGAGAGGACTCGTCGATCCCCATCTTACCCCAAAACGGACCAAATGTCAATTACTCCAGGCCCGCCTCCCGGAGCGCACCGATGAGACTGTCTTTGCTGGGAGCCAGCCCCACGAACTTGACCAGGTCGCCCACCACCATGGCCGGGGCGTTGTTGATGGCGTACGCGTCCCACTCGGGATCTCCTGGCCCAGTATGGAATACGATCTCAACCTGGTCACCGTACTCGGCCTTGATTTCCTTCAGTAACCGTTTGACCACCACACCGCCGGAGCAGGGCGGCACCGATACAAATGCTTCGATCCTTATCTTAGACATAGCCCACCCTCCCGTAGTGCGTTGTTCAGGGTTGCCTCGCTGGGGCACATTCCCTCGATGCGGATGGAGCCGTTGACGACGGCGGCCGGCACGCAAAAGAGCTTGTACGCCTCAAACTTTTCCATGGCGTCCTGCCCCTTGAGGATACTCAGTTCCAGCTCATCCGGGTACTTGGCCGCGATTGCTTGGGCCAGCTCGATGATGGCAACGCAGCCCGGGCAGGGTGGGTCGCCGCTAAAGATCTCCAACTTGACCATGTTCAGCCTCCTTGCTTAGGTTTGTAGTGCTTTTTCGATCAGGGGAATGAGCTTGGGCGCCGGTACGACCTTGCCGGTGCTGACCACCTCCTCGCCCAGGACGATCACCGGTGTGACCATCAGGCCGTACTGTTGCGCCTCTGGCCCCAGTGCGTCGAGGTGCACGACCTCGACCTGGCCGGGGAACGCTTCGGCCGCCTTGAGGGCTTCCCGTTCGGCCCGCATGCAGTTGGCGCAGGGGGGCGTGGTTCCAAAGACTTTGACCTGTAGCATAGTTCACCTCCTTCTTTTGTATTCGAGTTTGACGGCTGGCGAGCACCGCCCGCCAGCTCTGTCTATGGCTTGTGCGTCTCCGGGGAGACGGTTGGTTGCTGGTAGCGCTTGCCGACCAGCCACAGGGCCACGGTTAACAGCCCCAGGAATGCGGCCAAGGCCAGGAGGATCCACCACATGCTGGTGCCGTTCACCCAGGCGCCGTAGAGTAAGCCGGCTGCCGTGGCGAACACCGTCACCAGCCCCACATAGACCCAGGTTTTCGGTCCGCCAATGACCTTGGCCGTGATGAGGATGCTCTGTATGCTCAGCGCCGGGTCGGCGATCAGGTAGGCCAGCAACGGGCCACGATGCATGCCCAACTCCAGGAACATGTTGGCGATGGGTACCTCGACCAGTGTGGGAAAGTACATGAACACGCCGAAAAGCACGCCAGCCAGGTTGGCCAGCAGGGTGTTCTCCCCGGCGATGGCCTCGATCAGGTCGGGCGGGATCAGCACCCGCACCATGCCGGCCAGGAACACGCCGACGATGAGCAGGGGAAAGATCTGTTTCACAAATCGCCACGTCTCCCACAGCCATTCCTGAACCTCGTACTCGTCGAGCCACTTCCAGGCCACCAGCACCACGGCGCCGATCACGATCACCTCGGCGACAAATCGCCCGGTGATGTTGACCACCAGGCCGTTCGCTGTGGGCGTGACCTGCAATGCCGCCACCAGGAGGGTCAAGGCGATCAGGGCCAATGCCGCCCACGACCAGGTATTGAAACCTTCGTCGATGTTGTTCAGCCCGAACCAGGATGTCACGCCGATGAGGCCCAGCAGGACAATGAGGAGTACGCCATGGACCGAGACGCCTTCCTGCCCCTGGCTGGCATCGTAGGGTACCAGTCGGTCCAGCGTGGCCTGCCAGGCGTCAGCGCCGGCGGAGGGCAACGTGATCTTGCCGTAGGTGTTGGTAAAGAGATCCACCTTGAGCGTGCCGACGATCAGCACAGTCAATAGTAGAAACAAAAAGATCACAAGCGCCCCCTTTATGGTGGCGTTGGGGCCCAGAGCTCCGCTGCCAGTCGTAGCCTGTGTGTGGGCCTGGTCATCGCGGCGATAGACAAAAGCCATGATCAGGCCGATGCCGATGCCAAACACCACAGAGAGAATGATGCGCGCAATGGCGATGTCCATCCCGAGAGCCACGCCCGTATAGCTCACGGCCAGGATGTTGATGGCCGGGCCAACGAATAGGAACGTGATGGCTGGTCCCAGGCCCGCGCCCTGGGCGTAGATGCTGGCAAAGAGGGGCAGGATCGTACAGGAGCAGACGGCAAGGATGAATCCACCGAACGCGGCCATGGGATAGGAGACCCACCTGGGTGCACCCCGGCCCAGATAGCGGGTGATGGCTTCCTTGGGGATCAGGGCAGTCATGGCTCCGGCGATAAAGAATGCCGGCACCAGGCACAGCAGGACGTGAGCTGCCAGGTAGGAGGCCAGGCTGCTCACGCCCGACTGCAGCATGGTGATGATCCATTCAAGAATAGTCATAGGTACCTCCATTGGCTTCCGTTATGCGTTCATCCGCGAACATTCAGAGAATTGAATATATATGACGGAAATAAAAAGAATTACAGGGTATCCTGGCAGCGGGGGCACGGGCAGTTCTCCAGTGCCTCTTCAGGAACCGGCGGGAAGCTGAGGTTGTCTCCCAAGAGATCGATCACTACCGCCTTCCCTTCGTCCAGCAGTCTGGCCAGATGTTCGTCGGCCAGACTGTAGTAGATCAGCGTGCCCTCACGGCGGTCTGTTACCAGTCCCGCTTCGCGAAGTGTGGCCAACTGCTGCGAGACGTATGGCTGTCGTTGGCCCAAAATGGCCGTCAGGTGGCAGACGCAGGCCTCTTGCCGGGACAGGATGTCGAGGATACGCAGACGCACCGGGTGCGAGAGCGCCTGGAAGAGCTGGGCCTGTGCTTTGACACCATTTACGGCTTTTGCCATCTATGCCTTCTCTTGAATATTCCAACTACTGAATGTATTTTACACCACAAGTTGTGGCTTGTCAAGTCCTGGAGCCACAATGCACATGGGATACGGACTCCTCAGCAGCTAACCGGCAACACCCAGCTCCACCAGCCACGCCTTGATCTGTTCGTCAATTTGGTCCCGAACCTGCCGAAATTCGTGGAGCGTGTCGTCGTCCGAGCCGACAAAGGCGGCTGGATCCTCGAACCCCCAGTGCAGTCGCTGGCCCATGCCGGGAAAGACGCTGGGACACTTCTCTTCGGCGTCGGCACAGACGGTGATCATGTAGCCAAAGTGCACCTGGCCCATGTATTCGCTCAGCGCCTTGGAGTGGTGCCCCCCGAGAGATAGACCAATCTCCTCCATAACCCGGATGGTGTAAGGGTTGATGCCCTTGGGTTCCAGGCCGGCGCTGTAGGCCTCAAAGCGGTCGCCAGCATACTCGCGGAGAAAGGCCTCTGCCATTTGACTTCGGGCCGAGTTGCCTGTACACAGAAACAGAACCTTCGTCTTTCGCATGCGTGCCTCCTTGAATTCTCTCTAGTACACCAATATACTGCTTGCTTTCAGTGTATTACGGAAGGCCTTGCCCAGCTCCTCGTACTGCACCTTGGCAAAAGGCGGATACATCATCAGGATCAAGCCGATAGCGATGGGCACGTTCGTTGTGTCCACCTGGAACTGGTTGATAGAACCCTCGACGCCCGGCACCAAGTAGCCCAATCCCACTCCGATGCCCATGGCCAGAAAGATCCAAAGGGTCAAATACCGGTCTAGTAGTGAGAGCCGTTTGGCCCCACTGCCGCTCTGGCTTCCACCGATGTTCGTACGTGTCGACACTGGATTCCACCTCCCCACTCACAAGATAATTCAATGGCAATTGAAGTAATAAGGCAAAAAACTACTGCCCAGACACAAGAATCCCTTCCACGCTCACGATTGCTGCCTGCGGGCCACACGTCTGCCGCCGGGGCTTGATCCGCGACGGATCGAAAAATACGCTCAAGTTCTGATTCAGTTCGTCCAGAGCCTCACGATTCAGAGAGTAGTATACCCAACGGGCATCGTCTGGATCACGTTCCACGTCGACCAGTCCTGCCTCGCGCAAGACGCGCAAATGGTGTGAGATGAGATTGGGCGCCATGTCCAGTGCGTCCCCCAACTCGCAGTTGCACTGGACGCCTTCCATGAGCATGTGCAGGATGCGCAAACGCTTGGGTTCCGCCAGCACCTTCAATTGCCCGCTAAACGCTGACAGGTCGATAGGTGGCTGGTCAATGCCGCTGATTGGCAAAGCCTCCTCCTTAGATAGTTCAATCGCGGTTGAATTGTATCATGATCTCGGGAATTGTCAAATTTTGCGAACGCTGGGGCGGCGATGAGCCTGAAGGGTTTATCCCTGATTCACACCAGGAACCCTGTGGAGCGCTGCCAGGCAGACGTCCACGGCCTGGTGATAACTTTCCGGTGCTTCAGCCCAGAAGTGGATAAAGGCAGCATCCGTCCGCCCGCCAGAGACAAAGTAGGAAAGGGCGCCCAGGTAGGTGCGCCATTGGATGCCACTGCCCCGCAACGTGCCGTCGGGGGCCACCAGGCGGAGGGGATGCTCCGGGCTGGCGATGACAAACTCCCCCGGCAACTCGAACGCGGCTGCCTGCAGGATCGCCCGCAGGGCACCAGCGTCATCGTCCCTGGCTAGAGGCGGTCCAGGCTCGAACCCGGCAGCCGCCAGAGCAGACGGCCGCAGGGCGAATCCCCAACGCCGCACGGCGTAGATGCAGCCGGGCTGGCCAATCCGGATCGGGGGACATACCCGGCTCAGACCGGCCGGCAGGCGGACGGTTACCCGGCGTGCGGTGAGGGCTCCCCGGCGGTCGGTGCTGAAATAGGTGGTCTCCCAATCCTCAGTGGGATAGGCGCCCAGCGAATTGTCCACGATAGTGGCCGTCAAAGGTGCGGTGCTCTCGCAGAGCGAGTCGCCCGTTCGTCCCTGTCCTCCCGCGGGGTGTGAAGGTGAAGGAGCTGTCATGGTTTCATCCGGCCTTTTCACCGTGCCGCACCGCGGCCTCGGCGATCCTTAACGCGACCTGCAGACGAAACACCCACTGCCGCGGATCGGCGCTGATCTGCGCTTCCCAGGCCTGATACCCACCCGCCGCCTCGATTTCCGGGGCGAAGCGATCGGCGGTTTCGAACTCGAGTCCTTCGCACGCCCTGTGTCCCACCCGGAAGCCATCCTGTCTCAGGAGGAGCAGGGGCCACTCGGCGTCGATGCCGACAGTCGGTTCCTGGGAGTACTTCAGCAGTGTCTCGGCTGCCCGGCGCGAAAGCCCTCGAGACCCGGCGCCCACGTCCCACGCCAGACCGGTGACCAGTGCAAACACCCGGTTGAATAGTGGTTCTGTCTCCGCCTGGTAGGGGGGATGGGTGGCCCAGGCCCGCTCGGTTCGGCCCAAAACCAGCAGGTCATAATTGGGGATGTCGGCGATGACCGAGTCCAGTTCCTGTGGATAGTGCGCGACCCAGTGAATGGCCCGGTCAAAGTCGCACATCTGCAGGTGTGAGGTGCCTGCCTGCAGCCCGGCGTGCACCGTCCTTCGCCGTACGTGGCCGATTCCATCGATACTGGTGGGCTCATGCTGGTCGATGTGGACCACGACGCCATGGTCGCGCAGCAGATTCAGGATCGTAGGGTGGGTGTTGCGCGAGCAATAAGCCACCAGTGAAGCGTAACGGGTGGCCAGTGCTGGAAGTTGCGCCTCTGCCATTTTGGCCAGTCGTTCGTCAGGCTGGTGGATGGTCACAGCCAAGGCTACGATTGGTTCGGTTCCCATGGGTTTCTTGCGGCTCCCCTTCCGCATGGTGTCGGGGCGCTCAGCCTGCGTCCCTGCCGCCACATTATAATGCAAAGCGGGCGTTCTGTCGATTTTCGTCTCAGGGGTCCGGGAGATTCAGATCACGCGCCCACCATATCCTGCAGGCTCAACGTGGATTGAGATATTGGCCTTTGCTTTTGTGCTATTCTGCCAAAGGTGGTATAATGCTTGCAACCTTTGCTGGCGCAGACCTGAGGATGCTCCAGTGGAGAGCCCCAATAGCAATCGTAACCGCTGGTTCTTGACGCCGGATAGACATTGAATTCGAACGCCGTGGACCTCCGGCAGAGTTCCTTTTTGTCGGGTGGTTTTATACCCCATTCTCTTACCCGGTCCAGTTCTATCCATGGTCAGCATCTGTTGGGGCGGCGGAAGGCATGATGATGAACCAGGGAACCAACGTGGCATCTGAGCTACCCTTGCGGAGGCAGATGGCTCCGCGAACCCGTTTGGCCTGGCTGCTTGTTGTCTTTGCAGTGCAGTTTCTATACTTCCCTATCAACCGTACCATCCAGGGTGGCGCGATCTTGGACGTCCCTCTGGATGCACACGTGCCATTCTGGCCGATCTGGGCGGTACCCTATCTGTTGAGCCTGGTGTGGTGGGCAGCCTGTTTCATCTGGGCGGCATGGAAGATGGAGGACAGTCTCTATCGAGCCTTTGTCGCTGCCATCCTCGCGGTGATGCTGACCAGCTACCTGGTCTACCTACTCTTTCCCACCTACGTCGAACGGCCGGCTCTGGTAGGGGATAGCTGGCCGGTCGAGTTGGTGCGTTTTGTCTATGAGAACGACCGTCTGAACAATGCCTTTCCCAGCGGTCACGCCTACACCACGATGTTGATCTTTTTCTTTTGGTGGCAATGGCAACCCCGCCTGCGCTGGTTGTGGGTGGGGACCACCGTGACCCTCCTTCTCTCCACCCTATTCACCGGGCAGCACAACCTGCTGGATCCGATTGGTGGCATCATTTGGGCCTGGCTGGGATATCGTTTTGGCCTGTGGTGGGCGAATCGGAGGGGCTACGCTGATGCAAGCCCGTAGCGCTTTTTGGTTTTCGCGCGCAACCTGGGTGGGAGCTCTTCTCCTCGCGGTGGCCATGATTTCCCTCTATGCCTGGCTGCCTGTGGACGGTGCCACGGGCGATCTGGAAAGTTTCCATCCCCTGGGCTTTCGCGTGAAGTGGTTACTGGAGGCCCGGGAGGATGGCCTGCAGAGGGAGGATATAATTGTACGTGCCGGCGGCCATACCGTTGATGAGTGGCTCAGCGGTGCCCCCCGGGGACCGGAGTGGCGCGAGGGCGGGGTTGTCTCCTACGAGATCCTGCGGGACGGTCTGCCGGACACACTGTCGATCCAGCTAGCCCCCGTTTCCTTTGGTGCACTCCTGGCTCGCTGGGCGCCCCAATTCATCGTAGGACTGGCCTTGCTAACCCTTGGCACTTTTGTTTTCACGCAGCGCCCTCGTGAACTATCTGCTTGCCTGCTGATGTTCTTTTCCGTCGCCATGGCCCTGCAGTACCTGGGCGATGCTTACAACATTCAGTATGCCACGCTTCCCTGGCGCTGGCCATTCTGGTTCCATCTGGCTTATGAGCAGGGGGTGTATGCGCTCAGCGTAGCTACCATCTGCTACTTTGCCCTGATTTTCCCGGCCCCACATCCCTGGATCAAGCGATATCCGCGCCTGGTGCCCTTGCTTCTGTATCTCTCCTTCCCGGCCAGTATCCTGGGCGCCATGGCGCTGTCGCCCACCTGGACGGGTGCCCTGCGCAACGGGGACTATGTCGGGTGGTTTGTGGCCATTGTCCAGTTCATGATCGCCATCGCAGCAGGGATTCGCTCCGCACGCCATGCTCGCGATCCGATCACCCGTGCTCAAATTCGCTGGATCGTCTGGTGCGGCTGCATTGGGGTTGGGGTATTGGTCCCCGGCTATGTGCTGCCGTTGTTGTTGACCGGACAGCCGTTGCTCCCTCACCCCGTGCTCATGCTCGTCATTGCCCTCATTCCCTTCACCTTTGCCATCGCCATCCTGCGCTACCGCCTATTCGACATCGAAGTCATCATCAACCGCACTCTGGTCTATGGTTCGCTCACGGCCTTGCTGATTGGGCTCTATCTGCTCCTGGTATGGCTGCTGACCCTGCTGATTGGGACATTCTCCTCTGGAACAAACGATACCCTGGTGGTGTTCATTGCCACCCTGAGCATTGCCCTGGCTTTCGCACCGCTGCGAAGGCGTGTACAGGCAGTGATCGATCGTACCTTCTACCGGACCAAGCTGGACTACCAGAGAATGCTGCCCGAGATGAGCGAGAGGTTGGCCACCAGCCTGGTTCTCGAGGAGTTGAGTGCCCTGCTGACCGGGGAGTTGCCCAAGCGCCTGCAGATCGCCTGGGCTGCGTTGGCTGTGTTGGACCAGGAGGGAACCTCCTACGTCCCCACCGATCATGAGGCGCCGTTGCCGACCTTGCCGGTAGGCCATCCGCTGGTCGACTACTTGCGGCGAATGGAAAAGCCCCTGATGCGCCTGCAGCCTCCCTCTCGACTGCCCTCAGTGGTCCTGGAGTTTCTCACCCGGTACGGCGTCGAGTTGAGCATTCCGCTCATCGTCCGGGGTAGGTTGGTCGGACTCTACTACCTGGGGCCCAGGTTATCGGGCGACGCCTACGGTCGGGAGCAGATGCGTCTTCTTCACCTGATGAGCCAGCAGGCGGCGGTTGCCGTCGAGAACAGCCGTCTCTTCCAGGCGACAGAGCGCCAGGCGGAAGAGCTTGCGGGGTTGCACGAAGCGGCGGTTGCCATCTCCTCCAGCTTGGAGGTAAAGGAGGTGCTTTGCACACTGGCAGAGCACCTGGGCCAGGCGTTGGACGTCGGCAGTGTCTATATCTACGACCTGGACGAGCGGAGCTATCAGACTACAGTCCTGGCCGAGTGGATCAAGCCCGACAACGGGGGTCCAGGGTCTGATCTTGGCGCAACCTACGACCTGAGGCAGTATCCCTCGACGCTGGAGCGGCTCCTGGCGAAAGAGCCGCTGGCCATCCAGGCCACAGACCTCAATCTCGATCCCGCCGACCGGGCGAGCGCCCAAAAGCACGGCTGGCATTCGATCCTGGTCGCGCCGCTCGTAATCCGGGACCGGGTCATCGGCTACGCTGAACTATGGGAGATGCAGCAGGGGCGCCAATTCACCGCCGACGAGGTACGCCTGTGCCAGACCGTCGCCGCCGATGCGGCAGCCGCCATTGAACACGCCCGGCTGTACGAACAGGCCCAACAGGAAATCAGCGAGCGCAAGCTGGCCGAAGAACGGATCAAAGCCTCTCTCGAAGAAAAAGAGGTGCTTCTGAAAGAGATCCACCACCGGGTCAAGAACAACCTGCAGGTCATTTCCAGCTTACTATATCTCCAGTCGAGACGGGTCCACGACGAGGCGACCATTCACATGTTCCAGGAGAGCCGGCACCGTGTCCGTTCTATGGCCCTCGTTCACGAACGGTTATACCGGGCACAGGATTTGGCCAGGGTTGACTTTGCCGAGTATGTGCGGAGCCTGGTCAAGTACCTGCACCGGACCTATGATGTCTCCTCAGAATTGGTCACATTGAACGTCAGCGTCGACGACGTCACCCTGGGCATAGATACCGCCGTACCCTGTGGGCTGATCCTCAATGAGCTGGTTTCAAACTCGCTGAAGCACGCCTTCCAGGACAAAGCGGGCGAGATTGAGGTTGGGTTCCACCGTGGGCCGGACGACCGGTTTGTTCTGACGGTCAGTGACAATGGAATCGGAATCCCTGAAGATCAGGAGGTTTGGAGTAATGGATCCCTGGGGTTGCAACTGGTACATACCCTGGTGAACCAGTTGGAAGCCACCCTCGAATTGGACAAAAGCCAGGGCACCAGGTTCCAGATCACCTTCTCCGATCCCCAGTCTAGGGGGAGGCAAGCATGACACAGGCCAAGATCCTAGTCGTCGAAGACGATAGCATCATCGCCTTGGAACTGGAGGACAGACTCCAGGTCCTGGGATACGACGTGGCGGACGTGACCGCGTCGGGTGAGAATGCCGTGAAACGGTCCGCCGAAATGCGTCCAGACCTGGTGTTGATGGACATCAGGCTTCGGGGTAACATGGATGGGGTGGAGGCTGCTGCCGAGATTGGTTCCCGGTTAGACATCCCGGTGGTGTATCTGACCGCCCATGCCGACGATGGGACCGTGCAGCGGGCCAAGATGACTGCCCCCTATGGCTATATCATCAAACCATTCGACGAGACGGAGCTGCGCACAGCCATCGAAATGGCGCTCTACAAGCACGAAATGGAGAGAAAGCTCAAGTACAGTGAGCGATGGCTATCCACCACGCTGAACAGTATCGGCGATGCCGTAATTGCGACAGATGACCAGCGGCTAGTCTCTTTCATGAATCCCCTTGCCGAAGCGCTGACCGGCTGGCAGCGAGGAGAGGCGCTGGGTCGGGAGGTTAGCACGGTCTTCCAGATGGTGAGTGATAACGGAAGGGCGATCCCTGTGGGGCCGGTTCAGCGGGCGCTGCAGGAAGGTGCCGTCGTCTACGTGAACGACCAGGTTCTGCGGTGCAGGGATGGCACGACGACACCCATCGACGCCAGCGCCGCCCTCATCCGCGGGGAAGAGGAGCAGGTTCTCGGCGTGGTCCTGGCCTTCCGCGACATCAGCGAGCGCAAACGGGAGGAGCAGGCTCGGGCGCGGTTGCAGGCCCAGCTCCACCAGGCACAAAAGATGGAGGCACTGGGCGTGCTGACCGGTGGCATTGCCCACGATTTTAACAACCTCATGACCACCGTCATCGGGTACAGCTCCCTCCTGCTGTCCAAGATCGGCGACCAAGACCCGATGCATCACCGGATCGAATCTATCAAGAGGGCAGGTGAGCAGGCAGCGTCGCTCACGCAACAGATCCTGGCCTTCAGCCGCAGGCAGACCTCGCAACCGCAGGTGCTGGATCTCAACGCCGTGATCGGGGATCTGGAAACGATGTTCCAGCGGCTGCTCGGCGAAAAGACCGAACTGACCCTCTCCCTGGAACCGGGGCTCAGCTACGTAAAGGTCGATCCGGCGCAGATCGAGCGCGTCATCATGAATCTTGTCGTCAATGCATACGAGGCCATGCCTGGCGGGGGCAAGATCATCGTCAGCACCGAGAACGTGGTGGTGGACGGTGATCTGTACCCGCCCCGCCCCGAGCAGGAAGCCGGTAGATACGTGTGTCTTTCGGTCATAGATACCGGCGTGGGCATGGATGCCGAGACCCGCCAGCGCATTTTTGAGCCCTTTTTCAGCACAAAGGAGGAGGGGACCGGGCTCGGTCTGTCGGTGGTGTATGGCGTCGTCAGGCAGCATGGCGGGTGGATTGACGTGGACAGCGAGCCGGGGCGAGGTTGTACCCTCCGGATCTACCTGCCGGCGGTGTTCGAGAACCTGGTGTACGAGGCAGCCGAGTCGGACCTGAAGATCGAACCGCGGGGTTCAGGCCAGCGGATCCTCTTGGTGGAGGATGCGGATAGCGTACGAGCGGCCGTGCGGGATATGCTCCGCAGCGGTGGTTACGAGGTGGTGGGGGTCGAGACTGCGGAGCAGGCGCTCTATGTCTTTGAACGCGACGGGGGCGAGTTCGATCTGGTGTTCAGCGATGTAGTCCTGCCAGACGGCGATGGTCTGCAACTGGTCGAGTTCCTCCGCTCGCGGAAACCCGGGCTTCCGGTACTCCTCAGCAGTGGCTATCCGGATCAAAAGTCGCAGTGGCCGGTCATCAGGGAGAAGGGATATCCATACCTGCCCAAGCCGTATAGCTTGTCCGAGCTGTTGCCTGCCGTCGAAGCAGCGCTGACGGAGGGGGATGGGGAGTCTGGGGATTGAGAAAAACAAGGGTGACAACGACGAACCGACGGCGGAACCTGGCCCTCATCGCGTTGGGGGTGGTGTTGGTAGCGGCGGTGACCAGTGCAGTGTCCGCCCCGTTGGCGGCCTCTTCGCAGGCCGGCGCTGCCCAGGCAGCATTCGACTGGTACTTCCAGGGGGATGACAATGGGGACGAAGTGGGCTACTCGGTGAACATGGCCGGAGACGTGGACGGCGACGGCATTGACGACGTCATTGTCGGCGCGCGCCGCGATACCCTGGACGTCGACAGGGAGGGAGCGGTCTATGTCTTCCATGGTACGTACGGGGGACCGGGCGATCTTCCTGATTGGACGGCGGCGGGCGGGATGTCTGGCTCTCTCTTTGGCGGCGCCGTGGGGACGGCTGGAGATGTGGATGGGGACGGCTTTGACGACGTCATCGTCGGCGCGTCTGACTATAACGACGGCGTCACCAAGACCGGGGCGGCTTTTGTCTACCACGGTTCCTCGGGGGGCCTGAGCCCGGCACCAGGTTGGTCTTACCTGAGCCACCAACAGAGATCCGACCTGGGTTACTCAGTGGGCACGGCCGGGGATGTGAACGGCGACGGGTATGATGATGTCATCGTCGGCGCCCGCTGGTACTCGGTGACCCAGACCAACGAGGGAGCCGTGTTTGTCTTCTATGGTTCGGCATCAGGCCTGAGCATCGATCCAGATTGGATGGCCGCCG
>Ga0180438_10009186_pt1 | contig 12373 bp, 11 predicted proteins | sample SS_ome_12_FD_132455 | JGI IMG/M metagenome (GOLD analysis project Ga0180438, IMG submission 132455) | Hypersaline lake sediment archaeal communities from the Salton Sea, California, USA - SS_3_D_2 metaG | ecosystem: Environmental > Aquatic > Non-marine Saline and Alkaline > Hypersaline >...
CAACCAATAATTGTTGTTATTTTTACAAATCCTTTCTCAGGTGACATACTCCTGTAAATAACATAGCCTTTAACATGCTCTGAGAGAGTCGGTGTCCACCTCAGTTCGAGCTGTCGTATCATATCTCCTGTGGCCACAACCCCGTTGACTACAGGCAGGCAACTGCCCTTCATACCGCTTGAGAGGTCACTTTCCAGGTTTTTTTCATTGTAGGCGCTTACCTTGAAATAATAGTGCTCTCCATCAGCTAGATTTCTGTCCAGATACTCTATATCGGCAGCGGTAGCAATTCCCCTGCCTAAATCTTTTTCTGTCAGATTAGCTATCTCCATGTACGTGCCTTTTTCTGCCTTTGACTTATATACCTTGTATCCCATTAATTTGTGTGGATCAGGGCTCTTGGTTGGATTAGGTGACCATAGTACCTTGATACTCTTTACGTGAGCCTCGGTGTTGATAATAATAGGAGGATTTGGAGTCAGTGCTGTTTCAGCGCGAATCGTTGCGGAGAAATCACTCTCCTTACCTTTTGTATCGAATGCCTTAATTCTATAATAGTATGCGGTGTTTTTCTCTAAGTCCTCATCAACATAGTTGTTTTTCATTACCTGTGCTATTTTTACAAATGGGCCTTCTTCTGATTGGCTGCGGAAGATTTTGTAGCCTTGAGATTTTGAATCAGGAGCACCTTCCCAGCAAAGACCGATCCTTGAACTCCCAGGCTTCGAGACTATCTTTATTGGATGTACTAACCTGCCTTTTGCTGAGGATGCCTTTATTGCATCACCCATTTTTTCGGTAATAATATTTGATATGTTACTGCTGAGCCGCTTGATTTCCTTACGTAAGCCTGAATCTCCAAACGATCTCACCCTTTTAGTATACACAAAGGACTTATCAGCAATATTTGCAACCTTACAAAAAATTTCAATTACCGGGCCATTCTTTTTGACAGTACCTGCAACAACCATATCCAGACCAAGTCTGTTTCCAATAGTAACGACATTAGAAAGATCGCAGTTCTGCTGAAGATCATTGAGGTATAAAAAGGACTCTAATTCTTTACGATTAAGAATATTGAGAGACGATGTTTTTTGTAAAAAGTCAATGAGTGTATTCGTAACAGTTGCGTCATACCCCCTGGCATCTAAGTTGAGGACATTAAAGCTGAACACAGCAATCTTTGCAGTATACGTATGCGCTGGCCTCGGATAAAGGGCACATATGATACACAGGAGAGCCCAAAAAAAATAGGGAAATGATTTTTTTTTCATCACCTCGCCTACACGGATTAAATACACATGAATTACGATCCACTCACTACATATCCTGAGTCAGTGTGGCAATCATCTCAGTGGATTTTTTAGATATCGGACTTACGATACCCTTAAGGCGCTCATCATAGATAGCATCGGTATACCCCTCTATGGCATCTTCGAGTCTACGCCTTTTTAATTGTTTTTCTCCCTCATTGAAATAGACCAACTCCAGGCTTTGGAAATGTTTTAAAATACTGAAAGCAACCTCTGAGACCTTTTGGTTCGTCAGTGTATCTAAGACCTCCACTTCTGCGGGAAGTTCTAAGGGATTTTCTTTGATATTTGCTGCTGGAAGCCCATGATGATAGTCATCCTCTTTTCCGAGTTTACCGGAAACAGTATCGGCAAAGATGTTCTCTCCGGTCATAGTCTCGACTAATTTATAGGCGATCTCTACAAAACTCATTATTTTAGTGGTCCCGGTCTCATAGGTGAAAAGTTTATACACTGGTTTTTCTATTTTCATGGGTGGAGCTGTTTTCATCTCCTCCTCAGTGGGATTGGTATGCACAATCCGCCATCTCTCAAAGTCCGGATTACTCTCTGTCCGGGTATCTATCTGAACCCTGACAGTGTTAGTACTGGGATAATTTTTACTTTTCGATGAGAAATGCAACACATCCCCCAAGATAAACGTATCTATCCCTCTCATCTTGCCTACTCTTTTTGCGGTATCTATATCAACAAGCCCGGTCTGACCTAACTGCATCTCTTTTAAAATAGACTGCAGGTTTTCCCGCTCAATAATCTTCAAATCCCCACTTGCATTTTTGCTTAAAAAGGTGACGAGCTTGCTGGCAATTATCCTGCCGGCATCCTTGTTATCAATCGGATACGAAAAGTCAAAGACCGCAATAGACTTCCTGATCCTATGTTTAATCTTATCCTCTACCAGCTGTAACTTACGAAAAAGTCCCTGATAGTCAGGGTTAATGTTGTCCAGTTGCTGCAGCCATACAAGTGCATTGCCCCATTTTTTTAGCTCTATATACACATCACCCCTCTGATCAAGTTTCTGACAGAGGCTTTTTATAAAATCTTTATACAGACGGCTCTCAACAAGAGAAGGAGAATATTGTAACGATATACGCAATTCCTCAGCCGCTCTTTTCAGTTTTCTCTGGGAAGACAGTTTCATTGCGTTATCAAAATGTGCCTGACCACCTTTGCTTTTTAATGCGTCAATCCTTTTTATAAGCTGTTCATTGTCTGGCTCGTATTCCAGTGCCTTTTCATGAAGAAAGATTGCTCGATCCCAGTTCCTTGATCCTATGGCCTCTTCTCCTTTTTTGATGAAATAATTGGCATTGTCATTGGCCTGAGCGGTTTTAAAGAGCTGCTGTATATCGTAATACTCCGGATCGATTTCAATAACCGCTTTGAAGGCACTTACCGCCATCCCCCAATCCTCTTTTTTGCTGAGTTCTATCCCTTGTTTATAAAATATCTGCGCAGCATTTTTTTCTGCCGCAGCCAGTTTATCCTGTGTTTCTTCATATCCCGGAAATAATTTTTTCACTCTTCGCAATTTTTCTATAGCATCCATCCACTCTTTATCGGCTACATGGGAATTAGCCTGAGTATACAGAGATGCGATAGTTGCTAAAAGAGCATCCTTTCTTTTCACAAGATCACTAAACAGAGTGGCGATCGTGCTATCCTGTGGATCTAAACTGTGGGCACGCTCTGCCTCCTTCACAATCCTATCTAATACTGGAAAGGTGGGATCCGGGTTATCTGCCAATAGTTTTTCCGTCTTTCTATAATGAATAAGTGCCAATTCCTTTTTAGCCTTGGCTAAAGACTGCGCATATTCCTTGTTTTGCGGATTTTCTTTCAGGGCCTTCTCATAAAATCCTATGGCATCACCCCAGCGTCCCTTTTTACTGAGATCCTGGCCGGTGTTAAAATTTTTCTGACCTGCAACACATCCAAACACAAACATGACGTATATAATAACGGCCACAAGCAAGCCTTTTCTTTTCATCTTTCCCTCCTCTTTTAACAGACCATCTCTTGTATGGAACCAGTAAATAGGAATAGGTTACCTCTGTAATTGGTCTTTTTCACTCTGAGAAACGCCATAATCATGGTGAAAGCCCAATCTCCAGCCTGTTCTGGCTTATTTCGGATATTGTAATGGATCTGCCACCTATATTTCGCCCTGCTAAGTCATTGGCTAACGACTGGGTATCACCCTGAAAATCTAACTCCATCTCTGCCCTTCCGTGGGCATATGATCTCAGTCGCATGTCCCTTATTCCCCGGACTTCATTCGTCAGAAACGTTTTAAATGAGCTTAACTCATCAAAAGAGCGAAATTGTGAGGCAAAAAGTTTTATCTCAACCGTATTCGTTAACTCAGACGACCATTGGTTTAAAATATCATTCATTAATGTGCCGGCAAGCAACTCGGCACCCTTTTCTGTAGTGGGCTGTATTAAACCTTGAATGCCAGGTATTCGTTTTGTTTCGCTTCCAGTGGCAATAATACTACCTGTATCAACATTGACTACCTTCGCGGATATTGTGGCACGATTGGAATACATTTCAACATCTCCAACCCTAAACGGATTGCTGCTGGTTTCCACACTGCATAAGAGTATCACCTCAGCTCCAAAACGCTGTCCAACTTGAGCTGCACCGTGTGGATCACGAGCCAGGCTCATAATGCGGTCATGTTCTAAATTTTTTCTGACAGTATCTGAATCAACTAATGTAAAGCCCTTAGACATAAAATATTTTGCCATACCGGCTTCAGCGATAAAATCCTCCTGGTCTTTTCCGTCAAAGAGAATCATCAAGCGAGGTTTCGATTTTCTTGCAATAATAAGACGAATGGCCTCAAGGTCATTTCTGATCTGACCTGTACTTACAACCGCCTGAATGGTCACTTTATAGATATTTCCCTCCCTTTGATCGGAAATCACCTCATAGGATTGAATATATCCCTTTGATTGTTGCAGGATCTTATCAGATATCACTTGATAATTTTCTACCAGTGTCTCATTACTAATCATTACGCCAACTGCCTGCTCAACAGCAAGCCTCTGAGCATCAGCAATCGCTCTATCCCGTGCAATAGCAACAAAATCCTTCTGAACCGACGCAGTTCCCTGAGCCTGAACTATTTTTTGTGCATGGGCTGTAGAAAAGGCGGGCATGGTAAAGAGACAACACATCATAAGGATAACAATATATCTCTTCATTACGCCACTCCACATAAATGAATTACAAAAAAATGAATCGTAGCCAAGAATAAGCAATTTAAATGATCATGAGAAAAATGTCAAAAAATAAATTGCGATGATCATATTATTACATTTAACTTTAACTATAGGTAACAATATATTGATATATGTAAATAAAAGAAAAAAATAGGCTTAATCCAAAGCCTGGATCAAGCCCTTTATTCTTTATACCACGACGCAGAATCGATCTGCAGACATGAAATTTTCAGATATCAAAAGATAGCAGAAAGTAGTCCCTCCTGATATTCCTTATCTTTTGATGTATAACATTATCTTCTACTCTTTCTCCTGAACCCTATAAGACCGATAAGGCCGGAGATGAAAAGCAGAATCGTGGCGGGTTCAGGGACGGGGCTTATGTCAATCTCTGCGAGTGAAAATTCATGGTTTTGAAGTCCATTATATTTCCATCCCGGTGCCTGGAACTGGATAGTAGAAATAACAGTTGCCTCGGAAAAAATCAACGAGAGTTCACCGTTTGTACTTGGAGTTTGACTCTCATTCGCAATGAAATCAATCCAGTCTCCTCCATTAATGCTGTACTGCCCTTCCTCTTTAAACCACCCGCTTCCAGTGTCTTCAGGCTCATAAAACAGGTCTGTGATCAGGATCTCATGTAATACATATGGGGTGTCGAATAGTAAATACAGGATTTCACTCTGCTCGATTTCATCATTTTCATAACTATACCTAATTCCAAGACCATCTGTTGAATCTTGATATAATACCGCACTTTCTGGAAGCGCATTAATCGTTAAACCTACCGGACCGTAGTAGAAAGATGATTCTCCATCTGCAGATGAAAAATCTCCTGATCTGAAGTCTATAATTGTCGCATACGATACAGTAATTACGCTAAAAAATACGATGAGTGAAAGAACGATGATTTTTTTCATTTGATATTCTTCCGTTTGCTTTTTGTTAAAAAATCTTTCTCCTGAACCCAATAAGACCGATCAGCCCGGAGCCGAGCAGGAGCATGGTGGCAGGTTCCGGAATGGCGACAGTTTCATTAAATGTGAAGTTATCCATGGCAAATTGATCATGCGAAGAAGAAAATACTAATGTATCTATAACATAGTAATCAAAATCAAACCAGATAGGGCCAGAAGTGTAAACATTTACTGTGCTGCTATATATTAAGCTGGCACCAAGATACCCCTCAACAGTAACAGTGTTATCATCCCACCAAGCGGAAGTTAAATAGGCCCCATTAAAGTCAAACGTTCCTCCATAAACAGTTGCGGGATTAGCATATTGATTATAAGCAGTATAGTTGCCTGAAACTGTCCCGTTATCATATCCTGATCCAGAATGATAGTTGCGATGAACATAGCCCATGTTATCCCAATTAAATCCGCCATAGCCATTTGGGATAGTTGCAGGTGATTCAAAAGTACCAATATCATCAAAGGTTAAAACCGTGGCGCTGGCACCTGCAACTACACCTAAAACAAGCGGTATCGCGCATAAAAACATTACTATCTTTTTCATATCCTCTCCTTTCGCCTCATTGATTGCAATCATAGGCTCTCTGCCTACTCTTCGTGCAAGGGAAAGTACCCTCGAATAGAAGTAAAGTAGACAAAAAGAACGTACGTATTTTATGTATTGAATTATATATGCAAAAAACATGCAAAATTAGTCACTTAGAAGATTGCTTTAGATTTCAAATAGTTAGATAAACATAGAAAAAGTCTATGTAACAAATGTGTAAAAATATACAGCATTATGGGAAATTAAATTCCACTTTTTAGTAAAATTTTAGATATTCAGGCATTAAGTATCTAATATCTCGTACTCATAAGCTTCGACCGGAGGTATGAACCACACACAATACCTGCCAGGGTACCACAAGAGTTAGCAGCCATATCCGTTATTGAAAAAACTCTCGCTGGCACAAAATGTTGACCGAACTCGAGTCCGATGCCGAGCGGAATCATCAACAATGCCGATACCCATGCAGCATGAACGCTTCGAAAGCTGATAAACGGAAGACAAGAAAGCCAGAGATAAGCACAAAAATGGTATACGACATCAGACCACCTGAAACCTATTGGGAACTTTATTCTGGGTGCGATAGAAAGGTAGCATACCATGCCGATTGATATCCCCCAGAGAAAAAGCATGATAAGAAAAAAAACCTGTGTATTTGAGGACTTCTTGGTGTACATGTCATCCAACATGGCACATGATACGATATCTTCGCAAAACTCTCTATACATCATCACTTCAAAAATTACACTATATTTCTATTTATTTTTTTAGTCGCACGAGAAAAGAATGCGTTCACAAAAAAAGGCAGGATCAATATGACCCTGCCTTTACTGTATCATGAATAACGGTAAGTATCGCTTTCTACAATCCCCTCCTGAATCCCAAAAGAGCTATAAGGCCTCAACCACGAAATACCATGCTGGCAAATTCGTCAAATACTGGGCTGTATCCGGTGTTACTCTTATGCAACATTTTTAGGTAAGTGAACCGTTACGTGGGTACCTTTATCTTCAGATGTTGTAAACTTGATATCGCCTTTGTGGGTGTGGGCTACGAGTAACGCGTTGTGGGTTCCCAGTCCGGTGCCACCATCTTTACCACTGGTCGTATAGGGTTTAAAGAAATTCTCGCATATCTCCATAGGTACGACACCGGTGTTGTGAATATCGATACTATGAAAACTCTGCCCTGATCTCTCCACAGTATCAATGGAAATGCGAATGGTGCCCCCTTCAGGCGATGCTTCGATGGCGTTCTTAATAAGATTGGCAAACATGATTTCAGCTAAGGCCTCCTCACACAGAATCATATATTCGCCTTTAAGATGAGTAGGCTGACCATATATGGTAAACACAAAATTTGTGTTTCTTTTTAATGCCAGAGGCTTTAGTGTTTTTTTTATTCTCTGTAACACGCTAAGAATATTAACCTCCTGGGGCTTGAGTGTATAGCTCCCCTGCTCCATTTGAAAGAGATCGCGTGTTCGATCAATGAATCCAAGCATTCTCTCCCCGAGTTCCTGTATCATGCGTGCCGCGCTATCCTGTTTATCGGTGAGATTTTTACTTTTAAGGAGCAGCCCTGTAAGTCCGATGATTCCTATCAAAGGGGACTTGAGGTCGTGGCGCATCATGCGGTGAACGTCATCGCGAAGACGTTCAATACGCTTTTGCTCGGTGACATCCCGAATGATACCCTGATATCCTAATATCCTTCCCGTGCTGGAGCATCTGACGCTACCGGTGAGTAAACAGTCCATCTCTGTGCCGTTCTTTTTGCAGAACTTTACCTCATAATCCCTCACTGATCCATTTTTCTCTATTTCCTGCTGAAACGTATCTCTGTCACCAGGGTACACATATATTTCCTCTACATTAAGTGTATCTATCATTTCTTCTCTTGTATATTCAAATAGCTCTAACAAGGCCCGGTTGACATCAAGGAACTTACCATCTCGACTGGTAATATAGATCGCATCTCTCGATTCATCAAACAGGGTGCGGTATTTCTCCTCGCCTTCCCATATCGCTTCATCTGACCTCCTGAGCTCAGCAGCTTCACGCTGTAACTCCTTAATGCTTTGTTCTAATGTTTTATAGCGTGGGTTATCGGTCATGAAAAAAGTCCCATATCATAAAAAATCAACTTTGAAAAATGATGAACCACTCTCTTTTATGTATGTTTCACACACTATCGCCTGGTATTACCAACCACGGCCTCAAGAATTTTATTCTCGATCCTCTCAACCCAGAGCCGATAGCGGTGCATATGGGTTATCTTTACACCCATGTTGACGGGCCAATCAGGATCAGGCATACCATTAATCCAGCACACCCTCCCTTGGGCCTTAAGGAGAAAATCACCCGGATACAGCCTTGTCTTGAATGCTACGTCCTGACCAGGTTTAAACCCATTAGTGCTGTCGATCTTAATGCAGAGACCCTCATAACTCACATCCTGGGTTTGGCCCTGGAAAGAATGGCTGTGAAGCAATTTCCCAAGGCGCTTGCCATTGATGGGAAGTGCAAGGGACACACGTTGTGAATGTCGCTTTTCGGAAAATTCGGCTGCCATTACTGCGTTTCTCCTCTACATGAATTTTATTTTTTTGATAAGGTCGCGTCAATCATACATACCATAAATAGAAAAATTTTTTTAGATAAAACATATACACCTCACTGAAAGTAACACAATGAAAATTGTTTTGCCATATTTTCAACACGTTACACGGAACGAAAGTGCGCTAATTTTTCCGCTAAGATCTTCTTGACCCGATCAGCAAATCCAAAAGGATATAAAGAAAAAATATCAGAAAGTCTCTCTTCCAATTTACGATAAATCGTATCGACATTCGGATCACTCAACGTTGAAAGCCAACTATACTGCTTTCTGATTTTGCTTCGTACTCGCATTCTATCCATCTTATCGAGTTTTGGCATAAGGTTAATGCCATCCTCGAGAATTTGAAGTATTTCTCTTACATCATCTGGTCTTAAACGGGCCATACATACCTTCCATTACTTGAAAGCTCACATTTTTTTATTTAATTCTTTCCCCTACCTGCGTTGCCTCTCCGATGCCGGAAGATAAATGGTAAAGGTAGTTCCCTCACCCTTTTTACTCGCCACATTGATACTCCCTCCGTGGCGTTTAATGATCCCATAGGCTGTCGCAAGACTTAAGCCAGTGCCCCTCTGCCTCTGTTTGGTGGTAAAAAATGGATCGAATATCCTCTGTTGGGTGTCTTCATCCATGCCGACTCCGGTGTCTGCAAGAGTGATCTTTACATACCTGCCAGGCTTTATCGTAAATGGCATGGTATCCTGTTCATCAATGGTCATATTTTCTGTTGAGATGGAAAGCTCTCCACCTTTGGGCATGGCCTGCCAGGCGTTGGCATAAAGATTTAATAACACCTGCGCAATCTTTTCTTGATCTACCTCTGCCGGCCAGAGATTCTTTTCATATTTTTCAGTAATATTAATCTCTTTCCTGGTACGGCCAAAGATACGGTTTTGGATTTTAATGAGTTCATTCATGTTCGTAAGCTTTGCCCCATGGCTTTCGCCGCGTGAAAACCGTAAAAGTTGTCTGGTCAGGTCTACCCCACTTTTGATTCCTTGTTCGATATTTTTTAACCTTCCGTAGTCTGGGTGATCACGAGTTTTACCTAAAAGCATAAGGGAGGTGTTTCCCTGGATACCCATAAGCATGTTGTTGAAGTCGTGGGCAATGCCCCCTGCAAGGGTGGCGAGGAATTCCATCCTTTGGGTCTGGATAAGGTGATCTTCGATCCTCTTTTTTTCCGTGATGTCTTGTATAAAACTGAATATTGCCGGCCTGCCCTCCCAGGTTGTGAGTACGGAGTTAGGTTTTACCCACAGTTCTTTTCCATCTCTGGTAACTACTCTAAAATTATAGGCAGTAGGGACTTCTTCTCCGTTGAGCCTTCTCTTGTACCTGGCAAGAACCATGTCTCTATCGTCAGGATGAATAAAATCATTAAAGGGGATTGTCGCCAGTTCTTCTGAACTATACCCCATCATATCTTCCATCTTGTGATTTGCGAATTTTACCGCTCCATCCTGTGCAATTAACGTGGCATCATTGGCGTTTTCCACCAGGAGGCGGTATTTTCCTTCCAGGCTCTGTAATTTTTCCTCCGCCTTCTCATATTTTACAATTTCCTTCTCTAACGCCTTGACCCTTTGATCCAATTCTTCATACGTCGGATTTTGTGCCATTGCAGTATCCTCCTGTTGAAAATGGACTACCTATCCATCCCTGCTCAACTCTGACAAGCTACGGAAAATTACTGCTTGCCCGCCTCTGGAGGGCTTGCTCGCAGTTTTTCGGGTGGGCTTGCCCGACTTCTTTGTGGCGAAACTGACTGAATGAAACTCTTTAAAGGTCATCTCCCTCCTATGCCTTGAATCAATTTCTCTCCATCACGTCTTTCCTGCTCTATAAGCCCAATGTAAATTTTCCGCTCGCGAAGCTCTACGCAGATTTTAGGTAGAGTATCTCCTCTTCTGCAGAAAATAGAAGTAGATGCAATCCTCGCAGGAATACCTACAGAAGATTTTTTTATGCCCAACCTCCTTCATTAATGCATAGCAGTTACTTGATCGAGTCTTATACACAAGGCAATCCTTACATCGTGCCCCAGAGCGAATGTGATCATCCATTTTATCTTTGTAGAATTCCCAGCAGAATGGTGGCATGTTTTGGATACCTATCAGTGCTTTCAAGTCAACACCTACTTCCCGTGGTTCCGGAAATGGGATATTGTTATTCTTCAGAAATAGGGCGAGATCTTCTGCCAGTACTCTCCAATGTCCTGATGCACCCACGCGATATCCCTTAATCTCCCCTTTTTCCAGCCATCGTTTAACGGTTTCTCTTGTATGGTTGCAAATTGTGGCAATATCAGATGTAGTAAATGCTATTCTTTTCATATTTGTATGATTTCATTTTTCCATATTCCTACTGATTCCGGTTCACGGCTTGCCCGCCGTCTTTGTGGTGGGGTGACGAGCTTGCCCTTTAATGGGTGATCCTGTATTCACAAGGATGGATAAACCTGTAACGGTTTTATGTGATATGAACAGATCTTATATCTTTGACACCGTATCTGGGGAACATTTGATACTATCCAACTAGATGAAACGGCAGACTCTTTTATACCGACGATTTAAAGAACTTAAATTGTCATTGAGCATGTGTGAATTGTGATTAAAAATGCCTCCCTAAGCTAATACCTATGTAATTGCCGCCAATGTCGACATTGTTAGCACCAAACGTAGCAAAACTACCCTCCACAATCCAGTGCCTCCAGTCCACACCAAGGATCCAGTCACCTACATCTAACTCCAGCCCCGCATCAACTATCTCTCTTCATCAAGTAAATCCTCTAATCTATTGAGGATTCCGTCTAAGGTAATTTTCCGTTGGTCAGACAATTTGTGATAGAGTCCTCTTCGCCGATCTGTATTATGTCTCCGATCTTCATTCTTTCTCCGCTCGGTCTCACTACGATGTTCAGGCCCCATATAATGCGTATTATCAGGCATTCTGCGCTCTTTGTATGTTCTCTTATCTTTGTTTTTTCTGCGTTCAAAGAATAGCATTGTTGCATAACCTCCTTTCGTATCCAAAAACCCTCAGCATCGTGAACGTGGATACCCAATCTACAACTGCATCCTACGTGCTGGAATCTATATTCGTAAAAAAGTATCGACTATGTATGCCGACGCACCATGTGGCACGCTATGGACCAGGTATGAAATATTGTGAGTCGTTCTACGACAATTCAGGAGCAATACGCAAAGAGGTGATTGTGGTAGGAAAAACTATATAAGCCGCACATTCGAAGCAACATTCTACTGTAAGTTGTTTCAGAATCAACGAGCCATATTTCTTGTCCGCCGTCTCTTTGGCGGAATAACTGAATACTACCAAATTTTTATCTCATAGTAAATGTTTCGTGGCCCCTGAAATTTCATGTCAATAGTTTAGGCTTGCCACCCTATTCACACTACTCTTAATCACTATCCCACAGCATCCCTTAACGCTTTCCCTGGTACGAATTTGGGTACTGTCTTTGCCTTGATCTCGATCTCATTCCCGGTCTGTGGGTTTCTTCCCTTCCTGGCCTTCCTTTGCCCCACCTTAAAGGTTCCCAATCCTACCAGGGTAACTGTATCCTTTTTCTTTAATGCCTTGGTGATAGATGAGAATACACAATCCAACGCTGCCTGGGCCTCCTTTTTGGTATTTACGACCTTTGCCACTTCTTTCACTAAA
>Ga0180438_10009188_pt1 | contig 12371 bp, 16 predicted proteins | sample SS_ome_12_FD_132455 | JGI IMG/M metagenome (GOLD analysis project Ga0180438, IMG submission 132455) | Hypersaline lake sediment archaeal communities from the Salton Sea, California, USA - SS_3_D_2 metaG | ecosystem: Environmental > Aquatic > Non-marine Saline and Alkaline > Hypersaline >...
AACATCTCTTACAACGTCTAGCTCGCTCAGCACGAGTTATAGCACGTCCACGACGCAATCCTCCACATCGACCAGCGTCTCGACCTCCAGCTCGTCCAGCACCAGCGTCTCGACCTCGACGACGGTCTCGCAGTCGACCAGCCTGTCCACGACCACCTCGACGCTGTTGCCGCTGACCGCGATGCGCGAGGTGTGCGCGGCCGAGCACGACGTGATCCTGGTGCCGGATACGGACAGCAGCGACGAGTACGCCTACCGCCAGTTCAGCGTGGTGGACCTGTTGGGCATCAACCGCCGTATGCTGCGCGCCTACTCCGGGTTCGGCCTGCCGCCCTTGCACTTCATCACCCAGCGCGGGCCGTACCAGGACGGGGAGACGGCGCTGGACATGCGCCTGGACCCGCGCACCGTGCAGGTAGTCGTAGCCGAGCCACTGTTCCACCGGATGGACTTCTGGGATCGGCGCAACGAGATTCTGGACTTGCTCAGACCGAACCGCTCGTTCAACGGCGTCGTGCGCCCGCTCGTCTACCGCAAGTGGTTGCCGGCGGGCAAGATCGAGCGCGGCACGGACCTGGTGACGACCGCCTGGTCGACGACCGTGACCAGTGCCGGCGGGCGCTTCGTCGAGCGCGGGGTGCAAGTTGGCGACCGCTTCGACATCATCTCCGGCAGCGATCAGGGCACGACGACGGTGGCGACCGTGGTCAACGACTACACCCTGACGCTGGCCGATGCGCCCCAGCACACCGCCACCGGCGTCCACTACCGCTTCCGGCGGGGATGGGCCAAGCGCGACCTCTACTGCTTGCTAGAGCAGGGACCGGCCTTCGACGAGGGACCGGGTGCAGCACCCATCGGGCCGACCGGCTACCGAGAGGCATTGCGCTTCGTGGCACACGACCCGTGCTGGTACAGCGACGTGGAGCTGTCGCATACCTGGTCGACGGCGATGACCGCCGTGGGCGACCTCGTGTTCGACAACGCCGGCGCGTGGTTCGCGGAGCACGCGGGCGTAGCCGGGCGATGGCTGTTCAACATCTCCTACGTAGGCGACACGACCGCCATCTACTACTGGGGCACCGTGCGGGCGAGGCCGACCATCACCATCACCGGGCCGGCGGAAAACCCGGAGATCCAGAACACGACGACGGGTACCAGCATCGAGATGGACTACGAGATAGCAGACGGCGAGGTGGTCACCATCGACACGCTGGCGCTGACCGTCACGAACGACAGCGGCGACAACCTGCTGCCGTACACGACCGGCGACCTGGCCACCTTCGGCCTGGAACCGCCGCCGCAAGCGCCGAATCGCATCAACAACGTCGTCGTCAGTTTCGGCGGCGCGACCAGCAGCAGCGCCGTGTCGATGACGTGGAAAAACCGGTACATCGGAATTTAGGAGAGAATGAGAAATGGCACAATCGAGCAGACCGCAAGCGGGCAACGTAAACACGAACCCGACCTACGTGGACGCAGGCCCCTACACCGCCGACCAGTGGGCCACGCTGTTCCGCGTCCTGTTCACGGGCGACCAACAGGCGACGCAAGGCGTGTTGAAAGACGTGTGGAACGAGCTTGAGCCGACACACCCGGCGGGGTTGAGCGTCAGTATCAACACCGGCGTGGGCGTTTGCAACGGGCACGTGTTTTTCAACGACACGTCGGCTGTCAGCATCACCGTGGACGGCGGGGCGGCACGGGGGGATGCGCTGTGTATGGTGGAGAACAACACCAACGCGGCGCTTGCGCCTGGCGCGGTGTACAACACCGTAGGCGGCGCGAATATCCCGCCGTATTCGACACGGCTGGCCGTGGTGAAGAACGAGGCCGCCAACTTCACGCAGACCAACAACTTGTATATGGTCAAGCTGGCGACGTTCACCACGGGGGCGGCGAACATCACCGGGTTCACGGACGCGCGGGACTATTGTGTATTTTCGACCTACACTGCCAGTCGCACACGCCGCTTCTTTGTTCCTCCAATGGCTGGGTATAACTCAACCAGTTCTACAGATATTACACCTGCTCGATTCACTGCCGGGCAATATGCAGGCATAATATTGCCTGACAATGCATCGGCAACTGCATATGGTACATTTTGTACACCGTCTGATTATTCTAGCGGCATGACTGTTACTGCGGTTGTCAGTACCTTATGGTTTGCGGGCAATGCATATGTAGCCAATACCTGCTACTATGGTGAATGCACGCAGAGTAGGGCCACGCATTCAGACACTACCGGTGCATCGGCAGAGGCAGTAAACGTGACGAACTTCTATTGTATCAAGGAACTGTCGCTAACTACACCTAGCACCGGCGACATAGTAGGTTGCCGCTTCAACAGGAATGCTACATCTGGTTCTGACACCCTTACTGACGATCTACAATTCTTCGGTTGGATCGTGGAATATACGGCGGACTCCTGATGCTCACCCGCCGCGACTTCCTGAAACTGGCACCGACCGCCGCGCTGGCGCTGGCACTGTGGCCCCGGCGAGCGCGGGCGCAAGAGCCTGAGCCGCCGCAAGCGTGGGGGTTCCCGCTCGCCTTCCCGGCCTACTTCCCGGAACCGCCGACGGCGCGCAGGCCGAAACGTAGGCCCCGGCTACCCGAGGTGTGATGGCCGAGTACCAGGTTTGGCTCAAGGACCACGACGGCAGCCGCGTAGCCGTGTTCGCGGGCACCGGGCGCGAGACGGGCGGCTTGCAGAGCTTGCGCTTCGAGAAGTGGCTGCGCACGCCGGGGCAGTGCGTGGTGGAAATCGACGGCACCGACGAGCGCATCGACTATTTCCTGCTCGACTACCAGGTGGAGATATGGCGGCGCGATATGGCCGGGAACCTGGACTGGTATCGCGTTTTCGAGGGGTTCCACCGGGGGGACGAGTGGCGGCAGGACGAGAGCGGGCGCGACCTGTACGCCTCCACCAGCCAACACTACAACATCCTCCTCCTGGCCGAGCCGATACGATGGCCGGCGGGCAGTGACCAGGCAACCAAGTCCGGCGCGTGCGAGACGGTCGCCAAGGAGTACGTGGACGAGAACGTAGGGCCGGGGGCGACGTCACCACCGCGCGACGATGCGGGCGTGATGCCCGGCTTGACCGTCGAGGCGGACGGGGGCACGGGCGCGACGTGGAGCGGGGGGCGCGCGGGCAAGAACCTGCTGGACGTGCTGGTGGAGCTGGCCGACTATGCACCGGCTGACTTCATGGTCGTGGGCACGGGCGCGGCCACGTTCGAGTTCCAGTGGCGCGCGACCCGATGGGGCGACGACAAGACGTGGGACAACGCCGCAGGAACGCCGGCGGTCGTGTTCGACCCGAAATTGGGCAACTGCCGGAACGTGCTCTACACCTACGACCGCACCGCCGAGACGAACGTCGTCTACGTGCTGGGGCAGGGCCGCCAAGACACCCGCCGCACCGTCACCCGCACCAGCGGCGCGGAGACAGACTCGCCGTGGGCGCGGCGCGCCGTGACGAGGGACGCGCGTAACACGTACTCGACGGATGCACTGAACGACAAGGGCGACGAGGTACTGGACAAGACGAAGGCGCGGGTGAAGACCCAGGTCGACGTGGCACAGACGACCGCCACCCGCTTCGGGCGTGATTGGGACATTGGCGACCTGGTGACATTGCGCTATCGCAACATCAGCGTGTCGCAGAAGATCGTCGGCGTGCGTGTGGAGATAGACAACGGCGGTAACGAGATCATCCAGGCCATGATGCAAGACCCGTGAGACGATGGGCAATATACTGGACATTATCGGAGAACTGAGCGAGCGCGTCCGCCACCTGGAGACGGTAGAGGCGGACCAGATCGGGGATGGTGCGCCATCCCACTTTGCAGCCGAGAGCGTCACCTACTGGGACCGCACCAACGACGGGTTCTACGTCAACAACGACGGCCTGAATGGGTGGACGCTGGTCGGCGGCGGGGGTGCCGGTGTCACGCCTCACGCCATCTTGAGCACGGCCCACTCGGACGCGGCGGTCGACGCCGTCACCCGTGGCTCTATCATCTACGGCAATTCCACACCTGAGTGGGACGAGCTTGTCGTCGGCGGGGCAGGGACGTATCTGCGCTCCGACGGCACGGACGCGTCCTGGCAGGTCATCCATCTGGCCGACATCCCGCAGCACAACCTATTGAGCACCACACATGGCGATACGGTCACGAGCGCCGTCACCCGTGGCTCTATCATCTACGGCGACGCCACGCCCGACTGGAATGAACTGGTCATCGGCGGGGCGGGCACGTTCTTGCGCAGCGATGGGAACGACCCGTCCTGGCAGGTCATCCAGTTGGCCGACGTTCCACAGCACAACCTATTGAGCACCACGCACGGCGATACGTCTGTGAACGCCGTCACGCGCGGTAGCCTCGTCTACGGCGATGCGACGCCGGACTGGAACGAGCTTGTCATCGGCGGCGCGGGTACGTTCCTCCGCTCCGACGGCACGGACCCAAGCTGGCAGGCGCTCGTCGTGGGCGACATCCCCGCTCACGACCTCCTGAGTGCCACCCACGGCGACACCGTCGCCAGTGTCGTCACACGCGGCGACCTGGTCGTCGGCACGGCGGCTGGGTGGGATGACCTGGCCCATCCCGGCGGCGCGGGCTACGCGCTCACGACGGACGCGAACGACGTGACGTGGGACCAGACGCCGAACTGGAGCGGGCGGCACGTGTTCGAGGCCGGGGCCGACCTGGACGACGGCGTGGGCGATTCCCCGACCTTGCGCTTCATCGGCGGGACGAACGACGACACGGCATTGGTGTTCTTGGACGAGGACGCCACCGCCACCGATTCGGACCTGGTCGTGCGCCTGTGCGACGCGGCAGGCGACTCGCAGTTCATCATCCAGGATAGCTCACCCGCCACAGTCGCATACATCGACAGCGACGGGCTCGGGTATATGGCACGGCTGGGGTTGAGCATCGCGGTTACATCGTCCTACGGTCTATATCACTCCGAGACGAGAACCAGCACGGCTGCGGGGGGCGAATGGGGCTTGCGGTCGCTCGTGTGGTACAACCCCGGCGCTGGCAGCGCGACACAGCCGCGCGGTGTCGAGGGCGCGCTACGGGTGACGGCAGCGAATGCGCAGAATTTCACAGGCACGTGGTACGCATTGCGCGGCGCGATTGAGCACGACGGCACGGGCACGATGTCTGACGTGCGCCTGTGTGATACGAGTTTTGCGCGCGGTTCGACAGGCACCGTGACCGATTTGTATGGCTACTTCATGGCCGCGTTTCCGGCGGCGGGTGTCACCAACGGCTACGGCCTCTATCTCGGCAACGTGACCGGGACAAACAGCGCATACGCCATCTATACCAACAGCGGCGAATGCCGTTTCGGCGGAATGGTCAACGGCTCTGCATCTGGCGTCCGCTCTATCACGGCCACGGACAACGTATCCGACCCGCCGACGGATTTGGAGCTGGACACGGCATTCGGCACACCGGCCACGGTTGGCGAAGGATTCATCGGATTCGTAGACGACAACAACGCCGAGACGACGGTGTGGCTATGTGTCGCAATCGGCAGCACATGGTGGTATACAGAATTGACGAAGGCAGTATGACAAGGAGGGCAAAATGAAACTCGACGTAACCCGCGAACTCACGAACCTGGACGGCACCTCGCTCGTCCAGCCCGGCACCCGCTGCACGACCTGCGGCCACATCACGGACCCGGAGCCCGTGACGCTGCGCGGGGTGCTGACCACGTCGCTACTGGCGCAGACGCGGGAGCAAGTCGCCGGCGACGAGAAGGCCCGCCGGTGGGCGTTGGCGATGCGAATACAGCAGGAGGATGCGCCGGAGCTGACGGTGAAGGAACTGGAACTGGTGCAGCGGCTCGTGGGGGAGATCCAGCCGACGCTGACGGCAGGGCAAGTGTGGGTGATGCTGGAGGGGGAGGCGGGGGACGAGGGGCGGCTGGGTTAGGTTCGGCGGGCAGCGATAGCAGCCCGCAACGCCTCTTTCATGTTCCGGCGGCGTGCCTCTCGCGCCTTCTTTGTCAGTACGAAAACAGTACCGCCGAAACCTGACGGATAGTGATACTTGACGGCGCTTTTACTGATTCCGAGTTTAGTCGCCGTTGCCTCTATCGTGTGTCCCGTGGTGCGCAGGCTCACAACTGCATCAGATGCACTGCGGTATCCCAGTCTACGCGCTGCCCGTTCTGCCTTGTAGACTTGCGGGACATCGCGGAACACGCGGTCATCTTCGATTCTCAGAGCATCGCGCCAGCGGCGCAGCGCCGGCTCGCTGATGCCGAGTGCGCCGGCTATCGTCCGCCAGGAACATTCCAACTGACGGAATCCAAGCAGTACCTCACGGATAGGTTCACCGTATTCCTGTTCGACCTCACGCCAATGGGCGAACATCTGCTGACGCGCAGGGTTGTCGTCACCGGTCCAGTCAGACATAGGATCGCACCTCTGGAAACTCGGCGGCGAAACGGTTGAACAGGTCGGGCCAGCCGCGCTTGAGGATGGCGAGTTGACCATAGCCAAGCACTCGCTCCACTGCCAACGGGCCGATGCGCTGACGTTCAGGTGGAACGCCGATTTCTGCCAGTCGATCATAGGCGTGATTGTAGTCCAGGCCGTTGCTCACGATGTAGGCCCATACATCACGCCAGGTCCAATCGTGGATCGGGTTACAGTGCCACAGGTCGTCCGATTGCGCGAAGAACAGCGGCCCGGACGTGCGCAGGTGCAACCGTCGTGCTGCGCTTTCCTCTTGACGCAATCCTAGAAATGTGAGCCCCCAGTCGTGCATCTTGGCGTAGTGCTGGATACCGTTCCAATCTCCCTTGATCTGGAACCAGTCGGTATGCCAGGCATTCGTGCGGATGTGGCGTAGGTCAACGCCTGCTGCTTTCACGCGTTCCATATACTCGGCGGTTTCGGGTAGATACCACTCGTCGTCGCTCCACACGGCAGGCACGTCGGGGCATCGTTCCCGTACCAGTGCCAGGACGACGGTCGAATCCTTGCCGCCCGAGAACGCGACGTATGGTGGCTGTCCGGTCTCCAGCGCCAGTTCTACGAGGCAACGCGCGCGTTTCGCGCAATGGCGATGCGAATTCAGGCGTGCGTGCATCTGGCATTGGAGACGGAAGGCGTTATTCATCCCGATAACTCCTGCTATAGTGAGGCTGCCCGCGGGATGACCACGTACTCTTGAAGCGAGCACCGTAGTGCTGCACGGGATTGGGAACATAGGCCCACATGTCGTCTGTCATGCCTACCTGTCTATCGAGTGGGCCGTTGTTCCACTCACTCAACAGGCGCAAGGCAAACTCACGCTTGAGCAATAGCGCCTGACTGCCAAAGTACCGCTTGCGGCTGATGATGCGATACAGACCGGGCTCGTAGTTATCATCCGCCTTGAGCGCACGCTTGATTGCCGCTGGGTAGAAGGAATAACCGGCTAGGTAGAAGGTAATCACATCGTGATCGGCTCTCATTGCGGCAGACACTGCCTCTCGGAAACCGATAGCAAAGTCGAGGTCATCCTCCAGAGACAACACGAACCTAGCACGCTGAACTCCATGTCGGAGTGCCGCTTGTTGTGTTTGTCTGACATTGTCAATCCCCAACGGGCCATCCGTGATAAAGACCTTCGGATACAAGTCAAACTCTGCCAGTTGCAATAGCGTTCTGGCTCGTACTTGCTCACGCGACTTGATGGAGGTCATCACGGGACAAAGATTAGCGTTCACGGTCTCACCAGCGGCATCTGATTCTCGTGCCGATAGTACGACGGCCTGATCCCGTAGTGCATCAGGTCGAACGGTTCCCGCCCCTTGGCGGCTTGCCAGTCCTCGACAGGCACGCCGCGCACGAGGTTGCCGTCCCGCCATATTGACCAATCCTCTGCCCACGGCTCAACCCGCCACCGTGACACACGGCCCCAGCCCTGGCTACCTTTTTTCCCGATGTGTGTCACGGTTGACAGCAGGTACTCGATCTCGGCTTTGTCCCCGACGCAGTACCATTCCACCCGCTCGGCGGCGTAGTAGAATATCGGCATGTGGTATGCCTTGTACCGGCCTTGCTCGATGATCACCTTGCCCCGTCGGCCCTGGAAGTCCACCAGGTAGGCGAACCCCTGATCGAACCGCTTATTCCAGTGGTCTTTGCCTTCCCCGGCCCACCACGGCTGCGGTTGTGCCCAGGAGCATTGATAGTACCAGTTGCGCCGCCCAGGATGCGCGATGCCCAACGGAAGTGTGCTGACGCCCTGCACATCCTGCCCGCCAGGCACCGTCACGACCTGGGGTCCCAGCGCATCACGGCACGCCTGGTACAGCAGGATGCCGTCCAGCGGTAACCACCGGTCGCACACGATGCCGGTACGCAAGTGTGCCGCAATGCGCAACGGTTCCAGATCGTACCTATCACGATAGGCCATTGAGCAATTCCCGGATTGCATCGGCGTTCTGCTCCAGGTGGTCACGGTAGCGGTTGCCCAGGACGAAAGACACCTCGCGCCCGGTCGGGGCCACACGCGGATTGATCTCGATCCAGTCGTCGAAACGGATCTCCACTTTGCCGTGGCCCACGCCGCTCTTGCCCCCGATGTACGGGAACCGCGCGAACTCCGCCAGCGTGACACAGAACGCCTCGAACTCGACGTCAGTCACGTCGTCTAGCGTAATGTCCCAGTACAGGCGCGTACCGGCGGCGATGGTCTCGACGTAGTACCGCATCTGCTGTTTCTGGTCGTCATCACTGCGCACGTCTTTGTCCGTGCCGCGCTTCTCGCGCTCGTCCCGCGCCTTGCCCTCCAGCAGCCCACGTACTTCCTGCGCGATGAGTTGGCGCAGCTTCTCAGACTTTTCGTCGTCACGACGGGTGTACGCTTCCTCCTGGCACAGTTCCCACACGGACTGTGGTGTATTGCCGTTGACAAATCGTTCGGGAATCAGGTGAGCCGTCTCAGTGCAAATTGGGATAGCCTTGCCGACTTTTACTTTTCCCGGCATGATCTGGTTTCCCATTGCACCGCCGAATATGGCAACCAGCGGGATCAGATCGCGCCAGCGCCGCGCCTCATCTACGTCCAGCCCGCGCCCACCCTTGCTGGTGAGCGAGCCCCCGCTGAACAGGAAGTAGAATGCGGATAGCGGCAGGCCGTTCACCTCTCCTGTTTCGTCGTTCACGCCGTAGCCCAGGCAGCGCAGCATGTGCAGCATTCCCCGGTCCCGCAGGATGCCGCGCAAGGAATTGCCTGAGATGATTGGCACTTCCTCAACCATGCCGTCGGGTTGCGCCACCTTCTCGCGGCGCAACTTGCTATGAATGCCGTGCGTGTTGCCGATGTGACTGATACTGGTTAAGGCGGTCATCGTGCCTTCGAAAACCAATGTCCTCATGCTATTCCTCCTCCAGATATGTCTTGACGATGTTCCATATCTCTGCATCGTCTTCCGGCAGTACCAGCCAACCACCCGCCAGGCCCTTTGAATGGTGCGCCCACAATGCCTCCACCAGGAGCGCGGTAAGCGTACAACTGTGCCGTTCTGCTATAACCAGGATGCGTTCTATATCATCGTCAAAGTGTTCGTAGAGTCTCATTGTTATTCCTCCTCCCCTTCTACTGGCAACCCAAAACCGGGCTGCAAACTTTCCTCCTCTTCTCGTTTCTGCTCTGCCTGTTCTGCTTCCCATTGCCCCCGCCGCTCCTGATTGCGTAGTCGCACCATCAGCACTAGAAGCGTGGTTTCTTCCCGCATTAGTTTGAGCATCGCGCGGTCATCGCCCTCCCTGAGTGCGTCGTTAGCAGTCTCGATGTCGTCGCCGTTACGGAACTCAACCCCCAGGCTCAAGCAGAGTGAGTTGACGAACTTGCCCAGGTTGCTCGTGTATGCCGCGCTCCTCACGTTGTCCTCGAACTGTTGCCAGATGTTGCGGCGATAGCGGCTCTTGTACGCTCGTGGTATCCCGCGCCAGATCACGTCCAGTAGTGCCGCTGCTCTCTGATGCATCGTGCTCAATTCCTCCATCCTGCTCTCCTTTCTTTTGCGCTAGAAACACTGCGAGTTGAAACAGTGCCGCCTGGCGAAACGGCCTCAACGATTCTTCATATGCTTGCCATCGCCCAACACCAAACTTTAGAATACGATGCTGGGCATAATCACCCGTCTCGATCTCGCCCTTGTTGAATCCGCCGTTGTACAGAAGCTCCACTCGCTCCAGGTGCCATCGTAGCATTGGCGGGTCTGCCAGACACGATTGTTCCTCAATCTGCCACCATCCCGGCTGTGCACGAAAGATGATGTGCTTCTGTCCGCTCACCGCTACCACCGCCACCTCCGGCGACTCCTCCAGCAGGATGTTCGCCATCCGTACCTTGTCGCCCTTGCTCAGTGGCACCCACTCGCCATCCACGACGAAGTGCGAATAGTTCCGCATCCGCTGCGGCCTGTCCTTGCCTACTCGCGCCGCCAGCAGTTCGGATCGCTCCTCGAACGCGAACTGGCACGGTTGGCATAGGATGTCGCCGGGTTGGAGCTTGTCCCAGTCCGTGAACGTCGGACGCACCCAGTCGTCGAACGGCAAGCCGATACCGGATAGCCCGCACACGCGACAGGTGCCTTGTGTGTCACCATCGCCGGTTGGTTTCTCTGCGGCTTGCCATAGAATGTGTGTCACTTGCATAGCATCTCCTCGAACAGCGGCAGTCCCCCCAGCGCCACTGTCACGGGCGGCTCCTCCGCGCCAGGTACGCCGCGCACACGGCGGCGAAGACGGCATAGATGATGATGACGAAAATGGTTTGTGCGGTGTTAAAGTCGAACATCATCACTCCTCCACTATCACGGCCTTGCCATTGAGGCGCTCGCTGCGCAATCCCGGTACCAGCCCCGCCTCAATAACTTCTAGGATGTCGCCCACCCGGTTAACGCGCTTGCGGCGGTCCCAGGCGAACATCGTGCGGAAACCACCTTGACTGCGCAGGCATTCCACCACGACGTTGTCCCAAATCTCAGACGGCGTCACTTGGTCGTGCTGTTCGCACGCCTTGTCATACCCGCGTAGGATTGCGCCAAGGTAATACTCGCTCGGCCTGTCTCTGTGGTGCCACTTATTCATCATTCCTCCACTCCTTTCAGTTTCTCTGCCGTCTCTAGCGCCGCCGTGAGGGCGATGATGGTCTCGTCGTCCTCGCCCATCTCGCGCCACACGGTCGCCAGGTCTGCCTCCAGCGACCGCACCAGCGCCCGCGTCTGTGTCGCCAGCCGCACGGGGTCGTCGCCGGGGTCGATGCCGTGAGCGGACAGGACACCCGCCAGGATGGCGCGGACCTGCGCCAGTTGCGTGGTGCTGGCGGCATCGCGGCTGGTGGCTTCGACCAACTGCGCCCGCATCTCTGCTACTGCTTGCGGCAGACGCTCCACCTGGTCGTCTGGTAGCTCCAGCGCCCGCGCGGCAGCCCAGGCCAGGGCGCGGGCGTCAATGGCGGCCTGGACGGCGGCATCGGCGCGCTCGTCGGACCAGTGACGCGGTTTTGTAGCCGATTGACTACCTTTTGTCGTCATTGCTCATGTGCTCCTCTACTAAAGTTGGCTTAGCTCATACTCAAGCCACGCACGCGTGTCATCGTGCAGTATAATCTTGCACTTGTTCTGCTCGTACCACTGTCGCGTATCTGGATTGCCATACGCACGTCCAGCACCACGCCAATCTGCCAGCATCTCCCGACGATAGCGGTCGGGCATCGGCAACGGTTGCACTTTGTTCAGGCGTGCGCACACGTCGCGCAAAACGCGATTAGCCAGGGTGTGAATAGCATCATCACGTCTAAGCTCAAATTCACATAGCAACAGTGGGTCTCCTTGGTACGCCAAGATAGGCGAGTTTCCCATGCTGTGTTCCTGAATCGTCCAGTTGGCCGGCTTGGGGTTGTCGTTCATCAATATCCAATACTGCCAATGGTGCTTGTTGCGCTTCTGGTGATTCAGCCAAGCATAATCGAAGTCAATCCCGTGCGGCTCGTCGTTTGGGGACTTGCCACCCCGGAAATAGCGGGCATACGGGAAAAACTCAGATGGTCTAAACTTGCTCAAATCGTGGGTGACACCAAGCCACGGAACGCCCAGCTTGCAGCATTCCAGAAAGACGAACCACTTGTGGCGCAACACCTGCCAAAGATACTTGGTCACTGTTCCCCCCTTATCATCAATTGAAACGACTCACCGTAGCACGTCGCCAGCGCCTGAAGCGTGCGAAGTGATGGCGTTGTTCTATCGTTTTCAATGTCGGACAGGAACGACACGGACAAACCGCTGGCACGGGCCAGTTGCGTCAGCGTCATCTGGTGTTGTTGTCGGACGGT
>Ga0180438_10009193_pt1 | contig 12360 bp, 11 predicted proteins | sample SS_ome_12_FD_132455 | JGI IMG/M metagenome (GOLD analysis project Ga0180438, IMG submission 132455) | Hypersaline lake sediment archaeal communities from the Salton Sea, California, USA - SS_3_D_2 metaG | ecosystem: Environmental > Aquatic > Non-marine Saline and Alkaline > Hypersaline >...
ACATAAAATTAGCATAATTAATATTTATTTATAAATCAAATCAAATTTTAGGCATTTATAAGAAATAAATGGAAAATATCAAAATAAAAATAGCCGGAAAAACTATTGAAGCTGAGCTACATGACAATAGGACTGCTGCAGAGATACTTGATGCCCTGCCTTTTGAGGGGATCATAAAACGCTGGGGGGATGAAATATATTTTACTATACCGGTAGACAGTGTTCTAGAGGAAGGGACTGAGGCAGTGGAAGAAGGCACCATTGCGTTCTGGCCACCCGGGAATGCCTTTTGCATCTTTTTCGGCCCCACCCCGGCCAGCACTGACAGCCGCCCCCGCGCTGCCGGCCCGGTCACGGTTATAGGAAAGATCTCTAAAAGTTCAGATGTAAAATATTTAAAGCCCGCTTCCGACGGAGAGAGGATAAAGGTGGAAAGGTAATATATAGTGATAACTCCCAAAAAAAAATTCAATCTTTCTATCTGCCAGATAAATGTCACCGCTGATAAAGCCGCCAATCTTAAAAAGGCGGAACAAATGATACGGAACTCACAGCAGCTTCACGGCTCTGATATGGTAGTCCTGCCCGAGATGTTTAACTGCCCCTATGGGTACGGCTACTTTAAAAGATTTGCAGAAGCATACCCCGGAGAATCTACCAGACTGTTATCCGGCCTGGCCAGAGAGCTTGGTATCTATATAATAGGTGGCTCCATTCCCGAATCAGAAGGGAAAAAAATCTTCAATACGTCCTTTACTTTTGACAGGACAGGCAGGCTTCTGGGCCGTCACCGCAAGATACATCTTTTTGATGTAAATATAACCGGTGGTATCTCCTTCCAGGAATCAAGGAACATCTCACCGGGAAGCGACATAACGGTTTTTGACACAGATCTTTGCCGGACCGGGGTTGCCATATGTTATGATATGAGGTTCCCTGAACTTGTAAGGAATATCGCCCTTAAGGGGGCCCTGCTTATAATAGTCCCGGCTGCCTTCAATATGACCACCGGGCCGGCCCACTGGCATATTACTGCCAGGACCAGGGCCCTGGATAATCAAGTCTATTTTGCCTGCGCTTCCCCGGCCAGGGATGATGGAGCAGGCTATACGGTGTATGGTCACTCCCTGGTGTCAGACCCATGGGGCAGTATAATTTCAGAAGCCTCTACAGGTGAACAGATAATAGGCGCTACCATTGATCTTGGTGAAGTAGAAAGGATAAGGCGGGAACTTCCACTTCTGAGACACAGAAGGCCTGATCTATATGACATATGATCATTCTTCTTCGCTGATCACACTAATAAATTTTTCAACCAGGTCAGGATCGAATTGCGAGCCGCTGCAGGCTCTCAGTTCATTAATGGCTTCCTTCTTGTTCATAGTCTTTTTGTAGAACCTTCCGCTCCTCATAACATCATAGGAATCTATAATAGACATTATCCTGGACAGCAAAGGTATGTCCTCTCCCCTGAGCTGTCTGGGATAGCCGCTGCCGTCCCATCTTTCGTGGTGGCTTAATATATAATCTGCAATATGGGAGAACTTAAAAGACTGTTTTGCTATATTATATCCTATCTCGGGGTAGGATTTTATTATCTCCCAGTCTTCAGCATTCAGCTTTGCCTTTTCTTTTAGTATCTCGTCGGGAATGGCTATCTTGCCCAGGTCATGCAGGCTGGCCAGTAGTATAAGTTCATCGGTCTTGCTCTTGGGGAGCTGCAGGGCTGTCGCCATATCGTCTGCCATTTTTTCCATCCTCTTTACATGCTCCCTTGTCTCATAACCTTTACCCAGGAGGGAATCCACAAGAGCCGTGACGGCATTTCCTGATGTGGTTTTCCCTCCGGTAAGTTTATTCTTATACAGGTTATCCCTGGCCTCGGTTACCACATCTTTAAAATCAGTATCAGGTTTGGTTTTTGTCGACTTACCCATTGATAATACAAAATGAAAGTGGTCCCTGCTTATCTGCCTGCACATCTCCATTATCCTGTTCTCGATTTCTGATAATTGAGCTTCATCAGTATTTGGGAAAAGCACAACAAACTCGTCTTCACCATACCTGGCTATTATATCTTCCTTGCGGCACGCCTTCCTGAAAATACCGGCAATCCTCTGCAGGAGTTTATCTCCCTCCTCATTGCCAAAAGCATCATTTACCAGCTTCAGGCCGTTTATATCACCGATGAGGAAACCCATAGGCAGCCTTCTTTTTGCATCCAGCCTTTTTATCTCCTGGTCCATATAAGACCTGTTAAACAGGCCCGTCAATTGGTCATGAAACCTCAGGTATTCCAGCTCTTCCTGCGTCTTTTTCCTTTCAGTGATGTCTTCTATTATTACCTGTATCATACTTATATTTGTCCCGTTTTTTACCAGGTTATAATGGGTCTCAATATAGGTGTTATTACCGGTATCATCCTTAAAGATGACTTCTCTGGACAGCTCCCTGTCTCCGCTGATAGCATAATCAAACAGTTTAAAATATGAGGCAAGGTTTCTTTTTTCTATAGCTTCTACCGCGGTAAAATGCTTCTTGAACACATCAATACTGCTGCAGCCCAGTATCTCCAGGGCTCTTTTGTTGATATTTTCTATTATTCCTTCGCGGTTAAGCTCTATTATGCCAAAAGGTAGTGAGTCAATAAGGCTCCTGTACCTTTCTTCGCTTTCTTCCAGGGCCCTCTCCATGGATGAGTATTCATCCTGGGAATCTTTGAGATCCCCTATTATCTTCTGTAATTTCTCGATCTCCAGTTTAAGCTGTTCTATCATATCCTTACCAGTCATTTCAGTTATACGCAGGTGATATTAATTACCGGCTTTTTACAAACAAAAAAGAATAATTATTATATTAGTAATAATACAATATTATATATAATATAACAATATTTTATAAATAATAGTAGTTATAGTTATTTTTATACTTTATGTTAAGTTATTTCTTTGTCCTTATGGTGGCAATATGGATGGTAACGCCAACAGCTACCAGTGCCAGCACTATCCTTACTGCCAGCAGTTCTACTCCAAAGGCGATGGAAAGACCGATGGTTATCCACAGTAATAGTATGGCACCTGTCTTTATCCTTAAGGGGACACCCCTGCCCTCACGGTAATCTTTTATATATCTGCCAAAGTACCTGTTTCCCATCAGCCAGCGGTAAAATCTTTCCGAACTCCTGGCAAAAAGGGCTGCTGACAACAGGACAAATGGGGTCGTGGGCAGCACCGGTATGAATATCCCTATGAATCCCAGTAGTAAAAAAAATACTCCCAGGGATATAAGCAATATTCTGGTCCATCTTTTTAGAGGTTTCGTCCCTGTTATTTTTTCCGCTGGTGCCATTGAAGTATACTTTCCCGATTTTATCCCTGAACAGCCTGTTACCGGTATCTACATGACAAACAGGCTTTTTGATGAAAATAGGCCGTCTGTGGTGAAGTTTATTCCCAGCCTCTTAAGGGCTACCTCATCGCCCGGCGTGGGAATATGGGTCATATGCATCTCACAATCCCTCAATTTCTCAAGTTTCTCCATGGCAATAGCGGCGGCAGGATTATTGGTGGCACTGATGGAGAGAGCTATCAGTGTCTCTTCCAGGTCGAGACTTTCAGATTCACCCCTGTATATACCTTTTTTTAATTTAGATATCTGTTCTATTATTCCGGGAGGCAGCAAATGTATCTCATCAGGAATATTTGCCAGTACTTTGACAGCATTTAGCATAAGGCTGGATGAAGCATGCATCAATTTTGAGTTCTTACCTGTGATTATTCTTTTATCCTCCAGTTCCAGGGCAGCCCCGCAGAATATCCCTTCATTTCCCTTTCCCTTCTTTTCTGCTTCTACTGCTTCTTCCCTGGCAATCCCTACTACTGGTCTATCCTCTATCTTAACATTAAGGCCTTCCATCAATAATTTTGCCCTCTGTACTGTATCTTCTTTTTCAACTCCCATAAGATATTCAGTATTATACCTGAAGTACCGCCTTATAAGCTCCTGTTTTGCTGCTTCCCTTACTATTCTGTCATCTATGATGCCGAAACCGGCCCTGTTTACACCCATATCAGTAGGAGAATTATACATCATGTGGTTGTCCTTTTTCTTCTTGATTATCCTGCTGATAATAAGCTTGAGTATGGGGAAGCTTTCAACATCCCGGTTATAATTGACTGCTGTCTCATTATAGGTGCTGAGGTGGAAAGGGTCTACAAGGTTAAAATCTTTAATATCTGCTGTAGCAGCCTCGTAAGCAATATTTACAGGATGTTTCAGGGGAAGGTTCCATATGGGAAAAGTCTCGAATTTTGCATATCCTGAATTTATATTGTTTTTATGATCGTGGTAGAGCTGGGAAAGGCAAGTAGACAGTTTTCCGCTGTTGGGCCCGGGAGCAGTTACCACTACTATCTGTTTACCGGTCCTTATATATTCATTGCTCCCGAATCCCCCATCGCTGCATATTTTATCAATATCTGCTGGATATCCTTCAATAGGGTGGTGCAGGAATACACTTACCCCCCTTCTCTTTAACTTGCTTCCGAACACTTTTGCTGAGGGCTGGCCGGTAAACCTTGTAATGACGACTGCTGTTATATCCAGCCCCCACTGACGCAGGTCGTCTATCAGTTTAAAAGTAGCTGTATCATATGTGATCCCGAAATCCCCCCTCACCCTGCCGCTCTCTATGTCTCCGGAAAAGATACACAGGATAATATCTATCTTTTCCTTTAGGGACTGGAGAAGCCTTATCTTTACATTGGGGTCATAACCAGGCAGGACCCTGGCCGCATGATAATCAAAACAGAGCTTTCCCCCGAATTCCAGATAAAGCTTATTATCAAATCTGCCCACCCTTTCCAGAATGGCATCGGTCTGCTCCTTCAGGTATTTTTCGTTATCGAATCCGGGTTTTCTGCTCATTATCCTATATAAAGATTTTTTATCTATTCTCCATTATTTGGGCCGGGACTTCAAGATTATCGAGCTATGTTCTTACCTCTTAGGTCCTGTCATCTGAATATGTAGGATATCTGTACTGTAGCAGTTATCTCTATTTCATTGGGGGTTATGGGTACTGGTGATACGCCGCCTGTCGATTCCTCAACTGCAAATTCCCGGGCAGCAAAAGGTGATGGTATGTAAGTCTCGGACTCACTTATATAATATATATCCACTATGTCTAGCCCCAGAGACTGGGCAATATCTTCCGCCTTATTTTTGCCATCAGCAGCAGCTTCCTGCAGGGCATATTTCTTGGCCTCTCTTTCAAGCTCATCACTCAGGCCGAACCTTAGAGATGAGACATCATTTGCTCCTGCCTCAATAGCTCCGGATATTATCTCCCCTACTTTTGTTACTTCAGTTGTGCTTACTTCCAGCACAGTGCTGGCCCGGTAAGCATACACTTCTGGAGGCTCGTCCTCTCTCCGGTAGTCATACAGCGGGTCAAGATTAAAACTCACCGTCTGGATCTTTGTATCTTCAATATCCAGCCCCTCCAGTGCTTCCACGACATCTCCCGTGGTCTTGCTGTTTTTATCGACAGCATCCTGGCTGGTCTCTTCCTCTGTAAATACTGTTATATCTATCATTACCTCATCAGGTACCGCCCTGTAGCTCCCCTTTCCTGTCACTGAGATGGTATTATCCAATTTACCAGCTGATTTGACATCATTACTATAATAAGGAGCAGTCGGATCTGCCAGGCAGCTGAAGGCAAACGGTAATATAAGGGTGCATGACAGAAGTAATATAAATATCTTTTTTATAACATTAGTCTTACCGTTCATAAAAATCCTCCAAATAGTATAAAACAGGTGGGTATATTATAAACAAATATTGGTTATTTATAAATTTTTCTTTTCTGATCGCTTTCTGTTTTTACATTATTGCCAGGTTTAGATATCCAACATCACTGATTATCTTACTGCTGTATTTGATACAGGAAGATAAAAGGTATATAATTAATAATGATAATTATTATCATTTATTGATAACAAAATAGTCCCACAGTTGTTAACTGCAGGATTAAAAGGTTTAATCAGTGACCAGGATGAGTATAATGATGCAGGTCAAAGAAGAAGTTAAAACTGAAAAAAGCGAGACAATTTTCCGCTGCCCTGAGTGCGGAAAGCCTGTCAGGGAAAATGATGTGATATGCTCCAACTGCAGGTCTCAATTATTTGATAATTGAATGTCTGCGTAAGGCTTTTAAATTGTCTGCCATATCTCCTATAAACCCACTAAAGTTTTTGAACTTACGACCTTATGGTAATAATGTCCTGATCCTTTTATTTTTCTTTCTAAACCCGGGGATTTAAAATCAACTGATGTAAGGCCGAACCTCCTGGATGGCCCGTATGCCAGTTCAAAATTATCAAATGTCGACCAGTGGAAATAACCTATTACCGGAAAGCCGTCATCCAATGCCCTGCCGACATATTTTAGATGATCGTAAAGGCTTGCCTTTCTGATACTGTCATCATCAGTGCAGGTGCCGTTCTCACAGATAATCAAAGGTTTTTTATATTTCTGGTAAAAAAAATTTATCTGCTCATAAATACCCCGGGGATATAATTCCCACATATCATCATGGCTGATACCCAGCTCATCAAGACGGCTCCTTCCCCTCTCCTCATAAGCCAGAAGAGGGTATTTTTCTATTTTTATCCTCCCGTAATAACTGAAACCTATATAGTCAGCATATTTTCCTTTTTCCAGGAATGCTTCATGCATTGGTTCATGCTGGATGTGGTCAAATACTTTTTTTATGATGCCGCCCTTTATATTTGAAGCCCCCAGGGTCTCAGTTATCATGTGGGCGTGAGAGATACCGGTCATTATATTGGGATGATTTTCTTTTACGTATTCATAGATAAGCCTATGTGCCCTGGCCATATTTTTAAATGCCATCCTTCTGAGTACGGGGTTAAACCTCCTGGGAAGGAATGTCCCCAGCAGATATGCCAGGTTTACATAAGCATTGGGTTCGTTGAAGGTATTAAGTACATCTATATAGTCACCAAAGATTTTCAAGACTTTTTTTGCATAATCAAAGAAATATTCCGGAGATTCTTTATTGGTCCAGCATCCTGTATTATACATCCACAAAGGGTTGGCAAAATGGTTAAGCACCAGAAAGGCTTTTTTGTTATTGTCTTTCAGTGTGCTGAATATTTTTTCATAATGTTTGACAGCATCACCTTCTAGCTTTGAAAAGGGAGCCCTCTGTAGCTTTGACCAGTCCATTGAGAACCTGTAGGCATCACCCAGGTACAGGATATAATACAGGTCTTCTTTCAGCCTTGCGTAATGATCGGTGGCACTGCCGATGAGGGTGCCGTCCTCGCCCCTGAAGCCCTGCCATTCAGTCTGGCCGCCTCCTTCTATCTGAAATGCGGAAGTCGCCGTACCTAGCATAAATCCTTCTGGAAAGCATCTTTCTTTACTAGAAATCATTTTTAACTTTTACTGGTCTTTTTTTATTGATGGATTCCCATGCAGCTACACCGACTGCTACAGCCCTGGCTCCTTCCACTGCATCTGGTGACGGATCTATATTTTCCTCCAGGCATTTCTCAAAAGCAAGAAAATGCCTTTTTTCAAGCATTCCCAGTGTCTTGTGTGAACCGATTTTTTCTTCTTTTTGGGCAAAATAACTAATTTTTTGGGTGGGTAGGCCATCAAACTTTTTTGATACTATTTTTAAATCCCCACCCTTGCTCTCAGAGAAGCACCCCGTTACAGTACCCGTCCTACCAAATAAGTTTATATCTATTATGGGCAGTATTTCTGGTTCCGGTTCTTCTATTATTCCGTTAAAGATCGAGACCTGTGCTATTGCCCCGCAATTAAACTTCAAGGAGATGATGATATTATCATCCAGCGGGTATTCTTTGATTGTCTCTCCCTTAACGGAATAGGCAAAGACTTCGTCTACTTTATCTCCCATGTACCACATGAGCAGGTCGAAAGGATGGACCCCTCCTCCTATTAACATATCCTGGGGGACCTTGAACCTCCAGGGTGTGACCTCCAGGTAAGGCGACATGTCATGTATATACTGGCCTCTGGCCAGGAATATTTCCCCAATAAAACCATTATCTATATAATTCTTGATATTCAGAAATGGCGGGATCACCCTTGCAGTTGCTGCAAGAAGAAATCTCTTTTTTGTCTTTCTCACCAGGTCTACTATCTGCTGACTTTCATCATTTGATGTAGCCATGGGCTTTGTGCATATGACATGCTTGCCGGCATTTAAAGCCATTGTACAGTGTCTGCAGTGCAGGTAATCGGGAGTATATACGGCAATGACATCGATATCATCGATCTTTAACATTTCCTCATAATCTGTAAAACCCATCTCCAGGTTATATTTATTTTTGTAAAAATCAACTTTTTGCCTATTGATATCGCACAGGGCTTTGATATAAAGACCGGTATTTTTATCCTCATTAAAAGTCAGCACATCTCCCCCCATACCAGCACCGACAATTCCGATATTTATCTTTTTTTCCATTATTGATCCTTCCTCATGTTTCTTTAATTAAAAAATACTTCGGTCATATCTATAATACCTTTTTTTACTAGCATTAGAAATGGAGGACACCCTTTTTTTACCTCAATAGGGATAAGATAATTATTAAAAGGTAACATTGCTTTTTCAATTATCTTTAGGGCTTCAGATATTTCTCTTGATCTATATTTGGAATGACCAAATCCTTCAAACTTTATTCTACTGGCTGCCGATTCATAGTCAATAATTCTATGATATTTAACAATCCTCTTTTACATCTCTGACTTATTTGATTTTAAGTTCTTCGGGTAGGTCATCTGCCTGTTTTCCCAATTCACTCAAGGTATCATCCAGTACTACCCTCTGGTTGGGAAAAGGGATTATTACCGGTACTCCCATGTATTCTATGATATGCACGTGTATGCGGTAAACTTCTTCAATATTTTCTGGAGTAATTGTCTCCAGTCCACCATAAGAAAAAACACGTGAATCCTTAAGAAACATGAACCGGTCACAGTAACGGATGGCAAGGTTAAGATCATGGATTACGATAGCCAGGCAGGTATTATGTTCACGGGCTATTTTTTTTATTATTTTAAGCACTTCGTGCTGATTTCGCGGGTCAAGATTGCTGGTGGGCTCATCGAGTAGCAGGAGTTTCGGTTCCTGCGCCAGGGCTCTGGCAAGCATTACCTTTTGCATCTCCCCGCCTGAAAGCTCCGACACATTGCGCAGGGAAAAATCATCAAGCTTCATCTTTTTTATTATATCAAATACGATCTGTCTGTCCTCTGATGTTGCATCCCATTTTATATATGGTTTCCTTCCCAGGAGGATCAAATCGAACACAGTCATGTAAAGTGATTTATTCATTTGCGGCACGTAAGCAATATTCTGCGCCAGCATATTTTTAGTCATATTAAACACGTTTTTACCGTCAACGATTACTACACCTTTCTTTACCGGGCAAATACGGTCAATACATTTTATCAATGTGCTTTTACCCGCTCCGTTGTTTCCCAGTATGGCTATGCACTGGTTCCTCTGCATATCAAAGCTTATATCATCCAATACTTTTTTTGAGTTTCTGCTGTAGGTAAAACTTATATTTTTTATCTCAACCATTGGTCTTAAACCCCCTAAATAGAAGGAAAAGAAACATAGGTGCCCCCAGAAATGAAGTGATAGCCCCAACGGGGAGTATAACCGGAGCAATGATCAGTCTGCCGAATGTATCGGCTATAATAAGGAGAAGCGCCCCGGCAACTGCAGAGCAGGGAATAAGGTAGCGGTAATCGTTTCCCACAAATCTTCTCATTATATGGGGGGCAATAAGCCCCACGAAGCTTATAATACCTACAAAAGATACTGCCACCGCCGCGGCCAGGGAAGAAATGCCCATGCTCACCAGCATTACTGTTCTTGTGTTAACACCAAGACTTTTAGCCGTATCCGCTCCGCTTTCCATTGCATTGTAGTTCCAGCGGTTCAGGAGAAAATATACAAGCGAAGCCACAAACACCAGGGAAAGGACTAACAGCTCACTCCATCCTGCAGACCCCAGATTTCCAAAAGTCCAGAACACCACAGCGCTTATTTTTGTCTCATCAGCAAAATACTGGAGCAGGATACTGCCTCCGGCAAACAAAGAGCTTAAGGCAACGCCGGCAAGTATGAGCCCCGCCGGGCCCAGGTCTTTCTTAAACTGGGACAGGGCAATAACTACCATAGTGGACAGTGAGGCGCATAAAAATGCACATAAAGTCACTATATAGGGATTGTTAATGGAAACTGCCGTAGCTGCGGAGTCGGAATTTACCACTCCACCGCCAAACACTATTATTCCCAGTGCTGCTCCGAATGCAGCTCCCTGGGATACACCCAGTGTCGATGCTGATGCCAGGGGGTTCTGCAGGACACACTGCATAACAGCACCGGAGACAGCCAGGGCAGCGCCCACAATAATAGCTGCTGTGACCCTTGGAAGCCTTATACCCATAATTGCTATGCGTGACAGTTCATCCCCCCTGCCAAAAAATGCCTTTAATACTTCAAAGATGGGTATATCAAGAGAGCCTGCGCTTACGGCAAATAATGCTATAATTATGGTTGCAAAAAAAGCTACTGCAAATACGATTTTTTTTCTTCTGACATAAGTATTGTATTCCTGTAGCTTTATTATTTGGTTATCTATCATCAATTATCACCAAGGCTTACCTTACCGTACCCGGCACCAGCAGCTTCAAGTTTACTCAGGTAATCGCTCTCGCCAAGGAAGAATTCAAAGATCTCATTGGCTTTATCTTCAAATACTATATCCTGAAACTGCTCCGGGTAGATTACAGTAGCAACATAATAACTATTTACAATAGGGATCTCCACGTTCGAATAATAGTAGGTGGAATTGGGGTACTGGTAGAGGTTTCCGTTCTTAACAGCTGCAAGTTGGTTATAAAAACCAGGATTTTCTGCATAGTCTGCCTTGACCAGACTGAGACCGCTGTAGTCAAAGAAAATAACCTGGGGATCCCATCCCAGGACCTGTTCCTTGTCGACAATTACTGCACTGTTACTTTGGGATATGCCTCTGGTAACATCATTTGCAGCTATGGTTTTAAATACTGGGTAATCTACATAAACACCTTCTATGCCGTGCGCGCCCTTAAACGTTGCGGCAGCCCCCAGGACAGTGGGCTTTTCTGCATCTGGGATATCTTTTGTCCGGGTAGCAAGGTCCTCGAGGCAATCACCTATATATGAAATAACTTCCTCTGCCCTTTCCTTTACGCCGCAGACATCACCCAGGATCCGGAGCGCCTCCTCATAGTCCTGTCCGAATAAGGTGCCCATGGGTACGGTAACCACCGGGATACCGGTTTTGGTCTGGATCTCATCAGCCAATTCGCCTGTGTATGTGCATAATATCACATCAGGGTCAACGCTTATTATTTCTTCCGGATAGTAATCTGTAGCCCCAGCTGCATCGGTACCCACAACGGGAAGCTCCGCCCATATGTCTTTATGGGCGTAGGCATATGCCTGCAGGGGGCTCAGGAATTCCTGGTCAAATCCGCTTATACCTGCCACTTTATCTGCCAGCCCCAGGTAGGCAATCATTCGGGGGGTATTTCCCAGGGGGACGATCCTCTTAACTGTCGAGGGTATCTCTACCGAACGTCCCAGGCTGTCGGTTATGGTCCTTGTCCCGTCATCCGTGCCTTCTTGGACAGAGGTTGCCTGGGATCTGGTTTCTGCACCTGACCCGCAGCCGGCTAATATGCACACTGTAACAGCAACTGTCAAGATCAATGCAATAAGTTTCTTCATTATAGCAGTCTCTTTCTATTTTATTTGCATCACCGATAATAAACAGATTAAATTGCTGAGTCAGGATTCAGGATTCTTATTATCACTCTACTTCCCAATTTTTCTATTGCCAGCCCCTGCTGTAGTCTTTAAAACAGTCTGCACATACCATTTTCCCATCCTGAATATGCATTTTATGTTCAGGAGCGCCTTCGCCGCAGATCTCGCAAACAACGGTATTGAACAGCCTTGCTTCTTCAGGAAGCTCATATTTAGGTTCAGAAAAAGTAAATATTTCATCTACGGGAGCATTTAATAGATACTCCTTCCATTGTGTCCTGTCCATATCCTCATTATCACTGGGTTTTAAGCAGACACGCAATTTCTTCCCGTCCGAACGGTTAAAAAATGAAAACGCCTGCTTGCCTGTGCCGCGAAAAATCAGGTTTCCTTTCCCTACTGTGCAGCTTAAAAGAGACTGGATAGCATCCACCCCGCAGGCATCATTTTCGGCTATGCAGACAATATTC
>Ga0180438_10009194_pt1 | contig 12360 bp, 8 predicted proteins | sample SS_ome_12_FD_132455 | JGI IMG/M metagenome (GOLD analysis project Ga0180438, IMG submission 132455) | Hypersaline lake sediment archaeal communities from the Salton Sea, California, USA - SS_3_D_2 metaG | ecosystem: Environmental > Aquatic > Non-marine Saline and Alkaline > Hypersaline >...
TGTCGTCTGTGTAAAAACTTTGGTTTCCGTGAAGTGTATTTGGTGAATCCTAAACTCGAATTAAACAGCCTTTCAACTGCATATGGATTCGCGATGCACGCAAAAGAGCTTCTAAAGGATATTAAAGTGGTTGAAAGTTTAGAAGAAGCGCTTACTGATGTTGATGCAGTAGTTGGAACAACAGCCATCGCTGCAAGTGGAATCTCCAATCCTCTGAGAGTAACAGTTCCTCCTGAGGAGTTACAAAATATGATTGACTTAAGTGGAAAGACAGCAATTATATTTGGGCGAGAGGGAACAGGACTTACTAATGAAGAACTAAACAGTTGCGATGTAGTTGTCACAATTCCATCGGATAGTGAATATCCAACTCTGAATATCGCACAAGCCGCCGCTATTATTTTATATGTGATTTTTCGATTAGAAAAAGGACGAAAGCACGCAAGATTTAGAGTAGCAAGTCATATTGAAAAAGAAAAACTCTTTGAGTATTTCTCAAGGTTATTAGAAAAAATCGGATTTATGGAAGCCAAACGTCCTATAGCAGAACGAATATTCAAAAATATAATAGGAAGGTCATTTATCAGTGGTAGAGAATGCCACACATTACTTGGAATATTTCGAAAACTTCTAGAAAATTAATCTCAGTTTAAAAGAGATTGCAATCCTTTCTTTGGTTTCAAGAGGCTGTTCAATATGAAAACGAAAGATTTTAACCTCTATATGACAGATATTGATTATATACAGTCTGAAGATAAAAAACCTATAGTTCGAATTTTTGGAAGAACATCTGAAGGCGTTCCTGTATTACTTCAAATTGATGATTTTCTACCTTACATCTTCATACCTCTTGAGAAGAAAAAACGATTTGAAAAATGCGTTCAGGAAACTCAACTACTTAAGGAATGGCTTGTTTCAACTGAAAAGCTTACTAAGATTAAATACGATGGTGGAGAAGCAGTTGAACTTCTAAAACTTATAGGAAAACGTCCATGGGAAGTACCCCAAATTCGTGAACTTCTTGAAAAAAATGATATTGATCATTTTGAATCTGATATTCCTTTTGTAAAGCGTTTTCTTATTGACACTGGTTTAAAAGGTCTCAATATTCTTCATATTAGTTCAGCAGTTCAAGAACAGGAAAAGGCTGGAGGCTACATCCTCAGGTCACAAACAAAATATATTCAGCCTTCGGAAACCGACCCATTACAGCTCAGGAAACTCACATATCTCTCACTTGATATTGAAGTTGACGATCGTGAGATCGTTGAATTTGAAGATTTAAAAAAGCAAAACCGAAGGATAATCGCTCTCTCCTTATGTTGGGGCACAAACCAGGATGATTATAAAGCTCATGTTTTTTGCTTAAAGGAAGATTCTGATGAAGCAGAGAAAAAACTACTAAATGAATTCTTCACGCTTTTCCGAGAAATTCAACCAGATGTAGTGATCGGTTATAATGTTGATGTGTTCGACTTCCCATACATCATTGACCGTGTAAAGAAGTTAAAACTTTCTACTACTCCTCTATCTCTGCTTGAAAACGATACACTTCGTTATTCCGGAAGATTAAGAGCTCACAGAATGAGAGGTCGTATTATTTGTGATATAATAAAAAAGATAGGTAAAATCACAACCGAATCGGGACGTAGAGGCCTTGACGATGTTGCCCAAAAAATTCTTGGAACACCAAAAATTAAGCTTAAAGAATCAGTTGGGAAAATATGGGCAAAAGGAGTTTTAGAAAACGATAAAGAATCTTTGCAGACTTTTACTGACTATTCTGAAACAGATTCAATACTTTCCTACAGACTCTGGTGGGAATTAGAACTAGAAAATATTTTGGAACTTATTCGAATTGTAGGATTTCCTCCAATTGAAGGAATGTATGCCACCGAAAGAAACCAAGGTGAACTTGAACTTATGCGTAAATGTGTTCAGAGAAATGTTCTCATTCCTAACAGTTCTGTGCCTGATGAAACGCGTGAACGACAAAAAATGAAAGAAGAAGACGGTCTAAAGGGTGGTATGGTTATAGATCCAAAGGGAACTTTATTCAAAGATGTAGTAATTTTTGATTTTCGATCCCTGTATCCGTCGATTATAATATCTTACAATGTAGGCGGCGAAACATTCCGAAGCAAACCTGATGGCACATTCGAATTCACAAAAAAATTAAAGTCAACAATCGCTGAGATGGAAGAATATATTCTTTCCTACAGATTCGAACTAAAAGAAAAGAAAAAGGAGTTAGAAAAAACACTTAATGAAATGAAAATTGAAAAGAAGGCTAAAACTGATGAATATCATAATTTACAAGAAGAACTTAAGAATATTGATCGAAGGCAATCTATGCTCAAACTAGTTGCTAATGCACTCTATGGTACAATTGGTTCGGTTTTCGGGAGATTTTACCTGCTCCATGTAGCGAAGGCCATTACTTCTCTTGGAAGGCAACATCTTACAAATCTTGTTGAGCTTATTAAGCAATACAATGAAATTAATGGAACGCACTTTGAAGTTGTCTATGGAGATACGGACTCTATTTTCGTCAGTTTTGGGGACGATAGATCATTTGAACAACTTTATAATCTTACAATGAGATCAAAAAAAGAAAAGATTAAGCACAAAGAACTAACATCAGTAGAAAAAGATGCTTATGCGAGTATTGATCATTTGCTAAACTTTCTTGGTTCTCAACTCCCGGAAGGAATGCAATTAGAACTAGACGATATTGCATTTCGGATTATTTTTCAGCCAGAGCGAAAAAAGGCATATGGTTATGTAAGTGCTCTAAATGGAGAATTGAACGTCAAGGGGTTCGAAGCTATTCGAGGAGATTGGACAGAATTCGCGAAAAAAGTTCAGTTAAAAGTGATTGATATTCTCCTTCGAAGTATTGAGACAAAAGCCTTGGTTGACGCAAAACGGTTTGTAATAGATGCGTGTCGTGTACTCTTAGAAAGTCCAGTTGACGAAATAAAGGAAGATATCATTCAATACGCTCCAATAAGTAGAGCTCCATCAAAATATAAATCAATCACACCAGCTGTTGGTGCTTTTCTGCATTATTGTAATGCTTATGGACTTGATCCTGAAAAAGAGTGGCGGAAAATCGCAAAATTTCCTTATCTTATACTCAAGGGTGAAGGGCCTCAGTATAAACGTGCTAGACATCCTGATCTATTAAATGGCACAGAGATAGATAGAGACCAGTATATCTTAGAAGTACTAGGAGCGGTATCAAAATTTGGCGTTCAACTTAGTTTAGATGAAATTAAAGGTAAAGGAAGAAAAACTACACTATTTGATTTTGTATGAAAATAGAATTTAAATCATCTTACGTAACATTACTACATCTTCAAGTGTCTGACTTTTTGTCAAGCCACAATTAGTGAACCCGAGCTTCTCATAAAAAACTTTAGCGCCTTGATTTGTTGGGCGAACATATAGAAAAACGGAATTGCAGCCATTATTTTTCAAGAATTCACATGCTTCCTGCACAAGCATTGAACCAATACCATGTCCTCTAAATCCCTCTCTAACGGAAAGTGAGTTAATATAACCATCATCGGATCGTGTCGACGCATTTATGCATCCAATTATGTGTCCCTGACTTGATCGTGCTACAAACCACTGACAAGGACGCTGTTGACCGTCGATATAACAATCTAGTTCTAAGGTGTCTAATGAACTCAAAGTATCAAATGAGTTTTTTAGAATTGCTCTTAGGCCTATTCTATCTTCATGATCCGCCTTTTTTAACTCAATGTTCATTCTTATCAACCTTTATTCCATCATCTTCATTACAACAGCGTCTTTTCCATCTCCATAATAGTTTCGTAGAATGTGTACATAGTTGAAACCTAGTTTACGATACATTTCCCTTGCAGCCTTATTTGTCATTTTTACTTCTAATCGAAAATTTGTAGCACCAGCATTTTTTAATTGTTTAATAAGTTCTTTAATAAGTTCTAAACCTATACCTAGACGTCTATTATTTGGATGAACTGCAACTGAAATGATATGGCCTACGGTTCCTTCTCTAGACGATTTAAGAACTCCAATACAATATCCTATAATAGAAGATCCTTCATTTTCTTGTGCTACAAGAAAGAAATAACGTTTAAAATCTCCTAGCATTTCTAAATGCTGTCTTGTATATCTTTCGCTTTCTGAAAAGCAATTTTTTTCTATTTCATAAATTGATGGAAGGTCCTTTTGATTATACGGGCGTATAATTATTGTAGCCCCTTCTTTAATTGCAGATTCAGTCCCTTCATTATTATCGTTCTGCATCAAATTCATACTTCTGAAAACCCTCCTTACGAGTAATTAAGCAAGAAAGCACCACCGCTTCAGCGTGGTGATGAATGGCGTGAGTGTTCACTTTCATTATTTGCATCGAGGGGTCGCCCTAATAGTTATAAGGTGGTATGACGAAGATACCAACTGCAATTGGAGGGATAATACGCACACTTGCATACAAGGTGCATACTACGATTGCATCTCGATCATTAGCAGTACCTACGGGACGTAGGGAATTTAAGCCTGTGGAGACTGAATCCTCTACTGCGGCAGTGGAATACCTCAATAGTATTCCCTAGGTCACAGCAAGTTCGGTCTGAGAAGCAGGAAGCTTCACAGTTTTAGCGTGAGGTAGTTCACATTTGTATAATAATGCTCCATGTGATGGAGCGTTTATTATATTCAGTTAACTGTCCTATTCAATCATCTACTGGAAGATATTCTTTTTTAATTTCTTAATAAAGACGTATATAGACAAAACGCATATTACATGTCCATAAATCATTGTCGCATGACAGGATCTCATACCTTATAAAAAAAATTCTCCAATATCTTTCTTAAATTTCTCGGTCAAGCTTTTATACAACTTTGCAAGAAGACCCCTCAACTTTTTGGGGGGATGAATTGCGTAGCTATCGTTGCACTTTTTTTCACGGTATTCTGGTTGGCGAAGCTTTTTTAAGTCTAGTGTCCCATCGTTTCTTAGGGTGTGGTAGAGGATGGTCTTGGAACTTCAACTTGCCAATCCATTAACAGTCTGCAAGACGCTAGTACTTCCTGTTGATGACAGAATCACCAGAACGAAAGTGAAGTTCCTCGACAGACTTACGGCACGGCTCACTTACGGGGTGCAATTGTTTCTTGAAAAAATCATTACTGAAAACATAACAAGTGTTAAAGAGGCGGAAAAATACCGCCAGTACATACAAACCCTGACCGGGCTGTCGTCAGGATTCCTACAAGCCTGCCGCGATAAGGCTCTCTGGATGTTTAAATCATATCGGGAACTACATCATGACTGGCAACAAGATATTTACCGTCTGGAAAAGTCCATCGCCACCTGTAAAGAACGTCTCGCCAGGAAAAACACCGCTAAAGATGTGAAACGGTTGCGAAAATTCCAGCACAAACTTTACCGCTGGAACAAGAGGGAACCCTCGCCACCGACTATCAGGGGGAAGGTACCAATCATGTTTGACTACCGTGTAGGAGACATAGCACCTCCCCGCACCGCAAAGGAGTTTGCTCTCTGGGCGAGAATTTCCACCCTTAAAAAGGGTGAGAAATTACACCTGCCGCTGTATATGTATCAGTATGCCGTGAAGCATCTTCATGACAAAGAATGGCGAGTTAAGTCTTTTCAACTCGTTAACAACTACAGATTGAAACGCTACGAAGTGCATGTCGTTGTGGAAAAGGAAGTACAACCGGTGTTGAAGTCACTGTCTGGCATCGACTTGGGCTTGAAGCGGTTGGCGACGGCTGTAACGTGCGAGTTGGAGGGCGATGCCAACGTCATATTCTTTAACAAGGAGAATTATAAAGAGTTCTTCATCCATATGCGCCAACTGAATAATAGGATCGCTAAATTACAACGGTTAGGGAATTATGCAGTAGTGAAGAAACTCTACAGTAAGCGGAAGAATTTCACCAAGGACTTCAGGAGAAAGTTGGCGATAGCTATTGCCGAGCACCTTAAAGGTTCGTTGGTGGTCATAGGCTACCCCGACAAAGTGCGTAATTGCCACTACAAGGGATCGGGGCACCGAAGGAACAGAAAACGGGTGAATCATTGGGCGTTTAAGGATTGTGCCGATCGTATCGCGATGGCGGTGTTAATGCGAGACGGAAGCCCCGTGGTGATCAACGAGTGGTGGACTACCCATCGTTGTTCGATTTGCGGTTCGCGCAAGGTGGATGTCAAAGACAGGGTATTCAAATGTCTAAAATGCGGATTTATCGCCGATAGAGACGTAAATGCCGCGTTCAACATCCTGATAGATGCTCTGAAGTGCCTTACCGGGTTGAAGAACCACAAAGATCGTAAAAGTGGTAGGACAAAAACCAAAGTGTTCCTTCAAGGAACGGGGGGTGAGGTGGATCACCCCGAACTGTCGATGAGCGGGTTCTTGCTCTCTCTCGTAGGGACAGCTCAACAATCCGTGAGGGCAGAAGCCACCTAACTTGTTGGGTGGCAGTTCACACAAGCACTTGAATATTATTTAAAAAACTCAGTTAATCTATTAATCCGAAATTTTGGTAGGTGAAAAAAATGGATGCATTTTTAGTTAGCGATATTAAAGCAAGATGGATTCTTGACTCAAGGGGAAATCCAACTGTTGAAGTTGATGTAATAACTCGTGACGGGTCCGTAGGAAGAGATGCAGTCCCTTCTGGAGCATCGACAGGTGAACATGAAGCCGTCGAACTACGTGATAAAGAAAAAGCGTTTAGAGGAAAAGGGGTTTTAAAAGCTCTAAAGAACATAAACGAAATCATAGTTCCAAAAGTCATTGGTATGGACGCAAGAGAACAAGAAACGATTGATGAGCTCATGATTGCGTTAGATGGTTCTGAAAATAAAGGAAATTTAGGAGCAAATGCCATTCTTGCAGTGTCTATGGCAGTAAGTCGTGTTGCAGCACTTTCTTCCTCTAAGTCACTTTATATCTACCTTAAAGAACTCATACAAGCGTCAGGTTCTGGAAGTGATGGACAATTCTTGTTACCTACTCCACTCTCGAATGTAATTAATGGAGGAGAGCACGCTGGCAATGACTTAGCAATCCAAGAATTTATGATTATGCCTATTAATTTCAAAACGTTTAAAAACGCAATTCAAGGCGTAAGCGAAGTTTATCAGGCACTTAAAGGAGTTCTGACGAAAAAATACGGTCCAATCGCTCGGAATGTTGGTGATGAAGGTGGTATGGCTCCACCTATGACATTTACTACTGATGCCCTAGATGCCCTTATTACAGCCATTGAAGAGGCAGGGTATAGGCCCAAATCCGATTTTGTTTTAGCCATGGACGCGGCTGCTAGTGAGTTCTTCGAAAAGGGCGTGTATAACATCGATGAAAAGAAACTCACAGCTGTGGAATTGTTGGAAGTCTATTCAGAACTTGTAGAAACTTATCCTATAGCTAGCCTTGAGGATCCTTTTGATGAAAATGACTATAATAGTTTTGCCGCACTAACTAAAGCACAACCATCCCTTCAAGTAGTTACTGACGACCTAACGGTTACAAACCTAAAACGACTTAAAACAGCCATTGACCTTGATGCTGGAAACTGCCTTCTTCTCAAAGTAAATCAAATAGGTACACTTACTGAAGCTATAGCTGCAGCTAAAATGTCTTATGAGAACAATTGGGGTGTTGTTGTAAGCCATCGATCTGGAGAAACAGAAGATTCTTTCATTGCTGACCTCTGTACTGCGCTCTCGTGTGGTCAAATTAAAACAGTTGCACCATGTAGAAGTGATAGAACAGCGAAATACAATCAACTGCTTCGAATCGAAGCTGAACTCAAAGAAAATTCAGAATACGCTGGTAAGAATTTTGGAACTGCCTATAAACGATATCATTAGATGTATCTGCACAAGAGTTCAAGGTATCTCAATAGTCTATATAATTCTATAGAGAAAATAGAGGAAATATATATAGTGCTTAAACACGATTCCTTTCTTAATAAAAAAAATGTCATATTGGGTATTTTTAAATGCTCAAACATCAAAAAGAAAATAAATGTTTTCGGAACTCAAATTTTCAGAGAATAAAAGCAATTAATGGTAATGATCTATCATGATAGAATCTCAAATGCAAGGAAACCATAACGTTGATCATCTTGATTTCTTTACAGCGTTATCGCAATTCTATTCTGCAGTCGAGCGTACAAAAAAACACTTAACATCGCCAGCACATTGTACAACATCTGAGCGAAAATCTTTTGCCGTTAAATTTCCTATACTTAAACTTTATCCGCTCTTCGAAAATGTAGCAAAGTATCGGTCGAAATTTCCTGAACTAGCGCTTCATGACGTAGTCTTAGCATGGCAAACAGTGTTTTGGATGGCTGAACATCATCAACTCGAAACAATCTTCGAGTATTTCTTTAGAGCATATGAATTGCTTAAGACTCTTCACGAGTCTTTCAACAAATAACTCCTTTTGTTTTTTTATTTAAAATCAGATGTCATTTCCAGTGATTTTTAACTCTAACAGCTTCATTTTCGCCCGGCCACGGCGGCATAGTTGTTATTAAAAATTTTAATGGTTCACTTCCTGTGTTGCGGAACTGAAAATGGGTGCCTGTGGGGATTGTAATACAGACGCCATTCTTGATTTCGACAACTTCCTCTCGTTTTCCTTGTTTCCGCCAAACCTCGCCTTGACCTTCGATAAAATACCAGACTTCTTCAACGGTTTTATGACAAACAGCCAGTGATATTTCATGTGGGGGGAGAGTACAATGCACTGCACTGCCGCCCTTCATTGTTAACAGAAGTCGAATTTCCGATCTATCTGGTGCTATTATATCGTATCTGGTGGGTAGACATTTGGTTTCGAAATCTATGTTGTCTTCCTTATTCAACAAAACACCTCAATAAAATCCATATAATTACTTCAAGATATTCTATTTTGGATAGAAAATGTCAAAAGTAAAGGGAGTCAACTATACTTAGCCAAAATCTTTTAAGAGGTTTATTAGCCTCCTTGAAGGAGATCTAAAAAGATTATCTCATCAATTCCTTCATCTATTAAAAGTATATAAATAATTAAAACTCTTCTTTATTTTTAACTTTCATCCCTTCTAACTTTCATCTCTTCTAATTGGAGGAAAACCCTTATGACGGAGATTGATAGAGAAAAACTTTATGTTATCTTTTTCGATGAACTCACAAATGAAGATCTCGCGCTAGTAGGTGGAAAAAATGCTAGCCTTGGAGAAATGATTCAAAAGGTTAATGTCCCGATACCTCCAGGCTTTGCAGTTACGTCACACGCATATCAAACCTTTATTGAATCAGTATCAGGTCTTAAAGAGTTTATTGCCTCTGAAATAAAAAAGGTTCAGGTAACACTCGAAGCTAAAGATGATGTAGAGGCGAAAATCAAACAGGCTGAAACTGATGAAGATTTCGGCGAGGTTGCACTTCTCACTGTGATCTTCCAAGAAAAGCAGAAAGAGTTCGTCGAAACGCTTCAAGAAGTTGGACATGATATTCGCCTGAGAATGATTCAATCAGAAATACCTGATGACATCAAACACGCTATTGCCGAAGCGTACAAAAAACTAAATGCAACATTAGGAACTACTAATGTTGATTGCGCGGTTAGATCATCCGCAACTGCTGAAGATCTCCCAGAAGCCTCATTTGCTGGTCAACAGGAAACGTACCTTAATGTCACAAAAGAAGCTAATATCCTTGAAAAAGTAAAAGAATGCTTCGCTAGTCTTTTCACTAATCGTGCCATCTCTTATCGAGAGGATCAAATGCACTTACAGAAACTTAAAGTTTTAGAAGCCGAAAGACAAGGCAATTTAGAAAAAGCAGAATATCATAAACATATTATAAATGCCGTTGATCACTTTTCCGTAGCTCTGTCGGTCGGCGTACAACAGATGGCTCGTTCTGATCTTGCTTCCAGTGGAGTTATTTTTACTTTAGACACCGATTCTGGATTCAGAGACGTGGTTTACATCACAGGAACTTGGGGTCTAGGCGAATATGTCGTACAGGGCACCGTAAACCCTGATCAGTTCTATGTCTTTAAACCTACTGCAAAATTGGGCTATAACGCCGTTATCGATAAAAAGGCTGGCAATAAAGATAAAAAACTAGTGTATAGCACACGAGGAGGTACTGTCGAGCAACAGGTTCTTCCAGAAGATCAGGTTAAATTCGTTCTTTCTGATGAGGAAGTAGTTCAATTAGCTAAATGGTCAATGCTAATAGAAGAACATTATGGACATGCGATGGATATTGAATGGGCAAAAGATGGCATCACCGGTAATCTCTACATCGTTCAAGCTCGCCCTGAAACTGTCCACGAAATTAAAGTAGGCAATGTATTAAGAACGTATAAGTTGGCTGAATCTGTCTCAGAAGACGATATTATACTTACCGGTGAACCCGTAGGCAGTATGATAGGTCAAGGAATCGCAAATGTTATAGAAGATGCATCACGTCTCAGTGAATTTAAGCCGGGTGAAGTACTCATCACAGAGCAAACAAACCCTGATTGGGAACCTGCTATGCGAATTGCCGCTGCTCTCATCACTGAACGCGGAGGACGAACAAGCCACGCAGCTATTGTATCACGCGAACTCGGTCTTCCCTGTATTATCGGTACACTCACTGCAACAAAGTTACTGAAAGACGATGATGAGGTAACTGTCGATTGTAGTGAAGGAATCGGCCGCATCCTCAGAGGTCTCAAAAAATTTGAAATCAAAGAAATAGACTTAGCTGAACTCCCAGAGACTAAAACACAGATAATGTTGAATTTAGGAGTTCCAGATTCAGCTTTTGTATATGGACAATTGCCTCACCATGGAGTTGGCCTGGCACGATTAGAGTTTATCATCAACGACCATATCCAGTTCCACCCAAAAGCACTTCTTGATTACTCGAAATATAAGCAAACTGTTGAACTTATCGATGGTATGTATAAAGGAGAGGTAGGCCGAGAGAAACTGAAAGATTTACGCGAATTAGTTCGGCTCATCGAGGAAAGGACAGCCAACTATGAAAACAAAGCCGATTATTTCGTCGATAAATTAGCCCAAGGGATTGCACGAATAGGCGCAGCTTTCTACCCTTACGATGTTATCGTTCGTTTATCTGATTTTAAAACTAACGAATATGCCAACCTTATTGGCGGCGAATTTTATGAGCCGCATGAAAGTAACCCGATGATCGGTTGGCGAGGTGCAAGCCGCTACTACGCTCCTAACTTTAAAGATGCGTTTGCTCTTGAGTGTAAAGCCCTTACCAAAGTCAGAAAGTTAATGGGCCTTAAGAATGTCAAAGCAATGGTTCCATTCTGTCGTACTCCTGAAGAAGGGCGAAATGTCATAAAGGTGATGAGCGAAAATGGCCTCGTGCAGGGAGAAGACGGATTAGAAGTCTATGTCATGGCTGAAATTCCAAGCAACGTGATTTTAGCTGAGGAATTTGCAGACGTATTTGACGGATTCAGCATTGGGTCCAACGACTTAACCCAACTAACTCTTGGCTTAGATAGGGACAGCGAGCTGGTAGCACACATTTTCGACGAACGAGACGAAGCGGTCAAGCGCATGTTAGCGCAAGTGATAAAAATAGCCAATGAAAAGGGACGCAAAATAGGCATATGTGGTCAAGCACCTTCAGACTTTCCAAGCATTGCGGCCTTCCTCGTTGAAGCTGGAATCAACAGTATGTCACTAAATCCAGATACTATAGTCGCAACAAAAGGACTTGTTTATATTACAGAATGGGCATTAAAAAATGGACGAAAACTGGAAGAGTTAACAGACGAAGAAATCCTAAGTGTGCCAGGACTTCCCAGAGACTTAGCAGAACAAGTAGTCAAAATGATTAATATGGAACGTCAACACAGTTAAAAACATCCTTCTTTTTTTCACCAATTTTTTTTGGAATATTGAAAGATTAATTCGCATTCTCACTGTTTGATGAACCTCTTTTATGTGTACAACGACGAACTCGCACTTTCCTAAAAGATTTAAGTGTTTTGAAGAGTATAGTTGGTACTCATTGAGAGATAGATAAACTTAAAAAATATACTATCCTTCTCTATGCTGCCCCGTTTTTAATTCCAATTAATAAGCTAAATGATGCTTAAAATAGGTTTAGATAAGTTAGATATTCATGTCATCCAGTTAATTGGAGGAGAAGTAATGATTGATGGAAAACTCCTTCGGGAAAGTAAAAAGAAGAAATTAAAAAAACCTAAGTTCCGAAGGCAGGAAAGTTGGCGCTACAAACGAGTTAAAAAACCTTGGAGAAGACCAAGTGGAATTGACTCAAGAATGCGTCAAAAA
>Ga0180438_10009195_pt1 | contig 12359 bp, 7 predicted proteins | sample SS_ome_12_FD_132455 | JGI IMG/M metagenome (GOLD analysis project Ga0180438, IMG submission 132455) | Hypersaline lake sediment archaeal communities from the Salton Sea, California, USA - SS_3_D_2 metaG | ecosystem: Environmental > Aquatic > Non-marine Saline and Alkaline > Hypersaline >...
ACGCGGAATTTGCATCTCCAAGAACCCCTCTTCGTAGGTAGCTTCCACGTCCTCGGGCTGGACCTGCCAGGGCAGGTCCACCTCGGCCCGAAACTCGCCAAATCGGATTTCCATCTGATGATATGTGCGTTTGGGCGCTGGGTCCACACGTGTACCGGCAACGACCAGCCTGCGCCCGGTCAGCGAAATCGAGAAACCCTCACTGAGCATCCCGGCGATTTCGATCCGCACAACGAGTCCGCCTTCGTTCTCATACACGTCCGTTGGCGGCCGCCACACGCAGCCATGCCGGCAGGCAACCCATCCCCTGCCCGAAAGCCGCTGGCCCGTGACGTAATCATTCGTTTCCTGCAGCCACACGCTGATTCGCTTGACCGGCATCTTATCTCCTACAAGACCACATCTCTTCTCTAATTGTACCACAATTGTACGTCCGGCCCAAACGCCGGGACAGCGTCATTTTCCAACACGAACACACGCCGCAAGAAACCAAGAGGCCGTAATCCCCGGGCTACGGCTTGGCGGACAGGCAAAGGGATGTTACAATTGGGTACCGACGGAACGCAAGACTAGACCCAGGAGGCTGATATCGCTACACAACGAGGTTATGATACGACAGCCTATCGCTACCCTCGCGAGCGGCTGATCCTGGTGCTGACGCTACTGCTGGTTTTTCTGGTCATCGCGCTGACCGCAACGGCGACTGTCTGTCTGAGCGCGATATTCGTCGTGGGAGCGGTGGCACTATCGTATAGCATCAACCGCGCCCACCACAAGAACCTGCTGGCGCAGGCACAGCGGATCAACCCCCGGGACACGCCTCACCTGGCCCGGCTGGTGGCCGAGAGCGCCGCCCGGCTGCAGGCGAGATCGGTACAGGCCTTTGTCGTGCCGGACGACACGCTGAACGCCTATACCTTTGGCCTCTCGTCTCCCAAGGTCCTGGTGCTCCATTCGGCGCTGCTACACGTGATGGACGAGGACGACCTGCGCTTTATCGTCGGGCACGAACTGGGCCACGTTCGCCTGGGGCACACGTGGCTCAACTCACTGATCGGGGGCCTGGCCGGCATCCCGAGTCCGTTCCTGGCCGCGACCCTGCTGGCGATGGCCTTCCTGTGGTGGAACCGGGCCTGTGAGTACTCGGCCGACCGGGCAGGGCTATTGGCCTGCGGCAAGCCGAACAAGGCAATCGCCACCCTGGTCAAGCTGGCAGGAGGGGCAGAGGCCCGCACGCGTGCCGAACTGGCGCAGGTCCTGCAGCACATCGAGGCCGAGGACGACCACGTTCTCGGCAACCTGAGCGAGACGCTGACCACACACCCGATGACGATCCGGCGCATCGAGGCGCTGCGCCGCTACGCAGCCTCCAACGAGTATCGTCGTCTGCAAGCGCTCGTGGACCGGAACGTGACGTGAACGAATCACACAGGAGAAAGAACCAGCGATGAAACAAGTTGAACTGCACGCCCCCTTGGACGTGCGTATCATCGAATCTCCCAAGCCCAGCCCCAAGCCAGGCGAGATCCTGGTCGCAGTCGCGCGCGTGGGGATCTGCGGCTCCGACCTGCACGCCTATCACGGACGCCACCCTTTCATAGAGTTGCCGATCGTCCCAGGCCACGAGTTCGCCGGCACGGTGGTAGAGACCGGGACCAACGTGCACGGCTTTGCCCCTGGTCAGCGGGTCACGCTGGAGCCATCACTCGTGTGTGGCGAATGCTACAACTGCACACACGGCCGCTACAACATCTGCGAAAAACTGCAGGTGGTGGGCTGCCAGACGAGCGGGGCAATGAGCGAGTACCTGGCGGTCCCCGCCTCCAAGACAATGGGGCTGCCCGACAACGTGACCTGGGACCAGGCGGTGATGGTCGAGCCCCTGGCCGTGGGGGTCCACGCCGTTCGCGTGGCTCGGGTCCAGGCAGGCACCAACGTACTAGTCCTCGGGGCAGGCACGATCGGCCTTATGGTCCTGCAGGCCGCCAAGGCCCTCGGGGCCGGCCAGGTGATGATCACCGATCTGATCCAGGACCGGCTGGACCTGGCCACCAAGTTGGGTGCTGACCATGCGGTGAACCCCAGCAGGACCGATCTCGCCCAGGCGCTTGAGGCAGCGTTTGGACCGCAGCGCGCCGACGTGATCCTGGAATGTGTCGGTATCGCTGCTACGGCCCGCGACGCCGTGCGCGTCGCCCGCAAGGGGACCCGCATCGTGCTCGTGGGGGTGTTTGAGGAAGAGGTAGCGGTGAACCTGGGCCTGGTCCAGGACAGAGAACTGGAACTCGTAGGGACACTGATGTACGTCGAGGATGATTTCCCCACCGCGCTCGAGCTCGTGAGCGCGGGCCAGGTCAAGGTAGAATCCCTGATCACCCACCAGTTTCCGCTGGGCCAGGCGGCCGAGGGGTTCGCCGTCGCAGATAGCCGGGGCGCGGCTCTGAAGGTTGTCCTCGATGTCAAGCAGGACAACAGCTGAGGACAGAACCCTTTGACCACGGATTTGGCCTGTGGTATACTCGGCCGCAGACATCTACCCGCCCCAGCGCCGAGCGTTAAAGCGCCCGGCCAGACGCTGCAGAACCTGTGACGCCGTATCACACTGCCCCGGCCCAGGCATGCAGCGGACTGTGGTCCGCTGGAAGGTTGCTCGACCGTCGGATTTGACTGCACCGAACGCTGACGTGTTAGGTCGCGGCGGGAAACAGCAGAGGAGGCAGCATGTTGAACGAAAGATCGCGTGTAATCCTGTTCTGGTTCACCATCGGCATGATCGTACTCGTCGCCGCAGTGGCGATCATCACCATCCTGCGAGCGTGTGGGGGGCCTGTTTCCATGGAACCCCCCGTGGCTATCAGCCCCGCTGAGGTCAATTTGTGCACAGGTGAGCAGAACCAGTTCACGGTCGAAAACGACGTCGAGGTCACGTGGGACGTCACTGGAGGCACGATCAGCGAAAGCGGGCTCTTAACCGGGAGCGACGCACCAGGGGACTATATCGTGACAGCCGCCCAGCAGGGATCTCGCCGGGCTGGCGAGGCAATCGTGCACGTCATCGCGTGCACGCCCACACCCACACCCATGCCATCTCCCACCCCGCTCCCCACGCCTACCGCAACGCCCACGCCCGAACCCACTCCCACCCCACCGCCAGACCCTCAGGGCGACGTAGGCGCTTATGACAGCGGGGCCCCCGTCGAGGGTATTCCAGTCGGCGTGGATATCCGTGCCGCCAGCATAGGTGCCGACCTACGGGTCGACATTCAGTCGACCGCGGGTGTGCCAGCAGAACTGGCAAGCTGGGCAGCCGAGGGAGAGGTGGTGCTGTGGATCCGCCTTTATCAGCCAATCCCCGACCCTCCAGCGTACACCGACTGGCTCTTTGCACTCGATCTGGATGGCAACACGGCCACCGGTCGTCCGGTTGGCTCGGTGCGCATCAACCCGGACCTGGGGGACGAAGCCGTCATTGGCGCGCTATACGATCCCTCCAGCGGTCAGTACACCCCCTACTTCCTGGTGTGGAACACAGCACAGGGAACTTGGGTGGACGGCCCCGGCGAGGTACGTTTCTATCTGGACGAGTCGCGCACGGTGATTGGGCTGGCTCTATCACGGAACATACTGACCCAAAGCGTGGCGCAGACCGCCGGTGTGACGCCCGTGCCGGAGGCTGCAAAGGGCCGGGCAGCGGTGCTTTCCTACGCCGGGGAGCAAGCGGTGATCGACTTTTTCCCTGACCGGCCAGAGTAGGGCTACTCAGAAACGGAGACAGAGAGGGGGGAACGGGATGTTCCCCCCTCTCGCTTGATTATCCCATCGCTACGCGACATCCCTGTGCGGGATACCGCCCGCACGGCAGACCGCGCGGGGTGCATCAGGCCCCAGACTAGGGCATGGACAGCACCGCCTCGATCTGCTCCACCATCCAGTCCAACTCCTCCTTCTTGATGACGAGCGGGGGCGCCAGACGGATGACGGTGCCATGCGTGTCTTTGGCCAACACGCCCCGCTCCATCAGTGCCTCGCAAAAGCGGCGAGCCCCGCCGGCCTCCGGCTTGAGCACGACACCAACAAAAAGCCCCCTGCCGCGCAAGTGCGCCACATGGGGGCTCTCGATCTGCCGCAGGCGAGCCATCAGGTACTCGCCCAACTCCTCCGCTCGGTCGCAGAGGTGCTCCTCAACAAGCACCTTGAGCGCCTCTCGCGCCACGACACAAGCCAGGGGGTTACCCCCGAACGTGGAGCCGTGATCGCCGGGGCCAAAGACACCGAGCAACTCGCGGGAGGACAACACCGCCGATACCGGGTACATCCCTCCCGAGAGCGCCTTGCCCAGCATCACGGCATCGGGCCGTACGCCTTCATGCTCACAGGCCAGGAGCTTGCCGGTGCGCCCCAGCCCGCTCTGGATCTCGTCGGCCATCATCAGCACGTTGTGCCGGGTGCAGATCTCCCGCGTGCGCCGGATATACCCGTCGGGAGGGATGACGACGCCGGCCTCGCCTTGGATCGGTTCGAAGAGGAAAGCGACCGTGTTGGGCGTGATCGCCCGTTCCAATGCGTCCGCATCCCCGTACGGAACCAGTTTGAAGCCAGGTGTGAAGGGGCCATACTCATCGCGATACTGCTCGTCTGAAGAGCAAGAGACGATGGTAATCGTACGCCCATGGAAATTGCCGGTGCAGGCGATGATCTCGGCACCATCATCTGGCACCCCCTTGATCCTATAGCCCCACCGGCGGGCCGCCTTGAGTGCTGTCTCGACCGCCTCCGCGCCAGAGTTCATCGGCAGCATCATCTCGTAGCCGACCAACTCGCACAACTCTTTTGCCAGCAGCGGGAGCTGGTCGTTGCGGAAGGCGCGCGAGGTCAGCGCCAGCTTTGGGGCCTGCTCGACCATCTTCCCGACAATGCGGGGGTGACAGTGGCCCTGATTAACGGCCGAGTAGGCCGACAGGCAATCGAGGTACTTGTGGTCCTCGACATCCCAAACCCAAGGCCCCTCTCCCCGCGTGAGGATAACGTCGAGTGGCTTGTAGTTGTGGGCATTGTATCGATCTTCCAGTGCGATGTAATCCTTCGTACTCAGGCCTTTCACGTTTCGCTCCTTGAGAAGATGTGATGTGCAAGCAGCGACTTGCGCAGGCATGTTACCACGATTTGGGACGTTGGGGAAACAGGGGGGCACCGGATGGGGGTACGGGATGGCCAATCGCTCGCCCACGCGCCTACCTACTACCACTCTGCCAACCGCTGTGGTATAATGCAGGCCGATGGCCGAGCTTGTCCACCTCCACGTGCACAGCGAGTACTCGCTCCTCGATGGTCTCAGCAGTTGCCAACAACTGGCTGAACGTGCTGCCGAGCTTGGCATGCGGGCGCTGGCTCTCACGGACCACGGCGCTATGTACGGCGCGGTCCAATTCTACAAGGCGTGTAAGGCCGCCGGCGTCAAGCCCATCATCGGCATGGAGACGTACGTGGCCCCGCGAGGCCGTCAGGACCGGGACCCTCAACTCGACCGCACCCCCTTCCACCTGGTGCTCTTAGCTCAGAACGACACGGGCTACCACAACCTGATGCGGCTGGCGACGATCGCCCAACTGGAGGGTTTCTACTACAAACCTCGGGTTGACAAGGAGGTGTTGGCCGAGTACGCTGACGGGCTGATCGCCCTCTCCGGTTGCGGGTCCTCCGAGGTCTCCCGCCTGATCAGGGCGGGGCGAACCGCCGAGGCGCGCCGCGTCATCAACTGGTACCGCGACGTCTTTCCAGGCCGGTACTATCTAGAGATCCAGGAACACGACATCCCCGACCTGGCAGACGTCAACCGCCAGGTGTTCTCACTGGCCCACGAACTCGACCTGCCGCTCGTCGCCACGAACGACGTGCACTATGCCCGCCGTGAACAGTCCGATTTTCACGACGTGCTGCTGTGCATCCAGACCGGCAAGACGGTGAACGAGCCCAAGCGGATGCGCATGGAGAACGATAGCTTTTACATCAGGAGCGCCGAGGAGATGGCGGCGCTCTTCCCAGAGGCACCCGAGTCGTTGACGAACACGGTGCGCATCGCAGAGATGTGCGAGGTCGAGATCGAATTTGGCCACTACCATCTACCCATATTTGCAGTGCCAGAAGGATACGATGCACAGAGCTATCTGCGCCAACTGTGCAAAGAAGGACTAGAGCAGCGCTATCCGGTCATCACAGCCCGAGAGCAAGAGCGCCTTGAATACGAACTGGACATCATCCACCGCATGGGTTTCGACACATACTTTCTCATCGTCTGGGACCTGTGTCGATTCTCGAAAGAGCAGAACATATGGTGGAACGTGCGCGGGTCAGGGGCCAGTTCCATCGTCGCCTACAGTCTGGGCATCACCAACCTGGACCCACTGGAGCACGGCCTGATTTTTGAGCGGTTCCTCAACCTGGGTCGAGTGAGCATGCCAGACATCGACCTGGACTATCCCGACGACCAGCGGGCGCAACTGATTCGTTACACGATCGACACATACGGACAAGATCAGGTTGCGCAGATCATCACGTTCGGCACGATGGGCGCCAAGGCAGCCATCCGCGACGTGGGACGGGCGCTCGATTATCCCCTATCCGAGGTTGACCGTGTCGCCCGCCTGGTGCCGACGGGGCCCAAGGTAAAACTGGAGCGCGCACTGGCAGAAGTCCCCGATCTGGGGCAGGAATACGAAACACAAGAGCACATCAAACGGCTGATCGACACCGCTCGGGGCGTAGAGGGAAACGTGCGCCACGCCAGCACCCACGCCGCCGGGGTCGTCGTGACCGATGTCCCGCTGGTCACGTACGCGCCGCTGAACAGGCCCACAAAGAGTAGCGGCAGCGACGAGGACGAAATCGGTGCTGTCACGCAGTTCGAGATGGCGGAACTGGACGAACTGGGACTGCTCAAGATCGATTTCCTGGGCCTGTCCACATTGACCGTCATGCGCCGCGCCTGCGAACTGATCCGCCAGCGACACGGCGTGGAACTGGACCTGGACAGCATCCCGACCGATGATCCGGCCATCTACGACCTGCTATCGCGGGGGGACGTGACCGGCGTCTTCCAGGTGGAAGGGCAGGGCATGCGACGCGTGCTGATGAAGATGCAGCCCTCGCAGTTCGATCATGTCATCGCCACGATCAGCCTCTTCCGCCCCGGCCCGATGGAGTACATTGACGACTATATCGACCGCATGCACGGCCACAAGCCGATCGAATACCGCCACCCCAGTCTGGAACCGATCCTGAGGGAAACCTACGGCATCATCGTCTACCAGGAACAGATTATCCGCGTCCTGACGGACATTGCGGGATACACAGCAGGCGACGCGGACCTGGTGCGGCGGGCGGTGGGCAAGAAGAAGAAAAAGGCGCTCCTCGAACACCGGGCGTCTTTCGTCAAGGGGGCCGTAGAGCACGGGGGGTTGCCAAAAGACGCAGCCGCCGGGATCTTTGACGACATCGAGTACTTTGCCCGCTATGGGTTCAACAAGAGCCACGCCGCCGACTATGCGGTTCTCACCTGCCAGACCGCCTACCTCCGGGCAAAGTACCCGGTCGAGTATATGACTGCGCTGCTGACGGTCGAGCGACACAACACCGAAAAAATCGGCCTGTTGATCGCCGAGTGCCGTCATATGGGAATCGAGGTGCTCCCACCCGACATCAATCTCTCCGGGCTGGACTTTGGCATCGAGGAGCAGATCGATGGTTCGCCCGCGATTCGATTCGGGATGGGAGCCGTGAAGAACGTAGGCGAGGGGCCAGTCGAGACGATACTGGCTTCCCGTGAGGCCGGCGCCCCCTTTGACAACCTGGATGATTTCTGCCGCCGGGTGGACCTACGGCAGGTCAACCGGCGAGCGATGGAAAGCCTGGTCAAGGTGGGGGCCTTGCACCCCTTTGGTACGCGCTCGCAACTCCTCCCTATCGTGGACCGCATCATCGGGCTGAGTGCCAGTCTGCACCACGCACGAGACGTGGGACAGATGAGCCTGTTTGGTGAGGCCACCGGGGTGCACCTGGCGGTGGAGGATACGCTGTTGCCGTCACTTACCCAGGCTCCAGAGGTGCCACAGAAGGAGATCCTGGCCTGGGAGAAGGACCTGGTCGGCCTGTACATCTCCGAGCACCCATTGACGAGAGCAATGATCAGGCTGCAGGACGTGGTGACTGCCCGCGCCGGGGCCTTGAGTGAGGAACAGAACGGACAGCAGGTAGTCGTCGCCGGGATGGTGCAGCGAGCACGCCGCCACATGACCAAGAAAAACGAAGAGATGGCCTTTGTGACGCTGGAGGACCTGCACGGCACATGCGACGTCGTGGTCTTTCCCAGGGTGTGGAGCAAGACAAAGCATCTCTGGCAACCGGAACAGATCCTGGTCGTGACCGGCAAGGTGGACGCAGGACGACGGGACACGCCGAGCCTGCTGTGCAATTGGGCCAAGACGCCAGACGAGGTCGCTGTTCCGGTTGAACAGGCCCCTCGACCGGGCTCGGGGCAGGCTCCTCGACCAGGCTCGGGGCAGGCTCCTCGACCGGGCTCGGGGCAGGCCCGGCCGGCAACAGTAGCAGCACCGCCGCCACCACCACTGCCCCCGCCTCCACAGCATCCTCAAACACACACCGTCCGCGTGACGTTGACCCGCAGTGGAAAGCAGGCCCAGGACGTACAGACGCTGCGCAAGATCCACAGCCTGCTGACGGACCACCCGGGTCCCGATCGCTTCACAATTCGACTGACCGGTGGTTTGACCAAGCCGGTCGAACTGGCCTTCCCCAACGAAACCACGCGCTACAGCCCCGAACTGGCACAGGAACTCACGGCCATGTTAGGGCCCAACTCGATACAGCTTGATTCGGCAGCGCAGGCATAAAGCCAGCGGCTACCGGTTTCTCATTCCATTTTGTTGCCTGGCCAAGGGAGGTGAAAGGACCATGAGAATTGGCATTCTAACAGGAGGGGGTGACGTTCCCGGGCTGAACCCCTGCATCAAGGCACTGGTGTACCGCGCCATCGATGAGGGGCACGAGTCTATCGGCATCCGCCGTGGCTGGCGAGGCCTGCTTCACTACAACCTCGACGAGCCCGAGGAAAATACGGATAACACGATGCGGCTCGACAAGCTAGTCGTGCGCACGATAGATCGTACCGGCGGCACGTTCTTGCACACCTCGCGCACCAACCCCAGCCATGTACCTCCCTCACGAGCGCCGGCTTTTTTGCGGACCGAGGGAGAGTCAGACGATAGCCAGACGTTAGATTTAACCGACCACGTGCTCAAGGTGCTGGAATATCTCGAGATCGACGTGTTGATACCCATCGGAGGGGAGGACACATTGGGATACGCAGCCCGCGTCCACCGCGAGGGGTTCCCCATCATCAGCATCCCCAAGACGATGGACAATGACGTGTTTGGCACCGATTTCTGCATCGGATTCTCCACCGCCGTGACCCGGAGCGTGCACTTTATCCACCAGTTACGGTCTACCGCTGGCTCCCACGAACGCATCGGCGTGATCGAGCTGTTCGGGCGTCACTCCGGCGAAACCTCGCTCATCTCGGCCTATCTGGCCGGCGTGGATCGGGCCATCATCTCGGAGGTGCCTTTCGACATCGAGCGGCTGGCTGACCTATTGATGCAGGACAAGGCGGCAAACCCCAGCCACTATGCGATGATGACTATGTCGGAGGGCGCGCACGAGATTGGCGAAGCGGTGGTCCAAACCGGTGTGGCCGACCCCTACGGCCACAAGAAGCTGGGTGGCATCGGCGCGGTTACCTCGGAGAGACTGGAAAAGATGACGGGCGTGAAAACGATGTGCCAGCAACTGGCCTATCTGATGCGCTCGGGCGCGCCGGATGCGCTGGACATTATGGTGGCGGTCAACTATGCCAACACGGCGATGGACCTGCTCGCAATCGGAAAGACGGGTCGTATGGTCGCACTGAGAGATGGCCGCTACACCGACGTCTCGGCAGAATCGCCCACATTGGGGGAAAAGCACGTCGACGTGCGTTCGCTCTACGACGTGGACAACTACCGTCCCAAAGTATGGCACGTGCTGAGCAAGCCGATGTTCCTGTACTAGCTTTGGCTGGATACCGGTTGCGAGTAGTCAGGAGGACATAATGAAACGCGTTGGTGTGCTGACAAGCGGCGGGGACAACCCAGGCCTCAACCCGTGCATCCGCGCCGTGGTGCGCATGGGAATCTACCTCGGGTTGGAGATGGTGGGTATTCGCCGGGGCTATGCAGGCCTGATCGACGGCGCAATCGATGAGATGGACGCTCGCTCGGTGGGCGGCATCATCGGACACGGCGGTACGATCCTGGGCACCGCCCGCTGCCCCGAATTTTACGACGTCAAGGGACGAAAAGAGGCACTGCGTAGACTCAATCAGTTTGGGATCGATGGACTGGTGGCCATCGGTGGCAACGGCTCGCTGACCGGCGCGCTGGAGCTGTGGCGCATGGGGTTCCCGACCATCGGTATCCCCAGCACGATCGACAACGACGTCAACGGTACCGACATCTCTATCGGCGTGGACACGGCACTCAACACCATCCTGGACGCCATAGACAAGATCAAGGATACGGCCAGCTCCCACAATCGTGCCTTCCTGATCGAGACGATGGGGCGCGACTCGGGGTACCTGGCGACGGCGAGCGGCGTCGCCGGCGGGGCCGAATTGGTGCTGTGCCCGGAGGTGGAGACGACGTTCGAGGAAATCTGTCACACGATCGACGACGCCTACATGCGGGGGAAATCGCACTGCATCATCATCGTTGCCGAGGGATGGGAACCAGGAACCCAGACATTGGTCCAGCGGCTACAGGAACAAAAGGACAATCTGGGGTTTTCGGTCCGCGTCACGCAACTGGGTCACGTACAGCGGGGCGGCTCGCCCAGCGCGTTCGACCGGCTGCTGGCCACGCGGCTCGGCGCCGCGGCCGTACGTGAGTTGAATGCGGGGAACGCGGGGAACATGGTAGGGTGGACCAAAAGCACGATCGCACTGACACCGCTGGAGGAGGCCGTCGCCTTTGAAAAAGAGCTCGGCCGGGACTTGTGGGACCTGGCGCGGATTATGGAGATGTAGACAGCCGGATGCACAAGCTCAACCAGGATGCGATCCGGTCCCCATGGAGAGGGACCGGATCGCGTTTTTCGGGCAGTGCTAGACGATCATCGGCTCTCGATACAGGCCAAAGACATCCCGGAAGACGTCCATGATCTCTTGCAGTGTGGCGTATACACGCACGGCGTCGAGGATGTAGGGCATGGTGTTCTCTGTCCCCTGCGCGGCGATTCGCAGCCGGTCGAGGGCCTGTCCCACGGCAGCGTTATCTCGCTCGGCGCGCACCTGCGCCAGCCGGGCACACTGCCTTTCGCATCCCTGGGGGTCCATCTCCAGCAGTGGCACACGCATGGGCTCATCAGCAGCGAACTCGTTGACGCCGACGACGATGCGCCGCCGCTCGTCAATCTCGCGCTGATAGCGGTAGGCAGCGTCGGCGATCTCTTGCTGGAAAAACCCAACCTGGATAGCTGGAATGACCCCACCCAGCGCATCGACCCGCTCAAAGTAGTCGTAGGCCTGACGCTCCATGCGATCGGTGAGCGCCTCGACGGCATATGCCCCACCGAGCGGATCGACGGTGTTGGTGACGCCCGATTCGTGGGCGATGATCTGCTGGGTGCGGAGCGCGATGGTGACGGCGTGCTCGCTGGGGAGGGCCAGCGCTTCATCCAGGCTGTTGGTATGCAGGGATTGGGTGCCCCCCAATACCGCAGCCAGTGCCTGAATCGCCACCCGGACGACGTTGATCTCCGGCTGCTGCGCAGTGAGCGAGCAGCCCGCCGTCTGGGTGTGGAATCGCAGCCACCATGAGCGGGGGTTCTCTGCACCAAAGGTGTGCCGCATCTCGCGCCCCCAAATGCGCCGGGCAGCCCGAAACTTGGCAATCTCCTCCAGAAAATCATTGTGGCAGTTGAAGAAGAAGGACAGTCGCGGCGCAAAGGCATCGACATCCACGCCGCGGTCGAGCGCCCACCGGACGTACTCTAGCCCATCGGCCAGTGTAAAGGCCAGCTCCTGCGCCGCCGTCGAGCCAGCCTCCCGAATGTGGTATCCAGAGATGGATATGGTGTTCCACTTTGGCAGATGCTGGCTGCCGAACTCGACGGTGTCAGTCACCAGTCGCATGGAGGGCTCTGGCGGGAAGATGTACTCTTTCTGGGCAATGTACTCTTTGAGGATATCGTTCTGGATGGTGCCCCCCAGTTGATGCATCGGCACGCCCTGCTTCTCGGCAGCGGCGATG
>Ga0180438_10009196_pt1 | contig 12358 bp, 8 predicted proteins | sample SS_ome_12_FD_132455 | JGI IMG/M metagenome (GOLD analysis project Ga0180438, IMG submission 132455) | Hypersaline lake sediment archaeal communities from the Salton Sea, California, USA - SS_3_D_2 metaG | ecosystem: Environmental > Aquatic > Non-marine Saline and Alkaline > Hypersaline >...
ACAGCGCCGCCGTCGCCCCCATCTGCAGTGCCAGCTCGTACATCGCTCGCGCCAGCCCGCGACGCTTGATCTGGCCCACCATCCGCCTCTCCCCGATCACCATCGTCATGTCGTCCACCGCCGACTTGTGGGGGAGGGGGAAGACGTACACCGCCTCGATGTTCTCGCCCAGCGGGTTGTAGAACGTCTGCGTGACCGTTACCCGCGCAATGAAGCCCGAGATCTCCGCCTGCACGTCCGTGTGCTTCAAGGGACACTCAACCACCTCGCCGTCGTCCTTGACGATCCGAAGCGCCCCCTGCGTGACGTCCTTCTCGACGTTTGCGAAGCGGTCCGTCGGCTCCGCACCCCAGGCCGCGCCGCCGCACAATACGCCCGCAGCGACCAGCCACACAAGGGAAGTGAAAAGAAAAGACCTGCTGCACCGCGCCCGAGTCTCCATCGCCCGCGCTCCTTTCGGCGAAACCCGTGTCTAAAGGAATCGGCTGATTACCCTCACTATAACCTTTGACGCAGGAAAGCGGCTCAGGTTCCGCATTCCCTGCGTTTTTCAGCCGTTCGCGGGCCCGTCGGGCTCGGGACCTTCATTCCATCCTCCCGGTGCTCCCGTTCCGCTCCAGTCTAAACCCAGGCTCATTCGGAGCGCGTCGCTGAGCTCACATATCCCGTACGTCGCGGTACCTGCTCCGCCAGCATGTTCTTGTCAGTGTGGGCCTCGTAATCCGCCCCGACCCCTCCGTACTCGAACGTCACCGCCCACGGCTCCGGCCAGTCGGCTCTCTGAATCCTTTCCATCGCCCATTCCAGCAATTCCCAATCCCGGCCTTCGAGTGGATGATGATCCTTCCATAACCCGTTCTCGTCCATCCGCACGCCCGTCACGTGCAGCTCGCGCAGTTGATCCATCGGCAAGGCGGACACGTACTGCTTCGTATCGACATCGAAATGTCGCGCCGAAATATCGGCGTGGGCGAGGTCCAGGATAAGCCCGCATCCGCTCTCCCGCACCACCTGCGAGATGACCTCCGGCTCCAGAACCGGTCGCGGGATAAGCCATGCCGGCTCGGGGTCCCACATTACGTTTTCGAGGATCACCTGTCTTGGCTCAAACCTCGCCAGCACCGCGTCGATGTCCCGCCTCATCGCATCCATAAGCTCGGCCCGATGACGCGGTTCGCGCGTGTCCAGAGGCATGTCCCCGAAATCCGACGCCCGGGGCCCAAGGTGCACGTTCACATACGGCGTTGCGGTGCTTTCGAGCAGCGCATTCAACTGATCCCAATCGACCTGTCCCATCTCTCCCCTGCCCGCATACAGCGAAAAATGCACGTAGCAGGCAAGCTCACTCTGCGCCTTCGCCGCCACCTCTGGGTCGTCGAAGCACTTGAACAGGTCGATCTGGATTTCGCCGCTCCGAACCAGCTCGGACGCCTGCGGGGAGTAGTTGACGGCAAGCTTCATCGCACCACATCCGCCGCACGGCTCACTTCGGCCAGTATACCCGCGGGAATAGACTCTGCGTCTCAGGCTTCGGAGGCCAGTCCCAGTAGAAGGGAGGCTTCTTCGGCAGCCTGCCGCACTCCGCCTCAAGACGCTCCCGCAGCTCTTTCACCAAGCCCTCGTTTCCGGCCGCGATGTTCTTCTCCTCCCGCGGATCGGCCTCGAGATCGATCAGCACCGTCCCCTCCCCGCTGAACTGCTGGAACATGAGGTGCGCTTCGTCCCGGTACATCACCCACGCGTTGAACCCGCTCGTGACGCACTCCCGGAACGTCTCCGTCTCACCCCGCATCAGCGGCACCAGCGACTTCGCCTCCAGTGCCTCAGGAGCCTTGACTCCCACAAGCTCCAGCAGCGTCGGCATCACGTCCATGTTGTAGCAGAGCGCATCGGTCCGCTTGCCCGCTCCCAGCCCCTCCGGGTGCCGGATCATCAGCGGGTTTCGCGACTGGCACTGGTACATCGACATTCCTCTCTTGTGCGAAACGCCCCCGTGCCCCAGCGGCACCCCATGGTCGGAATGAAACACCACAATCGTGTCCTTCGCCCGCCCGCTCTTTTCCAGATCCTCCAGCAAACGTCCCACCCACCGGTCCAGCTTCGTCACCTCGCCCGCATATGCCTCTCGCATGTCGACAATTGCATCCTCCGTCCGGCACTCCTCCTCGTCGGATAGCGACCACGGAGCGCTCAGCAGGTCCTCCCTTTCATATATGCCCCGGCAATCCTTCGGCGGAAACCACGGCTCGTGCGGATCGAACGTGTCCACCCACAGAAACGTCTTTTCCACGTTGCGATGATTCGTGAGCCAGTGCCCCGCCTTGCCCAGCGTCACCCCGGAGAAATACTCTCCCTCCGTTCCCAGCGTCTCGAAAAACTTCTCGTAGCAGCTCCGCCGGTGTCTCCGCACCTCCGACGCGCTCACCCGGTCCTTCTGCAGGTGCGGGTCGGCAGAGAGCGGAAGCTCGTACGGGTCCGCCGCGTGCCCCCGCACGTACTCGAACGTCTCGAACCCCCGGTGAAAGTTCATCCCTGGCTTGAACATCACTGCAGTGTCCGCAATGAAGCCCGTCCAGTAGCCGTTCTCTCGCAGTATCTCCGAGATCGTCCAGTACTCGTCGTTGATCGGCTGCCAGCCCGGCTGCATGTTCAGCCTGTCTCCCGGAAGCGTCCGGTCGTCCTTCCATGGGAATGTCCGCCGTCCCGTCATCAGCGCACGCCGCGCCGGCAGCGTCGGTTGCCCTTCGGAGTAGCAGCTCGTGAAAACCGCGCTCTCCGCCGCAAGACGGTCCATGTTCGGCGTCCGAATCCATTCGTTCCCGTAGCACCCCATGTAATCCGCCCGCAACGTGTCTGTCATTATGAACAGAATGTTCATTCGGCACTCATCCTACTCTATGGGTTCTCCCAGCTCTTCTACCGCCTTCCGTATCGTCGCAATCTCATCGTCCGTCAGCTTGAAGTCCGTCGCCTTCGCGTTCTCCTCCACCTGCCTCTCGTTTCGTGCACCCACCAGCGCCGCCGTGATCCCCTTCTGAGAAATCACCCAGTTGATCGTCATCTGCGCCAGCGTCGCTCCGTGCCCGTCCGCAATCGGCTGGAGCTTTTTCAGCATCTCCAGCACCCGCTTCCGGTTCTCAGGCTTGTACCACGGCCTGAGGTTCCTAACGTCCCCCTCGCCAAACTTGCGCTCCATCGTCACCTTCCCCGTCATCAGCCCCTGCGCTATCGGACTGTAAGCGAGAATGCCTATGTCGTTCTCGATGCAGAACGGCAAAATGTCCTTCTCGATGTCGCGCTCCAGCGGATTGTACAGCGGCTGGTCGCTGGTCACCGGCCCCCTGCACTGGCACTTCTTCATCATATCCACGCTGAAGTTGCTCACCCCGATCGCCCGCACCTTCCCCTCTTGCTTCAGATCCAGCATTGCGTCCCACGACTCCTCCACCGGCGTCGTCGGATCCGGTTGGTGGCACTGGTACAGATCGATCACGTCTACCCCGAGCCTTTCCAGACTCTCCTCGCATTCTTTCTTGATCGATTCCGCTCCCAGGTACCTTCGAACCTGCACGGGCGTGCCGTCGTTCATCTTTGTGTCGAAGACGTGGTGCCCTTTGACGATGTCCCACCGCACGCCGCACTTCGTCGCAATCGTAACCTCGTCCCGCCGGCCCTTTATCGCTTTGCCGACGATCCGCTCGCTGTGTCCCATCCCATATATGGGCGCCGTGTCGATGCACGTGATCCCAAGGTCTATCCCACGCCGGATTGCTCGGATCGCCGCCTCGTCGTCCGTGCCTCCCCACATCCACCCGCCGACCGCCCACGCTCCGTAGCACACCGCCGGAATCTTCAGTTGGCTCTTGCCGAGTTGCCTGTACTCCATCGCACTTCCTCCTCTATGTCTCCTCTTCTCTCTACCGTGTCGGCGACAACCGCCATCCCACCATTCTTGCCTTGATCCATGCTGAAGGCAACACCCTCTTCCCCGCATTTCCGCTCTTCGCAAGCGCTGTCACGCTTCCCCTTGTACGTGCTGATTCCTTTTCGGGTATAATCCCCGCCGGACTTGCCGTTGAGTTGTGTCCCTGGCGCTTAGACCTCTGCAAGGGAAGGGGAGACCATGAATCGCCACTGGGTATTTCTTGTCTGCGCCGCGCTCGCGCTTCTGCTTTGTCAGAGACTTCCGCTCAGTGCGGCGGAAGAGACGCCTTCAGCAGATGACGCGCCTCCGCCCGCCATTATCAACGCCTCTTGGGCCGAAAATGACCGGACCGCAATTCCCTCCGACCCCGACTACGGCACACTCTACAATCATGTGCCTAGGGACGAGTTCCCCGCTCTACGCGACCACCTCAACCCGTTTGCGCAGAAGAAGACGCCATTCGTCTTCGAGGATATCGACTACCCGACCGGCGAGAACAGTCCCACGTCCTATCGCTTCGACATGGGCCCGCAGGACTCCCCGCTTCACGAAGGCTACACCCGCGTCACTAGGGAAGACGTCTTCTCCTGGGAAAAAGGCTGGGGCTGGGAGTCGCCGCCCGCCGCCGATTTCGCCTACACAGGTCCCGACAGCGTCTCCGTGCAGAAAAGGGTGGACTTCGAACTCGTACAGTTGGAGCGGATGGAATCCGCGTTCAGCCGCCGCGGCAAAGAATTCAGGGCCACCGGCCCTCGCCGCTTCTATTACACCGACCCGATGTGTCGTGCTTTTCTCGACGAGCTTTCCAGCGACGCCGTCCTCAATCCCGGCGAGCTCGTCTTTAAGGTCGCTCTGCCCAACGGCCGCTACAGCGTCTCGATGATCGTCGGCGACGTCCAACTCCCACGCTACGGCATGGACGTTTACGCCAACGGGTATCTCGTTGCCTCCGACCTGTACACCAAGGGGATGCCGTTCCCGGTCCGCGTGGCCTTTTCGACCAATGTCGTCCGCAATAACCTTCGCATCGCTCTCCGCGCCAATGACGCGCCGTTCGTTGAACGCTCCGAGGTGGCCGCCGAAACCCCCGACTATAACTATTCCCAACTCCCCTTCGTCTTGGCCTTCGCAGAGAAGAAATCAAGCCCGTTCTTCGGCAAGCAGATGAATCAGCACGGACCGGCAACGCAGATGGCCGTCGCCGGCATAAGCATTACCCCCTTCGAGCAGCCGCCCCTCGAGCTCGTCCGGCAGCGGCTCTTCCCCGACCCTTCCGTCACCGACCCTAACGCCCTGCAAGGTGTCGAGCTCTTCAACTCCGGCGACTTGGCCGGGGCCGAAGAGCGCTTCGGGCGCATCCCCGACTCCGAAGCATCGCTCAAAGCCCATGCTTATCTCGCTCTCGCCGGTCATCTCGAAACCGAAATCGAGGAGGAGATCAACTTCGTCGACACGGCCATTGGCCTGCTGGATCGCGGGTGCCGGGCTCAGCCCGACAACGTCCGTGCTGAAGACCTCCTTCGCCTCCTCCGCGTGTACCGCGGCGGCCTCGCCTACTTCGCGGACCAGTTCAAGCCCTCCATGAAGGTCACAGGCCTTCCCAGGGAAGCCCCAAAACCGCAGGACTCCCAGGCGTTCTCGGCGCGTCGCAGGAAGAATTCAGCCCTCTTCACCTGGGTCTGCCCCAATGACATCCTCTATCCGAAGGCACTTTTGCGATACGCCCGATACCTCGCCTCCGGTGACCCTCATCGCTGGACTGCCGCATGGCAGGCAGCCGAAGAGGCCCTTATTGCTCTTCAAGACCTCGTCCCCGGCAACCGATTCTCACGCTACTACCTCTACTGGGACACCGACGGTTGGGACATCAAGGACTACTCCGGCGACACCGAGGGAGCCCCGAAGTGGGCCGTGCTCATGCGCGAAGCGTATGGCCGCATGCTCGACCAGGCTGCATGGTGGGGCGAGAACCGCCTCCAGGCCGACGGCTCCATCGGCGGCGGATGGGGTGATGATGTCGAGATCGCCCAGGCGTGGCTAATCCTTACCCTCATCAACCCTGACGCTAACCCCAAAGCCACCGAGGTCGCACGGGCCATCGCCGATGGCGTCTGGTGGTCCGGAGAAATCGACCGCGACGCAGGCTTCTACGACGGCATCGCTGACGTCGAGCACACAGCCGAATGGACCGGCGACACCCAGCCCTACCTTCTAGCCATCGACTACGGCAACCCTCACTACTTCGAACGCAACCTCAAAACCGCCAAGCTCATGCGCGACCTCTGGATGGGCAGGACTCCCAGAGGCCACCTCCACTTCAAATCCATGGTCCTCGGCAACAAGGCCATTGGGACCTCCTACGGCGGCGTCCTTGATGCCGAAATCGACTGCCCCCTCAATGGCCGCGCCACGGGACCCGCTTTCTGGGATTGGTGGTATTCGCCCCTGGACGAACTCGACCGCATCTTCGGCGATTGGGCCGAAGCTTGGTACGAAGACTCCATGCGCGCCGAAAACGGCAAGCCCGAAGGCATCATCCCCGGCCCCATCGGCTTCCATACCGACGTCCTCGGCGGAAACAACGCGACCGTCTGGCGGCAGGGCGCTCCCCAAGTGAACGGCTACGAAAACCCGAGATACACTGAGTACATCCGTTCGCTGTTCGCCCGCATGTATTCGCGCACGGGCGACGAGAAATGGCTTCAGCCCAAGGCCGTGAAGCTCACCGCCAAAGAGGTCATCATGGACGAGTTCGAATACGTCCCCAACATCGGTGAAGGAACAAAGATCGACGATAAGTACGTCGGTCTTGAAGAAGCCGATCTCGACCACCTTCTCGCCGTCATCCGGAAGACCTGGCCCTCGCTTACCTCCGAGAATTCCAACACTGACCGCATCGCCCCCCCGGGCATCCTACCGATCATCGGCCTCGTTACCGGCGGCCAGGTTCAGTTCGGACTCGACTTCATTCCCATGACCCTCCGCAAAACCTCCAGCAACGTGGCCTTCATGAATGTCGCCTCCTCGCAGGAATACGCCAAGACGATCTTCTACAATTTCAGAGAGACCCCCGAACCCGTGTTCTTGAACCTCTGGAAGCTGAAGGTCGGCTCCGAACACGAGGTCACCGTCGGCATCGACGATAACGACGACGACGAGATCGACACCGTTCTCGAAGTCATCCCTTACCGCCATCTCCATCGGGGCGATTCCGTCGAGTTCGAGATACCCCCCAGGAAGGCCTGCGTTGTCGAAGTCAAGCAGACCAAGCCCGGCGAGGGCATGCCCGAGCGCGTCGTCGACCTGGCCCTCGCCCCGGAAGACATCAAGTACGAAGACGGCAAGCTCCTCATCACCGTCCACAACATCGGCAACATGAACTGCGGGCCCTTCACCTTCAACGTGCGGCAGGGCAGGGCGAAGACGGGTAAGCTGCTCGCGTCTTTCAATATCGACGGCCTCGAAGCGCCCAACGACCTCGAGCCGCGCACCGTGACACGCTCAATCGAATGGCAACTCCCCGCAGATGCAACGCTGGAGAAGCCCGTCACCATCACTGTCGAAATCGATCCGGGCGACGACCATTACGAGATCACCGAGCTGAACAACGTGAAGAGCCGGCCCTTCCCTCATGAGAAGAAGACCTACCTCACCCCGCGGATGTGGAAGACGCTGGCCGAGCAGTACGGCCGCAATCGCTGGGACCCGTTCCCGGAGGACTTCCCCAAAGACCAGATTCGCTGACGATCAGCCGGCCGGGCTCGTATCGGCCGGCCTGATCTGACAACGCAACTTATCGTGCCGCACGACAGAGGAAGAGCCTTCTCATCCGTCTTCCTGTACGCCCACTTCCTTCCCCGCCCTCGCCGACTTGTACAGCCCGTCGATGATCTTCGCGATCACCAGGCTCTCCTCCGCCGTGGCCTCCGGCGGCTCTCCGAACGCGATGCTCCGCACAAACCGCTCCGCCCTCGGTGTATTCCTGTTCGCGGGGGACCGCATCACCGTCTCCGTGTACGCGCCGCAAACCTCGCCGAACACCTTAGCCTCGAACTCGTAAGACTCGCCCACGTTCCTATGTATGCACCCACCCTCCGTTCCGTATATCTCCGTCCCCATGTCTTCCCGCTTCTCGGTGTTACCCGCCCATGTCGTTGTGATGTTCAGCGAAGCTCCGTTGCTGAATCTCACCAGGCCCGACGCCAGGTCCTCAACGTCCACCCTGATGCCTGCCTTCTTTCCGATTTGCTCTGCGATCCGGCCGTATGTAACGCCCGAAACCGTCACTGGCTTGGGAAATCCCATCAGCCACAGCGTCAGGTCAAGCCGGTGCACTCCGATGTCCACCAAAGGGCCGCCGCCCGACAACTCCCTCTGCCCATACCACGTTCCCGGCTTCGGTATCCCCCGGTTCCGCGTCCACCATGTGCGCGCGAAATACACGTCCCCGACCCTTCCCTCGTCAATCGCCGCCTTGAGGAATCTCGCGTGCGGCCAGAACCTCATCGTGAAATCCACCATCACGATCCGGTCCGCTTTCTTTGCCGCCTCGACCACCTCCCTTACCTCTTCCGCCGTCCGCGCCAGCGGCTTCTCGCAGAATACGTGCAGCCCCCGCTCCAGCGCCTTGATGCTCATGCTCGCGTGCAGGTGGTTGGGGAGGGCGACCACCATCGCGTCCAGCTCCGCCTTTTCCAGCATCTCGTCGTAATCCGTGAACGTCCTTGACACTCCCAGCTCTTCCGCGCGCTGTTTCAGTAGCGCCGGATTGGAGTCGCAGACCGCCACCACCTCCGCCTCCGGCACTTCGTCCAGCTCCTTCACGATATGCCTCCCCATTCCGAGTCCCACAGCGCCCACCTTCACTTTGCTCATCTTTGTGCATCCTCCTGTCGTCGCTCGATAACTCAATTCGCTCAGGCCACGGCGCGCTCATACAGAATCGCGTTGCCGCGCTTGCCTGTCGCTGCAATGGCCTCCATCTCTCGAAGACAATACGCAATCTGCCGCGCCAGCCATAAAGGCTTCCCCATCGCAGCAGCTATGTCCGAAGTGGTGAAAGGCTCCTCAACTGTCGATGGAAGCAGTCCACAGAAATCCGACGGCGTCTCCAATACCCTTCGCTCCGCCACGCCCAAAAGCCTCCGCTCCTCTCTCACCCATCCCTTCAGCCGCCAGCCCCGCTCAACATCTCGCCGCCTCACCTCCTCTTCCTCCGTCAGCAGTACCTCCAACACAAAGTTCGGCTCCGCAGCCAGCTTCGGTATGCTCACCAGCTCCTCGAACACGTCCTCAATCGCGCCTCGCTTGGGTGACTTCCGCCTTCCCATCCCGCGCTTCCCGTCCTTCGACAGCTTCACGATCCATTTCTCCCGCGCAATCGGATACACCACTCTCACACAGTGTTGCTCCGTCAGCTTCAAGAGCTTCCGCTTCATCGACCACAAGCCCTGCGTCTGAATCTCCACCAGCGCGTCCCCCCGCACGATATCCACTACAAACCCCTCCACCTCCACCTCGAACCTGTCTCCCGGCTCCGCGCACCATTCCTTCAGCGCGGCATGGAGCGGCTTCTCGTTCAATGTCCCGATTGCCGGGCCTTTCCGCGGCTTCGACGACATACCCTTATCCCGTCTCCGAAAGGTGACTTGCTCCGCGCCGGACCCGAGGCGGATTGTAATTCCTCCCGTCGCCTCTCGCAACCTTCCCCGATTGAAGTCTCAGCACCTACTCGGTACACTGGACCGTCGATACCACATGGAGGCCGACCTTATGCCTTTCCACACAGACTTTCGCTATCAGACCTATCTTGACGCGGACGGGAACCGCAAGCCCAACCCCGAGCCCCAGCACATCTACGGCCCCGTCTATCACATCGGGCCGCTCTCGGTATGTGCCTATCTTGTTGAAACTTCCGACGGCCTCGTGGTTGTGGACACCGGCAGCGAATCCGACAGCGATCTCCTGCCCGGCAACATCCGCAAGCTCGGCTTCGACCCCGCAGACGTCCGCATTGTCCTCAACACCCACTGGCACTGGGACCACTGCGGCGGCAACGCTCGTTTGCTCGAACTTTCCGGCGCATCTCTCGCCGTGCACGAACTCGACGCCGATATCGTCGAGTCAGGCGTCTACCGTGGCACTCGGATGTTCCCTCCTGCGCCCGTGGCGCGCCGACTCAAGGACGGCGACGCGATAGAGCAGGGGGGCCTGGCTGTTCGCACCATCCACACCCCCGGCCAATCCGCAGGCTCCGTCGTGTTCGCGCTGACGGTCGATGGTCCGGAGGGCCCTTGCCGCGTGCTCTTCGCGGGAGACGCCACAGGGTTCAAGCACGAAAGCAGGAAAAGCTTCGAGCACCTTGGCTACCCCGGCGTGTGCGCCGATTACCGCCGCACCGTCGAGATCCTCAAAGGCCTGGAGTTCGACCTCCTCCTTCCCGGCCACCCGCACCAGGTGTTCAAAGAAATGCGCGCCGACGGCAGCCCCTTCGTCACTCCCGACCAGTGGCTCCAGGCCGTCGAGAAACGACACGGCCTCATGGAGCGATTCGTCTCCCGATACCCCCAATACCTCGACTGGTAGCGCCCACCCACGACAGCCTCCCGCCGTGACTCTCACGACGTGATCGGGTACAATCCCTCCTTCACATTCAATCCCTTTGTCCCTCACGCAGACTGCAAGGAGCACTCGGCATGAAAAAAGTCGGAATCGGACTTATCGGCTGCGGCGGCATGGGTCGCTGGGTGGCGACGTTGCTCCTGAAGGAAAGCTCGCGGATCGAAGTCCGCGGCATCTACGACCCGGACAAACGCGCGATTCGACTCACCCTCGATAACGTCAGCCCTTCAGCCGAAGTCTACCCCGACTTTAAATCCCTCTGCCGCGCGCCCGACATCGACTGGGTCATGATCGCTTCGTGGAACTCCTTCCACAAGGAGCACGCCGTCGCCGCCTTCAACGCCGGCAAGCACGTCTTCTGCCAGAAGCCCCTCGCCACGACCTTCAACGACTCCCTCGCCATGCAGCGCGCGTGGAAGCGCAGCGGCAGAATGTTCACCATAGGCTATTCCATGCGCTACATGTCGCATTACCGGAAGATTCGCGAGCTCCTCGACCAGGGCGCCATCGGCCGGGTCGTGTCATTCGAGTTCAACGAGACCATCGCCTTCGGCCATGGGGCCGCCATCGTGAGCAACTGGCGGCGCCTTCGCGAGAACTCCGGCGGGCATCTTCTCGAAAAATGCTGCCACGACATCGACATGGCAAACTGGATGGTCGGAAACCTCCCCAGCCGCGTCGCCTCATTCGGCGGCCTGGACTTCTTCATCCCCGCCAACAGGAAGAAGTACACCAAGCACGTCAGGAGAATCCCTGGCCGCAAGTACATGAACCCCTTCACCTCCGATAAGGACGTCGTCGACAATCAGGTCGCCATCATCGAGTACGAAAACGGCGTCCGTGCCACATTTCATACAAGCATGAACGCCGGCATTCGCGAGCGGCGTCTTTACATCTGCGGCACCGAAGGCGCCATCCGCGCCGACCTCAAGGCGGGCTCCATAGAACTCTCCTCCCTCGGCTCCGAACGGAAGATCGAAAATGTTTCGGTCAGCGCCGAGGGCACCCACAGCGGCGGCGACTCCATCCTCGCCCAGGAGCTTGCGCGGTCCATGCTCAAAGGCATCCAGCCCACCGCCGGATTCCTCGACGGCCTCATCTCCGCTACGACCTGCTTCGCCATCGACAAGGCCATGGAGACCGGGCGCGTCGTCTCCCTCGCCCCCTATTGGAAACGCGCAGGACTCGCCTGAACTCAGAACGCACCCTCACCAATCCCGAAGCGGCGGCTTCCCCTCCCGCCAGCTCCACTCCACGTTATCCATCAGCCAGCTCGGCCAGCCTTCTTCCGGCTTCTCCCATTCCGCGAAGTTCAGCACGCTTTCCCCGAACGCCTTCGCCGTTGCCTCCGACGGATGCTCCAGCAGCCGCTCCGCCAGCTCCATGAGCCCCTCAGGCTTCTCCGCCGCTCGCCCAAGCTCGTACATGAACCACTTGTGATACGGATACAGCACCCGGTTGTGCGCCAGGATCAGCCTTCCCCCGAACAGCACAAGGTCCGCCGACGCCCTCGCCAGCCCGTACCTGTCCCCCTGCTTCTCCGCCTGCTTAGCCAGCCACATGAGGTATCCCACCTGCGCGAAGAACCCCCGTATCTTCTCCGCCCGCTCATGTTCCTGGTACACCGGGATTCGGTTCACTATCTCTTCCAGTTCCGGTATCCGAGAGTATGCGACGAACGCATCCACAAACGCATACCTCGCCGGTTCGCTTCCCCGTTCCGCGCACTCCTTCAGGAACCCCAGGTCCACCACCTTCCCGTCAACGTACACCTCCGGCACCTCGCACACGTTCCGTATGATGTACGAGTAA
>Ga0180438_10009199_pt1 | contig 12355 bp, 9 predicted proteins | sample SS_ome_12_FD_132455 | JGI IMG/M metagenome (GOLD analysis project Ga0180438, IMG submission 132455) | Hypersaline lake sediment archaeal communities from the Salton Sea, California, USA - SS_3_D_2 metaG | ecosystem: Environmental > Aquatic > Non-marine Saline and Alkaline > Hypersaline >...
AAAGATACACCAAACTTGCAAACTGCAATACTATTAGCCCAAAGGTAAACTTTTTGAGATTTCTAAAAAAAAGAAAAAATCCTAGAAAAGGCCAAACTTGAGGGACGCGATTTATCGCGTCCGAATCTATTCCTCTCGCTTCCACCTCATCTGTTCAATATGGCATATACATAGGTTTATTATTATAATTATTAGAGATACACAGATATGCAAGAGCCATCGTCAGATATTCGGACGTGGTAAATCGTGCAAACAGGCTCCTACAAGGAATTTTTCTCTATAAGGAGCTGATAAATGGGTTCGTTGGCTTTTATGAACAGTTGTTCGAAAAAGGTGTGGTGGTTTTCTCCGATCAATAGCGGGGGCAGACTTTCCATGGAGGTAAAATTATATTCCTGGAGTGTCTCTATTATCTCTTGGTAATAGGCTTTATTGTCGGTTTTTAACCAGATGAATCCCTGATCCCATAATTTGTCCGATACCGCTTTAAAAAAATGGGTGTCTAAAAAACGGTGTTTTTTATGTTTTTTTTTTTGCCAGGGATCGGGGAAAAAGGCAAGAATTCCATATAACGAATGATCAGGGATAACAGCGATTAATTCTCTTGCATCGCCAATGGCAATTTTAGCATTGGTTAATCGGGCTCTTTTAATTTTATAAGCGCTTTTTACCACCCGTTTGTATTTGATATCCACCCCCAATACATTAAGTCCCGGGTTCTTTTTGGCAATCTCAACCACTGTGTCTCCCATGTAACACCCAATTTCCATTACAATTGGCAATTTCGGGTTTTCAAAAAGAAAGGGAAATGATTTCTCCAACTCCGGTTTTGTATACAATAGTCCCCTCAATTGATTGGCCTGAAGCAAATAACGGTTGCGGATGGTGAGATTTAACTCTTCACCATTCCTTAATCGAACCAGGTAATGGCCAATGGCATATTCGTCATTCGTCATTATCAGGGTCCTCCATCCGGTAAACACCAGTATTCTTGCCTCATTTCTATTCTTATTTTTTTAAGTTTTTAATAGTTTATGAGTTTAAAGGTTTTGGAGCTTTCTGTCAATAGATGTCTAATATTATTACCGTAAATAGCCAACAATTCTAGCATTATCTATTTAATCAAGTGATAAGCTTTGTTATTCTCTTTAATCTTGATTAAAAAAAAAAAATGAACTACAATATACCATTGCAAAAAAAGGTACTGGATTTTAATTTTTTTTCGAAAAAGGAGGATAATTATGAATGTACCTGAAATTCAAGAGGTAAAGAAACATCTTGATGAACTCAAAGGAAAAGGACTGGTAAAGGAATGGGAACTCCCTTATGAAAACATTTTGACAAGACTGACAGCAGCCATCTTTTTCCTGTCACCTGTTGATGATTCAAAACTGGATGAGATATGGAAAGAATTGGACAAACATCCCGTGTTAACTTACAGGCTGAACGAAGAAAAAAAATTGTCTCAACTGGTATGGCGGGTTGAGTTTAATAAAGACTTTGAGCTTTAATTCACTGTCTTTTATAGATATGGTAAGTTTTTCTATTTTTTACCTGGTATTTGATGAAACTGTACGCTATTAGTGATTTACATCTTGCCAATAGGCTCAATTGCCAGGCCCTGGAAGCCTTACCTTCCTACCCGGGGGACTGGCTTATTTTGGGTGGAGATGTGGGTGAAGTTGATGAACACCTTAAATTTGCGTTATTTATATTAACACGTCGTTTTAAGCAGGTGATATGGGTTCCGGGGAATCATGATTTATGGACCCTTCCGGCTCATCCCAGCCGCTTGCGGGGGGAAGCCAGGTACCGGAATCAAGTCTCTATCTGCCGCGATTATGGCGTCTTAACTCCTGAAGATCCATATACCGTCTGGCATGGAACGGATCGTGACTACCTGCTGGTTCCTATGTTTTTATTATACGATTACAGTTTTCGCCCCAATCACATCCCGAAAGAGAAAGCCGTTGATTGGGCAGCAGAGTCTGGTGTTGTATGCACTGATGAAGAGTTGCTTCATCCCGATCCCTTTGAGTCTGTTCCTGCCTGGTGTGCCCGCCGATGTGATTGGACTGAAGAACGGCTTAAGAAAATACCTTCTGATGCTGCCATTGTACTGATCAATCATTTTCCTTTGCGGCAGGATATGGCGCAGTTGAGGCGGTTTCCCAGGTTCTCTGTGTGGTGCGGCACCAGGCGTACAGAGGATTGGCACACCCGTTTTCCTGTCTCAGTAGTGGTTTATGGTCACATGCACATGCGTGGAACTCATTACCGTGATGGTGTTCGTTTTGAGGAGGTCTCTTTTGGCTATCCCCGTGACTGGAACCATGCACGGGGGCTTGCCCATTATTTGCGCCAGATTTTCCCTGCTCCATCGCCTAAGGTGGATGCGGGAGGAATGGATTCGGACGCGATAAATCGCGTCCCTAAATGATTTTCATTGAATTTGAAATGATTCTTCTTCCGAAGGTGGCGTTCAGGTGCTGGATATAGGGATTGGGATTGAGGGCCTGGTCGATCATGTAAGCAGACCCTGTCAATACCAGGATATCTTTCGGTTTGAGCCGTTTTTTTTCCATTTGCAGAGCAGTCGTAGGATCGGGAATCACCTCAATCGCATGGAAATCCTTTCGCAGTAAGGCAGCCAGATCATCAGGGTCCTGGCCCGCGTAGGAGGCGCTGGTAATAACAATATGCTCTGCCAGTTCCAGGATAGGGGAGAACACCTCCCGCACATCGCGATTGCGGGTGAGACCCAGTAAGAAGCGAAATTTTCTCCCTGGATACGTGGTTTTCAACTGTTCCGTCAGCATGCCCACCTTATTGACATTATGGGCCACATCAGCGATGATATTGGGAGCGACATGCCAGAAACGGGCAGGTAGATGATCATCCATTCTATGGGTTTTGGGGTCAAGTTCCGGGTAAAAATGTGTGATTACCTTGCAGGCCAGGGCCAGGTTTCGTCGTTTAAATTCAGGTTCTTTATTCTTTTGAAGGCATACTCCATCGAGTTCTTTTGTTTGCAGCACATATACTGCTGCTCCTTCTGCCTCAGCCGTTTTGCAGACGTATCCCAGTGCCGGTTCTTCGGCACTGGTGAAAAAGGGGATGCCGGGTCGTGCAATTCCTGCTTTCTCCAGTGCCCGCTGCCAGAGCTCTGTGCCCAGGGTTTTGGGATGGTCGTGCCCCACATTCGTAAGGATACAGGCTGCTACATCCAGGGCCATCAGCGGTGTGTACCGGCCGCCAGCACCCACTTCCATCATACCCCATTTAACCTGGTATTTTTCAAAAAGGTGGAGCGCCAGCAAAATTCCCAGTTCCGCGAAACTCAACGATTCACCAGCGTGTGCCTTTTTAAAACATTCTTGATAAGGGAGTAGAATTTCACGGTAAGTCTTTACAATTTCCTGGTGGCTCGCCATTTTCCCATTGATATGGAACCGTTCCGCGTAATCAAACACATGCGGCCCTGTCCAGGAGCCAGTATTTTCGGTAAATCCCTGTTCAAGGTAATGGATCACCGTACCCTTGCCGTTGGTGCCGGTGACGTGAATAAGTTGGGAGGGGTGGCCGTGGGGCCAGAAGTGACTGACTGCTTCTTTTAAAAAAACGATGCGCTGGCGTTTCCTGGCCACCCAGTGGCTGTGGTAGATTTCATCCAGAGTTACCAGGTAGGCAGGCTCAAACAATTCCAGCAGTGGCGTATTTTTAATCATTATGTCGTTATTTTATATCATTTTAGAAAAGATTGGAAGTCCTTGTACCCCGCGTAATTGTTGTTTATACCGGTGATTTATGGATCATTTTCCTCCCAATTAATTTTTTTAATATATTTATACAAAAAAATTAATTTTATTAATCTGTAATTAAATAAAATTAATATTTTAGGGCTATATTTTTAAAATATTTAATCCCTTTTAAAATAGTGAAGTAAAAAATCGCCCGTCGCCTCCTTCCCTGTTCCAAGGGTGCTTTAAAGTCTAAAAAAAAATGATGCATCCTTAAAAATCCGAAATTCGAAGCACGAAATTCGAAACAAATTCGAGTGACTGAAATTCAAATGACCAAAACAAAGAGAATTAGAAGGCACCGTATAGTGAAGCTTTTGTTTTGAATTTTGAACATTTAGATTTTGGATTTGTTCTCGTGCTACGTAGCAGTGCTACTTCGCAGAGTAGCATCGGATTTCGAAATTCGGATTTCGTGCTTTAAAAAGAGTGACGTAGCTCTGTCTCCTGAGATATTGACAAAATTTCTTCATAGTGGTATGTTTTTCAAAAAATAAGAGGAAACAATGAAAAAGATATCGTTAAGAACCGTGTTACGTTTATTTATGATGTGTGTTGTTTTATCGTTGGTATTTGCAGTCGGAGCCTCAACATCCGGGGAAGAGGCTGGTGAAAAGAAGTTATACATGACCACTGGATTGACCATCCGCAAAGTCGTGATTGTTCCCGCTTCTGTTGAGGATGTATGGAAAGCCTGGACCACAAAGGAAGGAGTCATCACATTTTTTGCTCCTAAAGCATCGGTGGAACTGGCAGTGGGAGGCGATTACGAAATGTATTTTGATCCCAAGCAGCCTGAGGGGCAGCGGGGTAGTGAGGGCTGTAAGATTCTCAGTTTTGTGCCCTGGGAGATGATTTCGTTTACCTGGAGTGCGCCGCCGTCAATGCCTGACGTTCGTAAGGAGCGAACCTGGGTGGTTTTGTTCTTCCGCACCCTGGAGGGGAATAAGACACAGGTCAACTTCCTTCACCTCGGCTGGCAGATGGGGGAGGAGTGGCAGAAGGCGTTTCGGTATTTTGACCAGGCATGGGAGGTGGTATTGGGGCGTTTGCAGTACCGTTTCCAAAAAGAGCCTATTAACTGGAAATCTCCCTTTACACCCGGGGAAAAATAATCCTGCGGCACTGTGATCCTCATAAACAAACGTTTTGTGGGACAAAAATATATAATCTAAATTATTATGTTTCAAATTATTATAATTTGGTGTATAATATACTCCAGGAGGTTGAATGAACAAGCGATTTGTTAACAGGACACGCGAACTGGCGTTTTTAGAAGATGAGTTTAATAAAAACTCCTCATCATTTGTTGTGATTTACGGCAGGAGGAGAATCGGCAAAACTGCTTTGATCAAAAAATTCATCCAGCAAAAACCCGCTCTTTATTTTCTTGCCTCAGAAGAGATGGAAAGTCAGAATATCACCGAATTCAAAGAACGAATGGCTGAATTTACCGGTAGCTCCCTTCTAAAAAAAGATTTTAATTTCACATGGGATGACCTGTTTGAAGTGTTCAAAGATTATAAGAAAAAGGAACGAAAAATACTGGTTATTGACGAATTTCAGTACCTGGGAAAAGTCAACAAAGCCTTTGCCTCTGTGTTCCAGAGGATATGGGAGACTTACCTGGAGAATGGAAACATAATGGTCATCCTGTGCGGTTCATTGATTCGTATGATGGAGAGCCAGACCCTGAACTATTCCAGCCCACTCTACGGCAGACGAACCGGACAGATCAAGATGAAGCAAATCGATTTTTTAACATACAAAGATTTTTTTGAAGGAAAGGATAAAAAAGAAAAAGAGTTGATTGAATTTTACGCTGTCACCGGTGGGGTTCCTAAATATATCGAAGTTTTTAATAAAGGAGATACGGTATTTAAAGCCATTGAGAAGTATGTGCTTAACAAACAGGGATTTTTGTATGAAGAGCCAATATTTTTATTGGAAAAAGAGGTAGGCGAGATTGGCAGTTACTTCTCGATTATCAAAACCATTGCCCACGGGAATCGCAAACTAGGTAAAATTGCTTCCTTATTGGGGGTGGCACAAAGCAACCTCACCCGTTATCTCCAAACGCTGATCGACCTGGATTTAATCCGGCGTATGGTCCCTGTAACGGAATCCGTTTCTTCCACCAGTAAGCAGGGATTGTATTATATCACCGATAATTTCATTGAATTCTGGTTTAAATTTGTTTACCCGTTTCGCAGTTACATTGAAATGGACGATACCGGTTTCGTAATGGATAAAATAAGACGCAATTTTATCGATAATCATGTGAGTTTTGTTTTCGAGGACGTATGTTTACAGAAGATGTGGCAGATGAACAAAGCCGGTGAACTGCCCTTCAAATTGACACAGGCCGGCCGGTGGTGGGATAAGCATACGGAGATAGATATCGTAGGTTTGAATGAAGATACGAAGGAAATGATCCTTGGAGAGTGCAAGTATACCAATGCAAAAGTCGATTTTGATATATTTTATCAACTGGTGAGAAAGGGGGAATCCATCCCCTGGAATAAAGAGAGCAGGAAAGAATACTATATATTATTCAGTAAATCAGGATTTACGCCCCGGTTGGTAGAATTGGTTGAAGAGCGGGGCGATTTGAAATTGATTTCATTATCGTAACACACAAATTTTTTGATACTTTCCAGGTCAAGTTTCGCTTCCCTGGGATTGGATGTGACATAATTGTCATAATGGGCTTTTTGCTTTGTATTTTTTTAACTGGAGCTCCAGGTTATCCTTTTGCCATTCTTTTCCCCTTTGCGTTTTGAAGCCGTTATCATTTAATTGACGGGCAACCTCACGTTTTGACACTCCCTGTTTAACCAGATCAAGTGCAAACTCCATGGCTTTATCAAGCTCTTCCTGGCTGGTTTTAATATTATAAGGACTTAATTCATTGGATAAATTCCCGGCGGTCCACTTCATGCCTGTTCTGGTTTTAAAACCTTTTTCATTTAATTGCCTGGCAATTTCTTTCTTCATGTAACCTTGTTTCATAAGTTCCACTGCAATTTTTATGGCATTTTCAAATTGTTCTTTATATCTGTCTCTACGCGACACTTTCTTTGGCTGGCTTTTGTCTGATTCCATCGCCGCTCGATGGATATTTTCGATACGTTTTTCCTCTTCTTCTCTTGTTTTCATGAACTTACTGTATTTATCCATCATTTCAAGATAAATCGGGCAGCTTTTTTGGCAGTTTGCTTTAAAAATATTATACTCACAGCGGCAGTCAAAAGAAACATCGGAACCATAAATGTATTTGATATTGGATTTTGTGCTGTGCCTGAGCTGGGATTTTGAACTTGAGGATATCCCGGATAGAACATCAATGCAGTAGGATAGCAGCCATTCCTGGCATTCATCAGCCGGTATCCCGGTAAATTTAAGCCAGGCTGCAATAAACTGGGTAAAGTCCTGGCGAGAAGGAGTCGGATCACACTCAGAGAAACGGGATAATGTCAGACCATTTGTGACCAGGTCCTCGATACAAAAAAACAACAGGTTTTCATCTTTTCCTTTTTCTTTTAAAATTTTTTTCAGCAAGTTTAAATGCAATAACATCTTAATCACCTTAGTTTCGAGTCTCAATTATACTGAAAAAGCAACCTTTTGGCTACCATTGACCTGACCTTTCGAGATTCTAATTATGATGTGATCATTGAAGCGGTGAAGTAGTGGAAAGAGAACCGGCTAATGACCAAAGTGGGTCTCAAGGAGGTCAAGTCTTACATTAATACATTGTAGCAATACAAATGTTGCAAAGCAAACCTTGATCCCGTTTTTGGCAGCTTTCTCATTACGTGATTAAATTGGCTATAATATTAACAAACGGTCTAAAACCTTGCAAGAGATTACTGAGTGTTTTAAAAAGCTTTGTATAGGGCTTTGGAATTTGGGTTTCAATGGAATGGGTTGTCTTTTAGAGCTATTATACCGAACGCCGCACAAGGCGGAACTACGTTCGGATCTTTTGGGTGCGGGATGGGCAGATTAATAAAAAAAACTTTTAGACCTGCCCATCCGTATCTTTTTGCTTACTTTTTTAACTCAACGATAAAATGCCTCTGGCGGCCAGGGGCTCTTTTTGAAAAAACCGCCCCTGGACCCCACAAAAACTTTTTATTATAGGGTGTATGGCCAATGCATGCTGCGATGTTTGAACAATATGTTCCCATTAATAAAAAGTTTTTGCCCCGCTTTTTACGAAAAAGCGGGCCGCCGGAGGCATCAATAGTTTTAAAGATTCCACTTGCCTTTATCAATGCGATTTGATATCATAAAACCTCAAGGAAAAGTTAATTTTTTTAACATATTTTTCATAAAGGAAATAGGTGATGAAATTTATCGCTGATCTTCATATTCATTCACACTTCTCAAGAGCCACCAGTAAAGACCTGGTGCCCGAATACCTCGATTACTGGGCACGGCTCAAAGGTATCACCGTCATCGGCACCGGCGACTTTACACACCCCGGATGGACACAAGAATTGAAAGAGAAACTGGAACCCGCTGAAGAAGGACTCTTTAAATTGAAAACAGAACTTAAAAACGATAAAACCCTGGACACTCCTTTTCTGCCAGATACCAAAGTGAGATTTATGCTAACCGCAGAGATCAGCAATATTTATAAAAAAAACGGGAAGGTTCGTAAAGTTCATAATGTGATTTTTGCCCCTGATTTTGAGACCGTGGAAAAAATCCAGCAGAAATTAATCGGCATTGGGGCCAATATCACCTCTGACGGTCGCCCTATCCTGGGACTCGATTCCAGGGACCTGCTGGAAATGATGCTGGAATGTTCCGAACATATCTTTTTTGCACCCGCTCATGTCTGGACCCCCTGGTTCTCTGCCCTGGGTTCCAAATCGGGTTTTGATTCCGTTGAAGAATGTTATGGCGATTTGACACCCCATGTCTATGCCGTAGAAACCGGCCTATCCACTGATCCGCCCATGCACTGGATGTGCAGTTTTTTAGATAAATATACACTGATCTCCAATTCCGATGCACATTCCCTGGAAAAATTGGGGCGTAATGCCACTTGTTTTAACACCGACCTCTCCTATGAGGCCATGAGCCTTGCTTTAAAAACCCATGATCCCGACCATTTTGGCGGTACGATTGATCTCTTCCCCCAGGAGGGCAAATACCACTACGACGGCCATCGCAAATGCGGCATTCGATGGGATCCGGTGCAAACGCTGAGACATAATAACATCTGCCCGGTTTGTCATAAACCCGTGACCGTAGGGGTAATGAATCGCGTCGTGCAGTTATCCGACCGGGAAGATTTGAACGAAAGAAAAAATCAGGCACCCTTTTATTCCATTATCCCGTTGAAGGAGATTTTGGGAGAAATCGCTGGGGTGGGGACCAACTCCAAACAGGTGGCAGATGTATACATGTCACTCATAAAAACAGGAAACGCTGAACTGGATATCCTGCTCAACATGCCAGTGGAGGAAATCAAGAGAATCGGCACCTCACAGTTGGCAGAGGCGGTGAGGCGGATGAGGAACCGGGAAGTGGATGTTAAAGAAGGATTTGACGGCGAATACGGTGTGATAACCGTTTTTGATAAAAATGAAGCTGACGCTTTTCAACCGCAAGAGCTGTTGTTTAAAGATATGGCCGTTCCAAAGTTCCGGGAACGGGAACGCAGGAAAATGATCAATTTCGACCTGGCAGAGTACCAGATGCTCCAGGAAAAACAGACTCAGTTAGATATAATAGAGGAAAGAAGCAGGGTAGGTGAGGTGACGGACGAGGAAAATGATCTCAATCCAGAACAAATAGCAGCCGTGAGACATTTTACAGGTCCTGCACTGGTGATTGCTGGACCGGGGACAGGTAAAACACGGGTGCTGACCTATAGGATCGCCCACCTTATCCGTGAACGGGACATAAAGCCTGAAAATATTTTAGCCGTTACCTTTACCAATAAAGCCGCAGCAGAGATAAAGGAACGATTGGAGCAGTTGCTGGAGGAAAATGCCCAACCGAAGGTAACCACCTTTCACACCCTGGGTTTTTCTATTTTGAGGGAAATCCGAGACCCCGTAGGGAACTGGCCTGCCTGTTCCCTGAACCGGGATTACTGTTCCGAACGGGGGCTGTCCATCATTGACCCGGAGGATAAGAAACGCATCCTTCAACAGACCCCTGGATGTGAAAAACGGCAGGTGAATAAAATCGTTGGCGCCATTCGGGAGGCCAAACAGCAATTAAAAACAGCCGATCAAATTGAAGATAAGGCTCTAGTAGATATTTTTCGCCGATATGAGACCCGTTTAAAGGAATTGAACGCTTTGGACCTGGAAGACCTCCTCTATCTACCGGTGCGACTTTTTTCAGAGGATAGGGAATTACGTGATTCTTATAGGAAAAAATACCAATGGATATTGGTGGACGAATACCAGGACGTCAATTTTGCCCAGTATCAATTGATCCGAACCCTCGTGCCTACAAAGGGCGATGCTAATCTTTGTGTGATTGGTGACCCGGATCAGGCCATTTATGGGTTCCGTGGAGCCAATGTCCGGTTTATCCAGGCTTTCAAAGAGGATTATCCCAACGCCGTCCTATTCCGTTTGAAAAAAAGCTACCGCTGTACCGATTCAATATTGCAAGCCTCTGGCCGAATGATTCGACAGGATGACTCAAATGAGAACATACTTAAAGGCATGGATAAAGGGATTAAAATAAAAATTGCCAAAAACAGCACGGATAAAAGTGAAGCAGAATTTGTGGCTCGTACAATTGAAGAAATGATGGGAGGTTTACGTTTTTTTTCCATGGACAGCAGTATCACTGAAGGGAACAAACAGGCGGAAATTGAAAGTCTTTCGGATTTTGTGGTACTCTGCAGGATTAAAGCGCAAATGGATGCTGTGGAAAAAGCCTTTAACGATCACAGTATTCCTTACCAGGTTATCGGGGAGACCCCCTTTTTTCAACAGGAGCCGGTTAAATCCATTATCGATCTACTGAAACTCTCCCTAAATCCAGCGAATGATTTTTTAAAAGAGCAATTATTAGATAAAAAGATCATTTCCCCCCTGGAATTGCCGTCGTTAATAGAAGTCATTAGGGAGCAGTCCTCTCTCAGGGATTCTATTATCCGAATTATCGAGTGCTGTTTCGCCGGGGAGCCTGGAGAGCAGGTGAAAGATGAACTCCTTTTCAAACGCCTGCTGCAATTGGCAGAGCGTTATGAAGGAGAGAGTGACAGCCGGGAAGCTTTTTTAAAATTTGCGGCCCTTAGCACTGCAGTCGATACTTACAGGCCTGATTTGGAGAATGTCACCTTGATGACCCTTCACGCAGCCAAGGGATTGGAGTTTAGATGTGTCTTTATTGTGGGCTGTGAAGAGGGGCTGCTTCCTTATTCACTCTTTCAGCAGCGGGAATCCGATCGGGAGGAAGAGAGACGACTGCTTTACGTGGGCATGACTCGGGCACAAAAATTCCTATTTCTCTCCCATGCGGAAAAACGATTGATAGCAGGCAGGGAATATCATTTAAAAAGGAGTTCTTTTTTGGACAGCATTGAAAAGGAATTAATCGAGTTGTCACAGCAAAAGTTTAAAAAAAAGGAGCATCAGGAGCCTATCCAACGCTCATTGTTTGAGTAATAGACATAAGAATTTCTCCTCCCACTCATTCATTTCCCCACCTTAAAATGTATTTCCCTTTAGAAAAAAAATAAAATAAATTAATTTTTTTGATTTTATCTATTGAAAAAATATTTAAAAAAGAGTATACTATCAGCTTGTAAAAAAGAAACACGTATACAACCAGACAATTGACAAATTGCATATAGTTGTGGTATATTCTTTTTTGCGAAGAATTGTACAAACTGTAAAATGCAACGTGTAACGGATGCTGGCGTAGCTCAGTTGGTAGAGCAGTTGATTTGTAATCAACCGGTCGGGGGTTCGAGTCCCTTCGCCAGCTGGAGATAAGATGCGACGTGGATGGGCAGGTTCCAGAGCGGTCAAATGGGACGGGCTGTAAACCCGTTGGCTTCAGCCTTCGGTGGTTCGAATCCGCCCCTGCCCACATTTTACGTTTGCGGGAGTGACTCAGTGGCTAGAGTGGTAGCCTTCCAAGCTACTTGTCGCGGGTTCGAATCCCGTCTCCCGCTGGAATGCCCTCGTAGCTCAGTGGTAGAGCGCATCCTTGGTAAGGATGAGGTCATCAGTTCAACCCTGATCGAGGGCTTTTATTTTGGCGCTGTTAATTTACTATTTTATATAATTTGGAGGTAATGAATGACGAAGGAAAAATTTGACAGAAGCAAGCCGCATTTAAACATAGGTACCATTGGTCACGTGGATCATGGTAAAACGACTTTAACCTCAGCCATTACAAAAATTCTGGCAAAAGTTGAGGGTTCCCAATCCATATATCGGGATTTCTGGAGTATTGATAATGCGCCGGAAGAGAAAGAACGAGGGATTACGATTCAGATTGCCCATGTGGAGTATTCCACCAAGAAGCGGCACTATGCTCATATCGATTGTCCTGGTCATGCG
>Ga0180438_10009201_pt1 | contig 12354 bp, 10 predicted proteins | sample SS_ome_12_FD_132455 | JGI IMG/M metagenome (GOLD analysis project Ga0180438, IMG submission 132455) | Hypersaline lake sediment archaeal communities from the Salton Sea, California, USA - SS_3_D_2 metaG | ecosystem: Environmental > Aquatic > Non-marine Saline and Alkaline > Hypersaline >...
CGACGGCGTTCACCTGAAAGTCAGGAGACTTCCTCAATGAAGATTCATCCTTCGTCTTGACCAGACCCTTTCGGGTTGCTACATTCAAGAAAATCTGAGGAGGAGTCAAGCCGATGGAACTGCTCGAGAATATCCAGATCGACATTGAACCGGAAGCCGTCAAGAAAACACTGCGTCTCGATTCCATTGAGACGGCCCATGCCCTGATCCAAACCGCCCGGCCCCATATCCGGGCAAAAGCCGTCTATCGCGTCTCGTACGTCGACCAAAAGTTCCCGGACGCCGTCCAACTCGATGGCGTGCGGTTCACCAGCCGGGTCTTGCGGAAAAACCTCGACAAAATCGAACGGGTTTTTCCATATGTGGTGACGATTGGCCCGGCATTGGAGAACACCGCTTCTTCCTGTGACGATCTCCTGGATCAGTACTATCTGGACGAGATTGGCAATCTTGCCGTGGTCGGTGCACGAAAACAGCTCGACAGGCATCTGCGGCAACACTTCGGCCTTGGTAAAATATCAAAGATGAGTCCAGGATCCCTCAAAGACTGGCCGATCAACGAACAGAAGAAGCTTTTCTCCATCCTGGGTGATGTGGAGTCCTCCCTGGGGGTCACACTGACGCCGAGTTTTCTGATGATTCCGCGGAAATCCCTGTCAGGCATCTATTTTCCCAGTGAAATCCCCTTTCTGAGTTGTCAACTCTGCCCGAGACAGAGTTGCCCGTCCAGACAGGCCGCCTTTGACCACAAGCTGGCTGAGAAATATCGAATCGAGCCGTAAGATCGAGGCGTCTGAGGGCCAGGGGATTTTGTATAAATTAAACTTGACATTAACGTAAATGTTGATATACTAGAAAATAGAAAGGGGGTGGGTTAACATGGTTTCGTATGCAACCCAATCATTCTTCAACTTTTTCGCACCGGACCCTATCCACAAGCACAGTCTCCACCCCGCCGACTCATCCGATTCGGACACGAACCACCACGGACAACCGTTCAAGAATTCCACGAGTTCAGATTCATCAGCGACCAAGGATATCGAACCACCCGATGATGACCTTGATTTCGAGGAGACCGAGGAACCCAAAGACGCGGAAGAAGATGGCCTGGAGAATGAGGCCAACATCGTCAGTATCTATCTGCGAGAAATGAATAGAGTCCCTCTTTTGACACGGAAGAAGGAAATTGAACTCGCCAAGAGAATTCACAAGGGTGAGCGACGGATTCGACACCTTGTCCGGCACGTTCCGATCCGGCCGGAGGAACTGGAACCGAGCGACAGGAAGCCCAAGAGAGGGAGGGTGAGGCCTGTTTCCGCTGTTGAGATGATTCCCACAACCATTCAAAAGCTGTCACGGCTGACAGAAAACACCCGGGCCGAGACTCATCGAACCCGCGAACTCATCAGAAAGCTGAGAGAAGTGGAGGCAGACATCAAAGCCGCAAAGGCGGAAATGATCCAGTCCAACCTGCGGCTTGTTGTGAGCATTGCGAAAATATACATCAACCGAGGTCTGACCCTTCTCGATCTGATCCAAGAGGGAAACATAGGGTTGATGAAGGCTGTTGAGAAATACGATTACCGGAAGGGTTTCAAATTCAGCACCTATGCCTCATGGTGGATCCGGCAGGCGATCACGCGGGCTCTGGCTGACAAATCGAGAACAATACGAATTCCCAATCATCTGCTCGAAACGAGAAGCAAGACTGTGAAGGCCTTTCACCATTTGCTCAAGGATCTTGGCAGAGAGCCCCTTCCCGAGGAAATCGCCGAGAAGGCCGAGGTACCCTTAGACAGTGTTCTCAAGGTCCTGTCTCTGATTCAGGAGCCGGTCTCACTGGAAAGCCCTGTCGGAGACGATGGCAGTACACTGCAGGATCTTGTGGGCAGTGAGGAAAGCCTGGCCTTTAACGACGATCTCATTGAAAGCATGGATATCACCAAGAAAACGCATCGAATGCTCTCCCTCCTGGGTGACAGAGAAGAGAAGATACTTCGTCTGCGGTTTGGCATCGGTCGAAGTTCAAGTTGTACCCTCGAGGAGATCGGAGGGCATTTTGGTATATCCCGCGAGCGCGTTCGCCAGATTGAAGAAAGGGCGCTCAAGAAGCTCAAGCATCCAGATCTTTCTGGCTTTTGCGAGGCAGAAGTCGCCTAGCCAAAAACGTGTTTGATGGAAAATCTGTTTGACACCGACGAACCGGCATAGTAATTTCTGAGAAACGAACTCTATTCATGGCCGTGTTTGTCTATGACTGTTGTTACGACAAGTTCTGCGGATACCATCATCAGGCTCGCGGGGGTTACCAAGGTCTATGAGGGGGCCAACCAGGGTGTGAGAGCTCTGGACGGCGTTGATCTCGAGGTGCCGCGGGGACAATTCCTCGCCATCAGTGGCCCCAGTGGATGTGGGAAAAGCACCCTCATCAATCTTCTCGGTGGGCTTGATGCGCCCACCGAGGGACAGGTCATTGTCGATCAGATCGATCTCGGCAACATGGATGACGATCAATTGACGCGTTTCCGAAGAGATCGTGTGGGCATCATCTTCCAATTCTTCAATCTCGTCCCCATCCTGAACGTTCTCGAGAATGTGGCTCTCCCCTTTCTGATCAAAGGACGATCGATCAGGGAAGCCAACGAGCGGGCAACCGAGCTCCTTCGCATGGTCGGACTGGTGGAGCGACAACATCATCACGCGCCGGAAATCTCCGGCGGTGAGATGCAGCGTGTCGCCATTGCGAGGGCACTCATCAACGACCCTGACATCATTCTGGCCGACGAGCCGACGGGAAACCTCGATTCACGAACTGGACGAAAGGTTCTTGAGGCTCTGGCCCGCCTGAATGCTGACCTCAAAAAGACGATTATCATGGCAACACACAGTACCGAGGCAACGCGAATCGCCCATCGCGAAATCCGGCTGCGCGACGGCCGAATCGATCAGGAAGGAGATAACGGCCATTGATCCATCTGGTCCGTCTCCTGTCTCTCCGCCATTTCTACCTCGAAAGATGGAAAACCTGCCTGACCATTGTGGGTATAGCCCTTGGCGTCGCGGTCTTCATCAGCATTCGTATCTCCATTCATAGTGCTCTTGATGCGTTCCGAAGCACCGTCGATCATGTTGCCGGGAGAAGTCATCTTGAGATCAGCTCCTCTGGTAACGGTTTTGATGAGAACCTTTTTCTTCTTGCACGAAAAACAGAAGGCGTCCGTGGAGCAACGCCAGTCGTTCAGTACGTGGCAGCGTGTGACCAGCCCATTGACGAGCCCCTCCTGATACTTGGAATTGACATCTTCACGGACCGGCAGTTTCGGTCCTACCGGTTTGACAGAAGAGAAGATACAGAGGGTCTTCTGCAATTTCTTCTTGACCCCAAAGCCATCGCCGTCACACGGGCATTTGCCTCTCAGTATGACCTGGACCTCGGTTCTCCTCTAGACCTTTTGATCGGGTCCACGAAGATACCATTTGTTGTGATGGCTATTCTGGAGGAAGAAGGCCCGGCCAGGGCACTGGGTGGGAATTTTGCCATCATCGATATTGCCCACGCTCAAGAGGCGTTTGGCAAGGTCGGTCTTTTGGATCGGATCGATCTTATCCTGGACCCGGACGCCTCTCCCGAAGCCGTTATCCAGCGACTGAAAGAGACGCTCGGCCCTCACCTGACCATCCGCCGTCCTCAGAGCCGCAACAATCAAGTGGAGACAATGATCGGGGCCTTCAACCTCAATCTGACAGCGCTGAGTTTTGTAGCACTCTTCGTCGGTATGTTTCTCATTTATAACTCCATGTCCATTTCCGTGATCCGCCGGCGTCGGGAGATCGGCATCATCCGAAGCCTCGGTGTCTCCGAGAAATCGATTCTCGCGCTGTTTCTTGTCGAGGGAGCCATCCTCGGCTTTCTCGGTGCTCTCCTCGGGATCGGTATCGGCATCGTCATGGCAAGATTCACGCTTACCTCCGTCTCAAAAACAGTGACGGCTCTCTATATCCTGGTCAAAGCCGAGGACCTGACCATCCAGCCCGCAACCCTGATTCTCGGCGCGACTGTTTCCGTTCTGGTCTCTGTGATTTCAGCGGTCGGGCCAGCCAGAGAGGCCGCTCGGACCAGACCCCGAGAAGCCTTATCCCTAAACCATCTGGAGCGCAAGGTGGCCGTTCATACAGGAAAACTCCTTTATGCCGGAGTGGGTTCTCTCCTCCTCGCTTTGATATTTGCATTCCAGGGACCTATCCTCGGCAAGCCGGCCTTCGGCTTCGCGGCGGCCTTTTTGATACTTCTGGGTTTTTCTTTCATCACCCCCGCTGGCACCCGATGGCTCAACGGCCTGTTTGAGCCTCTGGTGGGAAGGCTCTTCAAGATCGAGGGCAGCCTAGCGAGCCATTATCTGCACGACTCCCTCACCCGCACGGCTATCACCATCGCCGCTCTCATGACGGCCCTTGCGATGTTGATCAGCATTTCCACCATGATTCTGAGCTTTAGGAAAACGGTCGGTCTCTGGGTCAGCCAGGCCATCACCGCTGACATCATTCTCACGCCTGCAACCGCCGCTGTCTCAGGCTGGGATGCCTTTCTCCCTCCCGACGTCACAACCGATGTCAAACAACACCCCAATGTCAAAGCGGTCGATATGATCCGGGTGACCGACATGGAATATGACGGTCGCCCGGTTCTCCTGTGGGCAGCGATGACATCGGTTTTGCTCAGTGAAAACCAGCTCACCTTTCTTCGAGGAGATGAGACTGACATCATCGAACGCGTCACAAAAGGGGGAGAGGTGATCGTCTCTGAGACCTTCTCGCTGAAGTTCGGTGTCAAGGAAGGGGAGGAGCTTTTTCTTCAGACACCGCAGGGGCCCCGGCGGTTCAGGATAGCCGGCGTATTCTATGACTACACGACAGAAAACGGTATGATTATTGTCGATCTTGGCTTGTATCAACAGATCTGGAATGACTTCCGGCTGAACCGGGTCGCTCTCTTCCTGAGAGATCCCTCTCGTCTGGAGGAGACGCGAAAGGATGTAACGATGGGTTTTTCCGGCACATATCAGATCCTCGCTGTCTCGAACAGGGAACTGCGGAGGGAAATTCTTGAGATCTTCGATCAGACCTTCTCGATCGCTCACTCCCTGAAGATCATCGCCTTTGTCGTGGCCGTCCTGGGAATCATCAACTCCATGCTGGCCCTGGTGATTGAGAGGGAGAGGGATTTCGGTATTTTGCGGGCGGTGGGAGCTTTCAAATGGCAGATTCGAAAGATGACCCTTCTGGAAGCCCAACTCATGGGATTGGTGAGCTTTTTCCTCAGCGTGGGAAGTGGCATCCTCCTCTCCATGGTTCTCATTTACGTCATCAACAAACAGTCCTTTGGCTGGACCATCCAATTTTATCCTGTGCCCTCTGTTTTTTTCCAATCCATCGTTCTTGTTGTCATCGCCGCTTTTCTTGCCGGCCTCATTCCTGCCCATGCGGCTGCCAAGAAACAGATCGCTGAATCGGTGAAGATCGAATGAAGTCGATTAGAATCTCAAAAGTTTTCTGGCTTTTGTGCCTTTCCCTCGCTCTCGGGGTCCCACCAGCGGCCGGACCGGCTGAATTCGAGCGCGCCCTCCCGGGAAAGAGTTGGTCCTTTCCTCGTGACCACTACGCCCATCCCGAATTCCAGACCGAATGGTGGTACTACACAGGCCACCTGATCGCTTCTGACGGAAGATCCTTTGGTTACCAGTTGACGTTTTTCAGGACGGGGCTCCGTCGTGATCGATCAGGACAATCGCAATGGCATCTCCATACATTATATTTCGCCCATTTTGCACTGACCGACGAGACCAGAAAGACCTTCGATTTTCGAGAGAAGATCAGTCGCGGCGCCCTTGAACAGGCCGGGGCCAAAACCGACCAGCTTCATGTATGGGTTGACGAGTGGTTTGTCACCATGGAGGGTGAAGATCACTTACTCAAAGCCCACGATCCTTCGATGACCGTTCGACTTCGCCTCACACCCCTGAAGCCACCCGTGGTCAACGGTGTCAACGGTGTCAGTCAAAAAGCCGAGGGAGAAGGCTATGCCTCCTACTATTACTCCATGACCCGGATGAAGACGGAAGGTGAACTGGCCCTGAACGGAGAGACCCTTGCTGTCACGGGGATAAGCTGGATGGACCATGAATTCGGATCGAACCAGCTGCGAGATTACCAGGTGGGATGGGACTGGTTCAGCCTCCAGCTTGACAACAACAGGGAACTCATGCTTTACGTGCTTCGACACCGGGATGGTAAACCCGATCCTTACTCCAGCGGGACGCTGACCGACCCGGACGGGGGGGTCGAGCATCTCCACCTCCAAGATTTTGAGATCACCGTTCTCAGGACCTGGAAAAGCAGCAAAACCGGCGGACGATATCCTGCCGGGTGGAGGATCCAGGTCCCCCAGGCGGACATGGTCCTCACGGTGACCCCGACGGTGTCCGATCAGGAGCTTGTCACCCGCGAATCAACACTCGTGACATATTGGGAGGGAAGTGTCACGGCCAGCGGCGTATTCCACGGCCAACCCGTTTCCGGTGTCGGTTACGTCGAGCTGACCGGCTATGCCGAGGCCTTTGAGGATGTTGACACCAGGGTCGCCGACCAGAAGCAGCCCTGAGGGTTCCACGAGGTTCTGACCGCTTCCCTGGCTAGCCTGTTCCCACTGAAAAATGTCGATTCCGCTCTCTGAACTCAGTTTCTGACCCCTCCGAACAACTCGTGGAATAAATCAATTGAGTTAATTGAGTCAATTAAGGCCACAAACGTTCAACGTGGTCCAGTTGCTCAAATCGTTCAAGACGTTGAAAGGGTTCTTTCCTTTTGCAGGCTTTGCCCATTTAACCAATTGACTTAATTAACCATTTAACAAATCAACGATTCAACCAAAGCTCACAAGGCGAAGCCGATTGAACAAGCAAAGCGATCGAATAGTTTGAACGGGCAGTTCGGTTAACCCCAGAAACTTCGTCATGTTCGCTCCACGGCTTTTCTCAGTGGGAATTGGGAGCGATATCGTATTCATCCTCGATCTCGCCGACGATCTCCTCGACAATGTCCTCCAGCGTCACCAATCCGCTTACCCGCCGATGCCGGTTGACCGCCATGGCCATATGATGGCCCACCTGGTTGAGTTGGAGCAGGAGCTCTGAGATACCTTTGCTTTCCGGGACAAAAATGACCGGGCGTCTCAATCGCGACAGGGGCAAATCCCCCTGGACACCCACGATATCCTGGACGGCCACATGGCCGACAATCCGCTCGGGCTTCCCCTCATACAGCAGTATCCGGGAGTGACCGCTCTCCCTGATCCGCAAAGCCGCGTCGGCAACCGTCCCACTCACATCGGTCGCGATCACCTTGTCCAATGGGACCATGATGGAGCGAGCCACCGTCTCGCTGAACCGGAACAGGTGATCGATCATCCGCTGTTCGTCCACATTCAGGTCTCCCTGGCCATCCATGATCAGGAGTTTCAGTTCCTCTCGGGTGACAAAGGGGTTCTTCTTCCGATTCTCGGTGGCCGCGAGCAGGAAGATTGCCCTCGCTGGTAGGGAGCATATCCATGCGAGTGGGTGAAACACCACCCGAAAGAAGGTCATGACAGGGACGATTCGCAGAGCAATCCAATTGGCGTGTTCATAAAAAAGGGTCTTTGGGACGGTCTCACCAAAAATGAGCATGACCGGTGTCATCACCGCTGTGGCCAAGAGCATGCCGAGATTCTCCTGCTCGTGGAGCAGGGATATCGCGAACGCGGCGGCCAGGATCGAACTCAGTACCACGAAAATGTTGTTACCCACCAGGGCGACCGACAGGATTGGCTCTGGCTTTTCCAAGAATTCCTGAAGTCTTATCGCATTCTTGTTCCCCTGCTTGGCCAAGTGGCGAATCTTGATCCTGCTGGCCGAAATGATGGCGGTCTCCGCGCCAGAAAAGAAAGCTGAACCCACGACGCAACAGGCAATGAGGATGAGATGGATCATGGCTTGCTCCGGCGCTTTTTTCTTGGCATCTTCTTGACAAGCATCCGAACAACCCGATTGGGCTGGGCCTTGACGATCTCAAACTGGAGATCCCCGATTTTCAGTCTTTCCTTGGTCTGCGGAATCCTCCCGAGGCGATTGATCACATAGCCTCCGATCGTATGGGCCTCGGGATCATCCAGACGAGTTCCCATACGCCGATTGAACATCTCAAGTTCCATCACACCCTTCACCAGAGCAGCATTCCGGCCGATACTCCTGAAAAGATCCTTTCTCGGAAGCGCGGAAAAAGCGTCCCCCACAATTTCCTCTAAGAGATCATCCATGGTGACAATGCCGCAGAACACGCCGTATTCGTCAATCACCACCGAGAGATGCTGTCTCCCCGTTCGAAACTCGTCAAAAAGCGTATCGATCCGTCGGCTCTCTGGAACAAACTGAACAGGACGGATAAGATCTCGAAGTGATGACCCTTCTGTGCGGAGGATGAAATCCTTGAGATGGACAATTCCGATAATGTGGTCCTCCCTTCCTTCATACACAGGAGCCCGGGAAAAACGCCGGCGTCTGAGGATCTCGAGAGCCTCCTCAGGCGCCATATCGACGGAAAGGCTCACCACCTGGAGTCTCGGAGTCATGACGTGCTGCGCCGTTTTCTCACCAAAGGCAAAGACTCGATGGATGATCTCTTTCTCGAGCCGGTTGACGACACCCTCACTGAACCCGATGTCGACGATGGTCTTGAGCTCTTCTTCCCCCAGAACAACACCTCTCTTGGCTCTCCCGACGCCCACACATGTCAGAATAAAATCGGTTATTCGTCGGAGAACCCACCGGACCGGCGTGATCAGGGTCGAGAAGATGCTCAGGGGCTCAATGAGCCAGGATGCGACAGTCTCAGGTCGCTGAACAGCAATCGTCTTCGGTGTGATCTCACCGAAGACGAGAAGCAGGGCTGTCATCACGAGGGTCGAGATGAGAATAGCCTTCTCTCCTCCCAAGAAACTCGAAATAATGTTTCCTCCCAGGCTCGATGCAGCGATATTGACAAAGGTGTTGCCCAGCAGGATCGTCGCCAGAACACGGACAGGGTTTTCCATCGTCCTGGCCACAAGCCGCTTCCTTTGCAGTTTGCTGGTGGCCAGCTCCCTCAACTTTGCATGTCCCAGACTGAACAGCGCCGTCTCAGATCCAGAGAAAAAACCCGAGAAGCAAAGAAGGACACCTAGGAGGATAATTTTGGGGATCAAATCAAAGTCTCATACGACCAGGGATTCACGCCCATCCTATATCATGCACGCCGGCTGTGTCAATTGTCCTGCTGATTGAGATTTCTGGGTTTTGGTTTGCCCTCACTGGCCTTTTGCCCAAATCGAATTGAGGTTTTGAACACGTAATGTCAAATGTCAAAATCCAAATGTCAAATCAAATCCCAATGCCTGAATGCCAAAACGCCGAAATATAATGCAGAATCAAACGGCTAATTGGCCTGACTCTTCCTTGCCTCAACAGCGTACCCAGTTTTTGTTTTCTATCTGTCATTTGAGCTTTGTCATTCATTTGAACTTTGAGCTTTGTCATTTGTTGTTTTGGTGTTTACGTTGTGCCTATGACCTTTGAGCAGTTATCAGCCGATTCTTCTGAGGAAGCTCCGATCCTGCTGCCACCCCCATCCCACCGTGGCGGGACGAGTCGCTCACGGACGACGGAGTTCCCATGGCAAGACCGAAGTGGCTCCCAAGATCATAGGTGTATGTATTCCAAGCAGGAAATTGAGGAAACTCCTGACTCTCTTTCTTGACAACCAGAAGCGGGGTGATTAATTTTCACCACGTTGGACCATCGGTACTCGACTGACCGGCTTCAGAGTGTCTCATGCCGATATACGAATACAGGCTTGTCGACGGCCGCACGGGCTGTGAGAGATGCCGCGAGGGAATTGACGTTATCCAGGGCATCCACGAAGATCCGTTGAAGACCTGTCCCCACTGTGGAAGCGCCGTAAAGCGGGTCTTCTCTGCCGTGAACGTCAGGGTATCCGAGCGGGGAAGAAGCCCTGTGGAGAATCAGATCCGGGACTACGAGAAACAGGGAATGCACAGTCACGCAGCCGAGCTGGCCGACAAAGAAGCAGAAAAAACCAAGCGGGAGGATCTGAAAGCGCGGGCCCTCGACAATTACAAGAAAGCCGGCTACAAGGATTTGTGATCCCGTCGCCTTGACAACCGGAAGGGTGATGATTAGCTTTTCAACAATCTGGCCCGATGGGGCCACATCTCAAGTAAAGAAACATATTTGGAGAAAGGAGAGATAGACGATGAAAATCAGGCCGTTGCAGGATCGCGTCATTGTGAAGAGGGTCGAGGAGGAGGAAAAGACCAAGGGGGGTATTATCATTCCCGATACGGCGAAGGAGAAGCCCATCGAGGGAAAGGTCGTCGCTGTGGGCAAAGGCAAGGTGAGAGAGGATGGAAAGTTGCAGCCTCTCGACGTGAAGAAGGGGGACCGAATTCTTTTTGGGAAATATGCCGGCACGGATGTCAAAATTGAGGGGGAGGAACACCTGATCATGAGGGAGGACGACATCCTTGGCGTGATCGAAAAGTGATGAGAGCAATAAGACTCGTTTGATTGACAAGCTGTTTATTTCCTGACGAAAATGGAGGTCTGACAATGGCAGCAAAAGAACTCAAATTTGATCAAGATGCAAGGACAAAGATCCTTGCAGGTGTTAACATTCTGACCGATGCGGTCAAGGCAACACTTGGCCCAAAGGGGAGAAACGTTATCCTCGAGAAGTCCTTCGGTTCACCCACGGTAACCAAAGATGGTGTCACCGTTGCGAAGGAGGTGGAACTGGAGGACAGGTTTGAGAACATGGGAGCCCAGATGGTCAAGGAGGTCGCCAGCAAGACAAGCGATACGGCCGGCGATGGGACCACAACAGCCACGGTTCTGGCTCAGGCCCTTTATCGAGAAGGGTACAAGGTCGTCGCTGCAGGCGCCAATCCCATGGATGTCAAGCGGGGTATCGACCTTGCCGTTGAAGAAGTCATCAAGGAGCTCAAGAAATTGAGCAAACCGACAAAAGAACAGAAGGAGATCAGCCAGGTCGGCACCATCTCAGCCAACAATGACGAGACTATCGGGAATGTCATTGCCGAGGCCATGAACAAAGTTGGAAAAGAGGGGGTCATCACGGTTGAGGAAGCCAAGGCCATGGAGACATCCCTGGATATCGTCGAGGGGATGCAGTTTGACCGAGGCTATCTTTCCCCTTATTTCGTGACAGATCCTGAAAAGATGGAGGCTGACCTGGAGGACGCCTATATTCTGCTTCACGAGAAAAAGATCAGCAACATGAAAGACCTGCTCCCTCTGCTGGAGCAGATCGCAAAGTCGGGAAAACCGCTTGTGATCATCGCCGAGGATGTCGAGGGTGAGGCTCTGGCGACACTGGTCGTCAACAAAATCAGAGGGACTCTTCGATGTGCGGCTGTCAAAGCGCCCGGTTTTGGTGACCGGAGAAAGGCGATGCTTGAGGACATCGCGACTCTGACCGGAGGCCGGGTCATCACAGAGGACATCGGACTTAAACTGGAAAACGTGGGTGTCGGCGATCTGGGCCAGACCAAACGAATCACGATTGACAAGGACAACACGACGATCGTTGAGGGTAAAGGAGAAAAATCAGCCCTCGAGGGTCGTGTCAAACAGATACGGACCCAGATCGACGAGACAACCTCGGACTACGACCGGGAAAAACTGCAGGAGAGACTGGCCAAACTGGTTGGCGGTGTGGCCGTCATCAATGTCGGCGCCGCCACGGAGACGGAGATGAAAGAAAAGAAGGCCCGCGTTGAGGATGCGTTGAATGCCACCAGAGCCGCTGTCGAGGAAGGCATCGTTCCTGGCGGAGGCGTGGCCTATCTGCGGTGTCTCCCTGCCCTCGAGAAGCTGAAGGTTGGAGACCACGACCGGGAGATTGGCGTCAAGATCGTCAGGAGAGCACTGGAAGAGCCTGCTCGACAGATCGTCCAGAATGCGGGTCTGGAAGGGTCTGTGGTTGTGGAACAGCTCAAGAAGGAAAAGGGAGCGAACGGTTTCGATGCCGCCAAGGAGGAATACACGGATCTGTTCAAGGCGGGGATCATCGATCCGACCAAGGTGGTCCGCCTGGCTCTTCAGAACGCGGCCAGTGTGGCTTCCCTGATGATCACCACCCAGGCGATTGTGGCTGAGAAACCCGAGAAGAAGCCTATTGCTCCGCCGATGCCTCCGGGAGGCGGGATGTATTGATCTGGTTTCTCTGGGAAGCAATACGAGGCAA
>Ga0180438_10009202_pt1 | contig 12353 bp, 14 predicted proteins | sample SS_ome_12_FD_132455 | JGI IMG/M metagenome (GOLD analysis project Ga0180438, IMG submission 132455) | Hypersaline lake sediment archaeal communities from the Salton Sea, California, USA - SS_3_D_2 metaG | ecosystem: Environmental > Aquatic > Non-marine Saline and Alkaline > Hypersaline >...
GGCCGTCGCGAAAGTTGTGCACCGGCAACACGCCGTCGCGGTTGTAGGGCATGACACTGATGCCCGTGCCCAGGTCGGGGAACTGGCCCATCAAGTTCCGGTGGTTGTCCCGCATCCAGCGAGCCAGCGCGCCGACTTGGGCGGGATCGGCCAGAGGGAGCTTGCCGCTGCCCCGCACGGCGATCGCTTTCAGCTTTTTGGCGCCCATCACTGCGCCCAGGCCGGTGCGCCCGGCGGCGTGTTTCAGGTCGGCCAATATCGCTGCGTAGCGAACCCGTTTCTCGCCAGCCGGCCCGCAGAGGGCGATCCGGGCCCGCCTCTCGCCCAGTTCTTCCTGGATGGCGGTGTGGGTTGGCTTGTTCTCCAGGCCCCACAGGTGCGCAGCGTCCCGCAGTTCCGCGCGGCCGTCGTGCACCCAGAGGTAGACCGGCGAGGCCGCCTGCCCTTCGACGAGGATGGCGTCGAAACCGGCCGCTTTCAGTTCGGCGCCCCAAAAGCCGCCCACTTCCGCTTCACCTGTCGCGCCGGTGAGCGGCGATCGAGCGCCGATGGCGTTGCGTCCGCTGCCAGCCAGCGGTGAACCGGTGAGCGGCCCACAGGCAAAGATCAGCCGATTCTCCGGCCCCAGCGGGTCGGTGCCAGGGGGCACCTCCTTCAGCAGGTAGTAGGCGACGAATCCTGCGCCGCCCAGATAGCGGCGGTAGAAGACCTCGTCGGGCGTCTCGACAGTGATTTGCCCATCGGTCAGGTTGACGCGCAAGATGCGCCGGTGATATCCGAAAGACATTTTGATCTCCTTGGTAAAAGCAAGCCAAAGCGGGGGTTGGTCATTTAACGCCCCCCGCTTTCATTTCAAAAGTGCTATTACGCTTCTACGGAACCGCTTCTGGATCCAGAACGTCCAATCCCACGTCAGAGGCTGACCGGCGCAACCCGGCATCCGCACAAACAAACACTGGCGACAGTGTTCTGAACTCTGACGCGGACGTCAACTGCAAAGCGTCTAACGTCCTGAGGCCATGCTGCAATACCAGGTCTCTGGCTTGCTGAATGAAGCCGCTGCGGAAACCAGCCACGATGAGGTCGCTCAATACTTCATTGGCAAACTGGGCCAGGGCATCATTCATAGCTTGGAGGGTGATTTCACCCCGATTCCGCTTGCGCTGCAAAGCCGAGGCCATTTCGACAAGCGCTAGTTCCGAGATGATCAGAACGTTGTCCTGGTCATCAAAGATGGCGTTGATTCGCTCGGAGCCAGCCTCCAGGTGATACCGCTTGACCAAAGCGCTGGTGTCGAAAAAGTAGAAGGGCACTACCGCTCTTCCCGTTCGGCGAGCACTTCCTGAGCCAGAGAGCCCGCCATAGTGGACAGATCTTGTCGCACCTGTTCCAGACTGATCCCCGGTTTCGCCATGGCCTGAAGACCGTATTCCAGTCCGTCGGAGACAGGGTATCCCTGTTGGCTCATCTCTCGCAAGGCTCGCTGCTTCCGTGGCGTGAATACTGTACCTTCTTTAGAATGTGAGCGTTCCAAAGCCTGCGCCGTCCGGCTGAGTTCCAACAGGCGTTGGCGGGGATAGGCCGCCAACATCTCAGAACGCATGATCAGGTAGGCTCCCGGAGCCAGCGTGAGAACGGCAATCCCCTCACCCTGGGCATCCAATATCTCTAGAGGGATGACCACGCCTTTACTGTTAACCTCAATGTCCGCTCCCATCTCTACACCCCTTTTGCAGAGATTATAGCATGAAATTTGGGAAAAAGCAATAGGTATAACCGATGCCTGTGCTGTGAAGCAAAGGAGCTGCCTCATCGTTTTTGCGGATCTGTCGGTCTGCCTGCGTGGGTTTTTTCCCACAAATCCCGATAGGCCGTCTGTACTGAGGGGTCCAACCGGTCGGCCAACGTCAAGGGGAGATTCAGGCGGGTGATCAGGTCTTGCACGTCGGCCAGGTCTCGCAGTCGGTGGGAAGCGCTCATCCCCGACGCCAGCTTTAATTCGATCAGTTTCTCCAACGTCACGACGCGGATACCTTCTATCTCGACCGTCACCCCTGGGGTCGCCGGGTCGGGGAAAGCCACCGGTTTGGGCAACCCATCGCCTGGATATTCCCCGGCGGTCACGATTTCGATGCGCACGCCTGTCTCGGTATCACGGAACGTTTTCTCGGCTCCGCTGAAGGCCGGCCGGTATCCCCGTCCCACCAACTGCTGGCGGAAACGCTCCAATCCAGATGGCGTCAGCAGCAAATCAATGCCCTCTGTCAGCCGTGGGTACCCATGTTCGGCGAGAGCAAGCCCTCCCAACAGGGCGTAGGGGATCCCCTCCGCATTCAATCGTTGCCTCAGATGGCGCAATGCACCATGCAATCGCCCCTTACCGGCAAAGTAAGCACTCGCCTCGCGGAGCATTCGGTCCCCTCCCTGTCGTAGCAGGTGCTCGTAGGCCACCCTTTGCTCTTCTGTTACCCCTCCAGTATCTGGTCGTCTCACAGAGCACCTCGGGCTAGCTCAGTCACGGCGTCCAGGCCATAATCCCCTCGATGTTGAAGAGGTCGGCGTCTGCCGTTGCCAGGTGCCTTATCCCCCGCTCTCGCATGACGGCAACGTGGGCTGCATCGGTGATCAATAGGCCCGTCAGCAACAAAATCGGCCAGATTCTGGATCATGATCACCTCTGGCTGTAGAGTTCGTCCAGTTCCTCGTATGACAGGCGCTTCTTGACGATTTCCCGCACTTTTTGCGATAGAGACCTGGGCTTGATGAGGATGCCATAGTTCTTCACAACGGCCTCTATCGGCTCTTCGGACCAGGTTTCTGGCAACACATCCTGGCCCAGAGAAAGCTTGCCATCCTCGATTTTCAATGGGATAACCTTTTGCATCTTTCCACACCTCTCAAAGGGTTGAGCTTACATCCTGAAAGCAGACCAGAGACGATACTATTCTCCTCCCGCAAATCCCGATATGCTGCCTGTACTGGGGAGCAATCGGTCTGCCAGTGTCAAGGGGAGCCTTAGGTGCCTTCCTGCCAGGACGTCAGATATCGCTTTTGCTCATCGGTCAAGGTATCTATTTCGATGCCCATGGCTGTGAGCTTGAGGCGGGCGATCTGGCGGTCAATCTCCCTGGGCACAGAGTAGACCCTTTTCTCCAGGTGCTTGCCCTGTTTGACCATGTATTCGGACCCCAGGGCCTGGTTGGCAAAGCTCATGTCCATCACACTGGCCGGGTGCCCCTCAGCCGCAGCCAGGTTGATCAGGCGACCCTCCCCCAAGAGAGAGAGGCGTCGTCCATCGGGCATGACGTACTGGTCAACAAAGTCCCGGATGCGGCGTTTCTCGACCGCCATCTCCTCCAAAGCCGGGATGTTGACCTCTACGTTAAAGTGGCCCGAGTTGGCCAGGAGGGCGCCATCTTTCATGACCTCGAGGTGAGGCCTGTCTATCACGTTGACGTCGCCGGTAGAGGTGACAAAGATGTCGCCGACCTTTGCTGCCTCTAGCATAGGCATCACCCGAAAGCCATCCATGACCGCCTCCAGTGCCCGCAGAGGATCCACCTCGGTGACGACGACGTTGGCCCCCATACCCCGCGCCCGCATGGCGATGCCCCGGCTGCACCAGCCGTATCCTCCCACCACAAAGGTCTTGCCCGCCAGGAGGACATTGGTGGCCCGCACGACGCCGTCAATGGTTGACTGGCCGGTGCCGTAGCGGTTGTCGAAAATGTGCTTGGTATCGGCGTCGTTGACGGCCAGGATAGGATAGCGCAGAGCCCCGTCCTTCTCCATGGCCCGCAGGCGGATGACACCGGTGGTCGTCTCCTCAGTGCCACCGATGACGTTGCCGATCAGTTCGGTGCGCTCTTGGTGCAGGGTAGAGACCAGGTCGGCTCCGTCGTCCATGGTCAGGTGGGGCTCGTGGTCCAGGGCGGCACTGATGTGCTGGTAGTAGGTCTCGTTGTCTTCGCCTTTGATGGCAAAGACCGGGATGCCGTACTCAGCCGCCAGGCAGGCGGCCACGTCATCCTGGGTGGAGAGAGGGTTAGAGGCGCAGAGCACCAAGTCGGCTCCTCCAGCCTGTAAGGTCAACGCCAGGTTGGCCGTCTCGGTGGTAATGTGCAAACACCCTGAGAGCCTCACTCCCTTGAGAGGCTTCTCCTTCTCAAAGCGCTGACGAATCAACCTGAGTACCGGCATCTCCTGCTCAGCCCATTCGATCCGAAGCTTGCCCTTGGGAGCCAAACCCAAGTCCTTGACATCGCATTTGACAGTCATTCCGTTTTCTCCTTCCAAGTATGATTTCTTCAGTTGGCCTGGTTGCCCAGGCCCTTTCGCACACCCAAGACCTCGATGAAGCGACAATACGGGTGGTAGCCCAGCTTCTCGTAGATGTGGGTGGCGTCGTCGTTTCCTTCCTGTACGTTGAGGACCACGTCCATGCCTTGCGAGAGAAGTTCCCTGGTCACGGCACTGGTGCAGAGGGTGGCGTAGCCTCGCCCGCGATGATCGGGGTCGGTGAAGACGTTGCCCACGGCGGCCACGCCATAGTTGGGCGCGACCAGATGGGTGCCAGCGGCGGCGATCAACCGTCCCCGTTTCTCGATGCCATAGAACACGCCCTGAGCCAGTTGATAGGGGCTGAAAGCGATCACGGACTCGTCTCGGCTCTCCCCCAGGCTGTAGAGCCGTTTCAGTTCCCTGCTGTAGCCCGGGCCCAGCTTGAGCGCTTGCCCGGTGACGGGTTGGAAATCTTGGTTACGCACCGTCATTCTGAGCATCTGCTTGATCTCGCCCAGAGAGTAGAATGCCTTGATGGCGGGCAGATGTTCAGCACGACCGGTGAAATAAGCTCGCTCCGACCTCAGCGCTGAGCCCAGTATTAGAGTCAGGCCGTCGCTCGCTCCTATGGTGAACAGGGCATGAGGGTCGAGACCGGTGAAATACAAGGCCAGAGCCCGGATCTGCTCTCCGTCTCCGGCGGCGAACCAGTCACACTGGGAGAAAAAGTCGGGTTCCAAATCGCCGATAGCGTAAGCGGCGTAGAAGCGGTCCTGCTGCAAAAAGGCCAGGATTTCGTCTTTGTCATCGAGTTTCCTGACTCGCCACATATGCCCTCAACAAATCTTTTAATTCCGTTTCGTCACCGAAATGCTCCCGATAGCGAGCCACGAACTCGGAGAGCGTATAGCGGTGGGACTGGGGGCCGTCGGTTTCGATGACGCAGGTGGCGGCCAGGCTGGCCAGCCGGCCGATGGTTTCCCAGGAGTAGCCACGGACCAGCCCCTTGATCACGCCTGCCCGGTAGGCGTCGCCCACGCCGGTGGGATCTGAGATGTAGCGAGGGGGGACAGGGGGAACATCAATGACTCTCAGGCCACTGGCGTCAGGTGGCCCGGTCAGCTCTTCAGGTTCGCATTCCAGGGTGATGACCGTCGAGCCCCGTTCCCCCCTGGTCACAACGATGGTTTGGGTCAGGGTCAGGATCTCTGCCTCCGAGAGGCCCGTCTTTTTCTGAAATAGCTCGTACTCGTATTCGTTGAGGACGAGCATTCTGGCCTTTCGTGCGCCTTCTCTCAGCTCCTCACCGCTCAGGCGGACGATTTGCTGGCTGGGATCGTAGATGTAGGGGATGCCCAACTCCTGGCACTCGCGCGCGTACTGGACCATGGCCCGCGGGTCATTGGGAGAGATGATGGCCACGTCAATGTCAGAATAATCCTGGTCCTTGAAAGAGAGGGTGTGGGCCTGGGCCATGGCTCCGGTGTAAAAGCTGGCAATCTGATTGTTCTCCTGGTCGGTGCTGACGAAGAAGGAGGCGGTGAACTCGCCCTCGATTTCTTTGATCGTCGAGGTATCAATGCCTTGCTCCTCCAGCCAGGACCGGTACTCGGCAAAGTCCTGGCCCACGGTGCCCATCACCTTGGGGCGCTCTCCCAGCAAGGCCAGGGAGTAGGCGATGTTGGGGGCGCAACCACCGCGGCGTTTGCGCATAGAGTCAACCAGGAAACTCACACTCAAGCTCTCGATCCTTTCCGGGAGGATGTGCTCCCTGAAACAACCGGGAAAGGACATGATGTAGTCATAGGCAATGGAACCAGTGACGATGATGCTCAAGTTCTCCTCCCATTTACAAATACTTCTCTCGCATCCTGGCCGAAACCTCCGCCGCCAGGGAGAGGACCCGCTCGGCAGTTGGCTCTGATGAGGGACCTACCCCGCAGGAACCGGAAATCAAGGCGGCTTTCAGGAGTTTGTCGAGGGGGATGCCCTTTTTGACCAGCAGGTTCATGGCCTGGTGCAGTTTCTCCACTAGGCTCTCCGCTGTTTCCTGGTAGACTTGTTCGCTGGTGGGCACAATGCCCCAGGCGATGATCCCGCCGCGTTCCAGGAAAGCCTCGACTTTGTCGGGGTAGAGGGACAGGGCCTCGGCATAGTCGTAGGCATCTAGGCTGAGGATGTCAATGGAGGTGGACAGCAGGATGGACCAGTCGGTGTTGCCACAACAATGCACCCCCTTGATCCCCTGGATGCCGGCCAGGACCTCTTCCATGAGGGTGATGGCCTGCTCGCGGCCCAGGGAGACAAAGGCCGAGCCGAAGGAGGCCATGTAGGGCTCATCAACGAAAGTGATGACCGTGGGCCAGAGTTGGCGCAGTTCCCGCTCCTGCCAGGCTGCCTTGAGCTGTAGGTGCTTGGCCGCCGCATCGGCCAGGATTTCATCGTAGAGAATGGGACGGCGGTTCTGGTCAACGACCACCAGCCCCCAACTGACGGGCCCCGTCACCTGGCCCTTGATGGCCACCAGTTGGTTTCCTGTGGCATTCAGCGCGCGAAGAAAAGCTGGCAGCCCGGCCGCGTAATCAGCGCCGATGGCCGCGTGATCCAGATCGCCCTCCAGGTAAGCCAGATACAACTTTTCCAGGCCGGGGTCCAGGTCCTGACTCCGGTCCACATAGATGCGCCCATCCTCCAGCACAACGCCAGGAAAGCCCTCGCTGTACTGGACGTACATATTCTCCAAGAAGGAACGCTTGGGCAGTTGCGGCCAGGCCGGTATCTGGGGGGAATTCCTCAAGATGAGCTGGCAAGCCGTTTCAGGGTCCAGATGGGGCACACTGCCCAGAGATATGGGCAAGAGATGGGGTTCGAACTCTTTCACCTGCTATGGTCCTTCCGCCGCTTTTCGTAGGTTTACCTTAAAGGGAGGGTAGACAATGCCGTTCTCGGTCACGATGCCCGTGATGTAACGATGGGGCGTCACGTCGAAAGCCGGATTGTAAACGGGCACCTCTTGGGGGGCGATGGGCACGCCTCTGATGTGAGTCACCTCATGGGCGTCGCGCTCTTCGATAGGGATAGCGTCGCCGCCGGGTAAGGAGAGGTCCACGGTTGAGATGGGAGAGACGGAATAGCAGGGGATGCCGTTCTCCCTGGCCAACACGGCCAGCTTGTAAGAGCCGACCTTGTTGGCCACGTCGCCGTTGGCTGCCACCCGGTCGGCTCCGAACAGGACAATGTCCACCCGACCAGTATACATCAGGTGGCCAGCCGCATTGTCGGCGATGAGGGTCATGGGGATGCCGTCGTGCATCAACTCCCAGGCCGTCAGGCTGGCCCCTTGCAGGCGGGGGCGTGTCTCGTCAACCCAGACGTGGATGCGCTTGCCCTGTTCATGGGCGGCCCGCACCACCCCCAGGACGGTGCCATAGTCCACGGTGGCCAGGGACCCTGCGTTGCAGTGGGTCAGAATGTTATCGCCATCCGCGATCAGCTCCGCCCCGTGAGATCCCAGACGCTTGTTGATCTCTACGTCTTCATCGGCCAGGCGTTGGGCTTCGGCCACCAGGGTATTGACGATTTTTTCCACCTCGGGGTATTCAGCCTGACGGGCTCGGTCCAGCATCCGCTCGACGGCCCAGAAGAGGTTGGTCGCCGTGGGGCGTGTCTCCCGCAGAACGTTGGCGGCCTTCTCCAGGTCGGCCAGGAGTTGCTCACGATTTGTGGCCTGGCTTTGCCAGGCTCCCAGGGCCATACCAAAAGCGGCCGCCGCGCCGATGGCTGGTGCGCCACGGATATACATCTCCTTGATAGCCTGGGCTACCTCTCGATAATCGCTGAACTCGACCACCACGACCTCCTGAGGCAGCCTGCGCTGGTCAATCATTTTGACCACACCGTCGTCCCATTCGATAGTTCGCATTCCTGTCCCTTTCCAAGCAAGATCAATCCATCAAAAAACTCTCTCCGCCGAGAGAGAAAACCATATACGCCTCTCATGGTAGCATATCCAGAGCCTTTTGTCAAGCGCGCCTTCTACTGGAAGGCTTCGGCCAAGTGCCAGTGGCCAGTTGTGGTTCCGCTTCCGTTTAGAAGGGCAAACCCAGTTGCTGCGTCAAAACAAGTCTGAACAGGTCCATGGCTGCAATCTCGGCTAGAGTGGCCAGCAACCCCAGGGAAAGGGGAAGGAGGGCATCGCGCCAGGTCTCGGCCATGTTTTCCCGGCGGGTGACGATCAGGACAATCATGGTGTTGACGGCTGTCAGCATGACCACCACGCCCAGGGTGCTGGCGATGGCCAGGGGATAGAGCAGGAAATCGAGCTCGGCCTGGACAACCAAGACCATCGCGGCCGCCAAAGCCACGGCTACAGCCAGCTCCCGAAAATTGCGGACAGACCGGCGGGGGCTGGTCTGTCGCCAGAGGGTAAAGTTGAACACGGGCAAGACGATGATGCTGAGGGCCAAACCGTTCAGGGTGCCTGTGATCAACCGGAGCGGATTGCTGGGCTCGTAGAGATGGGGCACGTTGGGGAAAAAGCTCAGGTAGGAGTTGAGACCATCCACGCCCATTGAAGCGACAAAGCCCACCAGCAAGACGATGACCCTGGTGGGGGGCAGGTCGTTGGCTCGCCTGTGGCCCAGGACCCACATCGTCGCAAAGCCTGTGAGGGCTCCCAAATAAGTGCCTGTGCACCGGGCGCAGAGGGGCAGCGGCCGACCGGCAAGATGAAAAGAGCGCTCGGGGATGCGATGGCAAATGGCATAGCCTATCGCATCGCATTTGCCCAGGAGAGAGGGGGGTGGCGCCAACACGACTACAGCGACGATCAACAAGACGATGCCGGCCGTCCACAGGGGCAACCATGGGCGGCTCAGTTTTCGGGGTTCCTGGCTTCTTTGCATCTGGTTTTCCTTTTCGGGCTATTATACACTCTTTTGTCCAATTTGACCACTTGAGCTTTGCTTTAGACAGCCTTTCCCAGGTCAATTCCCCCTTGACAAAAAGAACGATTTATGCTATAATATGTGCATAACCCGTTTAATTGGGTAATGGGTAAATAAGAAATAAGGGGTAGATAGGAGGATGGAACATGCCTGGACAAGAAGATTTCATCGAGATACCTGAGGCCGCACCTGTTTCCGTGGCTTTGGAGCCAGCCCAAAATGCCTTTCACAGCCTGGTGCTGCTCGCCAAGGCGGAGGATCTTTCAGGGCTCAGCGATTGGGTAACCCGTACTGCTGACGCGCTCACGCCCAGAGAGCGAAAGCGGCACAAGCTGGTGTTTTTCGGTTTATATTTTGCCATGCTGCCCGAGCAAAGCTGGCCAAGCTTTCCTGCCTATGTCGATCACTTGGCAACCCGCAATCCCAACACATTGCGCGACAAGCTGCTTGCAGTCTATGCTCGACACCCACCTTTGCCCCATGATGAAAATCAGCCGTGGTACGACAAAGTTCCCCCGATCGACCTGGAAGCGATCCTCAAAGACGTTGACAGTTACTTGGACTTTTTGCGAGAGCGCTATGACGTGACCAAGTTAGACGCCGAAGTCGAGGCGCAGGCCTACTCTTACATCGTTGATCCCCCCGCAATGCAGGACCTGATTGTTTCTCACCTGCGAAAGATGTGGGATGAATATCTCGCCCCCGAATGGGAGCAGGTAGAGCCCATGTTGCAGGACGCAGTAAAAGCCTTTCAGCAAGTTGATTTCAGTAAAATGAGCAAATTCGAAGCTGCACGGTTAATCATCGGCCAAGAACTGGAAGAGAAAAAATGGGACTGGGTCTTTGAGCGGGCAGAGCGGGTCGTCTTTGTTCCCTCAGCGCACCTTGGCCCTTATCTGGGAAAGCTCTGGGCGGGTGGTGACACCTTTTGGGTACTGTTTGGGGCTCGACTTCCTGAAGGGGTCCCATTCCATGCCCCTGATTTGAGTCGTGCTGAAATCGTCGTGCGCCTGAGCGCCCTGGCAGACAATAGCCGGCTGCGGATACTGAAACTGATCTCGGAGCAAGGAGAACTTGCCTCACAAGAGATCATGACCAGTTTGGGGTTTAGCCAGTCAGCGACCTCGCGTCACCTTACACAGCTCAGCGCCGCTGGCTACCTTTCTGAGCGCCGCTGCAACGGTGCCAAGTGCTATCAACTCAACCCGGAACGAATCGAAAGCACGTTACACGCCGTCTCGAATTTCCTGTTGGGCAAATAGACACGGTCATCAAGGAGGGAGGGTCATGCCAAAGATCACGATCGACCGGAATTCCTGCATACAGTGTGGGGCGTGTGCGGACATTTGCTACGCTCGAGATGTCTTTGAGATGAAAGAGAACGGACCCGTTGTGGTTCATCCCGAAATATGCCGCCTGTGTGGGCACTGCGTTGCTGTTTGCCCAACCGATTCCATAGATCACGAAAAGATTCCGCTCCAGGATTGCCCGCTGATCGATCCGCAGCGGCTTCCTTCTATTGATGTAATGGTAACTGCGCTTCGCGCTCGCCGTTCGTATCGTAGATATCAAGACCGCGCCGTACCTCGTGAGATGATCCGTGCCTTGATCTCTTATTCTAGATGGATTCCCACCGGCTACAACCGCCAATTCCTTGATTGGATCGTATTGGATGATGAGCAAAGCATCACCAAGTTGCTCCAAAGCGCGCTTGGAGAAGTCAGACACAGCATCGAACATGGGCGAGACGCCTCAAAGTTCTTGGGAGGGCTTTTGGTAGAAGATATAGATCGTCTTATTGAACAAGCCGTGCAAAAGAAAAAGCGGTTCTTTTTTAACGCCCCTGTAGTCCTTGCCGGATACTGTGAGAAAGATTCCGTTTTCGCGCGAGAAGAGGCAACGTACGCCGTATACAACATCACACTGGCCGCGGAGCGGATGGGGCTGGGGACCTGTCACATCGGAAGCATTCACTTGATCCTCGAAGAGTTCCCCCACTTGCAGCACAAAGTGCTTGGCATTCCTGAAGGGAAGGAATTACAGGTTCTCCTTACCCTCGGATACCCGGCCTGGCACTTCCGCCGAATGGTGCCGCGGCGTTTGCCGAACATCAAGTGGAATCCATGATGATAGCGTCGTGTGCAATCGGGGTCTACTATTAGTCGTTCAGTGTCACACAACATAGGAAGGTTGATGAAAGGAGAGCAAAGTGATTAATCTTGATGTTATTTACCTGGTCGAAGTGGAGCGTCGCAAAGACGAGATAGCTCAGGCGGAACAGTACCGTCTAATCCGACAACTTCCAAGGCGCAATTCGCCAATCAGGAAAATGTATCAGCGCTCCTTAGCTCGCCTTGGGGAGCTGTTGGTAACGTGGGGTTCTCAGTTGCAGGCCCGCTTTATAACAGAAAGCAGCACAAACCAAGGGCAATTGTATCTAGATTGTCCGAGAGGCAGGGTGAGATGATCGTGGCGAAATGATTTCACCAATGGCTCAACAAACCTTTACGGAGGTAGCCATGCCAACAGATCGAGACAGAGAACGGGCTCCCTGGGATATGGCGGCTGGGGCTGGACCGCCGGAGGATTGGCTAGCCATTGTCATTCGCAAGGCGCTCCAGTCATCGGTAAACAACGCCGAACCCCCGCCGACGATTTGGGTCCAGATCCGACAGAATATCGAGGCCATGGGTCCATCCCTGGCGCAAGAGGAGGATCCCATGTTGAGTGATAGAGATTTTCTAGTGCACTTAATTGATGCCCCTCAATGCGATTATGGAGGTGCTTCTTCAGTTCCCTATCACCAGAATCACCGACCGCTACAGGCGGATGCAGATGATGGCCTTGGGAGCATTTCTGTACGCTCTGGGTTTTGCTGTCCAGGAGTTTGTTGGCACTCTCCAGGCAATTGCATCTAACCATCAATCCAAAGCTTCGAAGGACACAAGGGAGGCTTCGAGATGCCTAAATGCAGATCACCGTGTGAGTGTGTTCCAAGACTGAACGTAGCAATTGCGCACTCAGGCGCTGAATCGTTCCGAAACTCTAATTTTGACAACTTGCCATCAACCCGATTTCCCCCATAATTAATCCAGCAGTGACTAAAGGGGGGAGATTGGGATGACC
>Ga0180438_10009203_pt1 | contig 12353 bp, 10 predicted proteins | sample SS_ome_12_FD_132455 | JGI IMG/M metagenome (GOLD analysis project Ga0180438, IMG submission 132455) | Hypersaline lake sediment archaeal communities from the Salton Sea, California, USA - SS_3_D_2 metaG | ecosystem: Environmental > Aquatic > Non-marine Saline and Alkaline > Hypersaline >...
ACCATGCTCGGCTCGGTTTGGAATCGGAACGGCTTCGAGGACTCTCGTTCCGAGATCAACCCCTGGATCTCCATGAACAGGATCTTGTCCTTCCCCTTCCCAAAGAGAAAGGTCTCCTCGAGGGGCTGAGGCCCTCCGCTGAGTAACCCCTTCGTCGAAACAAACACGCAGCCCGTTGCCGCGATCGAAAGCAACAGAATACAAATACCGAGAAAGACCGTGCGCTGCTGAAACGTTCGCCATCTCATGCCCTCTTCCCTCCGCTTTCTGTTCGTGGGCTAGAATTCAGACCCTTGAAATCGTAGCTCTTCTGACCGTCTCCATCAAGCCCTGTGGCACAGAAAAGAAGAATCACGAAAAGCCCACCTGGAGGGGCAACAAGAGAGTCTCATTGAAAAAACTCCCTTTGAGTGCTAACGTGCTTTCCCCTCCACGACTCGTTGCGAGGCTACAAACGTGGAAGAGCGCATCCTCAACCTGCTCAACCAGATCAACCAGGTTCTCTGGGGCTCACCGATGCTCGTTCTCCTGTTGGGAACGGGTATCTACCTCACCGCCCGCCTGCGCGGTCTTCAGTTCCGGTACCTGTTCCACGCCCTCTACCTCGCGCTGATCAAGCGAAAGGAGACTTCGTCTGAGGAAGGGGACATCACGCACTTCCAGGCCCTGATGACCGCGCTCTCCGCAACGGTAGGCACCGGAAACATCGCAGGGGTGGCAACCGCCCTGGCCGCCGGGGGGCCGGGCGCCCTCTTCTGGATGTGGATCACCGGCCTTTTCGGAATGGCCACCAAGTTTGCCGAGGCAGTACTGGCCGTGAAATACCGTGAGAAGGACCGCTTCGGGACGATGAGCGGGGGACCCATGTACTACCTCTCCAAGGGCCTGGGATCCCCGAAGCTCGGGCTTCTGTTCGCCTTCTTTTCCAGCATCGCCGCTTTTGGGATCGGAAACATGGTGCAGTCCAACTCGGTGGCCGATTCGGTGGAGGCCGTCTTCCATGTTCCGCCCACGACCACCGGGATCGTTCTCGCCTCGCTTACGGCACTGGTCGTTCTCGGGGGCATTCGATCGATTGCCCGGGTAGCCTCTGTCCTGGTCCCTGTGATGATCTTGTGCTACATGGCCGGAGCCACCGTCGTTCTTGTGCAGAACGCGGCCAGGGTGGCAGAGGGTTTACAATTGATCCTCGCCCATGCATTCAGCCCGACAGCCGCCGCTGGCGGGTTTGCAGGCGCTACGGTTAGGATGACGATCCGCTGGGGGGTGGCACGGGGGATCTTCTCGAACGAGTCCGGCCTCGGTTCCTCGCCGATCGCTGCAGCCGCGGCACAGACCCGGGATCCCACCGCGCAAGCCCTGGTTTCGATGACCCAGACCTTCATCGACACCCTTGTTGTCTGTACCATGACCGGCCTCGCGATTCTGGCCACGGGCGTCTGGACATCCGGTGAGACCGGCGCCCAGCTGACCACGATGGCCTTCTCTCGGGCACTGCCCGGTGAACAGGGTGGAATCATCGTGACGCTGGGGCTCATCCTGTTCGCCTTCTCCACGATACTCGGCTGGTGCTACTACGGGGAGAAGTCGATCGAGTACATCTTCGGCGAGAAGGCAGTCGTCCCCTACCGGATCGTCTACTGCCTATTCGTTGCCGTTGGTGCCATGGTCAAGCTGGAACTCGTCTGGCTCCTGGCCGACATGATGAACGCGCTGATGGCCATCCCGAACCTGATCGGGCTCCTCGGCCTGGCAGGCAAGGTGGTGGATGAGACAAACCAGTATTTCACAGACTACCGAAGTCATTCAAAGCAAGTGGGTTGACGCGCGAACATTGCATGTTCCAGAAGAGTCTCACTCTTCGGTGCTGTCACGGCTCCCCTCTCCGATTTGCTTGGGCTCCGTCTCCCCCTGCCCCTACAAAGTCGCCCGGCACAAATCTCCGAGGGAACCCGTGACAGCACCGAACAAAAGGAGCTCTGCCAGAAAGCATTCCGACAATCCCCTATCTACCGAGTTGACCGATCAGCGCAACGTCGTGGACGCACCTTTGTATGACGGGGTCAGGTCGTAACTATCAACTTTGGGGTTCCTGCAACATCCTTCACACAAGTTGATATTTACGACCTGACCCCAACATCCTCTGGCCTTCAGAAAGGAGTAGCGCGGAGTCGACAACAGTCTGCTTCTCTTAGATCTTTCGGGCAGGGTTTCGAAAAATGCTTAGATGCAAGGCGCGTGAAGTCGTGAGGAATGAGGCAGGACTACTGTCCGCCGCAATGACGAAGGACGAGCGTAACGCAGCAGATGAGCGTTTTGCGGAAGCCTGCACTAAAAATCATTGGGCATTTGGGCGACCTGCGCGGCCGTGAAAACCGGACCTTCCTTGCAGACATAGACGTGGCCCACGTTGCAGCGACCACACTTGCCCAGTCCGCACTTCATCCGGTTCTCCAGCGTCGTCCAGACATCCTCGTCCCGAAAGCCGAGCTCTCGGAGCACAGGGAGGGTGAAACGAATCATGACGGGCGGACCACAGAGGACGGCAATACTGTTTTCCGCCTTGGGCGCCGCTTCTTTGAGGACGTTGGGTACAAAACCGATCTGACCCTTCCAGTCGGGAGTCTCACCGCCCGGATCCACGGTCTGGACCAGGTTCACGTCACCCATCTCCTCCCAGACCCTCAGTTCGTTTTTGTAGACCAGGTCCGCCACGGAGCGGGCACCGTAGACGATCGTGACCTCTTCAAACTTGTCGCGCAGGTCCAGTACGTTCCAGATCACGGAACGTACGGGCGGAAGGGCGATGCCCCCGGCGATGAAGACCATGTTCTTTCCGTAGAAGTCCTCGATTGGAAAGCGATTGCCATAGGGGCCTCGAAACCCGATGATGTCCCCGACCTCTTTGGCTGCCAGGGAGCGAGTCAGCCGTCCGGCGGCCCGGAAGCAGCATTCGATATAGCCCTTCTTCGTGGGGGCGCTGGCGATGCAGAAGGTGGACTCCCCTTCCCCGAACACCGAGTATTCGCCGAAGTTGCCCGCATGGAAGGAGAAGTTCTCCCTCATGTGATCGTCCAGGAAGACCAGTTTGAAGCTCGTGGTGTCGTAGGTTTCGGTCCGCTTCTCTTCGATCCGAACCAGATAGGGCTTGTAGATGTTCTCCACCCCTATTCTCCTTTTTCCGCCCGTTCCTGTGCGGTTGCGACAACATCGTACAGGGAGAGGTTCACGGGGCAGTGGGCCACACACCGGCCGCATCCGGTGCAGAGGACCTTCCCGAACTTCTCCGGATAGATGGCATACTTGTGAAGGATGCGCTGCCGGTATCGCTTGGATTGCGTGTCCCGGGGATTGTGCCCCGAAGTGTGGAGGGTGAACAGCGAAAACTGGCAGCCGTCCCAGTTCTTCAGTCGCGAGCCTCCGTCGAACACCGACTCATCCTGGATATCGAAGCAATGGCACGTTGGGCACAGGAAGGTACAGGTGCCGCATCCGATACAACGGAACGCCTTGTCTTCCCAGAGCGGATCCTCGAAGTGCTCCTCCAGCCAGTCTTTGACCTTGTCGAGCCTCTTCCGGTGGGCGAGTGACTGTTCCCCTTCTTTGGCAAAACCATCGAGTGCCTCTTCGGCGATCTCCCCCTTCTTGAATTTCGCAAAGACCCCTTCCAGTTCCTGCCCTTTGGGCGAGGCCAACCGAACCGCAACGGTCGACTCGTCGATCGGATAGAGCATCACGTCCGAACCCTCATCGGATGACGGGCTCAAGCCCAGGGAGACACAAAAGCAGGCCTCATCCGGCGCTGTCCGGCAGGCGTACGTAACGAGCAGCGTCTGTTCCCGGCGCTCGTTGAAGAACTTGTCCTTGTAATCCCAGTTCCAGAGCGGTTCCACCACCGGAAGGCTGGCCGCGTCGCAGGGCCGGGCACAAAAGATCACGGTAGGCCTGGCATCCGTGGCCACATCCTCGATAACCACGTCGTTGCCGGTATACTCGTACTCGAGGATCTTTTCGCATTTGGGAAACAAGAACTCCTTGATCGAGTTTTTCGGAATCGTACTGAGGTCGAGTTGCGCGGGGTCGGCCCCTTCCCGGTAGAAAAGCTCCTGGCCCTCACGAACCGGCAGAACCAGCCTCTTCCCCTGGCCGGCCAACTCCTGGGCCAGCGACGGCAAGTCCGTACGATCCAGCGTCATATGGGGCATTGCAAACTTCCCTTTCAGAGAATAAAAGAGTTGTCGTCATCCAAGTTAAAGGTCCGTAGCGGAGGCTGAATCTCCGGGTCCTTTCCGGCTTCGTAATCAAAGGCCCCCTTGACCGTACGGGCCATGGCCCGGTTGAGCAGCATCAAGGGGATGTTCACCGGACAGGCGGTCTCACAGGCCTCGCACTCTACGCAACGACCCGCCAGATGGTAGGCCCGGATCAGGTTCCAGGAGAAGTTGCCCCTGGGATGGGGGCTCGTCTCCACCCACTGGGGCTGGTTCTTCTCAGCAATGCATCGACTGCAAATGCAAAGAGGGCAGGCCTGGCGACAGGCATAGCAGCGAATACACTTGTCGAGTTCCTCACGCCAGAAGCGGTAACGCTCGGCCGGGGTCATGGCGTCCAGTCTTTCGAGATCCTTGCTTCGGGCCTCGGGGTCGGGATTCGAGGCCACCTTCTCTCCCACGATCTCATCGTAGAAGGTCGGTGTGTTGACGTCGCAGGCCTGGCACTTGACCGGAACCGTTCCGTCGTCCTTCTCGACCCCCGTACACGTGACAGCAAGCACCTTGACCTTTTCCCGCTCGACCTGAGACTCCTGGAGTAGACCGATCAATGACTTGATGTCACATCCCTTGGCCACGATCCCCACCTTTTCCATTTTGCTGACCGGGTCTCGCTTCAGGTAGGTCATCAAGTTGTTCGTGCACCGTTCGTTGAACAGAAGGCGATCCGCGTCCTCGGCCTTGCGTATGAGCACGGGCGCACCCTTTCCCTTGTACGTGCCCTGCTCCCACCCCACGACCGCCTCGACCGTGCCGTCGGTGAGCCACTTCCTGGCGATCTCCCGGATCCCGTCCGTCCTATCCGCCATCGATCATCTCCCTGTATTCCTGAAAAGGTCCCTTTTCCCGAATGACCTCGGTGAACTTCCGGATGGTCTCCACCCATTTCCCGCCTTCGGAAGCGGAAATCCAGCTGAACCAAATCCGGTCCATGTCCATCCCCAACGTTTCCAGAAGGCTCTTGAAGACCGTGTACTTACGACGCGCGTTGTAGTTGCCCGCCGTGTAGTGACAATCCCCGGGGTGACACCCGGAAACCAACACACCGTCAGCGCCCCGCTCGAAGGCCTTGATCATGAAGAGCGGATCGAAGCGTCCGGTGCAAGGTATCTTGATGACCCGCACGTAGGGCGGGTATTTCATCCGGCTCGTCCCTGCAAGATCAGCCCCCGTGTACGTACACCAGTTACAGATAAAGGCTACGATTCGGGGTTCCCAGGAGCTATCGGCCTTCCGTTGGCCGGCCTCGCCCGTTTTTGTTTCGCTCTGTGGAGACTCGTTCATCCCTTGTCTTCCCCGTTTCCAAGTGCCCTACGAAAGATGGGTTTTCTTTCCTTTCCTACCGTTAGGCAGCCTGTTCGTCCGGAGATTCCCCTTCACCCTTCTCGGGTTCCGGCTCCGGAAACAGATCCTGCCCGACCGCCATCAGCGAATTGATCTCCGAGTAAATCTGCTCGTCCGTGAAGCCTTCCAGGTCGATCGAGTTGGAGAAGCAAGTTGCTGCACACGTCCCGCACCCCGTGCAGACCGACGGGTTGACCTCTGCGACCCGTTTGATCAGATTTCCCTTCCTGTCTCGAATCTCCTTCTTCGAGATGGCCTTGAAAGGACAGATCTCCACGCAATACCAGCAGGCGATGCAGGTATTCTCGTTGACCTTGGCCACGACCGGTTCCCGGAGCATCTCATCCCGGGAGAAAAGGATCAGTGCCTTGGAAGCCGCACCTGAGGCCTGGGCCACGGCCTCGGGGATGTCTTTCGGACCCTGGCAGGCCCCGGCGAGGAAGATCCCGGCCGTGGCGCACTCGACGGGCCTCAACTTCGGATGGGCTTCGTTCGCAAACTTGTACTGGTCGTAGCTGATCCCGAGTTTCTGGAACAGGCCCTCGATACCGGGCTGGGGCATCATGGCCGTAGCGAGAACGACCATGTCCGCCTCGATCTCAACCGCAGCGCCGGACAGGGTGTCGGCACCCTTGACGATCAACTTGTCCCCTGACCGGTAGATCCGCGAGACCCGACCGCGCAGGTAGACGGCACCGTCCTCTTCGATGGCCCGCCGGACGAATTCGTCGTAGCTCTTGCCGGGCGAGCGGATATCCATGTAGAACACGTAGGCGGTCCCATCATGCACCTTGTGCTTGTAGAGCATCGTGTGTTTCGCTGTGTACATACAACAAATCTTCGAGCAGAACTCGATCCCCTTCGAGGGGTGCCGGCTGCCGACACACTTGATGAACACGACGGACTGCGGCTCCTTGCCATCCGAGGGCCGCAGGATGGCACCACCCGTCGGGCCCGAGGCGGAGGCGAGTCGTTCGAACTGAAGGCCGTCGATGACGTCCGGATCCTCTCCGTACCCGTACTCCCCGTAGCCTGCGTAGTCAGGATACGGCCCCTGCTTGTCCGCGGTGTAGAGATCGAAGCCCGTGGCCACGACGATGCCGCCCACCTCTTCCTCTACGTATTCGTCCGTTTGCTCGAAGTCGACCGCGTCGGCCGGGCAAACTTTCTGGCAGGCCTTGCACTTCCCCTTCTTGAAATAGATGCAGTGTTCCCGGTCGATCACCGGCCGTGCCGGCACGGCCTGGGGGAAGGGGATGTAGATGGCCGTCCGGTTCTTCAGGCCCCGGTCGAACTCGGAGGGGATCTTCTTCGACGGGCACTTGAGCTGACACTCGCCACAGCCCGTGCACTTGTCGATATCCACGGAACGGGCCTTCTTCCTGATCGTCGCCTTGAAATTGCCCACGAACCCTTCGATCTTCTCCACCTCGGAGTAAGTGTAGAGCTTGATGTTCGGGTGGCTGCCCACATCCACCATCTTGGGCGTGAGGATACACTGGGAGCAGTCCAGAGTCGGGAAGGTCTCGGAGAGCTGGGCGATGTGGCCGCCGACGGAGGGGTCCTTCTCCACCAGGATCACCTCGTGGCCCCCCTGCGCGATATCCAGAGCTGCCTGGATGCCGGCAACCCCGCCGCCGATCACCAGGGCGCGCTTGGTCACGTTCACGCGGATCGGCTCGAGGGCCATGTTCCGCTTCACCTTCTCCACCATCAGCCGGACGAGCTCGATCGCCTTCCGGGTGGTCACCTCCTCTTTTTCGTGCACCCAGGAGCAGTGTTCACGAATGTTGGCCATCTCGCACAGGAACTGGTTCAGCCCGGCTTCGGTGACCGCCTTCCGGAAGGTCTTCTCGTGCATGTGCGGAGAGCAGGCAGACACGACCACGCCGTCGAGCTTGTGTTCTTCGATCGCCTTCTTGATCAATGCCTGTCCCGGGTCCGAGCACATGTACTTGTAGTCCTTGGCGACCACCACGCCCCGAATCTGTCCCGAGGCCTTGGCCACACGAGCGCAATCCACGGTACGGGAAATGTTCTCACCACAGTGGCACACGAAAACGCCGATCTTGCTCATCGAATCCTTCTTCCCTGTCTCGGGTTATTCTTAAAGGAGGTTCTTCTCTCGAAGCAGCGACACGGCACTCACGAACCCCTTCTTGATCATCACGTCCTTCCCGGTCGCCCCGCAGGCAAGACCCAACAGCTGGGTGAAGTAGACCGCCGGGATGTTGTGTTCGACCCCGAGTTTCGCGAGGATGCCATCCTGTCGCATATCAAGGTTCGCCTGGCACAGCGGGCAAGCACAGGCGACGATCTCTGCCCCGGCCTCCCGGGCCGAAGCGAGAATATCGTTCACCAGCCTCAGGACCGCATCGGTCACAGGCACTGCGTGACTCGCGCCGCAGCATTCCATACGATGGCTCCAGGGCACGGTTTCCGCCCCGGCTGCCTCCAGAATCCGTTCCATGATCGTGGGCTGCTCGGGATCGTCAAAGGCGATCTCCGGCGGTCTGGAAAGGAGACAGCCATAGTAACAGGCCACGCGGAGTTCGCTCAGCGGTTTGACGACCTTCTCTTGGAGCGCCTTCAACCCGAGGTCCTGGTCGAGGATTTCCAGGAAGTGTCGGGTGCGTACCTCAGGATTGAAGCGGATTCCGGAAAGCTCTTCCACCTCGTTTCGCTTCTTCCCGTCCTCGCGCATTTCCACTTCAGCCTTCTTCATGTTGTGGTAACAAGCTGCGCAGAGGACCGCGATCTGGGGGCTGATGCCCTCGGAGAGCGACAGGAGCAGGTTGGCCACTCCAGAGGCCAGAATCGGGTTCCGCTGGTGGATCGGTGAGGCCCCGCAGCAGACCCAGTCTTCCATCTCCTTCAGCTCGATCCCCAGACGCTCCGCGAGAACCAGGGCCGAAGTGTGAAAGTCAATCGCCGTTCCTTTCAACGAACATCCGGGGTAGTAGGCGTATTTCATCGGAATCTTCCATCCTTTTTGAGATCAAACACCAGCAGGCCGTCATTCAGTCAGTGACCTGATTCTCCATGCCCTGAATCGGTCTCTCCTTCTCCCGCCTTCTTCTCATGCTCTTCGGCCTTCCGGAAGATCTCACGGAGCTTCTCGCGGTTCTTCGAGGTATGGGGCAGCAGGGGCAGCTTTCCTTTCACGAGCATCTTCGGGCCGAGGATCACATCGTGCAAGAGGTTGCCGCTTTTCAGGTTGTAGAAGGCGATCATCCCGGGTTCATAGAGTCTTCCATTGTTCTCGACGGATTTCAGGAACACATCCTGAAAGACACGGGTCTCCCTGATCGGGATCTTCTTCCCTTTCAGCCGGGCCATCTGGCGGACGACGTCCATCACGAGTGCAATGTCGATGTCGTTCGGGCAGCGGGCGGTGCAGGTCTCGCAGGAAGCGCACAGCCAGGGCGTATTCAGGCTGAACAGTGCCTCCTCCATCCCCAACTGAATCAAGCGCAGTGTCTTCGTGGGGCCTGCATCCATCTCCGGGGTCATGGGACAGCCTGCCGTACACTCCCCGCACTGGTAGCATCGTGCGAGATCCACGCCACAACGCGCCTTGACTTCCTGCATGAGTCGAGCATCGTCACCTGGCAATCGGATCTGATATTTCATCTGACTTCTCCACGGACAAGTATTTAGGAGGACGGCCGACAGGTCTTCGGGGTTTTTAGGCCAATGGGGGCCAAAAAACGCAAAAAGTGGGAAGCGAATATTTTACTCCACCCAGCCCAAATTTACAAGATGGGAGACGCCTCTACGATCCGGTCTGATGGAGGTACTCCGAGATCCCGTAACCCGTTCTGCCCTCCCAACGGTAGGCCGTGAAGGCCTCGTTGACCAGGGTCCGGTGGGACCCCTCCTGAAGCACCAAGGGGACAACCGTCTGGGGCGCCCCTTCCACCTGGGCCTCCCACCCGGTCGTGTCCTGCAGCCTGAACCGGATCCCCTTCTGCGTGACGCCATCTTCCTCGAAGTCTGTCTCGAGCCAGGCCCGGCGGAGAGGGTAGTTGTTGCCCGACCTACAGACATACCCGTTGTAGATGTCCAAGCTCTTGATCACGACACGGCTCAGGTTGAACCCGAACTCGCCACCGAACTGGGCGGTCAGCCAGGTCCAGCGGCGAGGGGCCTTCCAATCCCGCTCTCCCCAGCTGTGATCCCGATGCCCACTGCCCTGGATCCCGATCTTTTCCCCATCCACCCGGATCTCACCCGTCCAGGCCCCCACTTGCTCGTAGTGTTCCGAGGCGACTTTGGTGATCGAGGCCAGGTCCTTCAAACGGGACCCGCAAGCGACAAGCCGATCAGCGATAAGGGAGAAGTCCGCCGCCTTGAAGTCGTGGCACGGGGACCAACCCTTGAAGGCAATATCGACGGACACGTCTTTGAAATCCATTGTGCTCAAATCCGCATCCTTCCCTCCTCCTGTGGAAAGGGAGAAATGGTCCCTCGGATCGGCCAAATACAGCATCTTCCCCTCGTACAGGATTCTCCATTCCCAGAGGGGTTGGACCCGCTCGTACTGAAGCAGCCCCACGGTGACCTCGTCCCGACTCGCCTTGATGGCCTCCGACTGTATGAGCGCGAGGATGCCGCCATCCTGCAAGAAGAGATAAAGGATGCCGGTCGCGTTCTCCTGGTTTGGGACCATACCGATTCGGGTGAATCCTCCGATCTTGTTAGCAGGGTCGGTGAAGTTGAAATAGTAGCTTTCGTTCCAGTAGTGACTATCGCTGTGATCGTGACGGAATTCGCCCGACTCGGCGACCGTTTCGTGTCGCCCTTTCCTGCGCCTTGCAAGACCCCAAAGGGCCGAAAGGGTTTCCGCTTTGAGCCTTTGGCCGAGCGAAAGTCTCCAGCCGGGGAAAGAGCCCATGCCTGTACCTCCATTTGCCTGCAAGAACCCCCAGGGTTAGGGGCCTCTTCATCATCTTCCTTATATAATCTTCGATGCCCAACCTGCAAACAGGAGGTAGCCACAAGGGGTCCGCAAGCTGCTTGACGGACCGTTTCCCGGGAATCTATGATATCCCATCGAATAGCGGGTCCCGGGAGCAGGTGCCGACATGGATCGAAACAGGCCAAAGGAAATCGCCATCATTCTGAACCAGAATGCCCACCGCGTAACGCAGAGCCTGCTTCGGTCCGCGCAGCGCGCTGCCCCTCGTATCGCCCTGTACACGAGCCGGACCAAGGAAGAGGGGTACCAGATCATCAAAGAGGTGCTCGATCGAGGCTATCGCAGGATTATTTGCGGGGGCGGAGACGGTACGTTGGTCCATGTCCTGAGCGAAGCAAAGAAGTACCTGGAAGAAAAGAACACCCGACTCCACGAGATGGGACACCACGCGCGGGAGGGGCTGTCACGACTCTCCCTCCCCGAACTCGGGATCCTGAAGCTTGGCACGGGCAACAGCCTTGCCCCCATCCTGGGAAGCAAGGGAGGCCTCAAGCCCGTCTGGCGACTCGCGCAGGGGGAGGAATTCCGGACACAACGGATCAATCTGATCGAATCAGAGGACCGGTGCTTCACCTTCTGCGGGTTGGGTTGGGACGCGCAGATCCTGAACGACTATATCTGGCTCAAAGAACAGTGCCGTCCCCGGCTGCTCTCTCGCATCTTCCGGAATCTGCTCGGATACCTTGCCGCCATCGCGTTTCGTACGATCCCCAAGGTCCTGCTCGCCCGCAAACACGTCGTGGCAACGGCTCGAAACCTGGGACGGCAGGTGTATCGGGTCCGTTCGAATGGAGATCTCGAACCCATCCGTTGCGCGTCCGGAGAGGTCTTCTACAAGGGGCCCTGTCACCTGATCGGTGCAGCAACCACCCCTTACTACGGCTACCGTCTCAAGGCCTTCCCCGATGCGATGAAGATGCCCGGGTACATGCAAGTTCGCGTCATAAAGGCCGGGGTGGGAGAACTGCTCTCCCACGTGCCCACCATCTGGCAGGGAACCTACAAGAGCCCGAACTTCGTCGACTTCCTGGTCGAGAAGGTCCACTTCGCTTTCTCGGAAACCATGCCGCTGCAAATCGGCGGAGACGCCGAGGGATACCGTAAGGAACTCGCCCTCCAGGTGTCTGAAACCACCGTGGATTTCCTCGACTTCAGCAAGCCCGTGTCCAACTCCCAACCCACTCCCACTGCTTAAAGAGGCTACCGAGCATTAGCCGTCTGCAGTGCTATCCCTGTTCCGTCTCGGTTTGAACAGGGCTTTATGTTCCGGACAAATAGTCCCTCGTCCGGAACAGGGATAACACCAGAGGGCCACTCCCGCAACGCGTAATCGGGCCCGGGTGGGGGCCCAGTGTGGCAGATTCAGAACCTGACATCTAACGCCTGACACCTTCTGTCCTGCTTGGCTCCAGCGTCTCAGGCGAAAGGGGAAAGGCTAAAGGCCAAAGGAATTGGTCTTACGTTTCTTGCTCTTCTTTCCTGGGAGTAGAGGGGAGGCATGGCGGCTTGAGCTCTAATCGTTGGAGGTAATCCCTCATCGAATAACCTGTCCAGCAGTCAACCGGGCGAGAGAGGGCTGGGCATCCGGTGCTGTCCGCTGTTGCGGCGTAGATTGGCGCAGGCCGACTCGCGGAGGCCGCAGTCAAGATTTTCAAAGGTGCGGAACCTCCCGGTTCCGCACCTGCCGACCGGGAACAAAGACGGCTCGCCGGAGCGCCGGAGGTCAAGCCAATCGAGACGGAAGAGCGGACGGCACC
>Ga0180438_10009204_pt1 | contig 12350 bp, 7 predicted proteins | sample SS_ome_12_FD_132455 | JGI IMG/M metagenome (GOLD analysis project Ga0180438, IMG submission 132455) | Hypersaline lake sediment archaeal communities from the Salton Sea, California, USA - SS_3_D_2 metaG | ecosystem: Environmental > Aquatic > Non-marine Saline and Alkaline > Hypersaline >...
CAGCCGCCGGCCAGCCACAATGGGGCAAAGGTCGTCCCGCAAGAGCCGACGGTAGAGCAGATCGGAAGTGTCCTTCGGCCGGGCCCCCAGGCGCCGGGCCGCTTCAGAAACAGACAGGTAAGGCATCGCAGTTTCTCCCTTGTGTTGTTGGCCGTCACCGTTGCGGCCCTCTATCTATAAGAGAGGGGAACTTTGCCACCTTCCTTTGGGAACTCCGTGACTTTTTCTGGGAAACACCGCCCTCACGTCACTTATTCGGGCCGAATCTCGGAATCAGGGAGTACTCCGGCTCATCTTGGGTGCCGCCGCGATGAATCACGTAGTGGTCGTCAAGTTTCGCTTCACGCAATGCCGCTCTGAGCTTGGAAATCGCCTTCCGCACGCGCTTCCGAGCCTTCTCGATCTCCTTCGGAGTGCTGCCGGTGCCGGCATTGGTTTCCATTCCATCGACTGCCCGCTGGACGGCGCCCAGCGAATGAGCCCGTCCGACGGGTTTGGCCAATAGCCAAAAGAGCCGGCTGACCTGGGTGTCTCTCCCCAAATAAATGCGTTTGCCAACCCACCATGCCACACGCTCATCGTGTTCGTCCGGCATGGGACCGGCAGCCTGCAACTCGGCCCCTTCCTCGCCTGCTGCGGCATCATCATCGTCTGCCGCTGGTGCAGTCAACTCGGGGATTTGCTTTCCCGCTTCGCTCTCGGCCTGCCGTACGGTGAACAGGTTGGCCAACGCCTCGGCAATCGCTTTGCCGGCGGCGTCCCAGTTTTCGATGTTCACTGATGCCGGTTTGAAATTGGCGTCAGTCTTTGCCGTTCGTTCAAGCCGACCGTGCCCTTGCACCGGGGGGCGAAATGCCATAGTGCTTCGCTTCATTACGAAGTCGAATACGACCGCCAGATTGCCTTGGTCCAAGTCACTTCTCGCCGACACCCTCTGATCGGTCAGTGAATCCATGTCGAAATCAGCCCAAGTTTCGGGAATGCGCCGCAGCAAACCGCTGATCGGGCCCTGAATCGCCTTTTGTGGTTCAACCATTCATGTCCTCCCTTTCAAATCGTCGTACATGCTATCGGTGACTGTTTTGTTCGGTTCGTGTCCAGGCTCATTGCCTCCTCATCGGTCTTGGCGTCATTTGCGTAGCAGTGCCATCGCCCTGATACGGTGGGGATTCTATTGGCGCATACTCCCAAACGGTGAAGCTCGCTGCGTTGTGAGGCAGCCCCCGCCGGCTGACATCGGCTCCGAAGGTCCAAGACTCTCGAAGCAGCCAACCGTTCGCAATCCAGGTCGCCGTGTCCGTGACTGCGCAATTCGCGCAGTGGCCTCCGAACGATCCCTTCCCGCATCTGGCAACGTTTCCAGATGCCGCAGTTCATCTGCGAGCGTTCGCAGCCAATAGGCAACGTTCCCCGACGTGCTGGTCGAGCAGCTGTCGTCTGACTTGGAAATTTCCCCAGTCAGATCAGCCGACTGCGGACTTTCCGTAGTGGACTCCCGCCTTCGGTGATGATTCCCAGCCTTGGCGGTGTGGACGGTGCAACCAACATGGGTGGCAGGCGGGGTCGACTTGTTAGTTTTTAACAAGTCACGACCGTACTCCTGGTAATATCCAACCACTGTCTTGCGACGGGTGCGGACTGGCGACTCTAAAATATTTAGAGTCAGCATTTCTATGGCGAGGGTGGCTGGTGACTGTAAGATCTTTACAGTCAGCCTGTCCGCAATGGGATCGGCCGGCACTGTCGCATTCGAGATGCCAGCTAAGGACCGCGACTTGTCAATTTTTGACAAGTGGGGGATTTTGAGCCTCTCCCCAGACGCCTTCGTGCCCCTGCCATGGCAAGTAGCACGACTTGCGATGGAGAAGCCTGACACCCGTGGCATGAGCGCCGAGGGAAGGGCACGGGCTGTCGCCGACTACCAGCAGAAACAACAGCAGCGGTTCGTCAACCTGATTCAGTATATGGACAAGCTCATCGGCCGCCTGATCCGGAAGGCGGAAGAACTGGGCATCTACGAAGAAACCTGCTTCATCTTCTGTGCCGACAATGGCACGGCGGTCACGGCCAAAGATCGGGGAGTCGAGCGAGGAGTGCATGTGCCGTACGTGGTGAAAGGTCCCGGAGTGAAGCGCCGCGGCGTCACCGATGAATTGACCGACTTTGCCGACGTTGCCCCCACGTTGCTCGACATCGCCGGAGTCGCCTACCCGACCGACGTTGCTTTCGACGGCAAGAGCCAGTGGCCCTTCCTGAGCGGCAGGATCGAAACGCACCGCGAGTGGATCTACGCGTACACCGGCCCCGTTCAGGTATTGCGGACGAAGACCCATCTGCTGGAGGCCCGCGCGCCATTCTACGGCAAGCCCAACGGGCGTTTCTACTTTACGGAAGACAATCGCTTCGGGCGAGGCTACGTACGCGTAGACGGCAATCCCGAACACGCCGAACAGCGAGCGGCGTTGGAAGCCGTCATCCGGGAACTTCCTTCACACCTCGAAGCGGATCACCCATTCTGGACGTCCAAGCGAGGAAAGACTTGGCTGAAGAACAACGACATCAACGAGATAGCGAAGAAGCAGTTGTACAACCATCCGGACTACTCGTTTTACGACGAGACAGACTAACGTCGCGCGGGCACCTGTCTTGCGACGAGTTCAGGTGTGCGCGCGGTCATGAGGAACACTAATAACCTGTGCCTCGGTCGTAGGCGGCACACACACTTGTTCGAGGCGCCGCCGTAGTCTAGGACCGCGCGCAGAGTCAGAGGATTTCCTTATATGGAGGGCGTGCGCTGGCGCGTTTCGCCCGTCGGCGGACGTGACTTGGGCGCCCATGTGGTCTCCGGATGTGCGCTGTTCTCAACAATGCTGGACGAATCCGTGCATCAGCGCAACTGCTCTGGGTGGCGAACACAACCGCGCGCAAGTTTGCCGGGCTTCGTGCCCTCGGTGGGGGCGACACGTCCATTACTTCCCTGCAAACCGACGAAGGCTGCCGTCTGCGAATGCGACATACAGCGAGCCACCGGCAGCGGACAACCCGTCGTACGCAGGAACGGCCGGAAGGTCCATCATGGCTTGCTGTTTGCCGTCGGCTTTCGAGCAGGCCACCAGTTTCGCGCCCCTCCTACCCTCATACCCACCCCAGGGGTCCTTGCGATCGACCACATCCACGGGACCGGCTGCGAACAGCAAGTCGCCCGCCGCCACCAGGCTGGTCACCCGGATAGGCATCGGCGTTGACCACTTCTGTGTCTTGCCGTCGACAGTCTTCGCCGCCAGCGAGACGCTGCCTTGCCCAGGCTCGAACGGCGCCGAGTGTCTCCAGTGAGCGAAGATCTGCACGTGGTAGATATTGTCGCTATCGCCCGCCATGGCCTGTCCCTGCACGCCGTTCATCAGGAACCCTTCGCGATGATTCCAGGTCGGCTCCAGCATACCGTCTGAAGCCATCAGCACGTTCTTGTAATCCATGCTCGTAACGGGAGTCCCCGGCCCGCCTTTCTGCGGTGTGCTGTCCCGCACCACATTGAAGCCGCGCGGTGTGAGTTGTATCTGGCTGGTCCTCATGTAGATGTGCTCACCGTGGCTAACCAGCAGATCCGACAGCATGCCGGGAGAGGGATTCGTCGGGAGCTTGGTGCCCATGACGTTATCATTACCTGCGGCCAATACTTTGCCGGTTACCGGATCCAAGGCGTATAGATGTATGCCGCCGTCCAGCCAGGAGGTGCGGCCTGCTGCCACGATCGCTCTGCCGTCCTTTATCAACACGGACCCATGTACGGGCCACAGAGACTCGATACGCCCGAACGAAACCATGCGGCGGTCAACGGGTGCTGCACGGAACTTCCAGGCCAACGTGCCGTCGGCGGCAGTCAAACAATAGACCCACCCGTCCGCGGAACCGAACAGCACGATGCCGTCGTGGTACGTGGGCGACGAATCGATACGGCCGCCGGCCGTGAAGCTCCAGAGCCTGCCGCCGGTATCCGCCTTCAGTGCGTGCACCGTGCAATTCCCGGCTGAAGCAACAAATACCTTGCCGTCGGCGACAACAGGCTGCGTCAGCACGCCGCCGAGATCGGTCTTCCACGCTTCCCGCAGGGCCGCCGGCACCGTCGTCTTGGTCGACGCGAGCCGCGAGCCGGAATACCGATGCATGGGCCAGCAGTCGGGTGTCAGATCCCGAAAGCGGGGCGACCGTCGGGTTGGCTGCGTCGAAGGCGGCGCGTGGGACGTCGGGCTTGACGCCAGGCTGTATGCGGGGCCTTTGACCAGGCGCGCGGCCGTCGAAGCGGCCGGTGACCCATTCCCTCTTGCCGGGCCCATCGCGAATAGGCCGTTGAGCATGATCTCCGCGTGACATCCACAAGGATGTGGTGTCATGTAGAGAAAACCGTTGGCTGGTACGATGCCTATGCGGCAGCCCGCCCGGAGCCACGCCATCGAGCAATTCTCACCGGTATCGAGATGAACCACCTGCTGAGGCTTGCCACCGATCGTTGTCCAGAAGGTCTTTTCAGTAGCTTTGGCCGGATAGCATCGCATGTGACCGACCACCGCGTTCTTCACGCCCGTGCAGTCTATCGTGCGAACAACCTTTCCGGTCTTCGGATCCAGGCCCACAAGCTTCGGCGCAGATCTCAGGTCGGCCCCATAAGACCAGACCAGATTCTGCGCGACGAACAACGCACCACGTGTTCCGTAAGTGAGAGACCCCTGCTTCGATTGCCACAACCGGTCTCCCGCCTTCGCCGACAACGCCGTTATCTCGCCCGTCGACTTCAAGACGACCACGGCACCATCATGATAGAGAACGCTCGGATACGCATAGCGCCCCCCGACCCGCTTGCCTTTCCCCTTGGCCGCAGCGGCCTCCAGGGGAGTGTGCCAGAGTTTCTTCCCGGAAGCGGCGTCGATGCCGGTAATCCCGTCCCCGGCGAAGAAACAAACCCTGCCGCCGCCTGCGCACATGAACAGATTCTGCCGGGAAAGCGATGATGCGCCGTCATCAGCATCGTATTTCCACGGGATCTTGCCGTCGTCGGGCTGCACGGCCATGACGCCTATGCCGTCCTGCCGTATGCCCAGAATAAGCCTCCCGTCGACGTGGAGTATCTCGGACGTCGCTTCTGTGCCTTTGTATGTCTTCAGGAGCTTACCGGTAGCGGCGTCGAGTTCGCTTACAGGCGCATCGTAAGCCAATGTCGCATATACTCTATCGCCCACGGCAACGACCCGGCGCTGCATATCCTTGGGATTGTTAACGCGTCCGACCAGAGCCTTCTCGGCCCAGGCCTTCCAACCGAACTCACCCATATCCCTCTTCCACAGGAGAACGCCGCTGAAAGCGTCACGGGCAGCCAGCCGCCATCGGTCGGGCAAGGCACCGCTTACGCTGGGCGGGGCGTCGTCCACAATGTAGAACAGCCTGCCGCTGCAGGAAACGATCGCCTCAATCCCTTGCACGGTATCGTGATGCCGGTCGTGCAGCGGGCCTGCCTCCCACTGCAGATGCTCGGGGAAGTAAGCGACCGTGTCTTTCGACGCATTCTTGGCAGCAGCGTCATACAGGAAATGGCCCCAATCATCGATGTCCGGCGGAACAGGTTTGACGCTCTTTCTGCCTCCGATCAGCGCCACGCCTCGCGGCGCGAGGACCCTGTCTATCTCCTGTCCCGGCACCTGACACCCGACGCCCGGCACGACAAGGTTGACCAACCGGTCAACATATGGCAACGTCTTCCCGTCAAACACGTCCACCGACACCTTGCCGTACAAGCCCTTCTCGACGAGCTGCTTGCGGACGGCTGCCACTTTTGCGGAATTTGTGTCCAGCCCGTGAACCAGATAGCTGTTGTTCGCACGGTATGCGGCAAGTGTATCGGCGTCGTCCACGCCGATCACAACAACAAGCCCGCCCCGAACCCCGCTTGTTTCTATGATCTCCGCCGGGCCCTCTGCGCGTGCCGACACGGACGACGCCAGGAACAGCAATACGCAACTCACTCGTTTTCCCATCATCTCAATATCTCCTTGAATCCTGGGCCGGGAGTTCCGCGGCGAACGACGCCAAAAAGCAGACGACGGCGACTGTGTTGATGATACGTTGTGAACTCGTCGGGCGGTTCTTAGCCACGATTGTCCTTATTGCGCAAAACAGTCGATTCATTGCTCTTCCTCCATCTCCAGCATGGCCTCGGCAAAGGCCTGGCCGATCTGGGCCAGGGTCTTCGCACATCCAAAGTAGTGGTAGCCCTGGTGCGACGCGGCGTATTGCCAGAACTCATCCTCCTCAGGCGTGATCAGCTTGGCGCGGTACTCCTTGACATAGGCCCGCTGCTGCTGCGGAGTCATCTTGCCGTCTTTGTTGGCGTGATCCTTGTGTTGTGTCCGTAGGAAGTAGGCCATCCCGTTGACCTTACTGTGCTTGTCTTCGATGCTCGCCAGAGCCTCGTCCCAGTATGGCGCTGTTTCTACTGCAACGACATTGCCTTGGAACTCGGGCATCGCGGCCGGGGCGGCCATGGCCGGTCGTAGATTGGCGATGCCGCCAGTTGCGCTATCGCCGTGCACGCCAATGACGCCGATCACGAAATGCATCTTTGGTGCCGCTAGTTCTTTGCGCACGTCGCGAATGAAGTGGGCCATGAGCCGGCTGTACTCGTCATAGCCGCCTGGTTTGTGGCTTTCGGGATACGTGTGACCGTCACACATGTCATTCCATCCCTGAAACCAGACAAAGCCTGCTATTTCATATCCCGCCTTGTCATCGTAGACCGGACATACCCGTTTGGGATCTGCCAACACCTCTTTGATATGATCCATCATCAGACGGTAGTAGACCCCGGTCTTTGTCGCCTTCTCGGCATGCCATTTCGGTCGGTCTTCGGCTTTGGGAATGCCATGGGCGCCTTGAGGATGCTTTGCCCAAAGTTCCTTGGTCTTCTTTGGCAGCACGTACGCCCCGGCGCTGGGCGGGCGGAAGTCCGTGTTCAAGGACTTGCCGCCCCAGGCGGTCTTGATGAGGAGGATCGGGCCGTCGTAGGCCTTCTGCATAGTCAGCCCAAACGTGAACTCGGGGCCGATCTTGCCGCCATCTTCTTTGGGGTTGCTGCGCGACCCGTAACCGGCCGTCAGCTTGCCGAATCCCTCGCCCAGCATGCCGCGGTCCGGCGAGCCGGTCAGATACGAAATCCACACCCGCTCGCAGACTGTCGGCTTGCCGTCCGGGCCTCTCATTTCCTTGAGCATCGGCGCGGTGGCCAGGTCGTCTCCGATGTAATCGAACGTCTCGACCTTGGCCTGCCCTTCCATATTCGACTGACCGGCCAGGATGTAGACCTTCAGCGGTTTCCCGTCGGGGTCGGGCAGCGGGTCCGGAACCTCGTCGGCAAAGGCAGGCAAGGCGAGCAGTACCAGCGCAACGGCGGAGATGGTTGAGACCGATCGAGTTCGGAGGCGGAAGACCATGGAAAGTCTCCTGTGAGTGGCGGGCGTGATTTAGTCTGGCGGCACGCTCTCCAGACCTTCAAACACAAACCGTTTGGTAGCAAGACCTTCTGATTATACCACACCGGATTCCAATTGCCAGAAAGCACGCCCGTCGTTCCCCTCCACGTCCGCCCAATCGTCTCACGAAGGCCGACTCCACACAACGTTGCAGCGAGCGGCCAGCACGAAAAAAAATCCGCACTCTGCCACGGACGCCGGCCTGTTATGCCCGATTCCAGAGCATTATCCTCGATGGGGTTTGTGATGCGACTGCGGTTGCGTCCGGACTACTCCCCCTTCTCGCTTCGCGGATTGGAAGTGATCGACAGCAAGAAGCGTAGCACGATGCCACTGGTCGAGAGGATCAAGCATTGGAGGAAGCACCGGCGGCGCTGGAGCTTGGCCGATGGCAACGACTCTCAAGAAAGTAGTGGCAATATACCCTCGTTCCGGAAGGGAGAGACGCCGGTGTCGTCCTCGTGAAGCCAAACCTGCTGCCTGGGGCAACATGATATCTGGCGCGTCGCAAGTCCTTTGATGGCAATACTTGCGTCACCGTGCAGTGAGCTTCCCAAAGTGGACGTCGCGTTCGGGTGTTTCGCTATCGCTCTCGTTGCCTGTCTGTAGTCCCTTCATTCCGCACTCCTTGCCGAACGCCCTGCCAGTTGCCTCCTCTTGCGACGGGCCTTGCGAGTTCTCGGGGGCTGGCTCGTCCGCATGATGGCACGGTCGGGTTGGAAAGGCTATCATGAAACCAGCAGCCATGCGTTGGTTTGCGGAGCTTCGCGTAGGTGGCGTTGACGCCGACTATGATCAGAACGAGGTTGGGAACATGAAATTGACTCAATGGATTGCAGCGTGCCCCCGGCGTGCTGACGTGCCGCGGCGTTGGTTGGACTTGGTTGCCGGGCAGTTATTCTTGGCCAGCGTGCTCTGCTCCCCGGCAAACGGGGAGCAGACGACGAACCGGATATTGGACACGGCCGACATCAAGAGAGGCCTGATCGTTCACATTGGTTGCGGGGACGGGAACGTCACGGCGGCGCTTCACGCGAGCGACAGTTGCATCGTGCAGGGCCTCGATGCAGACGTGACAGCGGCCCGGCAAACCATCCAGTCGCTTGGCCTTTACGGCCGAGTAACAGCGGAGCCGTGGACGGGAGAACGCCTGCCCTACGTGGATAATCTGGTGAACCTGGTCGTCGCCGACCACCTCGGCAAACTGCCGATGCAGGAAGTGCTGCGGGTGCTGGCGCCCGGCGGCGTGGCATTGATTGGCGGGGAGAAGATCGTCAAACCGCGTCCGAAGGAAATGGACGAGTGGCAACAGCACTATCACAACGCGGACAACAACGCGATAGCCCGTGATGAACTAGTCGGCCCGCCCCGGCGCTTCCAGTGGATCGCTGAGCCGGACTGGAGCCGGGCGCATCTGACTTTGCCGTCCATGAACAGCCTCGTGTCGGCGGGAGGCCGCCTGCTGAGCATTGAAGACCGCGCCTCGGCCGAGCACCCGGCCTTGCCGGGCAAGTTCGCCTTGATCTGCCGCGATGCCTTCAACGGCATCGAACTCTGGCGTCACCCGTTTGCCGATTGGCAGCCGATCGATATCTACATCAAGTACACTCCGACCCAACTGCAGCGCCAGCTTGTCGCGCTGACAGACAAGGTGTATTGCACGCCGGGCCTGGACGCACCGATCACCGTGTTCGACGCCCGGACCGGCGATGTTCTCAGAAGCTATCCCGAGACGGAACGAACCCAGGAGTTTGTCTACGACCAGGGCGTTCTCTACGTCGTGCTGGGCGATCCGTTCGACACCGTTGGCATCGGCCGCCAAAGCGGGGCCATCGGCTCCACCGCATTCCCCCGCGCCGCCTACGGCCCGATCATTCCGAAACTCGAAAACTCGCGGAGCAGCATCGTGGCGATCGACGCCGAATCGGGCCGCCAACTGTGGCGCAAAGAGGGCGACGCCACGCGTGCGTATCAGGGCGCCTCGCTGGCCGTGCAGGGCACGAATGTAGTGTACTGCGCCGACGATTCCTTGATCTGTCTCGACCGCACGACGGGCGCCCAGCGCTGGCGTCTGCCGTGCGAGATCTCGCTTTCTGGCAGAACCAACGCCGGCAAGCCAGTCCCATTGATACCGGGCATGACGATGTCGCTGGTCTTGGACGACGATGCGGCATACGTCGCTGACACCCGCACTCTCTCCGCCTTCGCCATGAAGGACGGCGCGAAGCTCTGGACGACCCAGACCCGCATGAACCATTACAAGGCCCCAGACCTGTTTCTGACCACCGGCGCCGTGTGGACGGCCAACGACAAGGCCTACGATCGGCGAACTGGCGCCGAGGTCCAGAGCCTCGTCCAGAAGATGACCGGACCGATGGGGCACGACCGTTGTTACCGCAACCGCATCACGGACCGCTGGTACATCAACTCGGTCACGGGAGGAACCGACTTCCTGGCCCTCGACGGCTCCGGCGAATTCCCGAACCCGTGGGTCCGCAGCACGTGTGGGATTGGCTTCCTGCCCTGCAACGGGCTGTTGTACGTGGGGCCGCCGGCCTGTTCGTGCGCGAACAAGGTTCAACTCACCGCATTCAACGCGCTTGCTTCCGATCCGTGCTTCAAGTCGTCCGGCCAACCCATCACGGTCGCCGTCGCTCCGCAGCTCGAAGAAGGGCCGGCCTACGCCGCCGGAATCGAACGTGAGCCCGCGGTTACCGACGCCGACTGGCTCACCTATCGGCAGGATGCGAGCCGTAGCGGCCATTCTACGACCGCCGTGTCCGTCACGCTCGAACCACGGTGGCGGACGAAGCTTGCCACCCAGGCCAGTCCCCCCGTAATCGCCGGCGGACAAGTGTTCATCGCCGACGAGGACGCGCATGCCGTATGCGCCCTGAATTCCGCCGACGGCAAGATCCAGTGGACCTATACCACCGGCGGACGCGTCGATTCACCGCCCACCTTTCACCGAGGACGATTGCTGTTCGGTTCGCACGACGGCTGGGTGTATTGCCTGCGGGCAGCCGACGGGGCGCTAATCTGGCGCTTCAGGGGATTGCCCGACCGGCTGTTGTGCGCCTACGAACAAGTCGAGTCCGCCTGGCCGGTCTGCGGCAGCATCCTCGTCCACGATGACGTCGCGTACTTCGTGGCCGGCCGAAATTCGTTCCTGGACGGCGGATTATTCCTCTTCGGTCTTGACCCGCATACAGGCGGAGTGATTCATCAGCAGCGACTGTACGGGCCCTATGGTCCCGACGGCCATCCGATCATCAGCGAGGTGACGGCGCTAGGAGCGACCGGCGCGGGCGGCATCGAGGGAAACAAGGGAGACATTCTGTTGGCCGAAGAGGGGCATCTCTTCCTTCGTCATCAGGCGTTCACACCGGATCTCAAGCTGGTAAACCCCGACCATCCAATCCCGCCGCGCCTGATCACCTCTCACGGATTTGTCCAGCCGACCCCGCATCACCGAAGTTGGTGGACAATTGACACTACACTCCGCTATGACATCGCCACCGGGAGGGGCCCGGTGCATGGCGACATCCTGGTTCGCGACGGCACACGGTTCTACGAGGTCCGCGGCTATCAGCCGAGTCGGACGGCCACGTTCGATCCGCGCCGCAGCGGCTACACGCTTCACGCCGGTGACCTCTCGACAATACGCGTTGAGCCTGGTGCAAGCACGAGAAGGGCCGTTCCGCGCAGCACCGCGCTGAAACGCTGGGAAGCCTCGATCCCGATTACCGGCAAGGCGATGGCGTTGGCGGGCGGTGTCTTGTTCGTCGCGGGCACCCCTGTGGCGTTTCCCGAGGATGACTTGGCCAAGGGATACGAAGGACGGCTGGGTGGAATTCTATGGGCCGTTTCCGCCTCAACGGGCGAGAAACTCGCCGAGTACCAACTCGACGCCGCCCCGGTTTGGGATAGCATCGCCGTGGCCCAGGGCCGTTTGTACATCGCAACGCGAGATGGCAACCTTCATTGCTTCGCGGGAAGACGATGAGTGCCGGCCTCTGTCACCGCCCGAGCGGAACCTGTTGAAATTGAGGAGATCCAGGGGGCATCCTTCGCATCAAGACCACTCGCCAGCAGGAAGCACGCAAGTGCACCTGGTGGCGGACCCCCACGCGCGCAGGCTCAGGGTGTTTCGTGCCCCCGGTGGGGGCGACCTCGTGCGCAAACGCGTGGTCGACGAACGTCGCCGCCGCAGTCAGATTGACGGCGCTCCTGTGCCAGGTCCCGCGACCCGCTTACCACGCGTCGCCAGGCTTATTGCTTATCCCGCCACGCCGTCGGCATATCCCCATAACCGCCAATCCTGGTGACGGACTGGAGACGCTTGACAGCCAACGGCTTGAGTCGATAATGCGCAACTTGAGAAGGCAGGAATGTCCCACCGCACCGGTGAGCATAGTGCAGGCTGTTTGCGACGAGCAGGTTGTGTGTGCGACAGTCTGCCTGTCACTGGTTCGGTTTGTGTCGAGGAGTTTACATATAGCGACTAGAATCCAGAAGGAGCTTAGACGAAGTATTTCGTAACCGTTATAACAGCCAAATCCACCCATCCAAACAGGAAGCAACATGTCGACTCAGGCCCACAAGATCCAGACGCACAGATTTGGGTACGCCATTCCCGAAAATCCCGCAGACTTCAATCCCGCGGACTTTGTTGAGAAAGCGGTTTCCTGGGTGAAAAGCCTGGTGAACCCGGGCGAGAAGATCGCTCTCTCCGCGTCCGGGGGCGTCGACAGTACGGTCGCCGCGTTTCTCCTCGACCGTATCGTCGGCAAAGACCTCCATGCGTTCTTCATCGAAGACGGTTGCCGTCGC
>Ga0180438_10009206_pt1 | contig 12348 bp, 13 predicted proteins | sample SS_ome_12_FD_132455 | JGI IMG/M metagenome (GOLD analysis project Ga0180438, IMG submission 132455) | Hypersaline lake sediment archaeal communities from the Salton Sea, California, USA - SS_3_D_2 metaG | ecosystem: Environmental > Aquatic > Non-marine Saline and Alkaline > Hypersaline >...
ACAGGACCCATCCAGTGGCAACGGGCTTGGCCCACCGGTTTAACTGGACCTGGCTTAGAAAAACAAAAATATCAAACAAATGTCGATAATCTTCGGACTTTAGCTTTCAATAAAAAACCCCAAACCCCAAATAAAAGAAGTATAAATAATATTTTGGGAACCATGACTTTTGAAGAATTGGAGAAACTAGATAGTGACCTAAAAAAAGAGAAGGAAGATAAGGAAACCATCCTTAAAAGATCAAATATGTTTGAGCGCATTGGCTCAACGGCACAAAGACATCTTGGGTTAGGAGGAGGTGACAAACAGCAAGGTGAAATCACGCGAACGATAGGGCAGTTATCTGGAATAAAGATGCTTAGAAAAGCGATAAAGAAAGCGCTACCAGGAGCTGCTCAATTCAAGGAACTCGAAGACATTCAAACAAGGTTAAATGAGATCAAAGAAACACTCTCCCAAGAAGTTGCTAAGGAATCGTTTGATAAAGCTAAACTGGACGACATAAAAAAAGAAATGGGAGAATTAAGAAAAAGGCTTACTGAAATATCCCCAAAAGTCGACGAAGCAAACAAGACAGCATTAAACAGTGTTGAAAAAACATTTAAAACCTTCAAAGATACTTTATTTGGATGGATCGAAGAAAAGGCTCCGAAAGAAATTACTAGAGTAACACTACTAGTCGATCAAGCACTTCAGAAAGAGGGTGAAGAAAAGTTAAAATCAATAAACACTGCGATAGCAACCTTATTTCGCACTGATGATATAGCAACAAAGTTGATGGATATCTATGTCCTCACCTCGGAAAACAAACTTACAAAAAAAACTTTTGAGGGTGGTGTGGCATTGAAAACTATTTTTACTTTCGTTAAAAAGAAAACTAAAGGACAAAAAGTTGATAAAAATATGGTCGTGGATATTCTCAAAAAAAATCCACAGCTAATAGAGAATTGGATCAAAAGTGTTTTCGAAACATTAAAAGAGGAACTTAAAAAGCCTGAACATAAAGGTTTAATTGATATTTTTCTCTTCGTTCAAAATAAAGCTGATCCACTTAAAATGAAAGTTCAAAAAAACGGATTAAGACTAAACCCACCAGGATTTGCTAATCTAATGCTACGTTGTTTAATTCCACCATTCGCAACACTTCAATCAACGCAAAAAGATCCCAACATGAGAACTATTGAAACTCAACTACATATTGTGTTAGGCGCAATAATTATGAAACTTGTAACTGAACAAAAATTTGAAGAATCAAACATACTTTATGAGTTCAATACGTCGATAATCGGAAATGCAGAAATTCAAACTTGCAAAAATGAGACCGTCGCTGCTTTTTCAGAAATAGCAGCACCGGAACCTAAAAAAGCCTTGCCAACTTAAAACAAAATATATGAATAATGAGCTATGTTCACGGAGTCGATGAGGTTCTTGCCCACTATGTCCACTCCATGAATATTTGCAAGTTGTCGTTATGACCAAATTTGACTATTCGATCATTGTTTTAGGAGCAGGTGCTGGTGGTCTTGTTGTTGCTATCGGTGCTGCCAAAGCGGGAAAGCGCGTATTGCTTATTGAAAATGGCAACTACGGCGGTGATTGTACCAACTTTGGCTGCATTCCTAGCAAATCGCTTATCGCCGCTGCCCATGCAGCACATACCATCAACACCGGCGCTGCTTATGGACTGAACTATAAAGTCCCTCCCATCGACGCTTCGGGAGCGCTAGAGCGTACGCGAAACATTGTTGCACAAGTCAGATCCGGAGAAGAGGAAGAGGCCCTCCAACATCGTGGAGTCGATACCTTAACAGGCTTTGCCTCTTTTATGGATCTTCACACCTTGGAAGTCAAACTTTGCAAAGGCTCTACCAGAACTGTTACCGGAAAAAATATTGTCATTGCCACGGGCTCTCGCCCGAGAGTCCCCAATATTCCCGGTCTTAAAGAAGTTCCTTGTCTTGACAACGAATGCATCTTCGACCTCAAGGACATCCCACGACACCTTGCCGTCATCGGTGGTGGGCCGATCGGTTGCGAACTATCATCAGCCTTTCGTCGTCTGGGCTCTCAAGTCTCCATAATTCAGCATCGAGAGCATCTCCTTGCCCGCGAAGAATTCGTCACCCAACAACTGATAGAAGGCATTTTTACCGACGCAGGCATCAACCTCTATCTCGGCTACGAAACCATCGAAGCCGCTCGAAAAAATGGTAAAATCATCCTCACCCTCAAAAACGTGAATACCGAGGAGCTTCAAAACCTCACCGCTACACATCTCCTCATCGCTGCAGGCAGAATTCCCAATTGTGATCAACTACATCTCGAAGCCGCTAACGTCAAAGCAAATCGGCGAGGCATCATCACCGACCACTATGGGCGTACCTCACAGAAGCATATCTGGGCTGTCGGCGATGTCGTCGGACGTGCACTGTTCACGCATATCGCTGAAAACGAAGGAAGGACCGTTCTCTTCAACCTCCTCAACCCCTTGCCATGGCCCTTTAAAAAAAAGAAAGACCTCTGCCAAGCCATCCCACACGTCACCTTCACCGATCCCGAAATCGGCAAAGCAGGCCTCAGCGAAAAAGAAGCCATCGACATGTACGGTGCTTGTCGTATCACCACCTACCACGTCCCTTTCACTCATGTGGATCGAGCTATCACCACAGGACGTACCGAAGGCTTCGTCCGCATTATCACGAAGAAATGGAGCAGTAAGATCTTGGGAACTACTGTCGTCGGCCCCCGAGCCGGAGAAATGCTCACACAGATCACCACAGCGATGCATTATGGCATCCCTTTGCGTAAATTAGCAGCGTTGATACACCCTTATCCCATCTACAGCCATGCAATACGAAAAGCTGCCGACCAATGGCTGACAAACACTATTCTTCCCACATTCATAAAGAGTTATGAAGAAAAAAATTAATTTTAAACGTTTCATCCCCGCAGCCATCATTATTATCTTAATGATCATTGCTACCTTGACTGGCGTGGGCGACTATCTTTCTATGGATCAGATTCGTGACCACCGCATTGTTCTCAAAGCCTTTGTCAGTGTCCATCCTTTCTTAGCGCCTCTTACCTTTATGAGCATCTACACTGTAGCGACAGCGTTGTCGATTCCGGGAGCAGTCTTTTTGACGATCATTGGTGGCTTCCTCTTTCCTCAACCGCTAGCGACCATCTTTGTTGTCATCAGTGCTACTTTAGGAGCCATTGTCATCTTCCTTGCGGCGAAAACGGCCTTGCACGATTTTCTCAAAAGGCAAGCCGGCAATGCTCTTACAAAGATGCAACAAGGATTTCAAGATAATGCTGTCAACTATTTGTTATTTCTCCGCCTTGTTCCTATCTTTCCTTTCTGGTTAGTCAATCTTGCCCCGGCATTCTTTAGTGTTTCCCTCTTCACATTCACCTGGACAACATTTTTAGGGATCATCCCAGGGTCTTTCGTCTTCGCCCAAGCAGGTGTAGGGTTAGGAGCTATCTTCGATGCTGGTGATACTCTCTCCATCCATACCATTCTTAACCGCGACGTCAAGATTGCCCTCGTGGCTTTGGGCCTCTTTGCTTTGATACCAGCGATCATCAAGAAATTGCGAAAAAGACGTCAATAGAGGAAATTGCTGTTTAAGGATTTTTAGAGTTTTTTTCTCTTGTACATTTCTGACGGAGCCTAACCCCTCTACGGTTTGGGTCAGGAAGAAAGGAACAAGAGAGGAAAAAAGAGCAAGAAGCCTTCCATTTTCTTACATCGAATTCGTGTAGCCTCTTAGCAACTTCGCCCAATTAGGAAAAACATTGGTATCTATGGAAAATACGATTGTCCCTATCAAATAAAACAGTGTAGCAATCACAAAGACTCCGATCACATTAATAAATATTCCTACTCGCACCATTTCCCCAATTTTTATACGTCCGCTTCCAAATACAATAGCATTAGGTGGTGTGGCAACAGGCATCATAAAAGCACAAGATGCTGAGAGCGTCGCAGGAATCATCAGCATCAATGGATTTGTTTTCATCGCAACAGCTACGGATGCTAGAATGGGGAGGACCATCTCCGTCGTAGCTGTGTTCGATGTCAATTCCGTCAAGAACGTAAGGCTTAGACAAATACAAATAATCACAAGAAAAGGTGGCACGTCTACTAATCCAAAAAATTTAGAACCTATCAGATTAGAAAGGCCTGATTCTTGAAAGCCTTTAGCCAGGGCAAATCCGCCACCAAAAAGGAGGACGATCTGCCAAGGAAGGCGTTTTATATCATTCGCACTTATAATCGCAGCACTCTTAATCCCTGAGCTTCGCGTAGGAATCAAAAACAGTATCAGAGCCATCAATAATGCCACCGTTCCATCATCAATTAAATCAGGATATGGAAGCAGCTTAGACCATCCGGGAATTGTTAAAACACCGAGATTAAGCTTTTTTCTAAATACCCATAATACAGCAGTCAAGAAAAAGACCACCAATACCGCTTTTTCTTCGAAACTCATTACCCCTTGTTTTTTATATTCTTCCTTAACAATGGCCTGTCCCAATTGGAAGTGTTTGGGAATATGGTAAAATACCTCAGTAAGCAACACCCATGTAATTCCTAACATAATCAAAGAGATAGGAATGCCCAGTATAATCCATTGTCCGAATGTGATGGGTGGTGCTTCCGGGAAGGTTATCTCAAAAATACGCACCATGGAAAGGTTAGGAGGAGAACCTACTAAGGTAGCAATACCTCCGATGGAAGCGCCATAGGCTATCCCCAACATCAAGCCGACATTAAATTTATGGGCTTCCTCTATTCCAAACTCTTCCTCTACCTGACTGATTACCGCTAATCCAATAGGAAGCATCATCATGGACGTCGCAGTATTTGATATCCACATAGATAGAAAAGCAGAGGCCACCATGAAGCCAAAAACGATTCGCGCAGACCCTCCTCCAATAGTACAAATAATCCAAAGGGCAATACGGTGGTGCAAGTTCGACTTCTCCATTGCTAGAGCGATCATGAATCCACCCAGAAACAGGAAGATTGTGCTATTGAAGTATAGAGGAGCCACCATTTTCCCTGGCATAATACCCAGAAGAGGGTACAAGACCACAGGTAACAATGCCGTTGCAGCAAGAGGAATAGCCTCCGTAATCCACCACACAGCCATAAGAACAGCTAGAGCTGCCATTCTGGTAACAATAAAATTTTCCGGATCCAAATCAACCAGTAAGATCAAGCTAAACAAAATGGGACCAAGGTAAAACCCCACTTTCTGTGCTATAGCCCTGGGTGATTCGATCTTTTTTCTATTCATAAAATTATTTTACCTTTTTGCTACATAACGTTGAATGATGGGCTAGTTGCTGATACTCTCTAGACAATGCATTGCTCAGTGGATGATCCAAAGAAAAGCTGCATCCATCGATGGAACAAACAGGACGAATTCCCGTCAGTGCATTGCAAATGAAGACGTTGGCATTCTTGGGAATATCCTTAACTCGCCACTCGATTTCTTTAACATTCATCTCTAGTGACTCTGCTGCCCCTAAGGCCGTCGTGAGGGCGATTCCTGGCAGTAACGGCAATGTCATTGCTGGCATCAGAAACTCATCTTCGTGGATCCAAAAAATATTTGAAAACGCCGTCTCCAACACAATACCACCAGGCATGATGACGATGAGATCATCAACACCGATATATTCGGCGCGTCTTTTGATCCAAAAACGATCTAAGTATGACAAACTCTTGATATGAGCCAGTGGACTGACGATAGGGAAAGCGCACGTTCCCAAGGAAGCAGGTCCTTGAGGCTGGCAATAGGGTTCTATCATCATCACCAAATGGCCATGGGGGCGTTCTTCATTGTAACGCTGAGAAACCTGTCCTCCAGTGATGATAATCTTTAATCGCCACAGTCCCTCTTCAGCATGATTATGAGCGATGAGAGCAGCAACGTCATCAAAAACGATATCCGGAAACTTGATACCAAGCTCCTGGCAGTTATCCTCCAGTCTTCTCACATGCGCATTGAAGAATTCGACATTTCCCTGACATACACGCACCGTCGTGAACACGCCATCGCCAAACAGAAACCCACGGTCTGATACAGGGATGGCACGGTCTTCGTCAGTGATGAATTCCCCATCAAAATAGACAATAGCCATTCTATCCGCGGTCGACGCTGAAGCGCCCAGGGCCGAAAGCCATCAGCAAAAGGATCCCTCCCAAGATTTTAACATCGAGGAGGAAGCGAAAATATCCTTGGATGAAAGCTTGTCCTGATAGATGCCAAAATTGATGCATCATCGTGACGGGCACAATCATGACAACAACGAGCAATATCGCTGCCAATCGTGTCTTAGCGCCTAAACACACGAGAAAGCCCCCTACCGACTCCAACAAGATGGTAAAGACTAAATACACGGGGATCATCTCTGTGCCGATTGCTTCCTTGAGTGGGGAACGCCCCAGCTGCGTCACCAGTTGGTCCCAGACACCGATCTTTGCCAAGCCCGCACCAAGGAAGCTTAAACCCAATAACATCCTTCCAATAAAAATAATCCACTGGTGTGTCTTTCCCACAACAACCTCCTATCGTTTAATCATCAAACACTAATAATCATTACTTGTACCTGAACTTGACGAGGCCTCTTCTGAGCCTTTTCCCCCTCCTGTGACCCATGAAGCGGCCCCTGAAAACACACCTGCAACCGTACTCAATACGCCGCTTCTTGCCGATGGTTGCGCCGCACCACCGCTCTCAGTAGCTCGATCTCCTAGCAACGTCACTACTCGCTCCACACCACCCAGTTCCCGTATCAACCGAGCAACCTGCGTGATGTCGTCAACAGAAATTCTTTCTTGCAAACCTTTCACATTGGCCAAGCTCTGTCTTAATTCTTCTTTTTCTTGTTGATAAACTTGTCCCGCTGTCTTGGCTTCTGTTCTTTCTTTTCTCAGCCGTTGCGTTGTTGCTTCCAATTGATCAATTTGTTGTTTTAATTCAGCACCAGCGTCTACCAATGCTAAGAAGTGTTGTTCTACAGTTTGTGCGATATTTTTCAAGAGCTTATTCTCTTTAGCACGCTTAGCAGCTTGTTCTTCCATCTTTTGAACTTCTGGCGCCCCTTTTTTTGACCTCTTCGACAGTTGTTTATTCAATTTCGACATTGCTTTGCTGGCTGCCTTCAAATTTTCCCCTTGATTTCCGCTTTGCAGAGCCTGTTGTAGTTGCATAACAGCTTCTGCAAACTGATCCTGAATTCCAAGGATGTCTGTGAATCCTTTAACAATCTGTTGAGGATCTTGCTGCTTTTGCATCAAACTTGCTATAGACGATTCGAATTCTTCTCTTTCAGAAGAAACCTCTCCTAGAAACTGCTGAGCAGCTTTTACTAATTGCTGATATTTTTGTAAGCTTTGCCTCATTACCCTACATTCTTTTTGCACATCCTTGAGTTGCTTTTGCAACCGATCATTCTGCGTCGATTGAACATATCTGGGATCAAAACGCCTTACAGCTTCGTTAGTCGCTCCCACAAGCAGTCCTCCAGCACCACAACCAAACATCGGCCAAAAAACACACCACAAAGTTTCTCCGACACCCGCAAGACCTGCTATACCACTTACACAACATGCAGCGCTGGCGCCCAGTAATCCCCACCTGACTGTTCTCTGTCCACAAGGAGTAGACAAACAACCCAACTGACCACCAGTGCATGATTCTGAATATCCTCCTGTCATTGTCGAACTACCAACTGAATCCATAATCCCTCCTTTTGCATTCTAACTGGTTAGTTTGGAATTTCTTCGGACTGTTCTTCTTGTTGATGAGCCAGATCTTCCAGCAAAGGACGCAGTAACGAAGCCATGTCTCCGATGTCTTTAACAGTTTCCAATCTCTCAAGATTCTTATCCAACGCCTTTGCCGCCTCATTAATCTCTTTGCCCGCTTGACGCACCTGGGAAGCTTCTTCAACAACCTGTCCTTCAATCTTGCCTAAATTCTTCACTTCCTCTTGTAACAGCTGTCTCTCTTCCTTCAATTTTTCATAGAGTTTCTGCGTCATCGTCACCTGGTGACGTAACTCCCCCACCGTTTTACTCAGCTCCCTGTTACGATTCGCAAAATCGGCATTCTGCTCCTCCAAATGCTCGAGCCCTTCATCGAACTGCTCTTCAATATGACGAGCCTCTGCGACCTTATTAACAAGAACTCCTAAGTCCTTGTGAAATTTTATGTTCTCATCATTGAACTGCGTTACCTCCGTTGTCACTTGATCCGCAGCTTTTTTCAACTTCTCATACATCTTTTCAACAATCCACAATTTCTCTTCGACCTTCTCCAGCTGTCCTTTCACTTCCTTAAGCTCTGCAATCTTTTGTTCAAGTTCTTTCTTCGCCTTTTTAGCAAAACATTGGGCCTCTTCGAGTTCCTTACCAAAGTCCTTACTAATGTTCTTAAGATTATTATTAGCATGATGGTAACCAAGAATAATCTGACCCATATCATTAACACGCTTCGTGAGAATAGCTACATAATCTTTCAACCTCTGCAGTTCTGCAAATTTTCTTAATTGGTAAAAACCGACAGCATTCGTCAAGAAGAGACCAGCTCCTAAAGCAATCAAAGGAGTACTCAACAGAATATACCCTGCCACAGTAGCAACAACACCCACAACAGCTCCAATACCCGCAGCATACACTGACCAATGAGTCGCATGCCTTCCATGCAGCCGACCTACCGATATTTTCCCTAAATCATGAGCTCCAAAATCGTCATTTAAAGCTTCTTCCGCCTCATAGGTTAACAGCTTCACCGCCACACTCGTCATCACACCATCCTCCTTCTCTAATGCGATACACCAAAACTTTTTAACTCTGATCACAAAATAACAAAAGAAAAATTTATCCTTCGCGCTAAAGGGTGCAGGGAGCTGGCTCCCTGCCGAGGGGGCTCGAGGGGCGAGCAGCCCCTCGCAGGGAGCGCGAGGGCGAGCAGCCCCTCGAAAGGAGCTCGAGAGGCGAGAAGCTTCGAAAAGCAGGATCAGGGTGAAACTGCTTCAAACCCTAGAGCAGCAAAGATTGACGCTCCCTTATGCAACGTCTCTTCATACTCTGCAACGGGGTCAGAGTCAGCCACGATGGCTCCTCCCAGCTGAATGTCGACTTTACCTTGCTTTTCCACTACAGTTCTGATGGCAATGTTGAAGTCGAAGTCGCCATCACTGGTGAAATATCCGATAGATCCTGTATAGACTCCTCGTGGACGCTTCTCTAGCTGCTGGATGATCTCCATGGAGCGCAGCTTCGGACATCCCGTGATCGATCCCCCTGGGAAACAATCTCTTAAAACATCAATAGGATGCACATCCTTTTCTAATTCTGCACTGATGATCGATACCAGATGATACACATTGGTATACCGTTCACATCGCCACAATTCATCAACGGTAACCCCACTTGTGACGCTATTTCTTCCGAGATCATTGCGTGCAAGATCAATGATCATAAGAAGTTCCGCATGGTCCTTTTCTGACGCTAGCAACAACTCTCGATTTTTCTGATCTTCTCGGTCGTCCTTCCCTCTAGGAATTGTTCCCTTGATGGGGCGGGTTTCTACACGGTTACCTCGCTTACATAAAAATCTCTCCGGTGATGAAGAAACAATGGAAAATCCAGGCAAAGCCAGATATGCTGAAAACGGCGCTGGATTAAGAGTCACTAACCTCGAGAACATCTTAAAGGCCTTCATCTCTCCTTGTAGGACCATCTGCTGAGACAAGCACACCTCATAGACTTCTCCAGAGAGAATGAACTCTTTAGCTCTTAGAACTTTATCAACGTACGATGACAAGGTCTCTAAAGGCTTGATCACTGTCACCGCTTGTTTCTCATATATCATCTTGAAAGCTGTTGCTTGCTCCAAAAGCTCATTCCAACCGGAGCGACGAGAGAGCTTCTTTGTCCATGCTGCCGGGTCTCCATCCTTAGGATCCCTCACATAGGCACGCCCTCGCGCTTTAGCATTGTCAACCTCTAAGACCACAGCACACCGTTGAAAGTAAGCATCAGGAGTTCGTGCAGCTAGATAGGGGAGGCGCTTCTCTCGATCACTAAAAGCTCCCATCTCGTAGCCTAAAAATCCCACCCATGACGGATAAGAAACGCCGCCGGTATCAAAAGTCATCCGTGCTTTAAGAGTCTCCCAAGGATCATCACCATGAAGATAAATTTCTTTCTGACCATGACGATGCCATCGCCAACAACCTTCCACACAAGAAAGACTTTCATCAGGGAAAAGAAAGAGCAAAGAACGTTGTGCACAGTCTAAAGAACCACCGGAATAGAGTAATACGCTACCTGATATCCCAGAAAAAAACTGCGCCACCTTCAACAGTTCATCAGGACCACAAGGAAGGTCATCAAGAATCGTCACATTCGTCATCAGGAAGATTCATATTATGATACACATTATCTACATCATCCAGTTCTTCCAGCCACTCAATCAATGCCATGTTCGCTTTGACATCTTCATCACCGCAATCTACCGTCACTTTAGGTATCATCTCCAGGCTTGCAGATTCACAGGAAAACTCTCTTTTTGTCAGCTCCTCTTTCACAGAATACAAGTTCGTTGGATCGGTAATCACCAAATACCTTTCACCCTCCTCATCGAAATCCTCTGCCCCCGCTTGTGTGGCGGCCTCCAGAAGCTCCTCTTCGACAGCTTGCGCTTTGAGAATCTGTATCACTCCCTTTCTCTCGAAGTTAAAAGCCACCGACCCCGGAGAAGCTATCGTACCCCCTCGCTTATTGGTCGCTATGCGTATATCAGAGGCCGTACGATTTTTATTGTCGGTCATCGCTTCGACAATGATCCCAACACTTCCAAAGCCATACAATTCATAAGAGACTTCCACGTAGTCTGCTTGATCTTGGCTGCTCGCCTTCTTGATGTTACGTTCAATGTTGTCTATCGGGAAATTGACCTCCTTGGCCTTCTGTATCGCCAACCGCAAACGTGGATTACTCTTAGGGTCAGGTCCTCCGACCTTCACAGCACTGATAATCTCCTTAGCAACACGTGAGAAAATCTTACCCTTCTTGGCATCAGCGCGCTCCTTGCGATACTTGATATTTGCCCATTTACTATGCCCAGCCATCATCGCTCCTAAATAAGAATCTTTCCCATAAATAATCCTTCCTTATGATCGGCGATCCACCGCTGCGCCGACTGATAATGACGATAACGACGCTCTATCGCCTTAAAATTGCAGGTATGCATACGATGAATACCTATCTCATCGACATAGGGAGGACACACGTGATGCACCATCTCATGATACACCACAAAGCCCACAACATGACGAGGAACCCTCACACTGTCCAAAATACGGTGCACCTTAATCAACTTCAACGTCTCGTCATACAAACCAAAAGTAATCTTCCTTCGACGCCGACGCACAGTCTTCCCAAACCAACAAATCCTAAGATTGAGCCTGCCTCTAAAATAATCCCTATTCAACCTCTCATAGATGCTCTGTAAATTATAAACCTGCCCTTGAGAACATAAAACCTTAGCATCAAGAAGATACGAATAATCAAGCTGCTTGACCCCCTCCTCAATAAATGAACGGATCGCCGGACCAATCTTCTTACTCTCACCACGAAGATAGCACGCTAAAGCCTCCATGACATTCCTCGGCGCCGACAAAAACATCCGATGCATCGACACTTTCGTATGGCCAGGAGCCCAATGAACACTCAACATGGTGGACCTGTTATTATTGATCCTGACCTTCAACTTCCTTCCCGCTCGCATCTCCAATGCACGCAGGAATTTCTCCGCCGCCTCCATCTTTATCTCCCTATAAAAAACGCTCCATCATCACTCTGGCCATGTAAACACCTTCATCCTTCTCCCAATGCGTCTGACGACCAAACTCCCTGAAACCAAATTTCTTATAAAAAGTCATTGCCGGATTCTCCGCATGGACCTGCAAATGCAAAAGCTCTACTTTAAAATAATCCTTTGCTAGGTGCATGATATTGCGCATCAAGTGGAAGCCGACGCCACGACCACGATAATCGGGTCCTACAATGATACCGAATTCACACTGATGCATCAATGTGCGATAAGCTTGTAGATACAAAGTTGACAATCCACAAGGCACACCGTCGATGGTTGCTGTCAAGCTACTTTTAAATCTAGAGAATCCGATCCACCTATTCACGGAATCTTCAATTTCCGCAGGTTCTCTCATGGGGAACCATCGCAGCGTGTCTGGATCTGATAACCACTCGAGCAAAAATTTTGCATCAGCCGGCTCGGTGTAGCGAATGTTGAA
>Ga0180438_10009207_pt1 | contig 12348 bp, 10 predicted proteins | sample SS_ome_12_FD_132455 | JGI IMG/M metagenome (GOLD analysis project Ga0180438, IMG submission 132455) | Hypersaline lake sediment archaeal communities from the Salton Sea, California, USA - SS_3_D_2 metaG | ecosystem: Environmental > Aquatic > Non-marine Saline and Alkaline > Hypersaline >...
AATGGGCAAATGGTACCTTTATTAATAAACCATTAAATATAGGACTTGGTTATACTGGATTTGAAGTTGGTATTCCAAGTCCAAGTAATATCTCTCAGGATTCATGTAGGGCGTTATTTGACTTTCCAAATAGATCAGCTTTTATCAATAAAAGAGGTATACTCAAATGGATAGAAGCAGAATTAGGAAACACTACTTTTCGTAATGAATTAATTACTAAATTTGATTTGGATACCGATCAGTTGGATTTAATCCTTGATTGGTTATTCGGAGACTTTAAAGAAAATATTGTAGCAAATCTTGTAAATTATTTAACACGCCGAACTTTAAGAGAACAAGCACTTAGAGGATTTTATCAACAATTTGCGAATGGAACAATATTCCCTCAAGGTGTTGATATAGCTGACATAACAGCACATCCCACGTCAATAAAGGGTTGGGAAATTGGACTCCCTATACCCTCAAATCTCACTAGGCTTCAATCAAGGACTCTGTTTGATCCAAAGAGTAGCGAATCATTAGTCAATCATAAAGGAAGCTTTAGATGGTTTAAAGCTATGGAATCAGAAGCCATTAGAAATGATTTGAATTTCACATATAGAATATCTATAGAAAGTATGAATCTAATTTTCGATTATATGATGGATCTGAAAGAAAATATAGTTTATCCATATACATCAACGCTAATGGGTATACCAATGGACGTCAATACCTTTGCTGATAATGTATATACTGGAATCATAATCACGAGTATTATTGTGATAGCTGTTGGAGTAGTGTATGGTGTAATAACGCAGGTATTTTATAAGAAGAGATGATACTGTCAATACAAAAATCTAAAATTAAAATTAATTCTTTTTAATTTCCTTTATTAATTTGTTTTCTTTACCTTTCTTGTTTTTATAATTTTGAATTAATAATTGAAAAAATAGAGTAAAAAAGCAATTATGAATTTTGAATTTTCTTTGCGCTTTTAGCTTAAACTAAAACTTATTCTATTATTATTCCATATTTTCTAAACATTTTTCGTAATTCCTCGTCAGCTATACTTTTTAAGACATCTTTCATCGGTGCGATTACTTCATCCTTAGACGTTTGCCGATTTTGGCTGATTCTTCCCTCAGTAACTTCCATGCTACTTTGAGCCCAACTATATTTATCATTAAATGTAAACCATATTTCTCTATACGCTCCTTCCTGGCCTCCATCTCTAGCAAGAGGTTTTTCACCAATTGGAACATCAGGATCTGGTAGATAAACCCAATCTAAAATTACCCATTCTAATTTCCTTTCAGAATCCGGTCTATCGGCGAGATAAATGCAATATGCATGTCCTCCTAATTCATCATCTGAGGGAGCATATACTGGGTCAGCAAATACTTGAGCTGCACAAACCTTCACTCTCCAAGATGGTATACCTGCGTTAATCAATAAGCTAGCAATTAAAATTGCTCCATCTTCACAATCTCCAATTTCAGATTGAATGGATTCAAATGGAAATTGCCAAAATTCAGGACAATCTGAAGAGAGGTCATCATATTTATAAGTTAAAAAACTTGTCACAAAGATTTGAATTGCTTGTGCAGTTGCATTTGGACTTTCTTTTCGTAAACCAAGTTGCGTAATTACATGCCATAAAATTGTGTCATCATCTTTTATAAAAGATTTGACATCGGCATCAATTTGTTTTTTATAGGATTCTCCTCGTAATGCTCTTCCTGTGTAGATAATAGGAGCTTTTTCCCATTTGCTATTCCAATAATCAGGACCATATTCACCATAATCTTTTTCAAATTTCTCAAATAGTTTATAATCAGGGATTTTAGGAATTTCAGAACTTGGTTCTTCCTTTGGTTTTTCTATTTTCTCTTTTTCGGGTTTTCCAATAAGTTCTTTAGCAATATTTATCCACTCTTTCACCATTTTCTCAGAAGGCAATTTTAACACTATTTTAGGATTTTCATTTTTATACCTTTTAAGTTTTTCAAAAGTATTTTTGGGGTTACGATTGGCAAATTCTTTCACTGAATCAATTCCAGTTTTATTTAATAGATGTGCATATTCTGGAGTCACACCTGAGATTCGCATTAGATCAGCATGTTCTTGCCAGCTATCAAGTAGATTTACAGTTACTCCAAGCTTTCGTGCTAATTGTTGAAGTTGGTATCTTGTAAGTGGTAAAAGATCCTCAATATTCTTGATACCTGCCTTAGCTAAGAGTTGAGCATGTTTTTCTTCCAAGGTAATAATATCTGTTAATTTTATATTCATCACCCTTATTTGATAATGATACTTTGATTTGTAAGAATATCATCTTTCTTTTTTTAAAATAGTTTCCTAAAATAGTAACTTCAATGATGATGTTTTTTAAAATAAAGGAAAAGTTATGATGGCGGGAGGGAGATTCGAACTCCCGAAGGCCTTTGCCACTGGATCTTAAGTCCAGCACCTATATTCGGTCTTGACCCATTCTTAGACACGACCATTGACCAGACTCGGTAATCCCGCCATGAGATCTTTAATAGTAGTTATTATTGTAATTAAACCGTTTGTAAAGGTATAAGGTTCAAATTAAGCGAAATTGTTAGTATTCAAAAATTATGGTTTTAATTTAAATTTTTAGATTGGAGATATGATATTACGATGAGTTTGAATCTATCAAGTAGACTCATTCTGCTAGAGATATCGATGCATATTATTCTATAACTAGAAAAGATATTATAAAACCATAAATATAAATAAATAATAACAAGATATTAAAAATATAAAGAAAGAAATTAAAAATATATTTAATTATTACTGAGGTTTAAGAATTGCCCGTTGGAATACTCGTAATTCGTTGGGATAACGAGATTGGTCCAATTAATGAAGGATTTTATCCAGAGAACCTTAAAATAACGAATAATCTGCTCACACAAGTATATTCATCGCACCGATACCAATCTCTCAAACCAGGTTTTGCTTCTATTTCTCTTAAAAATAATAAAGTAGTCTCATTTTTTTCTGGGGTCGGCTCGGACTACATTAGTGCTGAAAACTATGTAGTTGCATTATTATTACGCCGAGATGAAAAACCAAATAAATATCGAGAAATTCTTAAAACTATAGCTGCAGAAATATTAGATAAAATTCAAGATGGAAAATTTAAGAAGGTATTACCAGATTTATATAAAGATTTAGCTAAAATTTAGAACATTAATGAAAAAATAGTCCTACTTCTCATTTTCAAATCTTTTAATTTCGATTTTTCCCTTTTCGTTTATTTCAAATAAACCATAATCTTGAAGATTTTGAACAATTTTCTTTACTAAAACAATCGGAGCTCCAAGAGCATTTCTAAGGTCCTCAATAGTCATGGAGCCAACTTTTTCCAAAATTAAAAATGCTTTAAATTGATTTTCCTGCTCCATTAAAGGAGTTAATTTATCAAAATATGCTATTTTTTTGAAATTTTCTTCTTTATATTTCATTAAGCTTTCCATTTTTTCTTTTAGTTTTCGTGCTTCTTCTTGTGCTATGCGCTTTTCGTCACTAAGGTCCTCAACTTTCTTAATTAAAGCTTCTTGTTTATCTCTTATCTCCTGAAATCTTGATTTTAAGTCTTTCGCTTCTGAAGTAGCTTCAGTTGACACCAGTTTACTATCCAATAAGAAATTATCAAGCTCTGCAATTTTCATTGTTAATTCTTTTTTCTCTTCAAAGTGAGCTTTCCTTATTGCTTCCATTTCCTCCTTCAACTTTTGGTCCATTTCAGTCATCAATTTTACTTGTTCATCCTGTAATTTATCCGCAAATGCTTGAATTTCTTGCACTTTATTTTCAAGAGTCTTTATTCTTTCATTTTTTATTAATAATTCGGAATTCTTTTCAGCTAATTCGGCTTTTAAATTGCCCATAATTTCAAAAGTTTCATCTAACTTCTTTTGGGTTGGAAGATTTTGTTTCTTCATTAAATCTAATTCTTTTTGATATTGTAAAACCTCGCCTTTGGCTAGTTCCAATTCTGTTTCTTTTTCATTAAGGAGTGCTCTCTGAGTTCCAATAAGTTCCTTCAATTCTAATACATCTTCTGGAATATCATACATTCTCGATATTTTTACTTTCTGATCCTCAATTAAATTTTCTTGCTCATTGATTACTCTTCTTTGTTTTTCAATTACCTCTTGTAATCGGTTGATTTTAGTTTGAAGCTGAGCAGTCTCCTGTTCACTTGATTCAATGCCATCAATCATATTTTTTATATTTTTTGACATTTTAATCTACTCTTTTCAGAAATAGTATTTAGTCTTTTTTAATTCTTGCTATAGGACTAATTAATAATTTTTTTCTAGTTTTTTCTCTCTATATTTTGATAGAGAGATAATAGATTTAATTTAAATATTTATCGAATTAGCAATTTAAATAGTATAAAAGGAAAACAAGAATAAATGGAAATCAATTTATTATTATAAATCTTTTAAATAATATCATGGTCAAAATATCCGCTTTAAAACCGTATTTACCTAAAGAACCTCAAACTTTTTGTACTAATCCCTATGATGTAATTGAAAATGAAGAGGAATTAGAATTAAAAAAAAATCCTAATTCATTAATTCATTTGATTTTACCAGATGGAGAGGGAGATGAAAAATATAAGAATGCTAAATTAGCTTATGAGAGATTTAAAGATATGGATATTATTCATCGTTTTAATACTCCGAGTATCTTTCTTTATAGACAGGAATCAAACGATTTTACCCAACAAGGTTTCATTTTAGGAATTTCTCTTCAAGATTATGAGGATGGTAATATTGTAAAGCACGAGCATACTCGAGAAAAGCCTCTTAAAGATCGCATGAAACACATAGAAGCAACCAAAGTAGCGGCTGGATTAGTTTGGACTGTTTACCAATCTGATCAAAAAATTAATGAAATACAAGAGAAGATTAAAGAAAAAGATCCCATATTTGACTTTAATTTATATGACTATCGGCATATTTTATGGCAAGAAACTGATGATAAAATAATTAATGAATTAGCTCAGTTTTTAGTTAAAAAGAAGGTTTATATTGCTGATGGTCATCACAGAGCTGCAAGTGCTGCGAAGTTTAGAGAAATCCAATTAAAAAAACCAAATATTGAACAAACGGAGAATAAACCTTGGAATTACTTGCTTTCTTATCTTGCTTCAGATGATCAAGTAAGAATTTTAGCTTACAATCGAGTTGTTCGGCATTTAAAGGAAGATGATAAGGAATTTTTAAGGAAATTACAAGATACTTATGATATTGTTCCAGCTAAAAAAGCATTCAATCCAAAAAGTAAGCATGAGATTGCATTATGTCTAAGAGGTAATTGGTTTAAATTGAATGTTAAGAATACTTCTTTCGACTCTCGAGCTGCAAGTTTAGATGTTTCAATACTGCAAGAAAAAGTAATTAGTCCAATTTTGCATATTAAAGACATTCGAGCAAGTGACAATATTTTCTTTGTTGGAGGCATTCACGATCCAGAAGAATTAGAAAAATATGTAATAAATAAAAGAAGCACACTAATTTTCAATCTCTTTCCAGTTGATATCAAAGATTTGGAATATATTGCTGATTCAGGAGACGTTATGCCTCCTAAATCAACGTGGTTTGATCCTAAATTACTCTCTGGATTAGTACTTCATGATTTAAAAGATAAATAATCTAGTTCCATTATTACTTTTTTAGAAATTCTACCATTTTCTCAGCGATCATAATTGCTGCTTCAATCTGATTCTCTTTCGATTGACTTGCTATATGGGGCGTTAAAATAAGATTTTTCTCAAACTTCCATAGGTTCTCATTATCAAGAGGTTCTTTTTTATATACATCGAGAGCAGCGCCTCTGATTTTATTCTCTTTTAAAGCTGAAAGTAAAGCCTCCTCATCAATAAGTTGCCCTCTGGCAGTATTAATTAAAATAGCATTCTCTTTCATTATCTTAATTGTGTTTTCGTTGATTATGTGTTCTGTTTGTTTGGTTGCAGGTAAATGTAATGAAATAATATCCATATCCTTAAGTAAATCCTCGATTGTAGAGTAAACCTCGCATCCCATATTTTTTGCTTCTTCTACAGCTTTAGGACCTGCACTAAATCTTGAATATACTCCCACCTGCATACCTAAAGCTAGAGCTCTTGTTGCTAATGCTTTTGATATATTCCCAAAACCGACTAATCCTAATCTTTTTCCATTTAAAGTATATCCTAAGTACTCACTCTTATTCCATTCTCCTTTATGCATTGTTCGATCTGCTATTGAAATATATCTTGCCAGAGAAAACATAAGCCCTAAAGCAAATTCAGCTACTGTAATTGCTGGAGCCTCAGGCGTATTTAACACTTCGATATTCATTTCTGATGCTTTTTCAAGATCTACATTATCTAAACCAACACCAGCTCTGCCAATTACTTTCAAATTAGTTGCTCTATTTAATACATCTACTGTAAGTTTAGTTCTCGAGCGCACTACAATTCCATCATATATTGCAATCTCTTCTTTTAACTCCTCATTCGTGATTGAAAATTTCCTCTCAACTTCAAAACCATTTTCTTCAAATATTTTAATTCCTTCTTCTTGAATTTTATCACTAATCAATATTTTCATTATAAATCTCTTACCATTTACATAATTTATACAAGTGATTAATAGAATTTTTTGTTCATATTTGAATATATACTAAGATTTTTTAAAAATAGTAATGAAAAAGAATTAATAATTAGTTCTAATTTATAAATTACTTCAATTGAGTTATAATTTGACCCAGTATTTCTAACAACTCGCTCAATTCTTTTAGTGTAATTTCACCCATATGTCCGATCCGAAATGTTTTATTTTTGAGATCTCCATATCCATTAACTATTTTATATCCTTTTTCCATTAACGTTGATACCATTTTGCTAATATCAATTTCAAGATTATTTTTAATGGTAGAAACGGTATTTGATTCATATCCTTTCTCTGAAAACATTTCAAATCCTTGAAGGTTCGCCCATTTTCTTGTGAGATTTCCTAACTTGGTGTGTCTGTCAAATCTGTTCTCTAAACCCTCATGATTTAATATATAATCTAGTTGTGCAGCTAAAGCTCTTATTTGTGGAATAGGGGGCGTATTGGGTGTTTCATGGACCTTATTTTTCTTTATTAATTCTTGGAAATCAAAATAATAGCCTCTATTTTTTACTTTATTTGACTTTTCCAAAGCAGCTGGAGATATAGAGCATAATGCTAGTCCAGGGGGCAAAGTGAAACATTTTTGGACAGAAGCTAAACAAACATCGATTTCTAGTTTATCTACTTCTACTTTGACCCCTGCCATAGAAGAAGTTGCATCTACACAAACTAACGCATTTTGGTCCTTAATTATTGGTATAATTTCATCTAATGGATTATATACTCCAGTAGATGTTTCATTTGCTTGAAGAAAGACTACATCGTATTTTTCCTTGTCAAAAAGTTCTTTTACTAGATCTGCCTTAATAGCTTTGCCCCATTCTACAGATTCTTTTATAGCATTTTTTCCATTAGTCACTCCAATTTTGTGCCATCGATCCCCAAAAGCACCTATTGATAAAAATAATCCTTTATCATCATTTTTTAATAAATTCCTCACACATGCTTCCATTATACCCGTTGCACTTGATGTGAATATCAAACAATCATTTTCAGTAAATAGTATTTTTTTTAAACCTTCTTCTACAAGTTGGTGCATTTCCCTATATGGATTAGAACGGTGAGTATCATTTGGTTTTGCCATTTCATCAAGTATTCTTTTTGGTACCTCAACAGGACCAGGAGTGAAGAGTTTTAACTGGGATCCTTTTTCTTTATTAAAATGAATTTCTGGCATATAATCATCTATTTTCATTATATACTATAGATATTATTTTATTATATTTACACTATGATTTAAAGATTGATAACCTCTTAATTTGAATTATTTATTAGAAAAATTAAATAAGAGAAAATTGTGTGAATTTGGGAGGTTTTTCACTAATACTATCTACTGAACTATAAAAATAATAATTTAATTCATTTGTTTTAATCTGTTAAATTCAATTTCCTGCATTATTTCAAATTCAGAATGATCATTGATTATTCTAATAACATACTTAAGATTTCTTAAATTTTTTATGGATAATCCAAAATCACTCAAATACATAGCTGATCTAATTATCATATTTAGAAATAACACACCTATCAATGAATAAAAGAAAAATAGGAAAGCTAATTCAGCTAGAACAAATGCAAAACCAACAAAGATAATGGTAGATACTCCAACAACTATATTCATTACTCTTAAATTATATTTATATTCTTTTATGATATATCCTTTAACAATTCCTGCAATACCGATAAGGAGTATAGGAAATGCGATTAAGTGAATAATGATTCCATATCCAACGGTTGGTTGGGTTAAAATAATATAGAACATAAACAATCCAAAGAGTAAAGAACAAATGCCCCAAATCAATGTCAATATTTTCATTCCAATATCAAATTCTTTATCCAAAATACCTTTCTTTATCTTAATAATTCCATATATTAATAACGCAAAAAGAGGATATACAACAATTGACATTAGAGCGACTAAACTCGAGAAAAATATTAATACAAAAAAGCTTAGCATCAAAATAATGCTATTAACGTCATCAGCAAGCACCTTTTGCCTATACATTATATTATCGATAACATCACGCATATGATTTACCTATGTTGAATTTTATTTTCTTATTAAGGAGAATATTTTTTTTGCCCTTTATTAAATTTATTGATAACTTTTAATTGAGATTTATTTATGCACTGTAGAAATGAAAAACTGAACCCACACTTAGATTAAATGCTTTTAAAGATGTGCTATTCATCTCATTAATCTTCTCAATAAAACTGTCTCCAGAACAATGAATAGGAAATAATACTAAATCTTGAGTTTGATAAGTATCTAAATACTCCAAGGTTGCATCAATTCTTTCTTTCTTACTATTTGCCATATGAAAACCTCCAATTATATGGCTAATTGGTTTCCTTGTTAAATCATCTACATAATCTATGGTATTCATGATACCAGAGTGACAACAACCATTTATTAAAATAACAGAATCATTAATTTCAATTATCAAACATTTATCATCTAGAATTTCATCAAAATGGATAATTTCATTTCTATTAATCAAGAAGTTGGAGAAACTCTCTTCCTTATGAGTTCTCTTTATCTCTCCACTTACAGTAATTTTAAGATTATTTTTTTCAAAAATTTTTTTAACGTTTTTATGCATTATAAGTTTCCCATTTAATTCTTTTATCACTTTAAGGTTGACAGGCAGTTGATTCACAATTTTAGCGTTATTCAATAGAGGGATAATCTCTTCACGATTTTTCTTTACTAACTCTTTTGTATTAATCTCGAGAGACCTATTGAAAAATCGTTCATAGAGGGCATCTTCATGGCAATAAATGGAAACAGGACTCTCTATCCTTTCGAGGATATCATAAAGTCCACCAATATGATCATAATGCCAATGAGAAAGAATTAAATCATCCGTATCATAGAGAGTGTATCCCCTTATATCTAAATTATGGAGAAAGGTATGATTTGACCCTCCTGTGTCAAAAATGATTTGTTTTATAATTTTTGAAAAATCAGAATCCTCCTTTCCTTCATATATGTTAATTAAAAACCCTAATCCATGTTCAGCTATAGATTTCGAAGCAAATAATTTATTTAATTCAATAAAATCTAAATCAAAATCACGTTTAAGATTCTGAAAAGGTAAAACAACATTATTAACAAGTAAAACGATTTCTATTTTTAACATTTGAAAATAGATGTTTTTAAAGAAATATTATTAAATAATTCCCTAGTATTATTAAAACTACAGCAAGTAAAAATCTTTTCCGAAATTTTTCTTTTAATAAAATTATTGATAGGATTTGTTGCACCATGGGGGTATTAGCAGTAATAGTGGATGTTAGAACTAATGTATTAATCTCTGCTGCTTTTATAAAGAGTGCATCTGCTAAACCTAAAGATAAACTTCCGGCTATCCCAATGGATATAAAATATTTAAGCAATTTTTTATTTTCTTTTCTAAATCCATCATAATATTCTTTCTGAAATAAACCAAAAATTGCGATTGTAATCATGGCGAAAAATATTCTAACAAAGTTAGGATAGAAGATATCTCCTGTTAATTCTCTCGCTTGATTGTAAGAGACATATGAAATAGCCCAACAAAATGCGGTTGCAATCGCAAGCAATACTCCGACAACTAAATCTTCTGATATTCTGTCTTTTAATCCTCTTTTCAAATTAGTACTCTTTTCCTCTTTATCCTTAGAGCTTAATATAAAGACACTTGATAAGATTAAAAAACCTCCAATCAATATTGAAGGTGTGGCTACTTCCTGAAAAATGATAAAGGAAAAGGGATATACAAAAATTAATGACAATTGAGTGAGGGGATATGCTCTAGAAGCATCAATTTTTTTCAATGACTTATAATAAAATAAGTCTCCAATTGTCACACTTAAGCCTGAAATAATAGAAGTTAAAATAAATAGAAATATCTCAGTAGAATTCAGATTTCTTAAGAAAAAGATATTACCAAAAATTAAAGCAAAAACCAAAGTGCTTAAACTAACACAACAAAGCCGAAAAAAGATATTAGCTTTTGGTTCAGTTTTTCCTAACCCCCATTTATATACTAAGGACGCTAACGCCCATGTGAAAATAGCATCAATAGATAGGATATATCCAATTATTTCACTCATCAAATTAGATTTATGTTAAATACCTTTAAAAGTATTTTAAACATATTACATCTTTTTATAAATCATATAGAAAGATACAGACAAGATCCATATGATAATGCCAACTGTCATAAACCATTCTGTTAGTGGAATCCACGTGAATAAAAATAAAGTAATTAACCCTGTATGAAAATACCCAATATATGCTAATAAATTTGAAAATTGAGAGCTTTTGAGAAATAAATAGCTAAATAATGAGATGTAAACACCTCCACTTATGAAGCAAATTAATGCTGAAATACCATGTGCGTACAAGAAAAATGCATTATTTTCATAGGAAGGAAAAATCCCAATTAAAATAAAGAAAATACATGACACAACCGCGCTTATTAAAGCTGCTTGAATTAATATCTTATTAAGATTTTCCTTAGAAAGGTTTTGTATTATATAAAAATATAGTGGCAATGCTAGTATTCCTGAAAAAATCGTACCTAAATTAAAAAATAATGCCCCTGGTCCAGTACCCAATATACTTATCATTAAATCGAGAGTATAACCAGAGTAACATAATATCGCTAAAATATTACCCCCAAATCCCACAATAGTTGAGAGGATTCCAAATATGTGCCCTGGGACATAAGAAAAGATTCTATTAAAAAATGAATTGAGTTTAACAATCATAATAACTAGTTATTTGAATTAATTTTTAATAAAAAATTCTTTGAGGGGATCTTATTAAATAAGAACATTCCAATCACCTCTTCTCGAAATTCATCGTCTTTCTGAGCTATATCAAACATGGTGGAAAGGTTTTTGCCCCTATTTTCAAAGAAGAATTCAACTAAGGATAATTTTAGTTTAAAGGTTCTTATGATTTTCTTAATATTTGGATGAGTTTTATAAAACCTTAGATTCTCTTTTGATATATTTTCTTTTTTAATTGCATTTATGGAGGCTTCTGCCGCTACTTTTCCGGAAACGATACTCGGATGGATTCCCTCTCCACTTATCGGTGAAACAAAACCAGCCGCATCTCCTATTAACATAGTTGTATCATCATATAAGCTTTTATCCAAGACGCCTATAGCGGGAATCGGAAAGGATCCCTCCCATAAAACCTTATATTGAGACTTAGGAAGAATTTGTTTTATAGCCCTCTTCTGCAAAAATTTAGAATACAAATTATTCACATTGTAATTTAAATTTTCCTCTTGCCATGTTCCAATACCGATATTAAAGCGTTTTTCATCTAAGGGAAATATCCAAGCATACGCTTTATATGGCTGAAAAAAAATAGATATAGATTCTTTATCAATCAAGTTCTCGCCTTCTAATATTGCACATTTAACTAATCCAATCTCATTTACTTTCCACTTCTCCCTTAGACCAGATTTTGTTGCTAATTTAGAGCTCATACCGTCTGCGATTATTAAAATTTTTCCAAAGAACTCCTTTGTAACACCCTTAGATTTAGCTTTAATTCCAATTTTCATTTTATTTTTATATATAAAATCATAAGTAATAGTCTTATCAAATAATTCAGCACCCGCATCAACTGCAACATCTCTTACGAAATTATCAAAAACCAAGC
>Ga0180438_10009208_pt1 | contig 12348 bp, 9 predicted proteins | sample SS_ome_12_FD_132455 | JGI IMG/M metagenome (GOLD analysis project Ga0180438, IMG submission 132455) | Hypersaline lake sediment archaeal communities from the Salton Sea, California, USA - SS_3_D_2 metaG | ecosystem: Environmental > Aquatic > Non-marine Saline and Alkaline > Hypersaline >...
GGGCAGACGTACGCCTGGGCCTGGAGAGCGAGGAGCGGATCGAGATACTGGAGGGAGTTGAGGAAAGCCAGGTCGTGGTCGGTCCCTGAGCCCGGCGCCGAGAGAGCGTTGAAACGCCCGGCTAAAGACTGCGCAACCCGTTCAAACGGGTTGCCGGACCCTGCTTCCAGTGCGTTTCAACGCACTTTGTTCCCTGACCGGTGATTTCAATCACCGGCTCCCAGGCAAGAGGAAAAGAACCACATGCCACATACCCAACAAACCGCCTCCTCCGCCCCTCTCATCCGTGTCGAGGCGCTGACGCGCGTCTACCGCGTGGGGGCACAAGAGGTCCACGCGCTGCGGGGCGCAGATCTGGAGGTGGCGCGCGGCAAATTGGTCGCCCTGCGGGGCCGTTCCGGCTCGGGCAAAACCACGCTGATCAACATCATCGGCGGGCTCGACCGGCCTACCAGCGGCGAGGTCTACTTTGACGGCCGTTCGCTGTCGGGGTTGGGCGAGCGGGACTTGACCCGGCTGCGTCGCCACCGCATCGGCTTCATCTTCCAGTCCTTCGCCATGTTGCCCACCTACTCGGCCTTTGAAAACGTCGAGTTGCTGCTGCGCATCGCCGGGGTAAAGAGACAGGAGCGACTCCAGCGAGCCCGAGACTGCCTGCGGCTGGTGGGGCTGAGCCGCTGGATGGATCATCGCCCGGACGAGATGTCGGGCGGTCAACAGCAGCGCGTGGCCATCGCCCGCGCCCTGGCCACCCGTCCCGATCTGATTCTGGCCGACGAGCCAACCGGCGAGCTGGACACCACCACCGGCCGGCAGATCTTTGCCCTGCTGCACCAGGTCGTCGAGGTCGAGGGCATCACCGTGCTGACCGCCACCCACGACCGTCTGATCGACGAGTACGCCGACCTGGCTTACGAGTTACAGGATGGGCGCATCAAGCCCGGCTAAGGAATGGTGCGCACCTGTGCCCCCGGCTCGCGGCGGACCCCTGGTCCTCAGGCCCAGGGACTGAGGGTCACCATCCGCCGCCCCACCGGAGACGGACTCAAGTCATATGGCTCTGCCACTCCTGCAAACCAAACTCCATATCCCTCCCCTCCGGCCCGAGTTTGTGCCACGTCCTCGCCTCATTGAACGGCTGAATGCGGGGCGGCATCGAAAACTGACGCTCATCTCTGCCCCGGCTGGCTTTGGAAAGACAACGCTGGTCGCCGAATGGCTGCAGCGCCTGAAAGCCCTCCCCTTGCGCGGGCAAACGGCCGGCGTAGGCCAGCCCGCGGACAAGGTTCGCGCCTTTGCCTGGCTCTCGCTCGACGCTGAAGACAACGACCCGGTGCGGTTCTTTTCCTACTTGATCGCCGCCCTGGAGACGATGCACACCGAGGTCGTAGCCGACGCACGCGCCCTGTTTCAATCTTCTCAACAGCCACGCCTGAAAGCCGCCCTCAACGCGCTGATCAACGGCCTCGCCACTGCGCCGGCCAATTTCGTGCTCGTTTTGGACGACTATCACGTCATCGAGCAACAGACGATTCACGAGGCCCTCACCTATCTGCTGGATCACCTGCCGCCGCAGATGCACCTGGTCATTGCTGGCCGCGCCGATCCCCCCTTGCCCCTGGCTCGTCTGCGCACGCGCAACCAACTGACCGAAATACGCATAGCCGACCTGCGCTTCACACCGGGCGAAGCGGCCACCTTCCTCAACCAGGCGATGGGCCTGGATCTTTCGATCGAAGAGATCGCGGCGCTGGAGGCCCGGACCGAGGGGTGGATATCTGGGTTGCAACTGGCCGCGCTATCGATGCGCGGTCGGGCCGCAGAGCATGTGGCCGGCTTTGTCACCGCCTTCAGCGGCAGTCACCGCCACGTGATCGATTACCTGGCCGAGGAGGTGATGGCCCGGCAGACCGACGAGATCCACGACTTTCTGTGCCAGACCGCCATTCTGAACCATCTGACAGCCCCGCTGTGCGACGCGGTGACCGGTCGTGAGGACAGCGATGGCATTCTGAGGCAGCTCGAGCAGGCCAACCTGTTCCTGATCCCGCTCGATGACCAGCGCCAGTGGTATCGCTACCACCGTCTCTTTGCCGGCTTCTTGCGCAATCGCCTGCATGGACAGTTGCCCCACCAAGAGCGTGAATTGCACCGCCGGGCCAGCGAGTGGTATGAGCAGAACGGGCCGCTGGCGGCGGCGATAGAGCACGCACTGTCCGCGACAGACTTTGAGCGGGCAGCGAGCTTGATTGAGCAGGCAGCCAAAGAGACCCTCATGCGCAGTGAGTTTGCCACCTTCCTAAACTGGGTAGAGACGCTGCCCGACGATAGTATGCGCGCCCGGCCCTCCCTCTGTCTTTATCATGCCTGGGCACTCTTGCTAAGCAATCGCCCGCTGGACGCCATCGAATCACGTTTGCAGGACGCAGAGGGGGAGGCTGGCAGCATGTCCAGCCAAGCAGCCAGCTTGCGCGCTTTCATCGCTGCCCTTCAAGGCAAGGTACCCCGCGCCGCCGAGCTGTCTCGCCAGGCATTAGAGGGACTGCCCGAGAATGATCTCTTCTTGCGCAGTGTCGTCGCCTGGGACCTGGGCCTGTCCCACTTGTGGCGCGGCGATTTCGCAGCCGGCAGCCACGCCCTCGAGCGAGCCGCCAAGATGAGCCAGGAGACCGGCAATGTCATGGTCGCCGTGGTGGCGCTGTGTCACCTGGCCGAAATGCGCATCATCCACGGGCAGCTCCACGAGGCAAGAGCGCTTTACCGGCAGGCGCTGGACCTGGCCACTGACGGACAGGGGCAACCATTGCCGGTTGCCGGCATGGCCCTCATAGGTCTGGGGGAGCTACTGCGCGAGTGGAGCGACCTGGAGACCGCCATGCGTCACCTCACGGAAGGCATCGCGCTAACCGAGCCATGGGGTGAGATCGTGGCCATGGACGGCTATATCGCTCTGGCCCGCGTCAAGCAGGCACGAGGAGACGCACATGGCGCTCGCGCGGCGCTCCACAGAGCAGCGCACATCGCGGACAAGTTCGATACCACCGAAATGGACGACTTTTTTGTCGCCATACACCAGGCCCGGCTTTGGGTCGCGCAGGGCAACCTCGAAGCGGCCGGGCGCTGGGCGGAGGGACGCGGTCTGGAAATAGACCTTGGCCCAGCCGGGTTAGAAGGGCACGATGTCAGCGCTTTCTTTCCCACTTACTACCTGCGCGAGCTGGAGCATGTCGCGCTGGCGCGCGTGTGGATCCACCAGGGCCGGGCTGGCAAAGCGCTGGCGCTGTTGGAGCGGCTGCTGCCGGTGGCGGAGCGGCAAGAGCGAAAAGGGAGCGCGATCGAAATGCAGATCCTCAGAGCCATGGCCCTCCAGGCTCAGGATAGCATCCCCCAGGCCATGGCCGCACTCGAACGGGCGCTGGACATGGCCCGGCCGGAGGGTCACGTCCGCATCTTTGTCGACGAGGGTGCGCCCGTCGCCCAATTGCTCCGCCACGCCCTGGCCCAGCGCATGGCACCACACTATGTCCGGAAATTGCTGGCCGCCTTTGACGTGCCACAGCATGAAACTTTGGAAGAAAGACCCTCGTTCTCCCCCGCTCAACCCCTGATCGAACCCCTCACCGAGCGCGAACTCGAAGTATTGCGCCTGGTGGCCGTTGGCCTGTCAAACCGCGAGGTAGCTGACCGGCTCATTATCACGGTCGGCACGGCCAAGAGGCACGTCAGCAATATTTACGCCAAGCTCGGCGTGCACAACCGCGTTCAGGCTGTGGCCCAAGCCCGAGAGTTGCATCTTCTATAGATAGGCTTCCCCCGCAATCATCCCTCACATACATCTTTTGGCCCACGCCATACCCCCTCGAGCGCCCTAAAAGATCAACCCCCTGGATACACCGGTCGGTACATGACACTACACCCGGTTTTCGAGTACACTGTGCGTGTAGGAAGGAGCAAACATGACCGACCAACTCTTTTGCCACATTCGCGTAAAAAGTCACCTGTCCGACCAATGGAACGATTGGTTTGGCAGGCTAAAGATCGAGAATCAGCCGACGGGCGAAGCGCTGATCTCTGGCCCGCTCCCGGATCAGGCGGCACTCTATGGTCTGTTGAACCGGATGCGTGATCTTGGCCTGGCCCTCGTTTCCTTGCACTGCCTCGAACCCAACTCGGGCACAATGCCACACCCCTGCCAGACAGACGGCCAAGGCGAGAATAGAGGTAACGATGTTCGGAATCCGTCTCAGGCGAAATGAGCCCCAGGCGAAAAGCGGCGACAGCAGGGAGGGATCGCTCATCTCTCTCCGGCGGGTCGTGAAAACGTACGACAGTGCAGCGGGCACCTTTACCGCGCTCAAAGGCATAGACCTTCAGGTGGATGCCGGCCGCTTTGTGTCCATCGTCGGCAAGTCGGGCAGCGGCAAGTCCACCCTGATCAACATGGTCACCGGCATCGATCGCCCCACTGCCGGGCAGGTGCTGGTGGACAATACGGCGGTGCATACGCTCAACGAGGAGCAGATCGCCGTGTGGCGCGGGCACACGGTTGGCGTCATCTTTCAGTTCTTCCAACTGCTCCCCACGCTGACCGCCGTGGAGAACGTCGTGCTGCCCATGGATTACTGCGGGCGGGTTCCTCCTGGCGAGCGTCCTGCACGGGCGATGCACCTGCTGGAACAGGTAGGGATGGCCGACCATGCCCACGAGGTGCCGTCAGCGCTCTCGGGTGGCCAGCAGCAGAGCATCGCCATCGCCCGTGCGTTGGCCAACGACCCCCTCATCCTGGCCGCTGACGAGCCCACCGGCAACCTGGACTCCAAAACCGCCGAGTCGGTCCTTCGGCTATTTGAAGGTCTGACGGATAGCGGCAAGACGATCCTCATGGTCACCCACGACAACGAGTTGGCGGAACGCGCGCTGAGCACGGTGGTGCTTGCCGACGGCGAGATTGTAGATGAGCGAGGCGTGCACAACGCCAGGAGATAGCCATGCGGGGATTCAAGCCAGTTAGATCGAACCACTCACACGATGGCCCGCTCATCGAACTGCGGCAGCTCGTGAAAAAGTACGAGGGCCTGGCGGGTGCGGTGGTGGCGCTCAAGCGCATTGACCTCCAGGTCAGTCGTGGCGCTTTTCTGGTCGTCACCGGCAAGTCGGGCAGCGGCAAGACCACACTCGTCAACATGATCAGCGGCCTCGATCGGTCGACGTCAGGCGAAATATGGGTGGCCGGCACGCCGGTGCACGAGTTGGGTGCGGAAGGTGCGGCCGGGTGGCGCGGCCAGACCGTGGGCGTCGTTTTCCAGTCCTTCGAACTCTTGCCCACGTTGACCGTGCTCCAGAACGTGACGTTGCCCATGGATTTCACCCACCGGCATTCGACGCGGGGGCGGCGAGAGCGGGCCATGCACCTGCTGGAGCAGATGGACATCGCCGAGCACGCCCACAAGCTGCCCTCGGCTGTCTCGGGCGGGCAGCAGCAACGTGTCGCCATCGCCCGCGCAATGGCCAACGACCCACCCATCCTGTTAGCCGACGAACCGACCGGCAGCCTCGACTCGGTGACGGCAGGCGCGGTCCTGCGCGTGTTCGAGGATCTCGTACGCCAGGGCAAAACGGTCGTGCTCGTGACGCACGACAAGGATATCGCCCGGCGGACCACACGCGCCGTTACGCTGAGCGACGGCGAAATCCTGGCTGAAAGAGAGTGATCGATGATACCCTCACGATGGTACAAAGTGCTTGCCGATTTGTGGAGAAACAAAACGCGCACGGCCCTGATTGCGCTGTCCATCGCCGTCGGGCTGTTTGCCGTCGGCACGATCGTCAGCTCGCGCACCATCCTGTCCACCGAGATGGACAAGGGTTACGCAGCCATCAACCCCTCCAGTGGTACGATACGCACCCTGGAACCCTTTGACAAAGACTTTTTGCGATCGGTACGGGCCATGCAGACCGTGGAAGAGGCGGACGCCCGGCGGGTCATTGACGCGCGCATCCTGGTGGGCCCGGGTGAGTGGGCCAACCTGACCATCTTTGCGGTTGAAGACTATGCTCACATGCGCGTCAACAGAATATGGCCTCACCGTGGGGCCTGGCCGCCACCCGAGCGTGAGATTCTGATCGAGCGCGCCGCCATGCAGGTCATCAAGGCACAAGTGGGCGATACGGTGCGTATCGAGACACCCGACGAAAAGAAGCGCGACCTCCGCATCGCGGGCACCGTCCACGACCTGGCCCAGTTGCCGGCGCAGTTTGACAATTCACCGTACGGCTACATCTCCTTTGACACGCTCGAATGGTTTGGCGAGCCATACGGCTTCAACGAATTGTACATCGTTGCCAGGGATAGCAAAGACAAAACGTCTGTCCAGCACGTCGTCAACGAGGTCAAGAACAAAGCCGAAAAGAGTGGCCTGACGATCCCCATCCGCTTGACGGCCGAGCCGGGCCAGATTCCGCTCGACGATTTTCTACAGGCCGTCCTGCTCATCCTGAGCGCCATGGGCATGTTGTCGCTCTTTTTGAGTACCTTCCTGATCATCAACACCGTTTCCGCGTTGTTGGCCCAGCAGAAACGGCAGATCGGCGTGATGAAGGCCATCGGCGCTCGAACCAACCAGCTCATGGGCACGTACCTGGTCATGGTCATCTTCTACGGCGTGATCGCGCTGGCGGTCGCCGTGCCGCTGAGTGTCGCCGGCTCGCGCGCGCTCAGCCGCTTCATGGCTGGACAGTTCAACTTTGACCTCACAGCGTTCAAGGTGCCGCCGCATGCGATCGTCCTTCAGATCGCCGTAGGGCTTTTGGTGCCCATCCTGGCGTCGCTCTATCCGTTCGTGGCCAACCTGCGCCTCACCGCAGCCCAGGCGATGAGCACCTACGGGATGGGCAGAGGCCGGTTTGGCGCGGGATGGATCGACCGCCTGCTCTCGGGCGCCAACCTGTGGTTCGCGCGCCGCGTCCTGATGCGTCCCTGGCTGCTGTCGCTGCGCAACACCTTTCGCAGCAAGGGACGGCTGGCGCTCACGCTCATCACCCTGACCCTGGCCAGCGCCATCTTTGTCAGTGTCTTTAGCGTCCGTGCCTCGCTCTTTCGTACCGTTGACGACATATTGCGCATGTGGAATTTTGATACCTGGATCACCTTTGCCCGGCCGTATCGAGTCGCAGAGATTGAACAGTTGGCCCTGCAGGTGCCCGGCGTCGTCGAAACCGATAGTTGGATCCAGACCTCCGCACGCCGTGTGCGCCCCGATGGCAGCGAGGGTGGCATGATCTACATGTTTGCGCTCACGGCCGATTCCGAACTCGCCGCAGCACCGTCGATCGTCCAGGGCCGTTGGCTGCTGCCCGAGGACGACAATGCACTGGTCGTCAGCACCAACCTGCTCCAGGAAGAGCCTGACCTCCAGCTGGGCGACGAGATCGTCCTCAAAATTCAGGGGCGTGAGCGACCCTGGCGCGTCGTCGGTGTCAGCAAAGGCTTTCTCTTTCCCATGGCCCACGCCAACTACCCCTACGTCGCCCGCATCACCGGGCGGGCAGGGCGAGCAGACGCCGCGCTGGTGGCCACACAGCACCACGACCAGGCGTATGTCATCAGATCGGCCTCGGTGCTGGAGACTCACTTTGAACGCCATGGCCTCCGCGTCAGCAATACACAGACGGTGGCTGCCGAGCGCGCCGAAGTGGACGTCGCCTATGGCATCGTCATCAGCCTTCTGCTCATCATGGCCGTTCTGCTCGCCCTCGTAGGAGGGCTCGGGCTCATGGGAACGATGAGCATCAACGTCCTCGAGCGCACGCGCGAGATCGGCGTCCTGCGCGCGATCGGCGCCCCGAATCGCGGCGTGGCCCAGGTCTTTATCAGGGAAGGCCTCGCTATCGGGGTGCTCAGTTGGCTGTTTGGCTCTCTGCTCGCGCTTCCGTTGAGCAAGCTGCTCAGCGATGCCGTGGGCATTCCCTTGTCGGGTGCGCCGCTCACCTTCTCCTTCTCCATGGCTGGCGTCTGGTTGTGGCTCGGCGTCGTGGTTGCTTTGAGCGCGCTGGCCAGCTTTCTGCCGGCTCGGAATGCCTCGCGGCTGACCGTGCGCGAGGTGCTGGCGTATGAGTAACGCCATGCGCATGGCGTGCATGGCGTGATGGAGCACACCATGCGTTTCAGGCGATAGAAAGGAATGCAGCAATGAAAAAGTGGTTGGTTTGGATCGCAGCAGGATTGTTGCTGGTCGGGTGCAGTCAGGCACAGGCATCGAGACCCGGCACAGACAGTACGTCGCCAGCGGCTGTCAAAAGCACCACAGGCGCGGTCATCGCCGAGGGGACCGTCGAACCCGTGCGCTGGAGCAACCTGATGTTCAGCATCCCGGGCGAGGTCGTCGCGGTGTTGGTAGAGACCGGGGACGGCGTCGAAACCGATGCGCCCCTGGTGCGCCTGGATACGCGCGAGCTGGACCTATCGCTCCAGAGCGCGGGACAAGAGGTTGTGGCCCACAGGGCAGCACTGAACCAACTGATCGAGGGAGCCAGCGAGACGCTCGTCGCCCGGGCAGCCAAGGAGAACGCTCAGCAGGTGGCTCAGGCCGAGATCGCGCTGCAGATCAAGCAGTGGCAGCTCGAAAAGGCCCGCATCGAGGATCCCACGGCCCACGTCGCCGCCGCCCAGGCGAGGGTCGAGCAGTCGAAGCTGCAGCTGGCGCAGATGCAGAATGCGCCCCTCGAAGCTGATCCGGCCATCGCCCAGAGCACGGTGGACAGTGCGCAGGCCCGCTTGGAGCAGTTGCTGGCCAGTCCGGATGAGCAGGCAGTCGAGATCGCCAGGCTGAGGTGGGAACTGGCTAGAAACACCCTGTGGCAGTCCCAGTTGGAACGAGATGCCATCGCCGGCCGCGCTGGGGTTCCTGCTTACCAGAAAGAGTTGGCCGAGGCGACCGTTGGAGCAGCCGAGATCTCGGCCGCTATCGCCCACCTGGAATACGCGCTGGCCGGAAAAGGGGCGACCGGCCAAGACATCCGCATCGCCGAAGCGGCCGTGCGGCAGGCACAAGCACAGCGAGATCGGGCCTCGAGTGCCCAGAGGGCGCATGCCATCGGCCTGGACATCCTGAGAGCCCAGATTGACGAAGCCGAGGAGCAACTGGCCCAGGCGATAGCCGCCCAGGAGACGTACACCGTCACCCTGAAAGTGCTGGCTGCCGGGGTGGAGGCGGCCCGGCTCGAGTTGGAAGCACTGCACACCTGGGACAACCCCTACCTGGACGAGGCGACGGGCGAACAGGTCGCCCAGGCCGAGGCCCGCCTGCGTCAGGCAGAACTGGCCGCCGCGCGGCTGGAACTGCAGTTGCAGGACGCAGTGCTGTGCGCGCCCTTTGCCGGGACGGTAGTCGATGTAGGGGTGGAGGTTGGCGACCAGGTCAGCCCAGGCGAGGGGGTGATGGTACTGGCGACGCTCGGCCAGCTTCAGGTTCGCACGACCGACCTGACCGAGCTGACGTGGCGCGGGTGGCCCTAGGGCAACCGGTGGCAGTAAAGGTGGACGCGCTGCCAGGCCGCGAGTTCGCCGGCAGCGTGCGCGAGATCGCCCTCCAGGCAAAGGACTATCGGGGCGATGTCGTCTACGACGTCCTCATCGATCTGACCGGCTCCACAGCCCTCGAAGCGTTGCGCTGGGGTATGACGGCGGCGGTCACCATCCACACCGGCTGAAGGCGGAACCTCGTACCCGCACAAGCAGGCACAAAAACCTTGAAAACCTGTGATCGCCTGCACCAGTCCGCGCCCCACTCCGCTTGCCGGTTTGAGGCGTAGCTTTGCCGGACGGTCAAAGATTGGACACCTGTCCAATGCGAAAATTCCCCACATGACCGATGCGTCTGGGGAATTTCTGTTGTATACTGACTCCATGCGCCACTGCGCCGTGGGCCTGTCCATCTTCCCTATTTTATCTGCGAAAATCTGCGAGAATCTGCGTCCCAAAAAGACCTGTCAGTCCATCACGGAGGTTTGGAGCAATGCAAAAGTCGCCTCGGTTCTTCACGCTTGTCCTGGCCCTGCTCCTGGCGGGTACCCTGGCCGCGGGCTGCACGGCCACAGAGCCCATCGAACAGCCCGCGGCCACGCCCGTGCCACCCACCGCCACACCGCTTTCACCCACAGACACACCGGTCCCGCCGCCCACGGCCACAGCCGTGCCGCCCACCGATACACCGCTTCCGCCTGCAGCCACGCCTTTGCCGCCAACAGACACACCGCCTCCTACTCCTACACCTGTCCCGCCAACAGACACACCGCCTCCCACTCCTACACCTGTCCCGCCCACCGCCACACCGGAAACCCCACCGGCCCAGCTTTCCGTGACCGGCATCGTAGCCAGCCTGCAAGATCTGCCCCTGGATCAGTTTTTTGAGGAATCCTACAAGCAACTCTTGCTCAGAAACCCAGAGAAACTCACCCAATTGGGCATCGCCGGGTCTTACGGCCTGAGGAACGACCTGCTCAACGATCTTTCTGACGCCTACATCCGCGACACTCAGAAACTGGAAGCCGCGATTCTGGACCTGCTACGCGCCTACGACCGGGCAGGGCTCACCCCGGAGCAGCAGGTGTCGTACGACGTCTACGAATGGTACCTCGACGACAGGGTCCGCGGCCATGAATTCATCTATTACGACTACCCGGTTCGCCATGTTGTCGGTAGCTATCAGGACGAGCTGGTTCGATTGCTCACCGAAATTCACCCGCTGGCAAGCAAACAGGATGCGGAAGACTATCTTTCTCGCCTGTCCCAGGTGAACCGTCAGGTTGGGCAATTGCTCGAAGGCTTCAAGCTGCGCGAGGACGCCGGGGTGATCCCGCCGTCATTTATCATCGAGCTTGTCCAACACGACATGAGGGCGTATATTCGAGGGCGTTCACCGGACGCGTCGTCGATCGACGGGCAGTCGCTCTCGGTGTACACCGTCTTTCGCGACAAGCTGGGCGAGATCGACGATCTGAGTGCCGCGGAAAGACGAGCGCTGCTCGATGCCGCATCGGTCCAAGTCAAAGAATCCTTCATCCCTGCTTACGTGGCGCTGCTCGATTACCTTGACCACCTGGCCACCGTCGCCACCGACGATGCCGGGGTGTGGAAATTTCCCAACGGTGAGGCCTACTATGCCTACGCCCTGCGCAGCAATACTTCGACGGACCTGACCCCGGCTGAGGTCCACGCGTTGGGGCTGGCCGAGGTGGCGCGCATTCAAGGAGAGATGCGGCAGCTGTTTGACGAACTGGGCTACCCGCAAGACGAAAAGCTGGGAGTATTGCTGCAACGCGCTGCGCAGGAAGCTGGCTTCTATGACATCCAGACGTCAGCGGGGAAGGAGCGGTTGATTGCAGTATACGAGGCCCTGCTGGCAAAAGTTGACCACAGGCTGGATGTGGCGTTCGACATCCGCCCCCGCGCGCAGGTGGTCGTCGTCGGCGGTCCGGTTGGCGGGTTCTATGTGCCCGCTTCACTGGATGGTTCGCGCCCCGGCGCTTTCCACGTTGGCACGGCCGGCTCTTGGGCGGCCAAGTACACCATGGCAACGATCGCCTATCATGAGGCCATCCCCGGTCACCATTTCCAGATGGCGCTTGCCCAGGAATTGGACCTGCCCACATTCCGCAACGACCTCTTCTTTAACGGCTACGGAGAGGGGTGGGCCCTCTACGCCGAGCAGCTGGCCTGGGAGTTGGGTCTGTACGACGGCGACCGCTATGGCAACCTGGGGCGACTCGAACTCGAGTTGCTGCGCGCCATTCGCCTGGTGGCAGATACGGGCATCCACGCCATGCGTTGGACGCGAGGTCAGGCCAACGCCTACATGGCGGAAGCCTTTGGCGCGCCGCCAGGGAGATCGTATTATGAAGTCGACCGCTACATCTCCTGGCCTGCCCAGGCCACGGGATACAAGGTGGGCATGATCAAGATACTCCAGCTGCGCCAGCGGGCAATGGACCAGTTGGGTGACCGGTTTGATCTCAAGGCGTTTCACCGCGTCGTGCTGACCAACGGCAGCCTGCCCCTGGAGGTCCTGGAGCGGCTGGTCGATGACTATATCGCGGCAAACTGAATGCATCGATGGCGCAAATTCTTAACCAACGAGTCAACATCTTGGACGCAGATTAACGCTGATGGACACTGATTTCTCTGATACTATCTGCGAAAATCTGCGAAAATCTGCGTCCCATCCCACTTGTCGGTTTGAGGCTTCGCCCCGAGCAAAGTCAAAGGGCGTGGCTTTGCTACATCAATGAAGGCACATTCCCACACGAGCTGGCGAATCTGCATCCTCGAGGCCAGCGAAAAGAGGGGCAACA
>Ga0180438_10009210_pt1 | contig 12347 bp, 12 predicted proteins | sample SS_ome_12_FD_132455 | JGI IMG/M metagenome (GOLD analysis project Ga0180438, IMG submission 132455) | Hypersaline lake sediment archaeal communities from the Salton Sea, California, USA - SS_3_D_2 metaG | ecosystem: Environmental > Aquatic > Non-marine Saline and Alkaline > Hypersaline >...
CATTCAAGTCATGACCAGCTCCGGTAGCGGCAACCAGGGCCTTGTCACTACACTGCCAATTGTGGCCGCAGCGGAGGTAGTCAAGGCTGATCGAACGCGCCTCGGGACATCCGTCGCACTAGCGCATCTCTTGCTGGCCCGCATTGGCCAAGAGCTGGGCCTGCTCAGCCCGCTGTGCGGCAGCGCCGTCCAAGCCGCAGCAGCCGCAAGCGCAGCCATCACCTGGCTGATGGGAGGCACTAGCGTGCAAGTGGAGCATTCAGCCGCAGTGACCCTTGCCTCGCAAGCAGCCGTTCTGTGCGATGGAGCCAAGGCAAGTTGCGCTCTAAAGGCGGCCCAGGGTGCAGGCGCTGCTACCGAGATAGCACTTCTGACGATGGACGGACTGGATGTCGGACGCGGGAATGGCTTGATCGGCTCAGGTCTACTGCAGACAGTTGCAGATGTCAGGCTGCTCGCTCAAGACCTTGAGGGTGGCTCTCAGCATGTACTGGAGAGCATAACCCGTAACGCTTCGTGGGCACTCAGGCAGCCCTGAACACAACCTTCCCACCAACAATGGTCGCGGCCACCTCCGTGGTCAGAAGGCCTTGGCTGTCCGCCTTGAAGATGTCCTGTGACAGGACAACTAGGTCTGCTCGCTTGCCAACCGTGATCGATCCCGTGACATGCTCCTCGCCGGAAGCATAGGCACCGCCCGAAGTATAGGCATATACAGCCTCAGGTACGGTCAAACACTGTTCGGGGTACCAGCCCCCAGCAGGCATGCCGTCCTCTCTGGTCCGCGTGACCGCGGCATACATGCCACGCAGTACACTCGGTTCCTCAACCGGAGCATCAGAGCCGAACGCAAGTGTGGCCCCTCCCTCCAGAAGTGACCGCCACGCGTAGGCACCCGAACAGCGCGCTCCCCAGTGTTCCTCAGCCATAAGCATGTCTGAAGTGCAGTGGATCGGCTGCATGGAGGCAACTACACCCATGGCACCCAACCTAGGTGCGTCCTCAGGCGAGATGAGCTGCACATGCTCAATGCGAGGGCGAATGGAATGCTCGGACCACGTTGGCCAGTGCTCCTCCAGAGCATCCAGAACACGACAGTTGGCGCGATCCCCGATGGCATGGATAGCTATGCCCCACTCCGCAGCGCTGCAAGCTGCTACCAGCTGGCTCAGGTGCTCGCCGCTGGCGACTTCGATGCCGCGATTCTGCCGCTCCGTCTCGTATGGCTCGAACATATCGGCCGTCCGCGAGCCCAAGGCACCATCAGAATAAGCCTTGACTGCTAGTAGCCTTAGGTATCCATCACCGAAGCCCGCTGCAAGCCCCATCCGCTGCGCATGCGCAAAATCATCGTCCGGAATCATCACGTTGACACGCAGGGTCAGCCTGCCGCGGCGCCACAGCCTTTGTAGGGCCGAAAAGCCCTGTACCCTCTCGGGCGTATGCACCCCGACTACTCCGTAGCGATGCAGCCTTTCTAGCGCACTCACAAGTGCTGGTATCTGCTCGTCCTCCGTGAACGGACCGGCGACCTTGGCCACGGATTCCATGGCACGCTCTTTGAGCACGCCGGTCAACTCACCGTTAGCGACCTGACGGAGGAACTGCCCGCCTGGCGGATCTGGGGTGTGCCGGTCAACGCAGGCACACTGCAAAGCCAGCGAATTCGCCCAGCCGGTATGCATGTCTTTGCTGAGAAGGTACACAGGATTATCCGGCGTAACAGCATCCAGGTCGTGCCGTGTCGGGAAAGGCGCCCCAGGCCATAGGTTGCGATTCCAGCCGTAGCCCCTAATCCACTCTCCAGGAGCCGTGCGCGAAGCTCTCTCCCCTACGGCCGATACCACCTTCGCGGCTGAGTCTAGTCCACTCAACTGAACACCTGTCAGACTCAAGCCATACTCCAGCAGGTGCAGATGCGCATCGATGAACCCGGGCAGGGCAATGCGTCCCTGCAAGTTGATCTTCTCTGTCCCAGAGCCGTCTAGATCACAGATTGTGGCAGTATCTCCAACAGCGACAATCCGTCCATCGCGCACAGCAGTGGCCTCTGCAAGTGGCAAGGCCTCGTCCATGGTGTAGATGCGTCCGCCGAACAGAATAAGGTCAGCCTGCAACTCAAACCTCCATGTCAAGCAGGATCTGCCCGATGATCGCCTCGGCCGCCTCACGTCCGCGCTCGATCAGGGTCGGTATGCTGGAAACATCAATCCAGCCAAACTGTCCCACATCGGGGCGAATCACCACGTCAGCCAAGGAAGCCTCTCGATGCGCGTTACGAATCAACGTCGCCACACTCAGGAACCAGATGTCGAGCAGTGATTCGGGCATCTCCCGTGATTCAGATGGCGGTGCGGAGAGATCCACCGCAATCACGTATTCGGCCCCCATGTCGATGACCGCCGAAACGGGCAGGTTGTTGATCAGGCCTCCGTCGACCAGCAAACGTCCTTCACGTTCAACGGGAGTAAAGACACCGGGTAATGCGCAGCTGGCTCGCACTGCTGGGGCGACACGCCCCTTAGACAGTATCACCAGCTGCTCGCTCGCAAGGTCCGCTGCAACTGCGGCAAAGGGGATGGGCAGGTCATCGAACGTACGATCTCCGATCAATTCGATGATCGACTCCTCCAGACGGCTGCCATCGAGAAAACCGCGCCGCGGAATGACCACACTCCCCAATTGCTTCCATTCTAGGTGCAGCGCGACCTCCCTGATTTGGCTAAGGCTCATGCCTGCGCAGTACACCACGCCCACTGCCGAACCAGCACTCGTCCCCGCCACGCACGACGGGCGGATGCCATGCTCCTCCAGCACTTCCAGCACGCCAATGTGCGCTGCACCAAGAACCGCACCGCCACTCAGGGCCAGCCCTACTCGCTTGGGCATATGCTTCGTCTCCTCACAGTATCCAGTCCCTGCTCACACTGCCAGCGGCAGTTCCAGACGAATTTCATCGCGAACCGGGATTGCCGCGAATCCACGTTCCTCCTGTCCGTGATGGGCCAGTACAGCGCCAGGCACTACCTCAGTGATCACAAACCCCCAGCGTTGATACAGGTACAGCGCTGGCAAATCGTCGTTGCTCGTCGCGACAACCAGCCGCACCAAGCCGCGCCTTGTTGCCTCCGCCTTTGCCTTGGCCAACAGCAAGCGAGCCGTATTGCGACCCTGGAATTCCGGGCGAACATTGACCATAACGATGGTCAAACGATCACCCTCTAGGGCATAGGACAGAACCCCAGCTACATCACCCCCGCTATGTGCTACAAAGGCCGGGAGGGCACAGATATCGTAGCTAGAGCCAAAGCATTCCACTTCGATCTCGCCCCAGAAGGCCTTTGCGAGGTGCTCGATGGCGTCCCGGTCACCCGGCTCGGCGGCTCGCACTGGCAGAGGCTTTCGCTCCACACGTGTCGCTACGGAGACGACATCCATTCGTGCATGGCCTGGACAGACATACTCACCCGTCTGAGTACAGCGGAAGTGAGCAGTGAGATCGTCATAGTGGCATTTCATCGCTACGCTTCCTTTGCTTCTGCCGCTACCCATGCTCTTGTGACAACGGCTACTATGTCAAACGTACGCCTGTTAGCCACACGCGCTAGGCTGCGTTATGTAGATGCTACCATGTTATCTTCATCGGTCCAGTGGGAGACCAATGAGCTTCAAGCTAACCGGTCCCTGCCCCCCCAGCATTCCTGTACGATCCACAACGCGCATCGCCCGCACACCTGTCCCCTCCTCCAACGGAGGGCAGAACTGCGCAAAACGGATCTGGCGCCAGCCACCGGGCGGCAGCGTGCGCGCAGCCTCGTGTTCTACACCGGCGTCGTCCACAAGAACGAGAGCGAGGTGGAGCGCGCGCGTCGCCTGCAGCCACAGATGCATCTCAGGCACACCGTGCCCCATACCCTCCACCGTGGAACGCTCGATGGCATAGCTTGTCCCAGGCACTATCGTGTGAAGCACAGATAGGACAGGGCCCCCATGCGCTCCCAGACCGTCTTCAAGCTTGATGTCGATCTCGGGCTGAAGAGCACGCCATCCTGCCACTGAGTACAACCTCGTGGTGCACCCGCCCATGGCAAGAAGTTCCGCAGCTGCCAACATAAAGAAGATGAGGCAACAGAGCCTACGCACTGCTCACCCGCTGCGTGAAGGCAATGAGTTGCCTGAGCTTGGCCTCTGCAGCTCTGGAGTCAATTGAACTCTGTGCTTGCACAATTCCCTCGCGCAGGTTGCGAGCCACGCGGCCGACAACGAGCAACGCCGCGGCATTCAACACCACGATGTCCCGCGGCGCACCGTGCTCGCCAGCCAAGACTGCTTCCGTCACGCTGACATTGACCTCACGGCTGCCGCCGGCAACCTCTGCGAGCCGTGCGCGAGCAAGTCCGAGGTCAGCCGGGTCCAGAAAGAAGGTGGAGACTACGCCGTCCTCATCCAAACGACTTACCTTGTTCACCCCAGAGGTCGATAGCTCGTCCATACCATCCGCGCCATACACCACAAACGCTTCCCGAATACCGAGTGCGCGCTGCGTGTGGGCCACAGGTTCGGTAAGGGTTGCCGCGTAGACACCCATGACCTGCGCGGAGGCCCCCGCTGGGTTGACCAACGGATCGAGCACGTTCAGTATGGTACGCACTCCCGTCTCGCGAGCTACGCGCAGCGCAGCATTGAGATCTTTCTGCAAAAGGGGAGCAAACAGAAAGCCGATTCCAACTTCGTCGATGCAGCGCGCCATCTGCTCCGGCGTCAGATCGAGACTCACCCCCAAGGCTTCTAGCAAATCCGCGCTACCGCACTGGCTCGACACCGAACGGTTTCCGTGTTTCGCAATTGCCAGACCTGCCCCTGCCGCCACAATCGCGGCAGTAGTCGAGATGTTGAAAGTGCCAGCCAAGTCATCGCCCGTGCCCGAGATATCGACAAGATCCCCACGCTGTGGGCGCACGGGCGTGATGCCTTCGCGCACCGCTCGCGCGCAGCCAATCAACTCCTCAACGCTCTCGCCCTTCATGCGCAGCGCAGTGAGAAAGGCAGCCACCTGGGCGGGGCTCGCCCTGCCCGCTGTGATCTCCAGCATAGCGGCCTGCGCCTGGGTCTCGCTCAGCCCCTCTCTCTCCACCAGCTGGGCAATCGCTCGCCTCACCTCACTCATCTTCACTGTCCTTCCCTGCGGTCGCATCGGGAATCGACCCTGCTGACCCGCCGACCGCGCGCGCATCCGCCGCTGACCCGCGCAAGTCTTCGGCTGACTTCCCCGAGGATCCGATCGCCTCGTCCCGGCCTGCCAGCTCTCCACCGCAATAGGCACAGAAAGCCGCATCGAGGGGGTTGGCCCGACCACAAGAAGGGCATGTCGGCCTTGACTTCCGCCGCCGTTGGCGCAGCCCCAGCAGTCGACGCTTGAATCTCTCCCCGCGGCCGTGCTGCTGGCGCGCCGCAGGCAGCGCGTCACGAGCCTTTGCCACCAACTCAGCGCTGACCGTGCGCGACTCTGCTGCCGCATCACGGCACATCGCCCTCATCCGGTCGGAAGACAGTGCCTGACTGCCATCACACCAAGCTGCCACGGCTCGGCCGAACAGCAGTGTGCCACCATAGGCCAGGCGCACCTTTGAGCTGAGACCCCACACTGGCACCAAACCGCGTACTTGGCGAGCAAGTTGATGCCAAAGTGTTCCTGCCTGCCGGGCCGGATTGGACGGGCTGAGCGAGCGGTGCCAGTCCACAGGCAGGCCGAACGACAAGCCGACACGATAGGCCATCATCGCTTGGCTCTCGCTCATCACAGCCACATCTTCCTCGCCAAGGGGCACCCTTAGTAAAGGCACAGGCTCTGCAAGCCCACTCGCTGAGGCATACGTAGCGTTGACCAAGGCAGTGCGTGCCACAATCCTCTCAACAACGGGCGCTCTGAACAGCGCCAGATGCCTTGCCAACGCCAGTCCGCACTCAGGCAACGCATCCAGCACAGCTGGCACGAACAGTTCCGCCACCGTCGCTGACTGCGTGGCGCTCAAGGGCATGATCTCAACGCCGTGCCACCGCGCCTGGCCCCGGATGAGCTTGGCCTCAATAGGAAGGAGATCCATCTTGTTGTAGCAGACAAGCATCGGTTTCCCCAGATAGGAAAGATAGTCAGCCGCTGCCACCTCTTGGGCATAGTCACCCTTGGTGGCATCCAGCAGCAAGATCAAGAGAGTTGCTGCTTCCAGGTCTGCCACATCATCAACCGAAAGGGGTAACCGATACTCGCTAATGCGCTCCTGCGCCTCCACTGGCATACCTTCAGTCGGCTGAGCCCGAGCCAGGGTCAGAGCTAGCGTCGTCTTCCCACAACCAGCGGCCCCCACAAGCGCGAGCGTGAACTGCTTCCCCGCCTCGTCCTGTGCTTGAGCGACACTAAGCCTTGTCAGCGCGTTCCAGACTTGATCGGTAATGTCGTCCCAATCAGACATGTCATGGGTCCCCCTCAAACCCAGGCCGATTTTAGTCTACGCTCCAGGCGTTGTCAACAACGATGATGCCTAGCTACACCGTGATGCCACACGCCCTGCGAGCCAACTTGTTACACGACTGTCGCCCAGTTGTCAGAATCTGTGTATAATGATGGTATAGGCGACGCGTGAACCATCAGGGTGGAGGTTCGGGCTATGCGATTGCAGAGGCAAGCGATTGACTCTGGGCCGTATCTTCGATTAGGGAGGATAGAGCGCCCTGTCGTCTCAAGGTTGAGAGTGTTGATTCTTGCCTTGATCATGCTCCTGTGGGCCAGTTGTCGAGGGCACTGCATTGCCGATGTGGTGGTAGCGCCCGCGGGCCCTGCTGCGGCGAACACGGCGCAGCGGTCAATAACCCAAGTGTTCTGCCCCTCTCCAGGTGATCCCATCTACACCATCGGCCCGCGTACCTTTACGCCCTACCGCTGCCGCTCTGCCACTGACTGCTCGTTGCGCCTCATAAGCTCGCCCCCTGCCCCACTTGATTGGAATCAGCCGCAGTCTGCGCCCGATTCTGCTTGGCTGAGCGGAAGCCCGGCCTGGTGGGACATCTGGGAGCAGCTGGGATGGCAACCACAGAGTCTGGGCTGCGGCCAGCCTATTGGTCTACAGGATGCCGGTGGCCGTGCGATGGGCACCAATGGGGCGACGCAACTCTATCGGCGCCTGATCGAGCTTGTGCCGCCGCAGCCGAACATGCGAATCCGCAGCGCCTTGCTGGACATGTGGAGCGACAACAAGTCCGCCTGGTGGTGGCAGGGCGAGCTCATTGCCTCCAACCAGCAGGGCTATGTTGGCCAGGTCAATCTCGCGCCTGATCGCATTGCACCCGTAGGGGGCAGCTACGTACTGGCCATCCAAAACAGCAACGACTTTGTCTGTGCCGAGTCAGACTACTGTAACCCCCAGGGTACAACGTTTCGTCTCACCGTGACGTGGGCACCGGGGCGCACGTTCGCATATCTGCCATTGATCGTCAAGCCCTGTCGCTACTCGATCGCGGTGGCTGAGAACTTTTCTGATGTGCATGCCTTCACCTCAAGCCACCCAGAGCACCTCTGGATCAATGCCCAGCTTTCGAGAGCTGAGCTCACGATTCGGCGCTATGAGACGCGGTACCTGTGGCGCTCAATTCCGGAACTCCGGGGTACAGACTTGCGTCTAACGGTCACAGGATCAATCACGGCGTCCGGCAACAACTGCGGCCTAGCTATCGCACTTCGCCACGGCGAGCCTGTGCTTGTTCGAGCCACGGTCTCTTCAGAATCGCGCATTATCAGCCCCTCGAATCCCGGAGTGCTGATCGGCTTCAGCTACTGTGGCGCCGATTGCGGCAACTCTTTGCAGAACCACCTGCACGCAGAGTGGATTGGCGTCGACGGGCAGTGGGCAGGTACTCATGAGGGCTGTCGCTGCGAGGGCACACCCGGCAGCGTCATCGCTATCGATCAGGGCAAGCGCTATGCGGCGATTCTGGACTTTCGTCCCTCCTTAGGAACAGCCAGTTTCACTGTGAGAGATGAGTCAGGAAGCCTGATCGGCCGGCTGCAGTTCCCTGTATCCGTCAGCACCAGCGAGACGAGCCTGCTAGACACCCTCATCCTCGGCAGCTCGCTGTTCAGAGCCGGTGGCGAGGCGTGCTCAGGCTGGGTCGACTCTGTGGAGGTCGTATCGATTGAATGCGGGCCCTGAGGAATGATCGGAGCACAGAGGATTGCCGTAGCGCCGGCGCTGGCCCTGGAGCTTGTGAGTCAGCTCAGCGGGATAGCCTGAGCGAGGGAAGAGGGATAACCACAGCCAACAGGGACAGACCACCACTACGGATCCGAGAGGCCATCCTGGCAGATGCGCCGGCGCTTGCCAAGCTCGTCACGCTGTGGGGATACCCCGCAGACAGTGCTGTCGTCGCCAGCCGCCTCCGCCACGTGAGAGGTCACTCGAACGTCGTCCTGGTGGCAGCTACTCAATCACAGGTTGTCGGCTGGGTCCACGTGGGCCTCTACCCAACCTTGGCCACCGATTGCGCGGCTGAACTCTTTGGCCTTGTTGTCGATACGGAGTGGCAGGCTCAAGGAATTGGACGCCGGCTGATGCGCGCCGCCGAGGCCTGGGCCCTCCAACGGGGCTGTCGCAGCATGTACGTTCGCAGCAACGTGTTGCGACGAGAAGCGCACGCCTTTTACGCACATCTCGGGTACCACCAGATCAAGACGTCGCTCACGTTCGAGCGACGTCTGAGTGACGCGGGACGGCGCCCAGAGCCATCACACCGCTGAACCGAAGCATGCCACCTCCAAACGAGCTGACGTATCGAGGCGACGTTGTGCGAGGTGCTAGCCCAGACTCTCTACTCCGCCCGCTTCAAAGCCCTCTTGATCAAGCTCAACCATCTCGCCCGTAGCGGTGAAGATCACCCGCTCGCAGATATTGGTCACCCGATCGGCCGTGCGCTCCAGATTGTGCCCCACCCACAGCAGGTACGTCGCCTGGTCAGTTCGCCGCGGATCGGCCAAGATGAGCATCAGCAGTTCCCGGTAGACCTGGTTATAGAGAGCATCTACTTCGGAGTCTTCCTGTGGAATCTTGCGCGCCAGATCGACATCTCGCCGCACAAAGGCATCCAGAGATCTATGCAGCATGTCGGTAGCCTTGTCCGCCATCCGCGGCAGGTCAATCAGCGGCTTCACGAGCGGTTCCTTGCCAATCATCAGCGTGACGCGTGCGATGCCCTTGGCATAGTCGCCGATGCGCTCCAGTTCGCCCGTGATGTCAAGCACCGAGGCCAGCAGGCGGAGGTCGACCGCCATGGGCTGCTGCGTAGCAATCTGCACCAGCGTATCCTCTTCGATGCTGAAACGCTTGCGGTTGATGGCTTCATCGCTCTTGATCAGCATACGCGCACCCTCTAGATCCTGCCTCTTCAGCAGATCTACGGATTCCACAATAGCCTTCTCCACCATGCTGCCCAGCACAAGGACTTCATCCTGCAGTTGCTGCAGGTGTTTGTCAAAGGCTTCCCTCGGCATGTTCATTCTCTCCTTCTTTTTCGGTGAGCCGTTGCAGCCTTCCGGATCAGCTGCTGTCGTCTCCCTGACCCCGCCATAGCCGCCGGCCCATGCCCAGGCAGGCTCATGTTATCCAAACCGTCCAGTGATATAGTCCTCAGTTCTCTGATCACGGGGCTTGGTAAAGACTTGCGACGTCGGCCCGTACTCCACCATCATGCCAGCAAAGCTGTCGTCCACCCAGAAGAAACCTGTATAATCAGAGACCCGCGCAGCCTGCTGCATGTTGTGAGTCACAATCACAATGCTGTACCTTTGTTTGAGCCTACGCATCAGTTCTTCGATCTGCAGGGTCGCAATAGGATCCAGAGCAGAGCAGGGCTCATCCATCAGAATCACTTCTGGTTTCACTGCAATCACTCGGGCAATGCACAAGCGTTGCTGCTGTCCGAGTGACAGGCTCAGCGCATCCTGCTCCATATCATCCTTGACTTCATCCCACAGATCGGCCCCATCTAGGCTAGCCTCCACAACCGCATTGAGGCGCTGCTCCTTGTCCAATCCCAGCACCCGCGGACCAAACGCAACGTTGTCAAAGACGGACTGCGGAAAAGGATTCGGACGCTGAAACACCATGCCGACCCGACGTCGCAATTCCACAACGTTCGCTTCAGGCGCATAGATGTCATCGCCGTCAAGCAACACCTTGCCATCAACCCGAGACCCGCTGATAGTATCATTCATACGGTTAAGACAGCGCAGAAAGGTGGACTTCCCACAGCCGGATGGCCCAATGAGTGCTGTTATCTGCCTGTCCAGTATCTCCACGCTGAGATTTTTCAGAGCCAGAAAGCTCCCATAGTGGAAATGCAGGTTCGAGATCTTGAACTTCGCAGCGTTCATCCAAACCGCCCTGTCACATAGTCCTCTGTCCTGCGATCGCGTGGCGAGGTGAATACCTCGGCTCTCGTTCCGCACTCGATGAGTTCCCCCATCAAGAAGAATGCGGCATAGTCCGCTATGCGGGCACCCTGCTGAATGCTGTGCGGGACAATCACAATCGTGAACTCTTGCTTGAGTTTGTTCAGAGAGGCCTCAACCTTGGCGGTGGAGATTGGATCGAGGCCTGATGTTGGCTCGTCCAGCAGCAAGATCTCCGGCTCGAGGGCAAGGCTGCGTGCTATGCAGAGACGCTGCTGCTGCCCACCGGACAGTCTACTGGCAGGGCCGTCAAGCCTGTCCTTGACCTCATCCCACAATGCAGCTTGGCTGAGGCTGCGTTCCAGAATCGGCTCCAGGCGGGTCCTGTCGCGGATCCCGGCCAGCATCGGGCCGTAGAGCACATTCTCTCGCACCGTCCCCGGCAGCGGAAGCGGCAGGGCAAAGACCATACCGATCCGACGCCGCAGTTGGCACACGTCCACGCCCGCTGCGTAGATATCAAGGCCATCCAGGAAGAGGTGCCCGGACATCTGCGTGTTGTCGACCAGGTCATTCAGCCTGTTTATCAGGCGAAGCAAAGTCGTCTTACCGCCACCGGCGGGCCCGAACAGCACCGTTGTCGCTCTGGGCGGCACGTCAAGCGTGATATCGCTCAGCGCGGCCTTGCCACCGTAGGAGTAGCTTAGGTCTTTGACCTGTATCTTAGGGACTTGCATGGACACCATATCGCCTACCACTGGGTTCCTGGCGGCAGTCCGGCCCGTTGCCCGGCAAGACGCCTGCCAGCTACCACTCTCTTCTCGTTCGAAAGAAGCTGCGTATCACTGTGGCCACGCCGTTAAGCGAAAGCACAAGTGCCAACAGGACCAGAGCAGTGCCGTACTGGATCTCGAGCGGCATGCCGGGGACCTGAGTACTGATAACGTAAAGGTGATAAGGCAAGGCCATGGTCTGATCGAAGGCAGATCGAGGCAGGCGCGGCAGGTAGAACGCGGCGACCGTGAACAGGATTGGCGCTGTCTCGCCAGCCGCCCTCAGCAATCCAAGGATTACGCCCGTTATGATGCCAGGCAGTGCCTGTGGCAATACGACATGTCGAATTCCCTGCCAGCGAGTGCCTCCCAGGCTTGCGCTGACGGTGCGGTACTCAGTCGGCACCGCCCGAAGGGCTTCCTCAGCCGTACTGATGATAACGGGCAATGTCATGATGGATAGTGTCAGTGATCCTGCCAGGATCGAAGTCCCAAAGCCCAGGAACAGCACAAAGAGGCCCAGGCCGAAAAGGCCATACACAATGGACGGGATTCCTGCTAGATTCACGATGGCCAGCCGGATGGCGCGAGTAAGCACCGTGTCTCTCGCATATTCCGACAGGTAGATGGCGCCACCTACGCCAACAGGGATCGCCACCACTGCGGTCCCCCCTACAAGCAGCAACGTTCCCACTATCGCCGGTAGAATCCCGCCAGCTTTCATGCCTTCCCGGGGCATGGCCGCGAGGAACTCCCAGCCAATCGCTCCGAACCCTCGGACCACGATTGCTGAGACGACGAGCAGGATAGGCAGAATGACTGCTGCGGTTGCAGCGAACAGCAGAATGAAGCCCACGCGCTGCACGGTGAAGCGGCCCACTAGCGCAGTCCTCCCTTGCGTCGCTTTTCGAAGATGGCTGACGCAGCGGTGAGATTGATCACAAAGGTGATGACAAACAGGACAATTCCAAGACCGAATAGGGCATGATAATGTGTGCTCCCCTGTGCCACCTCGCCCATCTCAGCAGCAATAGTGGCTGTGACGGTGCGCACGGGGCGAAGCAAAGAATCAAGCGTGGTCGGCATCCTGGCGGCGTTCCCTGTGACCATCATGACTGCCATCGTCTCGCCAATGG
>Ga0180438_10009211_pt1 | contig 12346 bp, 8 predicted proteins | sample SS_ome_12_FD_132455 | JGI IMG/M metagenome (GOLD analysis project Ga0180438, IMG submission 132455) | Hypersaline lake sediment archaeal communities from the Salton Sea, California, USA - SS_3_D_2 metaG | ecosystem: Environmental > Aquatic > Non-marine Saline and Alkaline > Hypersaline >...
CCCTGCTAATGGGTTTAAGTGGTAAATCCATTAAAATAAGGATTGAAACGAGCAGATGCAGTCTGGATTTGCAGGCTATAAGCAAGTTTAAGTGGTAAATCCATTAAAATAAGGATTGAAACAGGTAGACCCAAAGGAGATTTTACTGTGGATAACCGGTTTAAGTGGTAAATCCATTAAAATAAGGATTGAAACGCATAAATAGCGGGCGTCATGATGTATTCTTTTTCAGGTTTAAGTGGTAAATCCATTAAAATAAGGATTGAAACAATTTTGAATCGACGGCATCGGCATCCAATTCAGAGTTTAAGTGGTAAATCCATTAAAATAAGGATTGTAACATTGAACAAAAAAAAATTGCCCCCTGCACGTGGTTGGTGCCACAGGCAGCGAAAATATATTTAATTAATAAATTTTTAAATCGAATATCATCATTATTGATATGAAACCAGGGAAAAGGCTTTGTTTTTGTTAAAAAAATGCAAAATCTTTGTTGTGTTTCTTGTAAAAAAGAGTTAAAATATATTTTAAAAAATCAAACAAAAGGAGTAGGAAAAATGAGGGTAAGGTATATTATTTCAATGTTTTTAGCCGTGGTTTTAATTTTTGGAATGGCTTCTTTTGGGTTTTCTATGTATGTTGGGAATTATTCAGAAGAAACTTTTGATGAACCGGACGGCGGGACATCGGCAGTGAAGTCCGCAGAAACATTTGAAACCATAAGAGATTTAATAATTAAATCGGCAACTTATTTTCTTAGAGGTAAGAAAAACGTCGATTTGTTGGCTTCCAAATTGGAGGCAGCAGAAATAGAAGGTATTTGTTTTTTTGAATTGCAAAATATTGTAAATAATTCCTTATACAACATGAGGATCGCTCGCTATTATTATCAGGCTCTTAAAAATAAGGCTGATAATACCCCTTATAATCAAGTTATTATTAATCAATTGATAAGTTTTGATTATGATTCTTTCTTAAAAGAATACAACTTGAACAGTGATATTTATAACCAGGTTAAGGGATATTTACAAGCGGGTGACGTTCGTGGTGCTTATGACCGACTTTATACCTATATTGACAATATTGTTGGTATGCTGGAAGTGGCTCAAGAAGATATTTATTACGGGGATATCCCCGAAACGGCCAATATCTGGAAATTAAATCAAGAGTGCGCCCACATGCTTCTATTTGGGCAATATATTTCTCAAACCTTTCATAAGCTTCTTTTTTAGACTTAATGGATTAGGTGGGGATTGCTATGAGTTTTAAAAAGTTTATTTGTTTGGAGATAGACCGCCTTTTTGATTGGCGAAAATTATTAATATTGCTCCTGTTTTATCTGTTAGCTGTATATTTCATCCAATCGGGGATTGGTCAATATAAGGATAGCCTGGAAGAAAAGAAACGTTTCCAGGAATTTGAAAAAATCAAGGTTGAGAATTTTCAATATTATGCCCAATATGGCACATACGGGTTTAGATTATTTTATATTCCTGGCCTAATGAGTGCCCTTTTTAGCAATGCCGGGATCATTACCACCAATCTAAATGCTTTTATTGATGCAGGTGAACGGATGAAAATCTACGAATCCTTTAAAGGTAAAAATGCCTTTATTGGTTATACCAGCATTTTTTTGAACCTGAACGGCATCCTTTTCGTGTTTGGTTCCCTTTTGGCTTTATTCTATGGGCTGGAAACCTATAAATATAATGAGTTCTTAAAGTTCCTGGTAAATATAAAGGATAGTCGTAAAAAGGTTTTTTGGTTCGCTTTTTTATCCAGACTTCTTTTTCTATTAGGCTTCTGCTTGGTGATTGCTTTAACCGCATGGATTCTTTTCATGATTAATGGATTTACCGGTATCGATATAGGCCAACTTATTATTTATTATCTGGTGTCCTTCCTGATGCTTGGGTTTTTCCTGTTTGCTGGCATGGTGGCTGGTTTACTAAAAACCAAACAAGCCAGTATGATAGCTATCTTTGCAGTATGGCTGCTGTTTGTTTTCATTATTCCGGCAGCAGTGGGAAAGATTGTTTATAACCATGCGGAGTCTATAGTATCAACTTATGAAATGGAACATGAAAAATTCAAACTAATGATGGAAATTGAAAGAAAGGCCAAAGAGCAGGTCGGTAAACTGGATGCAAAAAATACAAATACCAAAATCAGGCAGCAGTTACATGAATATTTTTGGAACAATGAATTCAGGGAAATTTTAGGCAAGGAACAAGCCATGATTAACGAGATGAAGGGTGTTGTTTCTCTTCATCATAACCTATCCCTCATTTTTCCTACCTCCTTTTTTCTATCGGTTAATAATGAAATTAGCGGCCGTGGCCATGAATGCCTGATTTCTTTTTATGAACACGTTTTTAAACTGAAAACGGGCTTTATTCAGTACTATGCGAAAAAAAGTTTCTATTCCAATGAAAAAATCGTAAAGCCTTATTTAAATGGTGAAGAAAATATATTTTACGCTCCCAATCTTTTGCCTGATAACTTTAGCTTTGGTTTTTTGATTTCTCTTTTTTGGCTGCTGCTGTTGATTTTTCTTTCCTGGATTTCATTTAACCGAATGTTAGACTATGCCCATGAAACAAGTAGAGAATTAAGTCCTGATGAGCTAAAGAAGAGCAAAACCAACGTCATTTTTACCTCGGACAAGGGTCTATTACCCCAGTTAATTACTAAATTGAGATCGCAAAATATCTCGTTTTTACTCTTTCCTGGCCCGGCCAGCCTGCCAGGGGACATCATGGTTAAAAACCTGTTATCCTTTTTTGGCCTATCCGTGCCGGAAGCGTTACAAGAGATAAGCGTTAGATATGTATATACTCTTGAGAAGGGTGAAAAGGTGCGGGTTTTAATAGAAATAGTCAAGTCACTTAAAGCAGATGTGCTTATTTTTGACAATTTTCTGGCCGGGGCTTCGGATGAATTAGTCAATTATTTTGCCGATGTTCTAAACTCACTAAAAAAAGGCCGGATAGTTGTTTACTTCACCGATTCATTTTTAGTTAGTACAGTGATCAGTGATTGTGGGCTTAAATGGTCAACTGAGAAAATATCCTTTTAACCCGTTGCTAATTGGCTTCACTTGTTAATGAGTTTTATTACCTCCTTCCCTAAAAAATTAATATCGGCGGGATTATCCATGATAAAAACCATTGCGTCCTTTTTTTCCACTGCGAAATAAATAACACTTATCAATCGTTCGCAGGGTAAAAAAAGATGACGATACCGTTGGTGAAAATTGGGTTTAGGTATAATTAAAATAGTGTTTTTCTGTATGCATATTCTTTCTATTTCCGCCGTATTTACCTTTATTTCACCGGTTTTTGGGGAATTAAATTCATTGAAGCGTTGAAATATTTTTTTGTCACATTCGATTTTAATTTCCGCCCGTGTGATAGTTATAATACCTTTATACGATTTTCTCCCTCCTGCAGTAGGGATTAATAATTGACCTGCAGCTTTAATTTGCCCTAAAAGCTAACTGGCCAATAAAACAATGACCAGGGTTGCAATACCTGGTTTCCATCTATTCATAGCGTTATCCTCCTTTTTTTGGTATAATAACTTTATGAGAATAAGGATAAACCAGGAATTAACTAATTGTCAAGGGTTTTTCTTTCGTTATTCAAATTGGAGAATTTGTTTTCTTCATATCGGTTAATGGGTGATAAAATGACTATTGGTGAACGATTACGAATGATTCGTAAAGCAAAAAATTTAAAATTGGTAGAGGTAGGGGATATCTTTTATATGACAGTGCAAACGATATCCCGATACGAAAACAACCAAAGGACGCCTGATAATGATTTTTTAGAAGCCTTTGGCAAGCATTTCAACCTTTCCGGGAATTGGCTTTTATATGGTGAAACACCGATTTATAGAAAGGATGCCAAAGATAGAGACCTTAAAGAGTCTTTTATTGAATTATCACATCTAATTCGTTCCAAAGATATTCCTGGTATCGATAGTCCGATAAAAATAGATTTCACAAAAAAAATAACTGATGATATCCCGGAAAATTACCTTTTGTTGATTAAATACATGCATAAATACCCCATAATCCGTAAAGGCATTTTTCAAATTTTCAACCTTTTCCTAAAACCGTTGATTGATAAGAACCCCGAACTTTCAGAGCCAGGCCAGGATTAAATTTAACTTCCAACGCCACTTTTTTGACTTCCCTTAATGCAAAAGCAACATTCGAAAAATATCAGCCTGAATTCTTGAAAAACCATTTTTGCTTGAAAATAACAAGATTTTATTGAAAAGCGCCAACTGAATGTACTATAATTTACAGTATGACGAAAAAAAGTGCATTTTTGATTTTAGTTTTTGTGGGTTTTATAATAAATATTTTCCCGGAAACCAGGGATATTCGATTCAAGCATCTTTCAATCGAGCAAGGGCTCTCTCAAAGTATCGTATACAGCATTGCCCAGGACAACAGGGGATTTATGTGGTTTGCTACCGAAGACGGGCTGAATAGATATGACGGATATAAATTTATTGTACTCAGACCTGACCCTAAAAATACCAACAGCTTAAGCCACAGCAACATCTGGGCGATTTATGTCGATCAACCGGGAATAATATGGGTAGGCACGTTCCACGGAGGGCTGACGAGTTTTAACCCGGAAACAGGGAATTACTGCCGATACAGGAAGAATCCGGATGATCCCAACACCATTAGTGACGACGTTATCCGGTCGATCTACGAGGACTCATCAGGTGTGCTCTGGGTTGGAACCGACGACGGATTAAATAAATTCGATAGGGAAACAGAGACATTCACCCATTATAAAAATGTTCCTGGAAACCCCAACAGCCTTAGCAACAATGAAGTCTATTCAATTTGCGAGGACCAGTCGGGTGTACTCTGGATCGGAACACACGGCGGTGGACTCAATAAATTCGATATGGAATCAGAGATATTCACGCATTATAAATCAATGCCCCATGACCCCAACAGCCTTAGCAGCGATGAAATCCTCACTCTATTTAAGGACCCGTCAGGCGTGCTCTGGATCGGAACCAACGGCGGAGGACTCAATCGGTTTGATACAAGGACGGGATGTTTTATGCCTTATCAACATCAACCCGGTGACCCCAACAGCCTGGGTAACAATGTTGTAAGAGCAATCTATGAAGACCACACAGGTACTCTCTGGATTGGCACGGATGCCGGGTTGTGTAAATTCAATAAGGAAACCGGGAGATTCACCACTTACCAAAATGAACCCGGTAATCCCTTCAGCCTTGGTTACAATGAAATCCGTGCAATATATGAAGACCGTGCAGGAGTCATGTGGATCGGAACTTACGGGGGAGGTATTAATAAATTCAATGCAAAAAAGAAAAAATTCATCCATTACAAACCCGATCCCAATGATCCCAACAGCCTGAGCCACGAAATTGTCTGGTCGTTTTATGAAGACCCTTCGGGGATACTCTGGATCGGAACTCACAGTGGAGGACTCAATAAATTTGACAGGAAAAAGAACCGATTTACCATTTACAGGGCCAACCCCAATGTTCCCAACAGTTTGAGTAATGATACGGTAAGAGTGGTTTATGGAGATAAATCGGGTATACTGTGGATTGGAACCAACGGCGGCGGTATTAATAAATTTAATAAAGAAACAGAAACATTTACCCGTTATAAATATGTCCCTGATAATCCCCACAGCTTAAGTCATGATGAGATCAGGGCAATTTATGAAGACCGGTTCGGGGTGTTGTGGATAGGAACACACGGCGGAGGGCTCAATAAATTCAACAGGGAAACCGGGACATTTATCCGCTACCAGGCCAACGATAGCGATCCAGGCAGCCTGAGTAACGATGTTGTCCGGTCGATTTGTGAAGATCATTCGGGAGTACTCTGGATCGGGACCTACGGTGGAGGACTCAATAAATTTAATAGAGAGAGTGAGACATTTACGCAATACAGAGCCAGTCCCCATAACCCCAACAGCTTGAGTAACGACTATGTCTTTTCAGTTTATGAGGATACATCGCATGTCCTCTGGATCGGAACCTGGGGTGGGGGGCTCAATCGATTTAACCGGGAGGAAGAGAGCTTTACCACTTTCGGGAAGGCTGAGGGAATGCCAACAGATTCGATCTATGGGATGCTGGAAGACCACCAGGGCTATCTCTGGATCAGCTCCAGCAATGGATTAATAAAATTTGATCCACGCACAGGGAAATGTAAACACTATCGCGAATCGGATGGGCTTCAGAGTAATGAATTTAATGGGGGGGCTGTTTTTAAAAGCAGCAGCGGTGAGATGTTTTTCGGTGGTATCCATGGTTTTAATGCATTTTACCCCGATACCATCGAAGACAATCAATACATTCCACCGATCGTAATTACCTCTTTTCAAAAGTTGAATAAAGAGGTGAAACTGGGACAGCCCATTGCAGCAATAAAGGAATTGACCCTCTCATACAGGGACTATTTTTTCTCCTTTGAGTTTGCTGCACTGGATTACACCGCTCCCCTGGAAAACAAGTATGCTTACAAAATGGAGGGGCTGGATGACGATTGGATATATACAGATTCGAATAAACGCTTCGCCACCTACACAACCCTTGCTCCGGGAAATTATACGTTCTGGGTTAAAGGTTCAAATAACGACGGGATATGGAATGAGGCGGGAACCTCAATGGCAATAACAATTACTCCCCCATTCTGGAAAACCTTGTGGTTCCAGGCACTTTCAGTTATTGTCTTTGTATTGATTGTCTGGATCCTCTATAAAAAAAGGATGAAAAATTTTTTCTTAAGAACCCGTATGGAAACGGAATTGCAAACAGCACACGATGCTCAGATGTCCATCATGCCGCAGAAAGGACCTGAAATAAACGGTTTTGATATATCAGGCGTGTGTATACCAGCCAATGAAGTTGGAGGAGATTTTTTTGATTACCTCTGGCTGGATGAAAAAAAGACTCACATTGGAATTGCGGTGGGGGATGTCTCAGGAAAGGCCATGAAAGCTGCCATGACAGCGGTAATGGCTAACGGGATAATTTTTTCAAAAGCGTCTGAAACACATTCCATAACGGAGATAATGTCCCAACTCAATAAATCTCTCTATTTTAAGACCGATAAGAAAGTCTTTACTGCTTTATTAATTATCTCTATTGATATAGATACAAAAGAGATGGCCTATACAAATGCAGGTCTTCCAAAGCCATTATTAAAGTCGAGTAATTCTATTATTACTCTGAAAAGTACCGGTTCAAAATTTCCCCTTGGGTTCATCGAAGAAAAGCATTTCCAGGAGGAAAATATTCGATTGAATCCCGGGGATGTTCTGGTACTTTATACGGATGGTGTTTCCGAGTCATGGAATTTACAACATGAATTTTATGGAAGTGATCATTTAAGACGGTTTCTTAAAAATCTGGACACGTTAAATCTCTCATCAAATATAATAATAGATAAGATTATGGAAGATGTAAAGAAGTTTACCGAAGAAGTTGATCAACACGATGATATTACCGTCGTTGTGGTTAAAGTTTTATAATCCTAAAACCAAAAATGTCCTATAATTTACCAAATGAACAAAACAAACGGACTCAACTTATTGGAAGGTAACCTTGTAAAAACCATCATCAAGCTGGGTTATCCAATGGCACTGGCATCCGTGGCCCAGACTCTGTACAATTTGGCCGACACGTTCTGGCTGGGAAAACTGGGGAAAGAAGCACTTTCAGCCCCCATCATCTCCTTTTTTTTAACATTCTTTGTGGTCTCAATCGGCCTGGGATTTTCCGTGGCCGGAACCTCGCTGGTTTCCCAATATATCGGTGCCAGACAAAAGGAAAATGCCTATAAATCAGCCGGAAATCTCCTCCTATACCTGATTCTGTTCTCATTCATATTCGGTGGACTGGGGGCAATATTGGATAAACAATTATTGGGATTATTAAAAACACCCGGAGATACCTTTGATTTAACCCGCTCCTATTACAGGATCATCATGTTCGGAATGCCCCTCCTCTTTCCTATATTTGTCTATCAATCTGTGATGAACGGATATGGGGATACGATTTCACCTCTAAAAATAGAACTCATTTCAGCCGCTATGAATCTCGTATTGGATCCTATTCTAATATTCGGGTGGTTTGGGTTCCCTACATTGGGAGTCAAAGGTGCTGCCTTAACCACTATTATCACCCAGGGTCTTGCCTCTTTTATCGGGGTGTATCTCTTTTTCTCAGGCAAAAAAGGGATTAAACTCAAACTCCGGCATTTGAAACCCGATCTAAAACTCTTCCCCTTGATGTTTAAAATTGGTATCCCTTCCACAGTCGGCATTTCCGGGACTTCTTTGGGTTTTATTGTGCTGATGGGTTTTGTAAATATGTTTGGTTCGCCTGTAATTTCTGCTTACGGCATTTCCATACGAGTGATCCATTTTTTTATGCTGCCGGCCCTTGGCATATCTGCTGCAGTGACAGCCATCGTCGGACAAAACCTTGGGGCAGGTAATATTGAAAGAGCCAGAACAGCGGTTGTCAAGGGAATTATTTTAATGATAACGATTACTACCCCGGCTGTAATTATCATTGAAATATTCGGAAAGCAAATGACCATGTTTTTTATTCCTGGTGATCCCTTGGTTCACCAGATCGGCCAGATGGTGTTTTTTATCACTGCCCCTTCCCTACTCTTCCACAGTGTCTCTTCTGTTTTAGAGGGTGCCTTTCGAGGCGCAGGATTTACAGTCCCGGTAATGGTCGCCAACCTGGCACGAATCTGGCTCTTCAGGATACCGGTTGTATATATTATATCCATGGTTCTATTAAATGGACCGGAGGACATTCATGCTTCTGTGGGTATCTGGCTAGGGATTCTTTTTTCCTCTTTTGCCGCCCTTTTATTGATATTAGCCTGGTATTTAAGAGGCAATTGGGCCAGAGCAAGAATAGAGGAAACTTGAAAAATCTTGAAAGAAATAGTATATTAAAAGATGGAAAATAAAAATATTAAATTCTACTCACACGGTGCGTGTAAAGAAGTCACAGGCTCCAAACATTTTATCAATATCAATGGGGACATCATCCAGGTAGATGGAGGCATGTTCCAGGGTCGCCGGGAGGAGGCATATCAAAAAAATAAGGAACTTGATTTCTCCCCATCATCTGTAAAGGCCATCCTCTTGACCCACGGCCATTTTGACCATTCCGGTGCTTTGCCTATTTTAGTAAAAAAAGGATTTGACGGCAACATCTACTCCACCCCTGCTACCAGGGATATCGCTAATATTATTATGCTTGACAGCGCACATATCCAGGAAAAAGATTTTGAATACATAGCGAAAAAAATAAAGAAACGACCGGAACGAAAATTGAAACTCTATGATCCCTTTTATAACTCCAGGGACGTGATTGACACATTACAGCTTTTTGTAACAGTGGGCTATCACAGGAAATTCTATCCCCTTCCCAACGTGGAGGCAGAATTCTATGATGCCGGTCATATCATTGGCTCCTCCATGATCTATTTGAATATAAATACCAACAGCAATACAAACGATCCATTAACAATCGCTTTTTCCGGTGACCTTGGCAGGAAGAAGCTCCCTATATTAAAAGATCCTGAACAGATGCCAGACCCAGATTACCTGGTGTTGGAAGGCACCTATGGTAACCGTCTCCACGATTCAATCGGTTTTGCAATGGAAGAATTCGCCAAAATCGTTAACAAGGCTTACAACCGGAATGGCAAAATTATTATTCCTGCTTTTACAATCGAACGGACCCAGGAATTAATATACATATTGCACTTGCTGGTAAAAGAAAACAAAATCCCGGACATTCCTGTTTTTATTGATTCACCAATGGCTGTTAACGCCACTTCCATTTTTAAAGTTCACCCTGAATGTTTTGATAAGGAGACCTTTGATCAATTTATCTCTCTTCATCTGGATCCTTTTGGATTTGAGAACATCAGGTATGTCAGTTCAGTCAGTGAATCGAAGAAAATAAATACATACCCGGGCCCTGCTGTCATCATTTCAGCCAGTGGTATGGCAGAAAATGGTCGGATTCTTCACCATTTGAGAAACAACACTGAGAATCCCAATAATATCATTCTCATCGTTGGATTTATGGCAGAGCATACCCTTGGCAGGAAATTGGTGGAAAAAGCCAAACAGATTAAAATATTTGGAAAAGAATACATCGTGAATGCTGAGATAAAGGTAATGAATGCCTTTTCAGCCCATGCTGATTACAATGAAATCAAGGAATGGATCAGTCAATACGATTTAAAAAAATTAAAGAAGATATTCCTGGTCCATGGAGAAACCGAGGCCCTTACCAATCTGCAAAAAGAATTATTATCCATCGGTGTCAACCAGGTAGAAATCGTTGAATACGAAACAACCTATTTATTGTAATCAGTAAGAATTAAATCCGTTAAGTTTCTCTAAAATCCATTTCCTAGTTTTAAGTACTGTTGGTGTGACTGCGGTACGTGTTGCGAGGTAAAAGAAATTTTAGAGCTAGTCACTGTGGCTTTCGAGTTCTTGTCAGTGAGGCTTTATAGATTGTCATTGTGGCTTTTAGGTACTTGTCATTGAGTACTTTAAAGGATATTTATAATTTTAATTTCCTATTGACAAATCCTAAAAAGGCTCAATGACGTGAGCGAAGCGAACACTGACCAATGACAAGTTCTAAAAAGCCACCTTGACGTGAGCGGAGCGAACCAATGACGCCGAAGGCCAATGACAAATTCTAAGCAACCAGTAACGAATTCTCGCCATCTTTAGATGGCGGATTTGGATTCAAATCTTATTTTTATTGAGTTAAATATATCCAATAGACTTTAAATCCTTCAACGTTTCTTCATCATAAGAAGTATCCCGCTTCATTTCTCCATCTTTACTTAATTGATAAGTCTTATATCGCTTTTTTCTATGATTCTGGAACACCTCGCTTAATACGCGACCATCCATGTTCTTCCCGATAGGAAGATCATAAAGACTGAGAATCGTCGGGGCAATATCAAATACAGTGGCTTTTTTTATTTTCCCCTTTTTAATTTTAGGTCCATTGATCAACAGGATGCCATCAGGCGCTTTGTATTTTTCCGGGAGCCCGTAGTGATTGTACCCTCCATCAAAAAGAGAAAAACCATGATCCGACATAATAAAAAAATAGGTATTTTTATCTCTTTTATGGAGAATGAAATTTTTAATCATACGTTCCATGTATTGATAGACCGGTTCAAGAAATTCCGATATTTTTACAATTGTTTCGTTGTACCTTTTTTTTGTAATGGTTTTATTTCTAATAGATAAGTACAGATCTTCAATATTCTTTTTCTCAAAAAGACTCAACGCAAAATGCTGGACAACATCTGGTAAGCGAAAATAAGTAGCAAAAAAATCGAAATTCATACTATTGTAAAGATAATCTGACACCTTTTCTACAAAGGCATCCATTCTTGCAAAGGTAGGAAATCCTTTCAATACATTCAGTTTGTAAGGATTTGCCTGGGGAGATTCCGGGTTATAAAGTAGAGGAAAATTAGGAAGACCGGTTTGTTTCAATACTTCATGGTATTTTCGCATCTCCACCTTTTTTAATTGATCAAAATAGGAACGCGGATGCACCGCTTTGGCAAAATCGGCTATTTCGTCGGTGTTTTTATACCTCTTTCTAATTATACGACGAAAATGATCAGAGACTATAACACCATTAATTTTATCCGGGGGAAAAGAACACCACCAGTTTATGACAGCGCTTCGTTTCCCATAGAGGTCGAGAATTTGCCAGAGCATCGGCTCTTTTCTATCGGATTTGGTATAGGGAACTTTTATACCATTTTCTTTTAGATAAGTGAAATCAATAATCCCATGTTTCATCATGGTTTTACCTGAAGCGATACTGGTCCATACCACATTCGATTTGGCAGGTTTAAAGGTTTCGAAATGTGCCCATGAGCTCTCTTCTTTTAATTTTTTTAGAAAGGGCAATCGTCCTTTTTCTATCAGGGGGTCGATGGTCGGCCAGTTAGCACCATCGAATCCAAGGAGAACAATTTTGATCTTCTCTTCCTCTTTTGTACCGCAGGTGGCTGCGCTCAATCCTGTCGTAATCAAAACCGATTTTTTAATAAAGTCTCTTCTATCCATATTGTCATTTTATCAAAAAATTCTATCTTTTAAAAGCGTTTCCTTCCGTGAGGGTGTGAGACAATTTTATGATAGCCCTCATCTAATCGCCCGATATTCCCAATAATCCTCCCATCGATTGCTGAAAAGACAGCACCTTAATGCAATAATATTATTTGCTCCTTTAACAG
>Ga0180438_10009214_pt1 | contig 12345 bp, 14 predicted proteins | sample SS_ome_12_FD_132455 | JGI IMG/M metagenome (GOLD analysis project Ga0180438, IMG submission 132455) | Hypersaline lake sediment archaeal communities from the Salton Sea, California, USA - SS_3_D_2 metaG | ecosystem: Environmental > Aquatic > Non-marine Saline and Alkaline > Hypersaline >...
AAGGCTAAGATGTGGCAGGTGAACCCGGGCAAGGGAACTCGGCATATTAGCCCTGTATCTTTGGTAGAAGGGGTGCCTTCGCTTGTGTAAAGCGGAGGTCTCAGTGACTAGGGGAGAGCGACTGTTTATCAAAAACACAGGTCACTGCAAAGTCGAAAGGCTTAGTATAGTGGCTGACGCCTGCTCACTGCCAGTACCTGAACGTCCGTTTCAACGGAAAGAAGGGCTGGTAAAGAGCGGGGGTAACTCTGACCCTCTTAAGATTTTTTTCTCTTCGGAGAAAATATCAAGAGAGAGGTAGCGTAATACCTCGCCGCTTAATTGGCGGCTTGCATGAATGGCGTAACGTCTCTCCTACTGTCCCTGCCTGGGACCTGGTGAACTCACTATCCGGTGAAGATGCCGGAGACTTTCAGAGGGAAAAGAAGACTCCATGGAGCTTTACCGCAGTCTGATGTTGTGGTACGGAATATGCTACCGAGAGTAAGTGGGAGCCTTCGAAGCGGTCTTTCTGGAGACCGTGGAGGCAAAAGTGTAACACCACTTAGTATGTTTTGTATTGCTTACCCGCAAGGGGACAGCGTCAGATGGGCGGTTCGGCTGGGGCGGTACGCCCTCGATAAGGAAACAAGGGCGCCCAATGCTCTGCTCATCCGGGTCAGAAATCCGGAGTAGAGGGTGAAAGACAAATGCAGGGCTGACTGTAACCCTAATAGCGTGGGTTGCAGAGACGAAAGTCGGGCTTAGCGAACATAGGCACCCTATTGATGAGGGCCCTATCTGTCAGACAAGCTACCCTGGAGGTAACAGGCTCGTCGCGGGCGAGAGTACACTGCGACGTAGTCTTCACATTTCTTGTATAAGAGACTAAGACTACTCGCGTACTAATCGACCCCGCGGTTTGGTACATCGCTGTCGGCTTGGGTCATCCTGGTGGTGCAGGAGCCACCAAGGGTTGGGTTGTTCATCCATTAAAGACCCACATGAGCTGGGTTCAGTACGTCGCGAGACAGTACGGTAGTATCTTCTGAAAGCGTTTTCCTCCTGAGAGCAAGGATCCCTGAGTACGAGAGGAACGGGGATCCGGCGCCACTAGTGTACCGGTTGTGAATTGCATTGCCGGGCAGCCACGCGCCATGTTGATAAGACCTGAAAGCATCTAAGGTCGAAGCAACTCTCAAGACGAGGAGGAATAGGTCGCGGATAGCAGATCCGTTTGATAGAATCGGTGTGTAAGAACCTAGGGCAACCGAGGTTTTCAGCATGCGGTCACTAAAGACCTACTTCGAACTCACTTTCTTATCACTCCACTGTATCTCTCCACCACCTCTTTTTTTACATATTTTGCTATTTTTTGATACTTTTTCTTTTAGTCCATCGTCGGTAAATTAATCCATATCGATATATTTAAAAACAGTTTTATACACTATATATAACATGAGCAAATATATACAAAAACTTAAAAAAACCGTGGTAAGACAACCTTCCGGAATAGCCAAAATGGACTTTCCAGGAGTAAAAAAAGTCTCACCCCAGGAAATGACCCTCGTCCGTATGTTCCTTGCAATAGCAAAAGATAAGGGCGGCAGCGAGAATATTATGAGATAGTGGTGTTGATTATGATTACTAAAATGAAAACCGACCATAAAAAACTTGGAAGGCTTCTTATGGATGCTGCTAAAACGCGCATCAGAAAGCCCCGTCTTGTTTTTTCCGACCTCCTTAAGGAAGATAAGAAAAAATCAGCTTAAAGATGATCTCATGCATCAAAACTTGAAATGTTTGTATGTCGAAGATGACCCGGATACGCGCGAAACCATGGCCAGTATTCTGGAAATTGAGGACATACGGACAAAAACATGCAGCAATCCTGAGGAAGCAAAAATTCTTCTTGAAAAAGAAAAATTCGATTTTGTTATCTCCGACCTTACTTTTCCTGGTTTCAGTTTTAAAGATGTTAAAAAGCTTGTAAAAAGCATAGTAGAAAAAGGAATATCAGTCGTAATATGCAGTGCTGCTGAATGGAAAGATGAAAAACCAAAAGGCATTGTTCTTCTAGAAAAACCAATAACCTGTGATGAATTTGAACGTGCTTTAAAAGAAGTAACTGAAAAAGTCGGACAGGCGGTTCCCAAAGAAGAATTTAAGCTATTGAAGCCGGATAGGCACGTTAAAACACCCCTCATGAAAGCGCTTGAAGACGTATCGCAGAATTCGACAAAGGCAGAGAGGGAAGAACTTGGTTCTTGTCTTGAGACGATGGAACTGCAGAGAAACTTGAGCAATGCTGCCGGAAGTATCCTGACTAAGAGGGAAATTGATGAGATGCTCTGCAGATACATTAAGTTGGTAAAGAAGGCCAATCCATCAAAAACAAGAAAGAAACCAGTAAAACGTACCGTGCAGATGGAATAAGCAGGAAACTAATGAATTACTTTTTATTTATTTCTAATTCTAATCTTACTTGGTGATTACTTTTGGAATTAAACAAGGCTAATCTTTCCTCCATAGAAAAAATGAGGAAAAAATTGGGGCTTACCCAGAAGCAATTGGCAAACATATCGGGTGTGAGCCAGTCATTGATAGCAAAGATAGAAAGCGGAAAGATAGACCCTTCTTATTCCAATGTGGTCAAGATAATGTCCGCCCTGCAGTCTGAAGACAGCAGGACAAGCAGTAAAGTCAATGAGATAATGACGAAAAAAATAATCTCTATTTCGCCTTCAGACAAATTGGGGAATGCAATCAAAATCATGCAGGAGGAGGACATTTCCCAGCTCCCTGTTTTCTCAAAGAATGTGTGCATAGGAAGCATATCGGACAGTATGTTCGTGGAATGGTTCTCGAAATACGGCAATCAAATAAAAAAAATGAAGGTTTCGGAAGTCATGGGAGATTGTTTTCCCACAGTTCCCTATGATTCCGATGTCGAGGTTGCAATCCATCTTCTGAGATTTTACCGTGCCGTCCTTATAAAGAAAAAAGAAAAAATCACAGGAATATTGACAAAAGCGGACATGATAAAGGCGATGGAGTGAAAAATTGGGTTGAATTTGGGTAAAGACTTAAAAAACAGAAAACCAAATTCAATACAAATTATGTGGATGATATTTCATGGATTCCAAAACCCGTCTTTTGTACTGGCTTCTTGCTGCGACAAAGGGAGGCCCTACGAGAGTGAAGATCCTGGATACTTTGAAGTGGAAGCCCATGAATCTCCGCCAGCTTGCGATGGAAGTGAAGCTGGACTACAAGACGGTTCAGGGGCACATAGAAATGCTGGTGGAAAATGGTATTCTGTATACTCCGAAAAAAGGATACGGTTCTGTTTATTTCATAAGCCCGGAATGGGAGGAAAGCATAGATGAATTTTTGAAAGGTGGATATGATGGCAAAAAAAGAAGAAAAAAAGCAAAATAATACGGCTATAAAAGCCGCTGCAGGAACATTGATAATATTGACTATCTCAATGGCGATTTTCTTTTTTGTGAATTTGGCGATTCCGTTCAGGGACTTCGGTTCAAGAGATGAAGTCAGGGAAATAATGATGCATTCAATGATAATATCTTCAGTCATTTCATCCTTAATGCTTGTCCTTTCAATCTATCTTATCTATGTCTATCTTAAGAATTACCTGGAACTTAAAAGCAAATTCACCATCGGAATTCTGCTGGCAGTAATTTCATTCATGTTCTTCGCACTAACCTCGAATCCAGTATTCCATATGATTTTCGGGTTATTCGGAAAGGATGGAATATTCAACCTGATTCCGCTGTTATTCGCAACCATATCTCTTGCCATACTTGCATGGATAAGCTCGAGATAGCCATAATTAAGGTATAATTTGGGGCTTATTTCGGTTTTATTTCGGAAAATCTATTTATAAAGGCCAGAACTTCTGCTTTGCATGATGATTTTCATATTTTCCATATCACCACAGTCCCTTTTTGGCGGTTCGGGGCAAAAAACGGAGGGTGCGACAGCATGAAGGACATAGCCCTTGAACTGAAGGACATTACGAAGGAGTACCGAACAGGAAAAACGGCTTTCAGGGCCCTCGACAACGTAAGCCTCAAAATAAAAGAAGGCGAATTCGTTTCAATCATGGGGCCTTCCGGAAGCGGTAAAAGCACCCTCCTCCATTTTCTTGGTTTTCTTGATAGGCCGACTAAAGGGGAAGCATATATTGAAGGAAAACCGCTCTCAAACATGAATAGTGATGAGCTGGCCGATGTAAGAAACAACAAGATAGGATTTGTTTTCCAGTCGTTCAATCTTGCGCCTACATTCGGTGTTGCAAAAAATGTGGAACTTCCGCTGACCATAAATGGGATAAGCAAAAATGAAAGAAAAAAGAGGGTTACAGAACTTCTGGAACTTGTGGGCCTGCTTGACAAGTGGAATAATCTGCCTTCACAACTAAGCGGAGGCGAAAAGCAAAGAACGGCTATGGCAAGGGCTTTGGCACAAAAGCCGAAGATAATACTTGCAGACGAACCCACGGGAAATCTTGATTCAAAATCAGGAAAGGAGATCCTGGATAGATTGCATGACTTGTGGAAAAATCACGGAATGACAATCGTAATGATTACGCATGAGCCCGTAGTGGCTGCATATGCTGAAAGAACCGTCTATATCAGGGACGGGAAGATAGAAGCTGATATAAAGCAGAAGCCCAGAAGGGCGGAGTTGCACGAAATCAAAATTAAAAGGTGAAAAATATGGATAAAAAGTTGGGAATTTTTGTTTTTGTATTGCTACTGGCAAGCATAGCATATTGTGACGGACCTGTGCTGCAGGTAAGTGACTATTCAGTAGTGCCGGATAATCTGTATCCCGGTTCAACAGGACAGTTGCAGATTGCCATACAGAACAGCGGTGATGAATCCGCCACCGGAACCACTGTTTATTACAATTACAAATTGGATGAAAGATGGAATATACGGGTCGGGGACATAGGTGCAGGGTCGGAGGCGATAACTTCAATACCATTTCAGGTTCCGGACAGCGTGTCAAGCGGAGTTATCGTGGTGAAACTGGATATGTATTACAGGGATGAAGACCAGACAACAACAAAAATGTCTTCAATATCCATACCTCTTGCGGTAAGCCAGCATCAGATTCTTGAAGTGAATACTCTTTCAATGGATAAAACTTCCGTGCAGAAAGGAGAAACTTTTTCTGTGGAACTCGAGATAATCAACACGGGGGGCACAATGAATAACATAGTAATAAGCACCCCCGATGATTCATCCTTTACACTTAAAGGAACAACACAGCAAAGGGTAGGAAACATTCCTTCCAATTCAAGTGTTGATGTCACAGTATCATTAATGTCGTCCTCTTCAACGGAAACAGGGAAATATGCAATACCGCTTGAAATCACTTACCAGGATTCTTTGCAGAATGAGAAAACAGAAACTGTTTACATAGGACCGGTAAGCATCGCGGAATCATCGACACAGTACAGGATATATTTTGAGGCTTTGACAAGTACTGAGATAGGCGCACAGGCGCAATATGAATTAAGCATAGAAAACCGCGGTAGTGAAATACAGACGCTCACTGCAACCATAGAAGACAACGACGTATTCACTCCTATAGGTTCTGCCGAAATCTATTTCGATAACCTGATGCCAGGTGAAACCAGAACAGAAGTAATAACGCTGGGTGTTGATTCTTCTACATCATCCGGATATTACATTCTTTCGGTTTCAATAAGCAAGGACGGGGAAATTTTTGAGCACGAGATAGGGGTAGTTGTACAAGCAACTCCGGACATAACGCTCACTTCGGAAACAACCATGTCAAGTTCTTCCAGCGAAGATGGAAGCACTACCGGAATGGGCGGCATGCAGACAACAGTACGCATAGCAAATTCGGGAAATACTCCCATAAGGAGCGTTTACGTTGTTGCCGAATCTACCAATGAAGTAAAGGTTGTTGATACCCCTGACAAATTTATTGGAACGCTGAACGTAGATGATTTCGGAACATTTTCGACTTCCATAATGATTACCGGAACATGCGAATCAGGATGTAAACTTCCCATAACCATCACCTTCAAGGACGAGGACAATATCGAACATGTTTTTTATGAAGAGGTTGAGGTTGAAGGAAGCGGAATGGGTGTTATGGAGAACTCTGATTCTTCCGCAAGCATGAGGCAGAGGCCGGGCATGGTTCCATCAGTATTCGGAATCAATATTTTCTACATTATTGGAGTAATTGCAATTGCAGGCCTTGGTTATTTCGGATACAGGAAATGGAAGGGAAGAAAAAAATGAGACCAGATGACATCTTCGATATTGCTTTCACAAACATAAAGCACAGAAGCCTGAGAAGCTGGCTTACAATACTGGGCATCATAATCGGTGTTGCAGCAATAATCTCACTGATATCTATAAGCGTCGGTATGGAACAGGATATAAGTGAAAGAACCAGCAGCCTTGGCGCGGACATGATAACCATTACTCCAGGCGGAGGACAGGCGATGAGAAGCGGACCCGGCATGTTCGGGGGAGGCGGTGGAGGCCCGCCCGGATTTGGAAACGATGATGATGAAGAGGTCATTACTTTCAGGGAAGCAGATGTGCTTAGAACGCTTCCCGGAGTTTACAAGCTTGACGCCCAGCTGCAGGACAGGGCCGAAGTTTCATACAAAAACGAGAATACCAGTGTGACTATAATCGGAACAGAACCTGATTCGTTTGATGAATCTGTAGGAACTGAAATTGCTGATGGCAGATATCTTAACATCAACGATAAATATTCCGCGGTTCTGGGATACCGAGTTGCGACGAATACATTTAGTGAAGAGGAGGACATGCTGAACAGGCAGATATACATAGATGATGTAGCTTTCAGGGTTGTCGGATATCTTGAGGAAAGCGGAAGCATGGGCGGCAGCGACAACAGCATTTACATTCCGCAGTCGACAGCAAGAGACCTGTTCGATGAAGACGAAGATGTAACCCAGATTATAGTGGTTGCAAGGGAGGGCCATGATGTTGATGATGTTGCGAAAACGCTTGAGACAGAACTGCTTTACCTTCACGGTCTTGAAGAGGATGAAGCTGATTTCCAGATTACAACCGCGACAACGATGGAGGAGACCGTTTCATCCATTACTGAGACCCTTGGTTTGTTCCTGGGGGCAATAGCATCCATATCTTTGCTAGTGGGGGGTATCGGAGTAGTTAATACGATGTTTATGAGCGTGATGGAGCAGACAAAAACAATAGGAATCTTCAAATCCATAGGTGCGAAAAACAGACACATAATATACATATTCATCTGCGAGGCTGCCATACTGGGATTCATAGGGGGCTTTTTGGGTGTGGTGTTGAGCTTTATAGGTTCGGCAATCCTCCAGGTATTCAGCATTCCCACGGCCATAACTTTTGATCTTGTGGCTCTTGGCCTGTTCTTTTCTGTTCTAGTGGGTATTTTTGCTGGTGTATTTCCTGCCAGGAATGCAGCATCGATTTCACCGGTTGAGGCATTGAAATATGAATGAAATTAGTAGTTATTACGGCGTAATTTGGGGCTTATTTCGGAAAATTTATTTAAAAAAACCCTGCACCGGTTGATTGGGTGATTTAAACATGGACAAAAAAATATTGGCAGGGATTTTTGTTATCCTTGGCCTCACGGGCATAGGATTTGCCTGGTTTGGATTTAATGATGGGGATCCTGCTCCGGATATAGACCGCGAGGCAATTCAAGAGCACATGGAAACCTGCAGGGCATATTTTGAAAGTGACGAAGCAATTGCATTGAGGGATGGGATACATACTGCTATGGAAGCTGGCGATGAAGATAAAGTCGTAGAGCTCAGGGAGCAGATGATGGAAAATACGCCTGAAGGCTGCATGCCGATGCATAGAGGACACGGCATGATGGAAAGGAAAATAATTGAATCCATTCCTGATGATGTGCAGGAGGAATTCAAGGCTGCAATGGAAAATCATGACCTTGAAGCACTTAAGGCACTGAAAGAGGAATACTTCCCGGAGATGCCTGAACATCCCGAGGGATTTGAAAGGCCTTTCGCAAGATGCAACTGCGTTTGTGAAACAGAGGAATAACCTGCATAAACCGGTCGCCTTTTTTCTTTTTTTATTTTTTGTCCGAATAAACCGATTTTTATATGTTTTGAGGGATAGTTTTTATCAGGAGTGAAACTGATGCTTTCTAATCTTTCATATCTGTCCAAAACAAAAGGAATCGGAGGCAGGATAAAGGAATCTCCTGAGGATTTCATGGTCGAGGAGATTCTTTCCGATGGCACAGTCCTTGAACTGGATAAACAATTTGAAAATCCTGATATCGAAGGCAAATTCACCCGGTTTGTCCTGCAGAAAAAAGAATGGACTACCGAAGGAGCCATAAGAAGGATTGCAAAAGAGCTCCGTACGGGCTCAAAAAGGTTCAATTACGCAGGAACGAAAGACAAGGTGGCATTTACAACACAGCTGGTTTCCGCCTTTGACATCGATAAAAAAGATATTCTCGGGCTTGATTTGAAGGATATCAGGATTTTAGGTGCCTGGAGGCATGATGAAAAAGTAAAATTAGGTGACCTTCTCGGAAACAGATTTACCATTGTTGTCAGGAGTAGCGAGAATACCGGAAATGTTGGCACGATATCTGAAGAACTCGGCGGTGTATTCCCGAATTATTTCGGTGAGCAGAGGTTCGGCACTACAAGGAAAAACACACATCTGGTTGGAGAGCATCTTTTGAAAGGAAGGACCGACCTGGCTGTAATGGAATTTGTTGCAGGTTTTGAAGGGGAAACGCATGAAGAGGCGGTTGCTGCAAGAAAAAATCTCCAGGAAACACAGGATTTCGGCAAAGCTTTGAAAGAATTCCCAAAACATCTCAAGCTTGAAAGGAGTGTTCTTGCGCATCTGGAGAAAAGCCCCCGCGATTATGCGAATGCCTTCAGGAAACTGCCCAGGGGAATACTCCTTCTTTTCATTCATGCATACCAATCTTATCTGTTCAATATCCTTCTCTCCGAAAGGATAGCGGACGGGGAAATAAAACTGGAGGAAGGTGAATACTACTGCGGGGAAACACTGGATTTTCCCGACTTGGATAAAAAATCAGATTCAGGCTTCATTGCAGGGAAGATAATTGGTTCCGAAACAAAATTGAACGAACGTGAGCAGAGGCTTCTGGGTGAATTGGGAATAAGGCCGAAGGATTTCAACATCAAAGGAATACCTGAGATATCCTCAAAAGGGACCTACAGGCTTTTGCTTTCCCCATTAAAAGATTTTTCATTCAATGAAAATACGTTCAGGTTTTCACTGCAGTCGGGCTCTTATGCAACCGTTGCCCTGAGGGAATTTATGGAGGGGAATAAATGAAGGAGGAAGGAGTGGAATTCCAGGCATGCAAGGATGTTTTCTATAATCCAAACATGAATTTCTGCAGGAGCCTTGCTTCGCTTGCAGTCGGAGCAATAGATGAAAAGCTGGTCGTATGCGATGCTTTTGCAGCCAGTGGAATAAGGGGGATAAGGTATGCAAAAGAAAACAAGAATGTGGAAAAATTGATACTTGTTGATATAGACGATAAAGCTGCAAAATGCGCGAAGAACAATGCAAAGAAGAATAAAATCAAAACAACAGTAATTAAGGGAAATATCTCAAAGCTTGTTTTTGACATTGCTGCGGATTTTGTTGAAGTAGACCCATTCGGAACGCCTGCCCCATATCTTTATGATGTATTCAGGATGTTCAATCCTTTGAAAAGGGGATATCTTTCGGTTACAGCCACCGACGTTGCAGTTTTATGCGGGGGAAAAACAAAGGCATGCATGAAAAACTACCATTCAAGGCCCCTGAACAATGAATTCACCCACGAAAACGGGCTCAGGATAATGATGAAGAAGATTGCCGAAGTTGCAGCAGAGTTCAACATGGGAATAGAGCCTCTTGTTTCGGTATCGGACAGGCATTATCTTAAAACGATAGTCAAGCTGACCAGGGGTGCAAAGCCCGCGGATGACACGCTGAACAAACTGGGGGTCATAGAATTCTGCCAGCATTGCGAATACAGGCGGGCAGTCAAATTCCCCGGAGAAAAATGCTTTAACTGCGGGAAAAAAATCGAATATGCAGGTCCTTTATGGCTTGGGGAGCTTCATGATAAGAAATTCCTTGAAAGAATGGAAAAACTGAACGGTAAAAGGAAATATTCATTGAAAAACGAGCTGGGGAAAAATATCGAACTGTTTAAGAAAGAGGTAACAATGCCACCTTATTTCTACGGGCTTCACCAGTTCTCCAAAAAGATTTCACCAGGTTATATTCCAAAAACGAATGAAGTGCTGGAGGAAATAGCAAAAAGAGGTTTTCGTGCAGTAAAAACACACTTCTCTGCAACAGGGATAAAGACAGATGCCCCTTACAAAGAGCTTGTTTCTATATTCCGAAAAGGGAGGAAATAGTTCCCGGATTGATATAATCCTTGAAATTATCCTGGTGTGCAATCACTCTTTTGTATCCGAGCTGGTAGGCTTCCCTCTCGTATAATTCGAATTTCTCTTCGGGAACGTATTCAAGGACTCTCATGTGGTTCTTGCTTGGCCTGTAATACTGCCCCATTGTTATGATATCGACACCCGCCCTTCTGAGCCTTCTTAATGTTCCTATAACCTCGAACCAGTTTTCCCTGAAGCCGAGCATTAGGTTTGCCCTTATAGGAATGTCTTTTGAAAACTGCCTTATCATTTTCAGGGTTCTTACCGACCTGTCGTAATCGTATGTTTTTCCTTTAATGACCGGATATAATCTTTTTACGGTGTCTATATTATGGCATATGACATCAGGTTTTGCATCAAGAACAGCCTTTACAAGATGCGCTTTGCCGTAATCCGGTATAAACACTTCGATTACAGCTCCAGGATTAAGTTTTTTTATTTCCCTTATGTAATGGGCAAGATAGGATGCACCCTGGTCTGTCAAATCATCCCTTATTGCAGGATATAGTATGACATATTTCAATCCCAGTTTTCTTGCTACTCTCGCAATCTGCTTTCCTTCACTGATGTCGGGTTTTTTAGGCTTCTTATGGAATTTTTTCTGCCGAACCTTGCAGTTTCTTGTGTGGTATTTTCCAAGAATATTGAAGACCATGCTTCCTTTCAGGAAATGTTCTTCAAATTCGGGTTTGCCTGCCAATTCGGATTTTAAGCTGTATTTTTCTATAACATCCTGGGCTGCCTTTAACAGTAGTGCCTTTTGATTGCGGGTGGGGAGCATGAGTGTGTTAGGAAAGCAATATTAAAAACGTTTTCTATTTTTCACAGAATGTTAGTTCCTATCCATTTGCCTACGAAATATGTTATTGTTATGACAACCACTCCTATCAGTATATGCTCCAGAACAACTTTCCACGGATTGGTTTGTTCCTTTATTCCTATATAATAGCTGAACACTGCGAGAAGCAGGAATCCCCATATTATATCCACTATTACCGCGATTTCAAGGGGAAAAAACAATACAGGAACTGCAAAAGTCATTGCAAATACGAATTTTGAAATAAAAGTGGCAATTGTAGATTTCCATATTTCCGTTTGCGTATGCGTATTCTGTGATTCTTCGGAAACATGGATCCCCAAAGCGTCTGAAAAAGAGTCTGCTATTGCAATTATTAGAATTCCTCCCAGAACCGCCATTTTGGTGTGTACGCTTGCATCAAGACCGACTATAAGGCCAAGTGTGGTTATTACTGCGGAAGTCAAACCGAAGCTCAACCCGACCTTAAGCGAACGTTCTATTTCAAACATTTCATCCACCAATCATCATTCTCAGTATATCCCTTATTCCAGGGGCAAAACCTATTATCATAAGGACCAGAGCTATATAATTCTTCTCATCAATGTCGATTTTCTCCTTCATTATGAAATGAGCTGCAAGAACCGCGATAACTATTTTCAGGAGATAAAATGAATAGTATCCGCCCGCAAGTTCTGCAAGGCCCCTTCCTATGACATGCTGCTCACTGTATTGTATTCCCGTAAACATAGGAAAAATGTCTATTGCAAAAAAAGTTGCAGCGCCGTCCAGGGCATGGCCTCCGACTATTCCGGTAAAAATCCAGTTTTTGAAGTACCTGAAAGCAAAATAGGTCGGTATTGCAGCAAGAATCAAGACAGGGAAAATATAAAACCAGTACTGCATGAACGGAAGAATAAGCAGGAAATGCGGAATCCAGAGTGCAATTCCCACATAGCCGAGCAAATCAATCCTTTTTACCGAATACAGTATGAACATCGATATGAACAGAAGACCTGCTGTTACAAGGTATATCCCGGGTGAAACAGTA
>Ga0180438_10009215_pt1 | contig 12344 bp, 10 predicted proteins | sample SS_ome_12_FD_132455 | JGI IMG/M metagenome (GOLD analysis project Ga0180438, IMG submission 132455) | Hypersaline lake sediment archaeal communities from the Salton Sea, California, USA - SS_3_D_2 metaG | ecosystem: Environmental > Aquatic > Non-marine Saline and Alkaline > Hypersaline >...
ATACTCTTCGGCGTCGTCGCCACTTCAGCGGTCGCCCGCCTCCCCGAGCCTACCATGGCCCCTCAGGGCGACGAGTCGCTTCTCGCGTTGCTGGCAGAGCCGCTCAAGGACCGCAATTTCCGCAGCCTATTGGCCTTCGTGGCAGCCTGGAGCTTCTCGATCAACCTCGCCGCTCCCTTCTTCATAATCTACATGATGAAGCGTCTCGATATGCCCGTATCCATGGTGACCGTCATGACCGTCGTCAGCCAGCTCGTCAACCTGCTCTTCCTCCGAATATGGGGGCGCCTGGCCGACAGGTACTCAAATAAGTCCGTGCTCGCCCTCAGCGGACCGTTGTTCCTCGTAGCCGTTCTCGGATGGACCTTCACAACCATGCCCGAAAAGCACACGCTTACCTTGCCGCTTCTCTTCGCCATCCATGCTCTCAGCGGCATGTCTCTCGCAGGCGTCAGCCTTGCCTCGGCGAACATCGCGTTGAAGCTTTCCCCGTCCAGATCCGCCCATTCCTACATGACAGTCCACGGCATGGTGGCCGCAATGACGGGCGCTACGGCCCCTCTCGTCGGTGGGGCTCTCGCAGACTTCTTCTCCACCCACGAATTCTCCATCGCGATCAACTGGGCCGGACCCGAGACCCAGCTCTCCATGTACGCGCTCAATCTCCGAGCGTTGGACTTCCTTTTCGTAATCGCGTTCGTGCTCGGCCTCTACTCGATGCACCGATTGGCACACGTCCGCGAGAAGGGCGAGGTGACCCAGGCGGAGCTGAGGGAAGAGCTGCTGTCGGAAGTGGCCGCGCCCTTCAGATCGGCCCACACCGTCCTCGGCATTCGCCATCTCGCCACCCTTCCCCTTTCCGCAATTCACAGGTTTTCAGAGGGCAGGCGGAGAGGGCCGGAGCAGTAGCTCGCCCCTGTCTCGAACATGGGAGGCACAGGTTTTATGGATAGCCTCACCATAAGGGATGCGCAGCTTCAAGACGTGCCCGACATCGTCGAAATGTGGTGGGAAATGGAACTCTCTCATCTGCCATACGATGAGAAGTTCTACTCATTCCGCGACAAGGACTCTTGCACCCAACTCCGCACGCGCCAGTTCGAGGAGATAATCAAGGATCTCCCCGACCACCTTCTCATCGTCGCCGAATCCGACGGTCGCCTGGTCGGCTACGTCCACGCTTGCATCCAGCCGACGATACGCATATTGACGCACACGAAGTCACTTGTGATTGGCAGCGGCGTTTTCGTGAGGCCCGAGTACAGACGAAAGGGAATCTGCCGCATGATGTTTCAGCGACTCGAGGAGTTCGCAAGGGAGCGCGGCGCCGATTTCATCCGCCTGAACGTTCACAGAGACAACCCCGCCGTACAAGCCTACACGCGAATGGGCTTCCACACGAAAGATTACGAGATGCTCAAATGGCTCTAGCGGCGCAGATGCTCTGACACATGCTGCTCCCCACCCCCGTCCTTGCTGCTGTGCTTGAAGTTGCCGGGGCGATTGTCCACGATTTCTGACGGTGACTCAAAAGGGTCTGGGGGCCATATGAGCGCGGATGGGGTTTTCGGTAGACACAGCCGTCTGTCTGCAAACTGTAGACCGGGACTGCCTCTTTCTGAACGACGGGCACCACACTCGTGACGACTGCAACGCGCCCGTCGGGCGTGGTGAAGGTTTCCCCTACTTGAAGCTGCTTTGCCCCCACCCAGCTGCCGTTGACGCATAAGGCCTGCTTCGGAGTGATGCGAAGCGTGCCGACGTCGGATGCTGCCGAGAAAGTGGGGCAAAGAAGCAGCAGCACCAAGTCTGAATTCTCATTGCTCGTCTTCGATTCCTTCTTTTCGCTCCCAGCGCCGATTCAGGAAGTAGGCTGTTCCGATGACAAGTCCCATCGCCGGTAAACCGCCGAGTAACAAACCAATCAGAATCTTGCCCACATCGACGACGGAATGTATTTGGCCCATGATGGATTGCGACGTGCAAATACCGATGGACGCGCCGATGAATGCGAAGATGCCGATGGTCAACCAGGACCTCTTGAAACCGTGGCCAAGGACGCCTTTGTTTGCGAATGCGATGAATCCGTAGAGCGAGCCGATGAAGAAGATGGCGATGAAGTCCCAGAAATCCCGGAGATGCTGCTTGAGAATCAGCAACCGATAATTAAGGGCAATCAACATCAGAAAGTACCAGATAACAAATACCCTTCTTGCAATGTGGTTGATGGTGGTCTCAATGCGTTCATCCTTCATGTTCGGATTCCTCCCAGAACAGGTCGTTGAGAGTTTTGTCGAGCGCCTTGGCGATGGCGATGCATAGGCGCAAGGTAGGATTGTACGTGCCGTTTTCGATGAGGCCGATGGTCTGGCGTGTGACGCCTACTTTTTCCGCTAGTTCGGCCTGCGTGAGGTCGTGCTCCACTCGGGCCAGCTTTAACTTGATTCTTCGATTCACTTTGACTCCTTGTGACATTTTTCTATGGCATACAGCAATCTATACCTTACATAACGTACTATATACCTGGCAGAATGTCACGTATATTTTGGGCGACAAATACGGCATGCTACGTAAGTCTTTATTTGGACCAGACTTGCAAGTGAACATTTTTTTACAGAAATCACCCGGGGTTTCCCGGATGGTGTCGAATAGCCGCTCATCGCCTTGCCAGAGGGCTTCTTTCCGCTACTTGCACCGAAGAGCTAGGCCTTCACGAGCAGCACGATGGAGAGAGTGTGGGAGAGAACGCGAGCGCGAGGCCGCCGCTGAGCACGAATGGACAATCGGTCCAGCTGAGTACCGACCGGAATCCCAGCCCCCGATTGCCGATGTGCCGGACATCGTCGAAATGTAGTGGGAGATCGAACTCTCTCACGTTCCCTACGACGAGAAATTCTACTCATTCCGCGACAAGGACTCCTGCACCCAACTCCGTACGCGCCAGTTCAAAGAGATAATCGACCGCTTCAACGATCATCTCCTGATCGTCGCCGAATCCGGCAGCCGTCTGATCGAGAGCGGCCCATCACGGCATCGGCAACTACGGGGCTGGTTTCACGGCACGGAAACCCAAACTCCCCATGCGAAGCGTCTTGGGACTCGACCACACCCCGCCGTCATAGACGATTCTGTACGCTCGTCCGTCATCCTTCTCGCTGTCAGTCCACCAATAGATCACAGGAGACGTGGTGTCCCAGAGAGGTGACTCCTTGTCCGGCGGAAGATCATACGCCGCATGTTCCTTCTCGGCGTTCCAAACTCCTCCGCAGTTGCGCCCGTGCCTACTCATACACCGAACCGCTTCGTCAACAGTCGGAAGCCGCCAGATCCCCTGGGGCTCCTCCGCCACGCTCTTCCCGTCTTCCGTCAGATAAAGGCATCTTCTCCGGGCCTGCTCCCACGTAGGCCCCCTGGTTGAGCGTTCCCACCCCGGCCCCGCAGGCGCCCAGATCAACCTGACCCCGTTGCCCTCGATCAACCTGGCCTCACGGTCGCCGTCATCGACCCGTCCCGCGACTTGAATCGCCGGCCCGATACCGGCGATCAACACAACGAGAAGCGGCAGCCCAACCGCGACAGCGTAGCCAAGCTGCCGCCGCTTGCGACGGCCGAGCCAGAACAGCGCGCCGATGAGGACGAGCCCCCCTGTCACAGGGAGCCAACTCATCACAACGCCCAACGTGAGATTTGAGCGGGTTCGAAAAATGAACACGGAGAAGAGCAAACCGAGAAGAACGTACAAACCGCCGCCGATCCTCGACCATCGGATGGCGATGAGCGCCAGGCCCATCGAAATCAACATCGGGCTCATGTACTGGATCACCATCAGCCCCAGGTTCTTTGCCAGCGAACCGTAGTGCCAGCCTTCATGGAAGTTCTCGACGATCCCCCAGAACGCCCACAGACAAGTCACCAACGTGCCCAGCCCGACAGCTATCCAACCAACGATGGTCCGTCTCGACAACAAGCTGCGCCTTTCCAAGAAATGTTCGCAGCCTACAAATCACAGACTTCGACCGCTACCATACCACGGCCACGCGCGCCGTCAATGCTACATCTGTCCACGGGCATTTCCCCTTCTCGCAGGTCCCCAAGTTGCCGTGATGATCGCACACGATGTATAATGCCCCGTCGGGAACGCGCAGGTATCTCACTGCGCACGGATCCACAGCCACAGTAAGCTGGAATTGGAAGAAAGGAGCCCGGCCAGGCATGGCCACCCTTCGGGCCGCCATTATCGGCGCGGGACGTCCGCGAAGAAAAGAGGGCGCTACCGGCTTCGGCATGGCCCACTTCCACGCTGAAGGATTCAAAGCCGCTCGCGACTGCGAACTCATTGCCGTGGCTGACATCAAGCCCCAGAATGCTCAGGCCTTTGCCGAAGAGCATCCCGGCGCGAGGCCCTACACCGACCATAACGAGATGCTCCGAACCGAAAAGCCCGACATCGTCAGCATCTGCCTCTGGGACCATCTCCACTACCCCATGACCATGGACTGCATTCAGGCGGGAGTGAAAGCCGTCCACTGCGAAAAGCCCATGGCCCCCACCTTCGGCGAGGCCCGTAAAATGCACGAGGCCGCCAGAGACGCGGGTGTCCAGCTGACCTTCAACCACCAGATGCGATTCAGCAAGACCATCCAAGAGGCCAAACACCTCCTCGACGCCGGCACCGTCGGCGACCTGAAAGCCATCGAAACCTCGTGCGCGAATCTCTTCGACGAAGGTACGCACTTGTTCGACCTCGCGTTCTTCTATAATGGACAAACACCTGTCCAATGGCTCATCGGGCAAATCGATTCGCGCACCGAGCGAAGCCTCTTCGGCATCCGATACGAGGACCAGGCGCTCGCCCAGTTCCGTTTCGAGAACAACGTCGCCGGCTTGATGGCCACAGGACCCGGGGCGAAGCTCCTCGGCGCGGAAAGAATGGTGCGCCTGATCGGATCGGCTAGTGCAATCGAAGTGCTGTGGGGTATGCCCCCAAACGAGGACAAGCTCCGCGTCCGACGGGACGGAGCAACTGATTGGGAAAACTTACCCCTTCCCGACAATCTCAGCGGCCCCGACATGCTGGTCGGCGCATTGTCACGCGGAATCGCCGACGCAATCGACGCACTCAGGACCGGACGCACTCCTTTGCAGGACTCGCAATGGGCGCTCCAAGCCACGGAACTCATCTTCGCCACATACGAATCCAGCCGCCGCCGCGCCCGCATCGACCTCCCGCTCGACATCGAAGACTCGCCTTTCTTGAGCATGCTCGAGCACGGCGATATCGGCCCGCGCAGCAAGGAGGTCTAGCACATGGCAGAGTTTGATCTGCACGAAAAGCAAGCCGCCTTCACTCCTAACTTCGCTCCCATTCCCCTCGAGTACGTCCCCGAAGGCGTCCGCGTCATCAAGGACGTGCCCTACGGGACTCACGATCTGCAAAAGCTCGACCTCTACCTGCCCGAATCCTCCTCGCCGCCCCCCGTTCTCATCGAGTTCCACGGCGGCGGGTGGCGCAACGGCGACAAGCAGCAATTGGGAGTATACAAAGGCCTCATCGAGAAAGTCCTCGAAGCCGGAATCGCAGTCGTGGCCGTCAACTATCGACTGACCCCCGAGTTCCCCTGGCCGGCCCAGGCCGAGGACTCGGTCCGCTCCATACAGTTCGTGCGCAGCAAAGCGGACGAGTGGAACCTTGACCCGTCACGCGTCGTGCTCATTGGAGGATCAGCCGGGGCGCACCTCTCGCTCTGGATCGCCATGCACGACGATTTCGCCAAGCCCGACAGCGGAGACCCCGTCGAGCGACAGTCTTCCCGCGTCAGCGGCGCAATCGATTGTTGGGGACCCCCGGACATGACGCACGTGAATCTCGAGGGCAGGGCCGAAGCCATATTCACCCAGTTCTTCCGCTGCCGGCCCCAGGAATGGGACTCCCCTCGGGTACGCGAACTGCGCAAGCATTCGTCGCCCGTCACCTACATCCGTCCTGGGGGTCCCCCCGTCCTCATCATCCACGATCAACCCGAGAAGCCCCTGCCGAAGGAACCTGACTGGACCATCAGCGACGGCCACTCCTCCATATGGGGAGCCATGCTCAGATCGCGCCTCCAGGAAGCCCGCATCCCCGTCGAATCCCTCTTCAGCGCCACCCCCGAAACCTGGACCCCCGCTGCCATCCGCTTCCTGCACTCCTGCTTCGCAACCAACAAGGACCTCTAGAGCCCATCCCTTTGACGTCGCGGGTTCTCTTAGGTCGGCGGACCTGCCCGTAGCCGGCACCGCTGCCAGCGGCCAGCCGCCAATAGGTGCCTTCGCTTGGGTCGACAAACCGTGAGCGCCGACCGTGACAGAAGACCCCCGCGCCCTCCTCGCCGTGCTCGTGCCTCAAATACCCGCCAGAGGAATGACGTCCCCTTTGAGGTATAGCTCCCCGCTGGGGGAGATGTAGGCGACGACGTCGGTGTAGGCGTTCTTTATCACGAACGACCCCGCAGGCGGCGTGAGCGTCGGCTGATTCGCGTGGCTGGTTCCCCGGATGTGCATGTCCCCGCTCGGGTACACTCCGGCGACGATGACCCCGCCCTGATCCTTCACCATGAACTCGCTGCCCGTCGTCCCTCTGGGCGCGCTTGATTCGCTCAGCGTCCCCTTCAGGTACAGGTTGCCTTCCGTATCGAACACCGCAAGCCTCGCCCCGCCGCTCGTCGTCACCTCGAAAGACGAGCCGATGTCGATCGTCGTGCTGACGATCACCGACTGGTTGCTCTCTCTACCTTCGGCGTCACGACTGAAAACGCGGAAGTAAACCACTCCTACCGGCAGGTTGGAGAATGCGTGCAAGGGCCCCGTGATCCAGCCGCTGGAACCGCCCACCGTCTCGAACCCGTCCGTGCTCCACTCGACCAGATACTCAACCGCGTCCGCTTCAGTCGTCCACGATACGGTCACCGGCTCTCCCCAGTTGTGCGACGCCGCCACGCTCGCCCACGGCGCGAACGGTCCCGGGCCCACCGAGACGTTGTCGTATGCCGCCGCAATCCGCTGGCTCATGACAAGTCCCGCGTACCCCGACGTGTACGTTGTATCGCTCACCGTCACCTGCGACCCGCCGTCGTTGTCTGCTATCGCCGTGATGTTGCCGCCGCTGAACTCCACCTCCACCCGCACGGGCTGCCCGCCCGGAACGGGGATTCGCTGCTGCCCCAGCACCGTTAGGCTCTCTGTTGGCGAGGTCTCCCCCACCACCAGCCGCCAGTTCGACTGCCCCCCGCCGTCGTAGTCGCTGTTCTGCAACCGCCGCACCGCAACGTAGTATCCGGTCCGCCGCGTCTTGTCTCTCTCGTACGGGCTGTCCTCGGGGTGGTCCATGCGGAATCCCATCCCCGCCCACTGGTTCGTGTAGCTGTCGTCGAAGTCCAGCGCCCTCACGTCGAACGACGCGCGGAAATCGTCAAACGTATACGCCTCGATGACAGCCATCTTCGAGTTATAGCTGTAGGGGTCGGTGGGAAATGGCCGGTCGTCCACGTCCGAGCGATACCACGCAATGTTGCTCACGTCCAGCCCCCGCATCTCCGGCATTACGAACTCGCCGCTCTGCTTCTTCCACCACGTGTCGTAGTCCTTGAACCCCGTGGGAATATCACCGTCGAAGTCGTCGCGGAATTGACCCAATCCCGACACCGTCGCGCCCCCAGCATTCGTCGCCTTGAAAATCCGATAGTCGCTGAACACCTGCTCCCCGCTCTTTCGCGCTTCCACTCCAACCACAAACGGCGTCGTCGCGTTCACCTCGGGAACAGTCCACGATAGGTCAACCTGATCTACGTCCGCAATCGGCACCGATGCGACCTGCGTTCCCGAGTCCGTCACCTGATCGTATATCCGCACCTCCCAGTTGATCGTTATGTCGGTGCTCAGATCTTCCATGTCGTCATTGTAGACGTCGTAGGTGCGCGTGGCCAAAGTTCCCTCGGCGTACGTGGGCACGTCCATTCCGCGTATCTCGTACACCCCCATGCCGTCGTAGTCGTGATCGAACACCGCCACAGGCGACATGGACTTCTTCATCAGCATGTGCGAGTTGCGCGTCGAGTAGGGAACGCCGTTGGCCGACCACGTCTCGCTCAGGTTTTCGTGCCCCAGCGTGAACGGACGTATGTCCGAAAAGCCCGCAAGCCGATACGCGCGAAGCTGTAGCGCCTTCAGCCGCCCCCAGTTCGACGGGCACTGAATGTTGTTCCTGTCGCCCGAAGGCGTCTTGTTGAACATGTACTCGCCCACGCCCAGCGGCACCGTCGGCGGATTGATTCCCGTCACCCAGTAAATGTTGCTGTTGTTCGACCAGTTCGTGTACGCGCGCGCCGGGCCGTCGTCGTTGACGTTCGACACGCTGCCCGGGTAGTGCTTGTTCTTGATCTCCAGCAATCCGCTCAGGGTCCCGTCGCTGTCCACCCCCACCGGCCTCGTCCCGTCCTCCGCGTCGATCACCGTCCGAATGTCCGCGATCCTCTGCCGCGTCGTGGCGTTGTAGCTCGGCTGCCCGCCGTAGAACACCTCGTTCTCGATGCTCCATATGATGATCGACGGATGGTTCCGGTAGTGCTTCGTCAGCGCCTCCGCCATCGTCGCAACGTTCGCCTCGAACGTCGGGTCCCCGTAGTCGTGATGGTAGATCGTCACGCCGTTTACCGTCCCGCCCTCGTTCTGGCCGTTGTAGTTCATCTCCGCGTAGCACAGTATTCCCTTTTCGTCACACAGGTCGTAGAAGACATGCGGCGGAGGAAGCGCTGCCCCGTGACGCATCAGCCGAACCCCGAACGCCTTCTCCGTGTCGAGCCGGTATCCGACCATGTCGCGATCCAGCCAGAGGTTGCAGTTCATCGTGTTATCGGTGTCGCCCCAGCCGTGGAAGGGAACTCCGTTCAGGTTGTACCTCGCCCCGTCCACCTGTATCTCTCTGAACCCGAATCGCACGTCGGTCTTCTCGTCGATGACTGTTGACGATTCCACCAGCCGCGTGTGCAGCCGGTAGAGCTGCGGATCGTGCGGCCACCAAAGCGCAGGATCCGACCACGTGTCCGTCAGCACCACCTCGACTTCCTCGCCCGGATTCACCAATGTCGGCGAGCTGCTGTTAAGCGTCCGTTCCAGAATGCTCACCTCCGGACGCACCTGCGTGATCTTCCTGATGTCATTCTCGATGTCCACCGTGTGCGCGACCGTGTCCTCGTTCGCGATGGTTATCTTCAGCGTGATCTCGGAAAGCTCGACGGAGGTTATGACGAATACGTCCTTCACGTATATCTTCGGGACCGCGTAGAGGGTCACGTCCTGCGCGATGCCGTTCATCATGTTCGCCCACATCGGATGACCGAACGGGTACAGGTACATGTTCATATCCGACGGGTTGCGCAGATCGTTGTGATCCCACACCACCACGTCGAGCGTGTTCAGCGTCGGATACCCGGGGTTCACAAAGTCGGTAATGTCGTACTCGAACGGCACGTTCCCCTGGTAGTGCTTCGGCCCGACAAGCTGCCAGTTGACGCTCACCTCAGCCGAGTGGTTGACCTCGCCGAAGAAGAGCTTGATGCGCTTGCCCGTCATCGACGCGGGCACTTCGAATATCCGCGTGTACTGCGCCTGCTCGATGTGCTTGTCGCGAGGATCGTCGTCCGGCCAGTCGTCGTCCCAGTCCGGATTGTGATCGCTCCACCAACTCGGGACCGTGATCGGGCCCGGCGGGAACGTCGTCGGGTTCCCCTGGTAGTCCTTCGCCACCAGCGGCGTGAATGTCCACGTTCCTGTCGACTTGTCCGCGTTCAGCGAAACGTACACACGGTGCTGCGCGTAAGAGTTCGTTGCCGCCAGCGCCAGCATCCCTGCCAGCGCAAGGACCACGAACTTGGAGTAGGGCCTTTTCATAGTCAATCCCTCGGAAATCGAATCGCCATACGCCGCCGTTTCTCGACCGGCTTTCCCTGCCGCAACCACTGGCCCCGGCCAGCCCTGCCCCCGGTGACGGGCTGTCCTAATCCAAATCATACACCACTCATCCGGAGAATCAATCCTGGGCCGCGCCTACGTGGTCGGTGCTTCTCAAACCCGAGACAGGAAAAGTCGCAAAAACGCCAACTGTTCCACGTGGAACAGTTACGACTTTTCCGCCAGTCAGACTCCTTGCGCGTCGAGCCAGGCGGCGAGGTGGGTTATTAGCTTCTCGGTTGCCTGCTTGCCCTCTTCGGCGGAGGCGTGGGCGCGCGGGTCGATGCCCACAATCCCGTAGCAGGGATGAGACTTCAGCTCGTCCTTCATCCAGTTGATGCGCTCTTCGGGCCCGCCGAGGTTGTCCGGCTTTCCCTCAAGCGCCCGCATGTCAACGGTCTCCGGGTGAAGGTAAAGCTGGAACGAGGTCTCCCACTTGGCGGCGTGGTCGCCGCCTACCCCCGGCGCTTCGTTCTCGATGAGCGCGAGAACCTTCATCCGTCCTCCCCCATCGAGATAATCCTCGACGGCGGGCACGAGGTATTCCTTCTTGTTCGGGTAGTGGCCCGAGATGAGGATTGCGCCACGGAAGCCGTCGCGCTCGAATCGCGAGAGCAGTTGGCCGACGAGCTTCCGCACCGGCTCGGCGTCGAGCATGAACGAATGCGCGTAGTCGGTGTGCCCGCCGCCAGCCCCGAAGAAGACCGGCGGATAGACGACGCCGCCGACGCGAGCGGCCAAACCGACAAGCTGCTCGTGAGCCTTGATCGCATCGAGGCCTACGGGATTCTGCCTTCCGTGGAACTCGATGGAGCCGAAAGGCACGTAGATTGCCGCGCGCCGTTTCATGGCCTCATCGATCTGTGCCGGGCGCATTCTCTCAAGACGGACCTCACGCTCAAGCTTTGACGAAAAGACTCCCATTGTTCTTCCTCCTGCCAAGAAGCTGCTGCATTCGCCAACATGATACTCCGTGGATTCGACAGCCGGGATCAGATTATACTGTGGCCTCCTCGGGAGGAGGAGATTGCTTGAGCTGATAAGCTGTGGCGCTGACGCGCAAACCATTGGGAATCAGACTCAAGATCGGGAGACAGAAGCTATGATTGGGAATACGGTCGCCTTTCTGACGAGCAAGGATCCGGATGGCCGCCCGAATGTCATGACCGTCATGCCAACGGACTTCGTGGCTTTTGCTCCTTACCTTGTGGGGGTCGCGATAAAGCCATCAAACTTCTCACACCGGTGCGTCGTCGAGGCCGGTCAATTCGGCCTAAGCGTTCCTCCCGGCGCCCTTGCAAAGGAACTCAACTACTGCGGTATTGTATCCGGGCGGGAGATCGACAAGTTCACTGCGATCGACTTGGAGCCTGTTTCAGGGGCCGAATTGGACGTCCCAAGGTTAGGCGGCTGCATCAGGTACTATGAGTGCAAAGTGAAGGAGGTCAGGCGATATGGCAGCCACGATTTCTTTGTGGCCGAACGGGTCTTGCTTGATGAGTCGCCTGATATTAAGGACGCAGCCGGCAACTACATCGTAACTGAGAAGACAGTTCCCATAGTCTCTTACACGGGGTACGACTTCTGGTGTCTCAGCCGGAAAGTCTCGGATTACACCGCAGATCCCGAGCAGCTTCTGGAGACCATAAAGAACCAAAGAGACGCCGGCTGAGGTTTGAGGTCGCGCGCCTTCCATCGTACCAATGAGGATAGGTAATTGATTTCATTCAGAGAAATGAGCAGGGACGAGGTCGAAAGAGTGTCGGAGCTTGACGTGTCGGAGGATGGCAGTGTCCTTTTCAATCAGACCGGCGAGCGGATTGAGAAGCACAATGCCGAATGGCATCGTCCGCGCTGGAATGCGGCCAAGTGCAGGAGCATCGCCGAAGGCATCATCTCGGATCTCGAAAGCGGCGGCGTGATGCTCGGCGCTTTCGACGGCGAACTGCTGGTCGGCGTCGGCGTTCTTTGCCACCGTTTGGAGGAGGGCGTTGCGGAACTCTCGGGCCTCTGGGTCAGCAAGAACCACCGTCGCAGAGGGATCGCGCGGCACCTCGCATCAGACATATTCCGGCTCGCGAAGGAAGACGGCGAGAGAGAGATCTACGTATCGGCAACGCCTTCCGAATCTGCCGTGGGATTCTACATGAGCCAAGGCTTCCGTCCGACCGACAGGGTGAACGAAGAGCTTCTCAGACAGGAGCCCGAAGACATTCACATGAGGAAGCCGTTGTAAATGCTGTACTTGAAGATGTGAGGGATCAGCTTGCGCTATCCCCTGAGCAGATGGAAGCCTTCGGCAGGGGCAACCCGCTGACTGCGCAGAATCGGCCGGGATTTTCCGCAAGTTGGATGTTAGA
>Ga0180438_10009216_pt1 | contig 12344 bp, 11 predicted proteins | sample SS_ome_12_FD_132455 | JGI IMG/M metagenome (GOLD analysis project Ga0180438, IMG submission 132455) | Hypersaline lake sediment archaeal communities from the Salton Sea, California, USA - SS_3_D_2 metaG | ecosystem: Environmental > Aquatic > Non-marine Saline and Alkaline > Hypersaline >...
CAATACTCGCGTCATCGCGCTCGTCAGCGTCGTCTTACCGTGGTCAACGTGCCCTATCGTCCCCACGTTCACGTGCGGCTTCGTCCTCTCAAACTTAGCCTTCGACATCTCTACTTCCTCCTGAATTAACCGGCGAAAAAGAGCGCCGGATTACGTAGGCTATAAACCTTGTATTTTTAAAGAGATAAAGGGGGTAAATCAAAGGTATTTATAACTAAAGATACAAACCACCATTAACCACCTAACCAGCCTATTTCATGGCCCTCGTAGGTAGTCCCGGTCGCTTAAAAACTAAGAAATCAGTTAGCTACGTAAAACTAACCTGTTTTTACTCTGACCTGTACTTTCTGCCCCACCTCTTGAGACGAGCGTTATATAACACGGAAACCGAAAAAAGTCAAAGGTTTTTTTGTTGAAAAAACGACGAAATCTCCGAGCCTTTCGGGGTAAAAAACCGCCTACTGATACAGGCGGTCATCGGCCTTATTAACGGGCCTACCTGAAAGCCGACTTCAAAGCCCCCAGGCTCGTCGGCTGGACGCCGATTGTAACCCCGTCGTCGACTTCGTAGTTGTCGACGCACACCGGCACTTCAGGTCCTGAATAAGCTGCAACGCCGCAGTAACCGACGTAATGAACTGGGATGCCGTCCGGAATATGGTTCAAAACGCCAACGTCATCATCTACCGAGATTTCGTAACACGCGCCTTCATCGCTTCCCCAAACCTTCGCGTCGAGATGGTACCAGATGCCCTCTTCGAAGTAATCGCCGAGATTGAAAAACGGCCAATATATAGCGTCGGCGCTTGCGAAAGCGCAACCGAAAACCAGATAATCGTCCCCTCCGTAGTACGCGAAATCGTTCACGCAGCCAGCGATGTATCCCTCGTGGATATCCGGGTTATACCGGAATAGAGCGTAAGCGCGGGTTTCCTCGCCACCGCCATCGAAGCAGAAGTCGAAGGAGACTCGCGAGTCGGCCAGTTCACCGGGCGGCTCGTAGTAATACCGGGGCCAAACATCGGTACAAATACACTTTGAACCGCCGTAGTCTGCGATAATAAAATCTCCGGCGATCCCGCCGCCGTAAGTCCAATCCGGGTAATCGGACAGGTGGTCACCCACCGTATAGCTCTCGAAGTCGTCGGACCAGGTTGTCGCGTGCGAAGGAGCCGATACTACCGATACCACGGCTGCCGTGAGTAAAATGCCCTTACTCATACCGTCACCCCCTACTAATCAACAACCTTAATGAACCTTACTTAAACACCGACTTTATAGCCCCCAGGCTCGTCGGTTGTATGCCGATAGGAACCTCGTCGTCGGCCTCGTAGTTGTCAACGCACACCTGTAACTCAGGTCCTGAATATGCGGCAACGCCGCAGTAACCCAACTCGCGTTCAGGTATACCGTACGGAACGCTATCCGAAACGCCCACATCACCGTTCACGACTATTTCGTAACACGTGCCCTCGCCGCTCCCCCATAACTTCGCATCGAGATGGTACCAAACGCCTTCCTCGAAGTAATCGCCGAGGTTGAAGAAAGGCTCATATACCGCATCGCCGAACTCGAAAGCGTAACCGATGACCAGGTAATCGTCCCCGCCGTATTGCTCGAAGTCGTTCACGCAGCCGGCGATATACCCCTCGTGAACATCAGGATTATACCGGAACGAAGCGTAAGCGCGGGTATTTCCGCCTACGAAGCAAAAATCAAAGGAGACCCGCGAGTCGGCCAGTTCACCGGGCGGTTCGTAGTAATACCCGGGCCAAAGGTCCGTACAAATACATTTTGAACCGCCGTAGTCCGCGATAATGAAAGCCCCGGCGGCCCCGCCGCCATGGGTCCAATCCGGGTAATCGGACAGGTGGTCGCCAACCGTATAGCCCTCGAAGTCGTCAAACCAGGTGGTAGCCCAGGCCGGAACTACTACACTTACTACAAGAACGATTACCGCGTATATCGATAATTTCGTGTACATAAACGTTACTCCTTTCTTAGAACAGCGAGCTATAGATTGTCCCACATTTTTTGTACTTTTCGACTTTAAAAAGTTACACCTTTTTTCAAATCCGTCAATATTCAATACCGTCAAGTGTCTAAAGCATGATAATATCGATAATAGTTATTGATATTATTTTCGACTTATGTTATACTCGTCCGCGTCTGCCTAATAAAAAAGCCAGGTCTGCCCAAAACCGAGGGCCTTTTACCTTTAAACGAGCAGGAACGTCGGAAGCTGTAACGGGGAAACTCACCGCTTCCTTTCCGCCGCGGTAAACGTTTCCACTTGACAACCCGCTGCTCTAACCTCAATATCGTGGCAAGCGTTAACTTACGTCCAATATGGCCAAACCTAAAAGGAAATCCAATATGCTCGTCCCCACAATCGTTATGGCGGTGCTCGCGATCACTCTGTTAATTATTGGATACTTCAAAGGCGGCGGCGAACACCTAACCGGGCTCAAGGCCGGGTTGAACATGACCTGGCAAATAATACCGCTTTTGGTCTTCGCTTTCGTAGTCGCGGGTATGGTGCAAGTCTTGATACCCCGGGAGCTCTTGAACGAGTGGGTCGGCGCCGGGTCGGGTTTCCGAGGCATTATCATCGGCTCTATCGCCGGCGGGCTCTCGCCAGGCGGCCCGTACGTAAGCCTCCCCATCGCGGGCGGGTTACTACAAGCGGGCGCAAGCGTAGGTACGATGGTGGCATACCTGACCGGCTGGTCCATCTACGCCGTCGGGCGCCTGCCGATGGAAGTGGGTATCCTCGGCTGGAAACTGACCGTCGCCCGCCTTCTTAGTACACTCATCTTCCCGCCGCTAGCGGGTTTGATTGCTAACGCGTTATTCTCCGGGTTTAAATAGATGGTCTTGCGAACGGATTTGAGACCCCTCCGTTTACGGCGGGGTTTATCATTGGTTCGGTTTGTAAACGCGCCCTCAAGCTGAGATAAACACCCCCCACTTTAACTTGAAAACGAGTCCCCTTCCTTGTAAGATACCCCCATGCCCGAAGCCGAACCGATAACGTGCGTTCGCTGCCCGCTGGCGCGCTTCCCCGAACCGACGGAGCAGTGCTACAAGACCGGTGGGCTTGTCTGCCTAACCGACGGCGCAAACGTCGGTAAGTATGACGCGTGCCGCTTCGGCTGGGACGTGGCCCGCGCCGACGCCGAACGGGAGAAGCGTGACGGACTATAATGCAATCGCCGAAAACCCTCTCGCCCACCTCGATTACTTCGTCGAGTGGGGCGGCTGGCCGTGGCGCCGGTTCGTACGAATCGCCCTGGACGACTTTATCGGGTACGACCTGGCGGGCTTAGAGGTTCTCGACATCGGGACCCGAAGCGGCAAGATGGCCTGCCTGTTCGCGCTCCTGGGTGCCGGGGCCGTCGGTGTGGATAAGACGCCCGGGTTCGAAAAAATAGCCCGCGCCGAGGCGGAGCGTTTCGGCGTCGCAGACAGAACCGAATTCATATCGACCGACGGGTCGATGGACGCCCTCGCCGACCGGTCGTTCGACTTGGTGTTCACGAAGTCGCTCCTCGTGTTGGTCCCGGGACTTCCGGATTTTATTAACGATATAAACGGCCTTCTAAAGCCCGGCGGCCGCGTGTGCTTTGTAGAGAACGGCTACGGGAATTTCCTCGTGAACGCGTTAAGGCCACTAAGACACAATTGGAACTGGCGCCGGGCGCAGTATTTCACCGACCGTGAGATTAAACTGCTCGATAAAACCTTCAAAACGGTCCTGACGAAGTTCTGGGCCGTCCCGCCGGTATATTTATACTGCGGCAGGAAACGACCGTAACTCCCCATTTATCCCCGCCAGGTTATACGCCATCGTAACTTTTCGGCAAGAAACTTTACTAATCCTCCGGAAAACGGGAGGATTGGATTGCACATAGGGAGGAACCCAATGGGTAAAGCGGGTATTTTCGTCGTATTGATTGTACTAACCACAGGTTATACGAACGCCGACGTTATGGTTTACGGCCAGGGCGACGACGTAACGATTAGTCGACCGTACTGCTCCACCTGAGGTGATTCGCGGCGTTACCAGGTCCTGGTAACCCCCGATTACCTGAACGGCCCGGTCGAGGGCGATATCGTCGGGCTGGCGCTTCACAGCGCGGCAACGTCCAACCTCTCGGGCGTTTACTACGACAACGATATCTACGTCGGCTACACCGATTTGGACCAGTTAACGTCCAATTTCGACGACAACTTCGGCTCGTACACCCGGAACCTCGTTTTTTCGGCCGACACGTTGGCCCTCGACTGGACGTACTACGCGTGGCAGGACTACATCGATTTCGATACCCGCTGGTACTACGACGGAACCAGCAACTTCATCGTCGAGTTCACGTACGACGGCGATGACGACGACGTCGGTAACAACGCCCGGGGCTGGTCACCGCCCGGCGGCAATCTCGCACTGGACGCGTACGGCAAGTACGCCGAGACCGGCGAACTGATGACGTTCAGCAACTGTATAAAGTTCAGGATATGTCCATCGGCGAACGCGGGCGTCGAAGCGAAGTCGCTGGGGAAGGTCAAATCGGTATTCAGGTAAGTTCTCGCGGGAGTTTAGAACAAGCGATAATCAAAAACGGCGATATAGGCGATATAATAGGCAAAAAACCCGAACGCTAAATACCACTAGTTAAAACCGGCGGTATAGTATTTTCTCCCTCCACCTTATATCTGCTTACCCCGGCGGCATCCTTTGTTACCCCTACGCCAGCGCCGCCTGGAACCAAACCCAAAGCAACAATAGGGGTTATATAATGTATGTCCATACGTTTCATTACGATCATTGTAATAACATACGGCTACGTTTACGATAAAATCAGGAACACGAAAGCGGCGACGGCGGCGAAAATCAACGTAGCGGCCAGTAGTCCGATGAGCCACTTCGAGATTATCCTTACGCCTTTCAGCCTTAACTTAAAACGCCCCCTGTAGTAACGCCATATAGCGAGAACGAATATCGCGATACCGGCCAGCGTGAACGCGGCGCCGATGCTCTGGGTGGCCCAGGGATATTCGGGGATGACTATCAACTTGGCGATACCCAATCCGCCGGCGACGGCGCCGATTCCCGTGCGTATCCAGGCGGTGAAAGTCCGCTCCACGGCGAGTAGGTTACGTTGTACCGCCAGTTTAGTGCGGTCGTGGGCGAGCCTCTCCTTGTCACCCACGTGCTCTTTGATTTCCTCCATATTGGTCGAAAGGTGCTTCTTCATAAACGCGTAATCCACCTTCTTCGGTAGAATTCGTTAAATAACTTACGAGGGAAAAACCGCTAAGAAAATCTCGGGAGTTTCTTAAGTCCTTTTAACGCCTTACATTATAGCAGACTATATCCGCATTTCAAGAACTGGGCGATTTAACCGAGTGTACGTTTAATCCAACCCGGCTTTATAAACTCGTTCCGAATGGCATTACGCGTTCCTTTACCCCACCACCTCGTACCTACTCACGCCACCGGTGTCCTTGGTGACCTCGACGCGGGTGCCGAAACGGTCCCGAAGCTCCGGCAGGTGGCTTATCACCAATATCTTCTCGAAGTCGGCGCTTATCTCGTTGATACACTCGACGACCGCATCCAGACCCTCCGGGTCCTGGGTCCCGAAGCCCTCGTCCAGAATAAGAAACCGGAGCGGCACGCCCACCCGCCGCGAGAGTAACTTCGCGAGTCCGACCCGTAGAGCAAAATCGCAACGGAACGCCTCGCCCCCGCTGAAGAGCTCGTAGCTGCGGGGCGCGCCGCCGTCGGACACGTTCACCTCCAGGGTATCTATGACGCCCTCACCGCTCTTCTTGAGCGCCTCGGTCTCGAGCGTCATCGTGAAACGGCCGTCGGTAAGCCGCACGAGCATCTCGTTGGCCAACTCCTCCAGCTCCTCCAACCCCCGGCCCAGCATCCGCGCCGGAATACCGTTAGGCCCGAACGCACCCACCAAATAATCGTAAATCCTCCTAGCCTTCTCCTTTTCGCCGGTCTCCTCCTCGATTTCTTTCTTACGTTCTTTCGCCCGCGTAAGCGCCTTGACCCCTTCGGCCGCCGCCGCCAGTTCGTCCCGGGCGGAGAGGCGCCGGTCCCCGGCCTCGGCGGCGGCCTTCTCGGCTTCGGCCAGCGCTTCCTCGGCGCCCTCAAGTCCTTTTAACTCCTCGGTTATTTTGTCTATCGCAGCCGACGTCTCTTCTATATCCGCCGCCAGCCCGGCCACCTTCTCCTTCGCAAGTCTCTCGCTCTCGCGAAGCCCGGCAAGCGCCGCTTCGGCCTTCACCAGTTCCCGGTGCCGCTCCTCGGCTTCGGCCAGGCTTTTCACTTCCGCCGCGACGGCTTCCCGTTCCACCGGGTCGTATCTAACCGCCTCGGCCTTACCCCTTAAATCTTCGAGTTTACTCCGCTCGTCGTCGGTAAGGAAGTCCCCGGCTAACCGTCGATCGAACTCGGCTAGCTTTTCCTGTATAGTCTTGATTACGGCTTCAGTTTCCACGGCGGCTTTTTCCGCCCGTTCCAATTCGAGCTTCCGTCCCTCGAACTTGGATAAGCGTTTCTCGTCGGCCCGGGCCTCCCCCAGCGCCTCGGCGGTAAAGCCCAACTCCGCCCGTTGTCGTTCCAGGGCCGCAAGTATCTTCGCGTACTCGCCGTCGGTCTTCTCGCGCTCTATTACCTTCTCGATGTTACCCCGTTCCGCCGAAACTTCTTTCTGCTTCTCGACTTCGGCGCGGGCCGCTTCCATCTCTTTCTCCAGACGTCCGAGGGCAGACCGGAGCCCGTCGGCCACCGCTTGCGGCTTCGTTTCGACCAGCATCTTAATCTCGGCGGCGAGTTTTTCGGCACGTTTTTTAAGGTCGGCTGCCTCGTTCTCAGCGTTGGCCCGCCGCGCCCTCTCGTCTTCCATTTCCTCCTTCAACTTCTCCATCGCCGCCAGACGGCTCCCGGCGTCGAAAGGCCGCTCGCACGTCGGGCACTCCTCGACCTCCCCCGAAGCCACGGCCGCGACCCGGGCTTCGAGGTCGCGGGCTGCGGAGGATGCTTCCTCGGCCAAGGCCCGCCTGTTCTCGATGCGTAAGGCGACGGCGTAGGCTTCCCGCCTGAGCTCGTTTAAACGCCCGACTTCGCCTTCGGCCTTTTTCAATGCGCCCGAAACTCTATCCCGCTCAGATTCCGCGTCGACGAGCCGGGCAGCCGGGTCGCCAAGCTCTGCCAACCACTTATCGATGCTCTCAAGCCCGGCCCGCAAGCTGGCAATGCGGTTGTCGAGCGCGGCTTTCGCGTCGCCTATTCCCCGTTCCAGCTTCCTGTCCTCGCCTGCTTTCTCCTCCAGTTTTTTTACAAGCGAAGAAATTTGTTTGTATTTCGCACAACCGGTTTCGACCTCTTCCGCGTCCTTCAAAACCGCCTTAGTTTCCGCTAGACGCTCCTCGGCGGCCTTCAGTTCGGCTTCCTTTCCGGCTTGCTCGCGTCGGGCAGCCTCCCGGCGGTCGGCCGCAACAGCTTCTATTAACGCCGCCTTCTCCTCGATTTCCTTTCGTTGACGGTACGCGTTATCCAGCGCCTGCAACTTTTCGTCCGCGGCTTTGTACTTCCCGTACTCGGCTTCGATTTCTTCTTTGCCAGCCGTTACCTTCTCGGCCTCGATTATCTCGGCACCGTATTTTTCCGCCGCTTTTTCGGCACCGACAAGCTCATTCCTATAAGACCCAAGCTTTACGTCGGCGCTCTTCAAATCGCCCGACAGCGCGCGGAAACGCTCCGCTCGGGCCCTGGCTTTTTCCAGCAGCCGCCGGATTTCCTTCGCCGCTTCCGCCGCTTCCTCGTCGGCCTTCTCGGCCACGATGTATCGGGCCTTCGCCTCCGGCTCGGTCTTTAGGGCCTCGTTTACCGCTTCCAATTCGCGCTCCGCGAAGCCTAAATCCGCGCTTATCTCAACCGACGCAACCTTCGCGGCGTCGGCCAGCGCAAGCACACGGTTCAGCCCGAGTATCTCGAACAGCACGTTCTTCCGGTCGCGCCGCTTGAGCCGCACGAAGTGGTCGGCGTCGCCCTGCCGCAGGTACGAGCTGGCCAGAAACACATCATAATCCAGACCGATTACCCGCCCGATCTGACGGGCGACCTCCCTCGGCTTTTCGGCGACGAGCACGTAGCCCTCGTCATCGCGCTCGTGAAGGTAGACGTCGTGGCGGCGTTTGGATTTGTCGTACGTACGTACGACGCGATATTCGACGCCGCCGGCCTCGAAGCCCAGCTCGACCGACGTCCGAAACGCGCCCCGGCGTACGAGTTGGTCGTGGTCGCCTCGGGCCTTGTCCCAGAGGCCCCACGTAAAAGCATCCAAGAGCGCCGACTTCCCGGCACCGTTCCGGCCGGACAAACACGCCACGTCGAAGGCCGTAAAATCCAGCGGCGCGAGGCCCTCGCCGTACGATAGAAAATTCTCGGGTTTCAGGTAAAGGGGTATCAACCGGAACCGCCGCCTTCCTCCTCGGCGCGACGCTCCAGTTCGGTCGCCGCCGTTATTACCTCCTCCTTTTTAACACCCTTCGGCGGGCGGTGGTCCGCCGCGTATTGTTCCAGCGCCGCCGCGACGGTGGCGTCCTCAGCTATGGACGGTCTGGCCGCCCGGCGCTCGTCCGTCCGCTCGAACTCGGCCTTGAACGCGAAGGCGCCCGGGAAGTACGCGGCGAGTTCGGCGCGCGTAAGTTCGGACAGAACCGCCGCCGGGCCGCGCACGATGAGCCTGACGACGGCATCGGCAGGGTCGAACGAACCGGCCGATTCGGCGATTTTACCCTCGCTTTCCTCGGCCGTCTCGACTTCGACCGCGACAGTCTTGAACGTACGCGACGGGAACTCGACAAAGCGCCAGGAAGACGCGCCCGTCGATACTTCGGCGATTACGACGCCCTTCGGAACGGCCTCGTCGCCGAAACTTATACGGCACAGTCCGCCGGCATAAACAGCCCTGCCGTCGGTTCCCGGCACTTCCTGGTGCCGGTGGAGATGACCCAGGGCCGCGTATGCGAACTCGTCGCGGACGACCGCCGAAGCGGGGATAATCGGGTCCGGCCCGACGGCGAACGTCTTCTCCGAAGACAGGCTACCCTCCCTAAGCCACAGGTGAGCCAACAGCGCGGTCGGGACTTCCGGGTCCAGCTCGGGTAATATTATATCGTCGAGAATTCCCTCCACCCGGTCGGTAATGTCGGCGTCAGCGGGGACGGTACTCTCCCCCGACTCGAAGAACTTACCGCGGAACGGCCACGGTACCCCGACTACCTGGAGAGGCCCGGACTTCGTCGCGAGGGTCTTCACCCCCGGAAGCGAGAAGACGTGGACCGACTCCAACTGCAGGCGGTCGTAAACGTCGAGGTGGCTCGCGGCGCCACGACGCGCCGGCGCGTCGTGGTTGCCCAGGACTATCGCCAGCGGCACGCCCGCGTCCAACAACCGGGAGACCCGGGCGGCCCATTCCCGTTCCACTTCGGCGTCGGGTCGGTACCCGTCGAAGACGTCGCCGGCGACCAGAATCGCGTCAACGTCTTCGTCGAACGCCAACTCCCACGCCCGGTCGACCGACGCCAGGAACTCGGCCAGGCGGGGGCGCCCCGGCTTTTCGTATGCGCTCGCGCCCAGGTGGAGGTCGGCGAGGTGAAGGATTTTTACCGTTCCGTTCATCGAGCCGATAATAAAACAACGGGCCGTGGAAATCCAGAGGTTAAAATCGACTAATGCGACCGACATGCATAGAATAACACAAACTACTAAACCGAAACGGCGGACTTTACATCCGCCGGGTTAACGAGTACGGCGGGGATAAACCCCGCCGGTCCAATCTTTGGGTCTAGCGCTACTTACGTATTGCGGACGCCGCTTATTGAATATATAATCCAAGCCTAAGGTGAGGCAATCGCAGGCAGAAGAACGGAAATATATCAGCGAAAAGGACACCTGGTCGCCGGTCAACCCGCTGGCTCTGTTTTACCGGCACATGTTCGAAGAAGAACTTACGGGCCTTTTCAGACGCGAACGTCTAGAACTCGGCGGCAAGAAAATCGTCGAAGCCGGTTGCGGCTACGGGGAGAAAACGCGCCTTCTAATAGAACTCGGCGCTGAACCGGGCGATATTTCCGCGTTCGACGCGGACGCGGAAGCCCTGAGGGAGGCCGACCGTACAATAAAGGGTCCCGTCTTTACGCTGACCGACGGAACGACGCTGCCGTACCCGAACGACACCTTCGACGTCGCAATACTCTTCCTGTATATGTCGGTACTCGAACCCGCGAACACACGGCCGCGGGCGGCGAACGAAATCACCCGAGTGCTGCGCCCCGGCGGATACATCATTTGGTACGACACGATGGAAAAGGGAGGCGGGTACCTGTGGGGCCTCGAACCGAAAGAAATAGAATCGCTTTTCCACGGCTACGAACCGGCGTTGCGCCGCTTCGGTTTACGATACCGGTGGGCTACGCGTACCGTTTATAAATCGTTCGAGGCGGCCCGGTTGTTGGCCCGAACAGGCCTGGCGAAGTCGCACGTAATCGGTATACTAAAACCAAAGTTCTAATCGTGCTTTAGCCGATAAAAAACCCCGGCCTCACGGTCGGGGCTATCTTTTTTTTTGCGAAAACCCCCTACCCTACAGGAAGATTATGAAGCCGCCGCGGAAGACGAAGCCTATCGGTTTTATATTAACCCCGAGTTTCCGGCTTTCTCCCTCATCGTCTTTAAGCTCGGGTTGTAGATAAACGTCGCCGAAAACTCCGTATAAATTTATCGACCCTTCGATACACCAATTAGGGCCTATGAAGAACTCGGAACCGAACGTACCGATCGCTATCGGTAACAGATCGGATTTAACCAACGAAGGTCCTTCGGCGTTGTAAACTGCGTGCCGGAAATGTGTCATCCCAAAGAGCCCTTCGGCGTAGGGTACGATATAAGCACCGGCTACGAAGTTATATCGCGCGCCGCCGGCCCAGTACCGGAATTTATAAGTACGCGTATCCAGCCCCTTATGCTCCAACACGGCCCGATACCAGGTTTCCCCGTACTCGCCCATCAACGAGAAGTGGCTCGCGAGGCCGAACCCGCCTTTAACGTAATAATGAAAACCGTCGCGGTAAACGCCGCTGAGTTCGCCGTTCACCGGGCTGTGCAACCCGAGCCCGCCGCCGACGAGGAAGACGTGTTTGCGGTCCACGAGTTCGGCGGACGCCGGGTTCACGACCGTAAAGAAGAAAAAAACCGCAATAACAGAGTAAAGACCCCTTCTCATCGCTCCTCGCAAAAACGTGTCGTCGCGCCCATATCTGCGGAGGGCGAGGGATTTGAACCCCCATGGGCCGAAAAGCCCGGCGGATTTCAAGTCCGCTGCCTTACCGTTAGGACTAGCCCTCCGACCTTTATTTTCAACTACTTACGAACCTACTATTCTAATTACCTGCTAATTGTGTTAATTTTGTGTTAGTAGTTCGACGGTATCGGCTAGGTAATCCTCCGCTAAATGAGCATATCTCGTAGTCATTTGCGGCGTTTTGTGTCCTAGTATCCTCCCTACGACCGTTAACGATGCGCCCCTCATTACTAACCACGAAGCGAACGTATGCCTTAGGTCGTGGAACCGAAAATCATTTATACCAGCTTCTTTTACCGCTTTCTCAAACGCGTTACGTACGCTCTTATATGGGCGTCCGCGGCTATTGAAAAATACCTCACATCCGCCCCTGTTAATCTCGTTGAGCGTACTATACACTATTCCGTTCATAGGTACAACCCTAAATTCACCGTTCTTCGAGTCCGGTATCCCAATCTGGCGCCGTTCAAAATCGACATCATCCCACGTTAAACGAAGGAGTTCGCCTAACCGCATACCTGTATGGAGTGCGGTCGCTACTATCGGCCGTAGTTCATCTGAACAAGCGTCCACGAGTGCGCCCGCTTCTTCGTAGGTTAAATAACGGACCCGCCCTGGCGGTTCTTTCAATTTTGATACGCGCTTGGCTCGTGACGTTTCTAAATAATCCCAATTAACTGCGAGATTCAATGCGTGCTTAAGAGTCGAAAGATCACGGTTCACCCCCACGTGTATGGGGACTTCGTATTCCCGTCAACGTCCAACGCGCCGGTAACAGGTTCACCCCCACGTGTATGGGGACTTCCTTCTCCGGGCGGTTCAAATTCCTTTATCTCAAGGTTCACCCCCACGTGTATGGGGACTTCGTTACGCCAGAATATAGGGCGGGAGATACCTACGGTTCACCCCCACGTGTATGGGGACTTCGATACTGCGGCGCCTCGCGCTTTCGTCGTTCGA
>Ga0180438_10009218_pt1 | contig 12342 bp, 8 predicted proteins | sample SS_ome_12_FD_132455 | JGI IMG/M metagenome (GOLD analysis project Ga0180438, IMG submission 132455) | Hypersaline lake sediment archaeal communities from the Salton Sea, California, USA - SS_3_D_2 metaG | ecosystem: Environmental > Aquatic > Non-marine Saline and Alkaline > Hypersaline >...
AGAGACGGGTTTTGGCACGCCGACGGGCAAGATCGAGCTCTATTCCACCGTGTTGGAGCAACTGGGCTACGATCCGTTGCCGCGCTACAAGGAGCCGCCGGAGAGCCCCGCCACCCCGGGACTGAGCCAGGAATATCCCTTCATCCTGATCACCGGGGCCCGCTTTCTGCCCTTCTTCCATTCCGAGTTCAGGCAGGTGGAGACGTTGCGCAAGATGCATCCCCATCCCCTATGCGAGATACACCCTGAAACGGCCAAAGAGTTGGGCATCGAGGAGGGGGATTGGGTGTGGATCGAATCGCCTCGGGGCCGGATCATGCAAAAGTGCAAGTACTTTGAGGGCATTGACCCCCGGGTGGTGCACGCCCAGCACGGGTGGTGGTATCCAGAGATGCCCGGCGAGGAGCCCTGGCTGCACGGCGTGTGGATATCCAACGTCAACGTCCTGACCGACGATGATTTGGACCACTGCGATGAGGCTCTCGGCTCCTGGCCCCTCAAGACTTTGCTGTGCAAGGTCTATAAGGTCAAAAGGTACGAGACGGGGGCGCCTTTGCCTCTTTGAGGGCTGGCTATCGGTCAAAGCCACGCTCAGATAAAAAGCCCCTCCTCCCATTGCCGGGAGGAGGGGCTTGACTCTTTTCCCAATGCTCCCCCAACTTCTATATGCATCCCCTCTAGCCTTTGACTTTCTGTCTGGTTTATGGTATGCTATTTCTACTAAACGGTTTGGAAAAAGGGAGTGACGGATATGGTCATAGAGAGAGTCATTACCACGCCGGCGCCGTTGCCGGCAACTGAAGAGACCCCCTGGCCAGCCCAGGGCGCATGGACCTACGAAGACTACCTGCGTCTGCCAGACGACGGCCGCCGCTACGAAATCATCGAAGGAGTACTATACGTGATCAATGCACCGAATTTTGACCACCAACAAGCTGTGCTCCAAATTGCTGTCGCGCTGGAGCTATGGGTCCGCGCCCAGGATGCCGGCGTTGTCCTGACTGCCCCTTTTGAAGTTCACCTGCCCGGCATCGCCAAACCCGTGCAGCCTGACGTGTTGTTCATCATCGCCGAGCGACGTCCTACGCCAGGCGCCAAGTTCTTTGAAGGCCCACCTGATCTGGTGGTCGAGGTCCTCTCTTCCAACACGATACGTACGGACCGGACAGTGAAATTCAGCGCCTACGAGCGGGCCGGGGTGCGTGAGTACTGGCTGGTTGATCCCAAGGCCCGCTCAGTTGAGGTCTACACCCTGATCGAGGGCGAATTTGCCTTACTGGGTCAGTTCGGTCCAGGTGAGCAGGCGCAGTCCAAGGTGTTGGCCGGGCTGGAGGTAGAGGTGGACAGGTTATTCAGCCCTTGATTTGGACTGTGGGCGAGGCCGATGTGCGCCACGTTCAGCCTTTGAATATCGATCTGACCGCCGGGGCGGGCCGACACGGCCTTTTGCGTCACATCCGTTTATTTGCGGTTCTGATGAGCCTGATGCGAGACGAGTTGGTTGAGGAGCCGTAATAAAGTGGAACAACGGCGGCAAGCCGCCAACGAAGAAAGCGTTGGCGGCTTTTCATCATATCTTCGGTCTTTAGCTTTGGGTCAATACTCTAGGTAAGGGAGCTTGCTCACTAGATCTGATTTGAGGCCGGCAATGTCCTCATACTCAATATACAGCATTGCGCCCAGGTCAGCGGGTACTTTGCTATCTTTGTGTTTAAGCAAGACAACAGTTTTACCGCGACCATACATCATGCCTAGCTCAAGGAACACGTTTGCATTCCCACCCGTAATATCAGCTATGCACAGCGGTGACTCTTGAATGTGTTTGCATATGTCGCACGCCAAAGCTTTGCCTAGAAATCTATCGTCAGCTCGAAATGGATGATAATTCAGATCTTCTAAAGCGGATTTGATCCCTAGTTCGTAAACGTCTTTCATGCTTAAACCCTTCGACCTATACGGCATGGCTACAAAAACTTGATTGGCCTTCACTTCTATCACACGACTGCAATCCTTCCCACCCGTCATGAAGCATCTGAACTCCTGCAACGTGCGATACGCCTCTTTAACCTTTTGAACCAGGTCTTGGACGCCTTCAGGTGTCCCAATCTCTCTTTTTTCTATGTAGTCAAAGACCCCATATTCTTTCGCTTTCAGCACTTGTTTGCTTTTAACCGGATGGCCGGTCAAGATGATAATCCTGACATTTGGGAAACGCTTTCTTATCTCTTGAGCTAACTCCAGGCCCGACTCATCGCTTTCATCCTCTGACTCGAGTCTAAAGTCTACAACGGCTATGTGGAATAACTGTTCTGCCAGTGCTTCCAACGCTTCCTCAGCGGTCTGGACAGCATGGGGAGAATAACCCGCATCCCGGAAACAGCCGGATAACATATCGCACCAGTCTTTTGCGTTATCTACCACCAGGACTTTGATCATGTCTGCTCCTTCCGAGAATGATCATACACCTGGGTTCCCCCTAGTCTCTCACAGATCAAGGCCGCTGAAATCAGAGCGTGTTCTCTTGTCTCCCTGGGCAAGTCTAGAATGGTCAGAATCTTAAGAGCATGGAATAGCAGCCCTATATAGTACTCGGTCATGTGCTCGCCCACGGTCTCGTAGGCCAGTTGGCGGATCTTGCAAATTGTTGCGAAAGCCTTGTCGAGTTCCTCAAGGCCGAGGTTATTTACCAGGCCAGGGCTTGCATGGAAGTCAGCAAAAGCCAACAATCCCCTTTCCCACTCGTAGAGAGCACCGAGGTTGTCGGTAGACACCAGGGAGAACTTGACAAAGCTCTCCAACGCGGTAAAATCCTGGAGGATGTGACCCTCCCCACACTTTCCAAAATCAATCAGCCAGACATCCCCATGCCTGTCAACGAGGACATTCCAGCCGTTCAAGTCACCGTGCACGGTGCACACGTGCGTAGGGCAGAACAAAGGATGCTTGCCGACAAACCAGACGGGATTCGGCAAAGAGACATCTTGGTTAATAAGCCTGATCGTCTCCCCGATCCCGTCCGCCAACTCAAAACACGTGTTCCGCTTGCTTTCCAGCATCTTATTGAAGGCCCTTTCCAACGCCGTCTGTTTCAGCCCCAGCAGGCTTCGATAGTGATCGGTGAAGTAGTAGAATTTTGGTGAACATCCCTTGCGGCTCCAGGGGAAGCAGGTTTCCCTGAAAAGCTTTTCGATCACCTTCTCTAACTCGGACGGACTCTCCTCCTGGTAGAAGGTGACAAAGTCTCGCACCTCGCCAAAAGGAACCCCGGCAAAGGAATAGATGATCCCCCCAAGAGATCTGGTTCTTGCCACATCCAGCCTTTGAGGCAGGCGGTGGCCTCCCACAACTCCTTTCACCCGGGTATCATAGGCGATAACTTCGCGTTCAACCGCTGAGCGTTCTCCACACTTTGCAATCACTGCCTCGCCTGGGCCTCGGTCACAGTAATGGGGCTTCACTCTGACAACGACGGTGCCGCTATAGCCCTGGCTCACAGGATGCACGGCAATCTCCTGGCAGTCGGAGAAGAGTTTCCTGAACAGCTCCTCAATTTCCTCGTACAAGTCTGCCTCAGATGGCTTGCGGGTTTCCGTAAACCTCAGCCTTCTGGCAGCCTTCCTGAAAAAGTCTTCTTCATCTCGAACCACCAAATCGTCGTTGATCCTGACAACCGATTGTAGAGCTCGCTTGATGCCAGGCAGCAAATCCTGGCCGATCTTCTCTTTTTCCACAAAGTCGAAGGCGGGGCTGACGCCCGTTTCATCAGGTCGACGGGCTTTTGCAACCATATCCAGGTTGGCATATCCCGTGAGGATGATGATGGCCATCGTAGGGTCAACGGCTCTCACACGGTGCATCAGGTCCAGGCCCTCGGTATTGCCTTCGTCCGTTTCATCCAGCCGTATATCCAACACCGCCACGTGGAAACGCTCCCTGGCAAGCAGTCGCAGCGTCTCCGAACTGCTGCCCGCCATCTTTACGTGGTACCCTTCTTCAGACAAAAGGCCCGTTAGCATGGCTCGCCAATCGGGCACGTCATCCACGACCAGTATCCGCTTCTGGATCATCGAAATAACTCATCTCTCTTTCAAGATACTCTCAACGACGCCTGGCAATTCATCGAGGTGAGCTTTCTCCACAAACGCAGAAGCCAGGCGCTTCCCCCTTTCGTCTGGCTTTTGGGCGACGGCTACATCTTCCTGGGTCCCATACCCCGTCAGGATGATCACTGGCATGTGGGGATAGTTCTCGCTAATGTACCTGGCCAACGTCAGGCCTTCGGCGTTTTCCTCCTCTGTTTCGTCCAATCTTTTGTCCAGGACAGCCAGGGCAAAAGGCTCTTCTTTGAGCGCTTGCTGAGCTTGCTCCCGGCTCTCTACAGCCTTCACTTCGTATCCGTGATCAGATAGCAAACCTGACAGCATCTTGCGCCAGTCGGCCACGTCGTCAACGAATAGGATTCTTGTTCCTTCTGCCATGGCACAACCTCCAATCAAAGAGCCCGTGCTTTTAAAGCACGCTGGGCATTGGGCAAAGCAGATTTCTGCTTGATGGCTTTCCTCATCGCTTCCTCGACCACAGTCAGGACGGACTGAGGCTTGAAAGAGCGTGGGAAATAGTCCATAGCGCCGAGGCGGTAGGCCATAGCCGCTTCCCGCGTTGAGGGGCTGATGGTCATCACGACGACATGATTCTCGGGATATTGCTCGGCCATGGCTTGCAGGACATCGAGACGGCGTATGTTGGTAATGATCAGATCGTAGTTTTTCTTTTCCAACTTTTGCAAAGCGGCCTCAGAGCTTTTGGCTACCTCCAGCCTGTATTCCCGTAGCTCATCTTTGGCGAACTCTAACCACTCCGGCTGGTCATCTATAATAAGAATTCTTTGCTTCATGGCACATCCTCACTTTCCGCTTGTTGGGTTATTGATGGTTGGGTGGTTGGCAAGCGAATGAGCATGGTCGTACCCTCGCCCTTGCGCGTTTCTTTTACTTCTATATCGCCACCGTACTTTTGCAGGATAAGTTTGCTTAGCCAGAGACCTAACCCGGTGCCCGCCCCAAAGTTCTTAGGGGGTACTGGCCTGGTGAAGAGGCGGTCCCGAATGTTGGGAGGGATGCCCGGCCCTGTGTCCCGAAACTCTACCTCGATGGTGCTATCAACCAGACGGCTGGATATGGTCAATGTTCCACCCCGGGGTTGCATCGCCTTGCAGGCGTTTTCGACCAGATTGCGGAGAACCTCGGTCAACTGGCTGGTGCCGATCTCGATTAGCGGGATGCCAGGGCTCAGGCCATCAAGGTCGAAGGAAACTTTCTGGCACATTCCCGGTTCCCTTTCCTTCACGTCCTGCACGATTTCTTTCAAACGAGAGTTCACGTCTGTGACAGTCGCAGTTTCTTCTTTCAGTGGTTCCTGCAGCCGGCTGATGATCTGGGAAGTGTAGCGGACGTTGCGCTCCATGATGTCCAGTATCTCTGCCCCATCTTTGTCATTTGGATCGATTCGACCCCGCAGGCGCATGATGCCGGGGTTGACCAGGTTCAGGGTGTTACTGATACGGTGCTGCAAGGCAGCCGTGGCTGTGCCCAGGGCCGCCAGTTGCTCCCGGGCGATATACTCTGTTTCTAGTTCTATGTACCTTCTTTCAAGCTGTTCATACAATCTGGCATTCTCAATCGCAATCGCTGCTGATGCAGCCAACGCCGTCAGCCACTCTTTCTCGCTCTCCAAAAACGAACCCTCTCGTTTGTTGAGTATTTCGATAACGCCAATCAACTTATTGCCATATTTCAGTGGTACCGCAAGTATCGATTTGGTATCAAATTCAGTGATCTCGTCCAGGTTTCCATACCAATCAGGATCTTGTCGAACATTGTTTACTATCGCCGCTATGCCGGTGCGTGCGACCTTGCCTACGATACCTTCGCTGATTGGAAGGCGGTAGCCTCTCATTTTTTCGTTGTCCAGAGCAAATTGAAACACTACCTCCCCAGCTTCCTCATCAACCAAAGCTAGAGAGCCGGTTTCGGCGTTAAGAACCTCTACGGCTTTCCCAACGAACAACTGTGGAATCTTATCTACATCTAGTGTTGCTGACAGCAGTCTCCCCACTTCGTTGACAAAGGCCATCTCCTCTACACGCTTTTGTTCCTGACCGAACAGTCTGGCATTCTCCATCGCAATGGCTGCCTGACTGGCCATCGTTTGCAATACTTCCAAGTCGTTCTTGCCATAGACATTGTCTGCCTCATCACTTCGTAAAGCTATGACGCCAATTACTCTGTCCTCGATCATCATCGGAACGCCGAGCCATGCGTTGGTAATCGAACCGATGTATTCTTTGTGTGTTGCGTACCACTCTTTTGACTCTCTACTTGTTTTAAGAAGAAATGGCTCTCTGGTGCGGATAACCTCTTCTGTCGCTCCTCTCCCTGCTTTGCGTGGCTGCCAGCCTTTTTCTTCCTCGACGTTCACGCGCCTTCCATCTTGCATCACCAGCCCAAAACTCACTATATCGGTTTCCGCGTCGTACAAAGCAATGTACATGTTGCGCGTGTCCATCAACTGGCTGGCCTGTTCGTAGATCAACTTCAGAATGTCGTCCTGACGCAAGCGGATACCGGAGGTCAATTTTTGCCCAATCTTGCTCAGCACCTGAAGGTCTTTGATCCTTCGCCCCAGATTCTGATTGATGTCATAGTATAGGACCGCGTTGTCAATGGCAATCGCTGCCTGATTGGCCATGGTTTGCAATACTTCCAGGTCATCCTTGTCATAAACATTTTCCCATTCCCAGTTGTATATTGCTATTACCCCTAGCACTTTCTCACCGACCATCATCGGAACGCCTAACCACGAACTGGCAATCTTGCCAATGTATTCCTCATGTTCAGTGTACCACTGCTCCGCTTTCCGTTTTGTTTCATGCAGGATTGGTTTCTGAGTGTGAATGATTTCCTCAGTCCTTCCTCTCCCTGCTTTGCGCGGTTGCCAGCCTTTTTCTTCCTCGACGTTCACACGCCTTCCATTTTGCATCGCCAACCCAAAGCTCACCATGTCGGTTTCTTCGTCGTACAGAGCGATATACATGTTGCGCGTGTCCATCAACTGGCTGGCCTGCTCATAGATCAGCTCCAGGATCTCAGCTCTTTTCAGGCGGATGCCGAAGGTTAACCGCTGCCCAACTTCGTTTAACCCATCCAATCGTTCGTACAGCCTGGCATTGGCTATGGCAGTTGCTGCTTGGCCTGCTATTGACGACAAGACAGTGAGTGCCCCGCTGTCAAAGGCTCGTGCTTTACCATAATTTTCAGCCACAAGCACTCCCAGGACCTTGGTCCCGACCATCATCGGCGTTCCCAGCCAGGAGAGGGGGGCTGGATCCTCCCAGTATGCTACTTTGTTCGCCTCCATCCATCCCTTGAGATCCGGTTCGGCCAAAACCGGATGGCCGATTTCCATAACATAGTCTGGCAAGACGGCCTGTCCCTTGTAAGGGCGTGGAGCCCACTTGCCCTTCCCCGTCTCCAGTTCATCGCCGTTGCTGACTGCGAAGGGGAATTCAAGCTGCCCCGTTGTTTCACTTAGCAGCGCAGCGTAGAAACTATCCACATCCATCAATTTCGCAGCGGTGTCAGAGACCTGCTTGAGAATCTTCTCGACTCTGGGGCTCACCATTTACACTACCTCCTGTCAATCTGACCGTTGCAACGAAACGATGCCAACCGAATTGCGCTCACCTCGCCCCCACCACAGCTTGCCGCCATCTTGTAAGGGCCTGCCCGTACTCTTGTCGGCTGAATTGGATATCTTTTTGGGCCAGCGTGACTTCCAGAAGGGGCAGGGGAAAGCCGTAATTTTTAACCAGCTTGAGGGCCTGCTCTCCACTGATGGAACCGTTGCCTTTGCGTTGGATAAGCCGATCAAGCTGACGACAGCCAGCGGATAAAGTTTTCTCAAAGCGCTCACCTTCGGTAGCCAGATAGGTCAGAAGACGTGTGTGACCTTCTTTGATTTCAGGATAGTCGCTCCGATAAAGCTCAATGGTCGCATCTGTCAGGGAAAGTACAAAATCTGGATCTGCAACTCCCAGGACCCTTTGGTGGGTCAACACCCCCCGGATGAGCATCCTCATGATGCGGTGACGCCCCCCTTTCCCAGGGGCAGGCGCGCCATCGGCTGTCAGGAAAACCAATGCCCTGATATAGTCAACGATCACTCTCTCGCTCCTCACGCTGTCAACCGTATCCGAAGGTTTTTCTTCGTAGAACGATTGCACCAGTTCGATCAGGGGGGCAATGCTTTCGATCTCGAAAACCGATGATTTGCCTTGGAGCAGCATCGCTGCCCGTTCATCGCCGATCACGGTCTCGGTGAACGGTTCATCCAGGGTGACCAGTGATTGGGTCTTTTCATCAACCCGTGAGAAAATAAATAGCGAGTTAACAAATTCAATAAACCGGTTACACCTACAGCCTGGTCGGCAATTTGGCCCACAGCTCCATTCCGGGCCACGGTCGAAAAAGACCTCAGTGGTGGGGCCGCATTTTCTGAGAATTTCCCCACTGGATATGCCGGTGCCCTGTTTCCAGAAATTGTCATCCATCCCCAGGGCTACGAGCCGGTATGAGGGCAAACCTATTCTCTGCCAGGCTCGATAAGTCTCTCCATCTGCGTCCAGTTGGTGCCCCAGGATCTCGCCACCGGCAAAGTAAGTAGCCCAAAGCTGACGTCGGTCAAATCCCAATTCTTCCGTCAGGAACAGCCAGATCCTCTTAAGGGTCTCTTCTCTGCTCTCTTGGCCGAATGAGAAAGCACCCGGCATCTCGAACAGACTCAGGTGCACATTACTTTTCCCTATCTTGTCCAGATCGAAATGTCGAAAGCATTCCTGCAGAAGCACGTATCGGTTGCCATTCTGGTTGCCTTGCTTGGCCAACTCCTCAATCTGACCCAGCCCGGCGCTCATGACAAAAGTCATAGGTACAGAGGGGTCCAGGAGGGAAGTGGCTGACAGCAGCTTGAACCCGTTATCTTGATAATATCGTAGAAACCGCTGCCCGATGTCAAAGGATCGCATGTTCTCTCTCACTGTTGTCGAGGTATGTATATCGCTCAGGGATCAACTTGGTCAAAGTTCTACCTATTCAAGTGGAACGGCACTGAGCTGGGCTCCAAGGGTGCTCAGTGCTTCTAGCTCTGTGACCTTTCGCTCCAGATTTTGGTACAACCTGGCGTTTTCGATTGCGATAGCCGCCTGATTGGCAAAGAGTTCCAAAACCCGCCGGATTTCCGGTGAGAAGCGAAATTCTCTCATCAGGTTAGCGAATACAATGCCAATAATGTCCTCTCCTCTCTTGAGGGGCAAAGCGGCAAAGGACTTGACACCTCGGTCAAGGGCTTCTTGACGGATATTCGGGTGGTCGCGGGGTGGACGGCGCACGTCCTCAATGAAGATTGGTTTCCCTGTTTCTATAATGTGCCTCCCTGTACCGCTCGGCCGTGGAGGGGTTGTCAACAGGTACTCTCTCAGAGGACCGGCTGCTCTATACTGATACAAGTCATCTCTTGTTTTGTCATACAAGTTCATACTCGAAGAAGTTCCTTCGCCCAAGATGGTGTTGACGCTATTGAGAATTCCGAGCAGAACCTTTTCAAGGTCTCTTTCTTCAGAAATACTAGCTGTCACTTCATGTAGTTTCTCCAACTGTGCAGCCAGGCTTTGCAAGCTTGAGAACAATCGAGCGTTTTCAATGGCAATGACAGCCTGGCTCGCGATAGCTTGAAGCAGTCGAAGATCGTCTTCATCGAAGGCATTAGTTTGTGAATGCTCTACGTTGAGTACACCGATCAGCCTATCCCTGCTTACCATAGGCACGGCCATTTCTGATCTGGTGCCTTCAAGAAAGCGTACGTATCGTTTGTCTTTATCTACATCTGGAATAAGGGCTGGCTCCTTGTGCTCCGCTACCCATCCCATGACCCCTTTCCCTGGTTCCAATCTGCGAAGTTCTTCCCTCATCACTTCTCCGTGGGAAGCACGTAGTGCCAGTTCTCCGGTTTTCTCATCCAGAAGCCTTATACTACCATAACTGGCTTCTCCCAAAAGATAGATTGTCCGCTGGAGAATTCCTTGCAGAACCTCGTCCAAATCTGTAGTAGAGGTGATGCCAAAGCCCATCTCTCGAATCGCTTCTATTCGCTCTTCTCTTTGCTTTTTCGTCTGCTCGAACAACCGGGCATTGCGGATAGCCAAAGCAGCCTGATTGGCGAAAATCTCGATTCTATCCTGCACTCCAGGGCTAAAGGTTGTGGGGCGGCGATAGTTGACAAACATGACTCCCACGATTTCATCTTCCACTTTCAGCAACACTCCGGCTGATGACTTTACCCCTTCCCGCTCGACAAAGCGAGGTCTGTCAAGTCCATCTGTTCTCGGGCCAGACAATAGTGAATCTTCCCATACGTTCTCGGCAAAGTGGGACTCGCCATCTTGAACTATCCTTACTCCTATATCATCAGGATATATCTTATCCTGCATAGGTTTCTCATCTCTGAAACTGCCGGTCATAACTGGTGGCGTCTCAAACCTGTCTTGGTTCATAAAGTATTGGTAAAGTGTAATAATATCTGCTTCCAAGACCTTGAGTGCGCTCTGAACAATCCCTTCCAGCACTTGAGATAGGTCCAATTCCGACACAAGGGATTGACCAATGCTATGTAGAGTCGCGAGCGTCTCTAGCCTTCGTTTCGCGCTCTCAAATAGCCGTGCATTCCTTATGGCAAGAACCCCCTGCTCGGCCAAGGTAGATAGCAGAAGTTGTTCGTCTTCAGTAAATTTGTGTGGTTGAAGGTCATTTAGAAACAGCACCCCAACGACTTTTTCTCCAATTTTCAGGGGTAAAGCGATCATGGACTTGACACCTTTTTCCAGTATTGCTGGGTTGACGCGTTCGTCCTTGCTGACGTCAGGAAAAATCAGCACTTTGCCTGCCTCAACGATGTGCCGGGTAAGTCCTGTCTTCTCTGAAAGCCGAGGGGGAGGATGATGGAAGCCCTTGGGATGCTCAAAGGATCGAGTGATAGTCTGGCCGGCCTCGTCAATCAGGTAGATGACACCCGATTCCATGCCGGTCAGCCTCATAGCGCCAGCCACAATCAGATCCAGAACCCGTTCCACCACCAACGTGGTGCTGAGCTCCGCACTGACTTTACGCAAGAGGTCCATGGCCTCTGCCCGTTGAAGTTCCTGTTGGAAGAGTCTGGCATTGTACAGGGCAACCGCTGCCTGGTTGGCGAAAAGCTCTATCTGCTCTTTTTGGCTTGGCTCGAACAATTGTGGGCTTCGATAGTTCACGAACATTATCCCAACTGTTTCGCCGGATGCTTTCAGTGGTATTGCGGCCGATGACTCTATCTCCTCGCGAAAGACGAATCTTTGCTCTGGTTTATCTTCCCGCTCAATTTCAAACTCACCCGTGAGCAGCGGAGCCTCTTGGGCTTTTTCAAAGTATTGGGGCTGAGCTCCTTCTACTATTTTCACTATGACGTCGTCGTTGAATACCTTTATAGGTACGGGAGGTGTGAGAGGGCGTTTTCGCTTTCCCACAAGAATGGGTGGCAGTTTAAATTCCGCTGTTTCTTCGATATATGGGTAAAGGTCTACCATATCTGCCCTCAACACTTTTTTCGCGCTTGCAGCTATGTGTTTCAATGCTTTGTCCAGGGATTGAGGTACATCTTTCATGGAAAGCAATGAGCGGCTGATGTCACTCAGTTGGGCGAGCGTATCAGCCCTCTGCCTTGTCTGTTCAAACAGTCTGCTGTTATAAATAGCGATGGCCGCTTGATGGGATAGGAGATGGATGATGTCCTGCTCATCTTGGGCAAAGTGATGGGGTCGCCTAAAGTTCACATAAAGGATACCCAGCGCTTCTTCGCCGATCTTGAGAGCAGTCCCCATGAAGGCCTTCACACCCTCTCTGGCGATGAAGGAATCCTGAAGCAACTCTGGCCTTTCACGCTCAATGTCGTTGGCGACAAGGGGGCCTTCTCTTCTAATCTGCGCCCCCGTGCCATCTTCTTCCCGGGGTCGGTTTGCAGTTAGAATACGAAGTTCCGTCTTTAGTCCGTAGGCCGCTATTTTGTCAACATCATAGAACCTCTTTCGATAAGGGTCGAGGGGATAGATGACTGCGCAATCTGCCCCGGTGACTTCACATGCCCCTTTGACAATGCGCTCGAGTACTGCTTTGGGGCTCTTGGCAATAGATTCCCCGACGAACTGTCCCACTTCAAAGAGGCGGCGCAACATTGCCCCCCGCTTTACATTTTCGAGAG